>Ga0115012_10000077_pt1 | contig 55980 bp, 49 predicted proteins | sample TroAtlMetagenome_FD_88706 | JGI IMG/M metagenome (GOLD analysis project Ga0115012, IMG submission 88706) | Marine eukaryotic phytoplankton communities from Atlantic Ocean - Tropical Atlantic ANT10 Metagenome | ecosystem: Environmental > Aquatic > Marine > Oceanic | place: Tropical Atlantic... | reverse complement strand
CGTATCAAGGCCAGTCCTCGCTGCCAGTTGCAGGGGGCCAGCCCCCTCTTGGCGCTATGCGCCCATTCCCCCCCGCGGTATTCTTGAACCCAAGAAGTCAGGAGCGCCGCGCCCCTGGCTTCTCTTCGTCAAAAATACTCCCGCCGGAGGCGGGCCGGGCGTGTCCGCTGGCGCGCCGTCTCAGAAAAGGGTGCCGGTTCAGTAAGCAGGGTATTTCGCGGCGAGCCCTGCCATGAGACTGCGATCGGTCTCGTCGAGAGGGCCGCGCGCGCCGGGTCGGAAGCGGTCGCGGAAGGCGGCGAGCAGCGCGTCGTGGCGGTCGGCCTCTACGCGGTAGCCAACGCGATGCGCATTGGCATGGAAATCACCCGGTGCCGCGGGGGCGGCGCAGATGGCGAGACCACGCCGGGCAAGCCGCGCCCAGTCGAAGCGCGGGCCGGGGTCGATCTTGCGCCCGGGCGTCATGTCGGAATGGCCGATCACCCGCTCGGGCGGAATGCGCCAGCGCTGCAGGATATCGGCGAGCAGTTTTTCGAGCGCCGCCATCTGCGGCTCCGGGAATGGCTCGGCGCCGGTGTTGGCGATCTCGATGCCGATCGAACGCGAGTTCACTTCATTGACGCTGCCCCAGGCGCCAAGGCCCGCGTGCCAGGCGCGCATGTCCTCGCGCACCAGTTGCCAGACGGTGCCTTGCCGGCCGATCACGTAATGCGATGAAACACCGGCATCGGGGTGGCAGAGCCAGTCGCGTGCGCCCTCGGCGCTTGCCATGGCGGTGTAGTGCAGCACGACGATGTCGGGCACCGCGCCGTCACGGCGCGGGCCGAAATTGTCGCTCGGGTGCCAGAGCGGTGTCAGCCGCCGCGCGCCGCGCGGAATGGCGCGGGGTCCCATGCGCAGGCAAACCCGTCGCCGTCGGGGTCGAGACCGCGGCGGTCGCGCTGCGGACCGCCCATCGACAGGAAGGCCTCCTGCGCGAGGTCGGAGGAGTTGTAGGCGCCGCAGGCGCGCGGCACCGGGTTGCCGTCATAGCGGCCGGACCGGTCGTAGAGCGGCACGCCCTTGGGGTTGGTGGTCTGCAGCGCGTAGGCCACGATATTGGGCGCGCTGCTGTTCGGCCGCGGCGGCAAGTCGGTCGGCGCGATGACCTGATACTGGGCCCGGTTCTGGGCGATCAGCGCGGCGTCGTCTTCGATGTCGCGCTGCGCCGAGACCGCATCGAAATTGTTCTCGTTCGAGATCCCGTCAGCGCCGGTCACCACCTCGGGCGCGGCGTTCTGCGGCGAGGCCTGCACCGGGGCGATGCCGGAATTCTGGGCCGCTGCGCTGGCGGCGGCCTCGGCCTCGAGGTCGTTGCCGTCAAGCGAGCGGGTCTCGACCGGCGAGGGTGCGCGCACGGTCACTGTGCCGTCGGGCTGGGCCTGCACCTGACGCTCGGCGTAGGTCTGGTAATCGTCGAAGCCGACGCCGGCGCCGCTGTCGGGCACCGAGCCTCCGGCGCAGGCGGACAGCGCCATCGCTGCCACGCCGAGAAGGAATGCCGATCTCATCATCTTGCCCGTCACCTCTCTTGCGGTGCTGTTACCACCATTTCGCGGGCTTCTCCACGAAGCCGGCCGCGCGCTCGAGCGCGTAGGCGGTGTTCAGCAGATCCCCTTCTTCCCACGGCCGCCCGATCAGCTGCAGCCCCAGCGGCAGGCCCTGCTTGTCCAGACCCGCCGGAACACTAACGCCCGGGAGGCCGGCAAGGTTCACCGTCACGGTGAAGACATCGTTGAGATACATCTGCACCGGGTCCGCGTCCTGCATCTCGCCAAGCCCGAACGCTGCCGAGGGGGTGGCCGGGGTCAGGATCGCGTCGACGCCCTGCGCAAAGACGTCTTCGAAGTCCTTCTTGATCAGCGTGCGGACCTTGCGGGCGCGGTTGTAATAGGCATCGTAAAAGCCCGCCGAGAGCACGTAGGTGCCGACCATGACGCGGCGCTGCACCTCGGGGCCGAAGCCCTCGGCGCGGGTCTTCTCGTACATGTCGTTGATGCCCTCGCCGGCGGCGAGCGTGGCACGGTGGCCATAGCGCACACCGTCATAGCGGGCCAGGTTCGACGACGCTTCCGCTGGCGCGATCACGTAATAGGCAGGCAGCGCGTACTTGGTGTGCGGCAGCGAGATGTCGACGATCTTGGCGCCCGCATCGGCCAGCATCTCGCGGCCCCGGGCCCAGAGCGCCTCGATCTCCTCGGGCATGCCCTCCATGTGGTATTCGCGCGGAATACCGATGGTCTTGCCCTTGATGTCGCCGGTCAGCATGGCCTCGAAATCCGGAACGGGCAGGTCCGCAGAGGTCGAATCCTTGGGATCGTGGCCGCACATTGCCTGCAGCAGGATGGCGGCGTCGCGCACGTCCTTGGTCATCGGGCCGGCCTGGTCGAGCGAAGAGGCGAAGGCCACGATGCCCCAGCGCGAGCAGCGCCCGTAGGTCGGCTTGATGCCGGTGATACCGGTGAAGGCGGCGGGCTGGCGGATCGAGCCGCCGGTGTCGGTGCCGGTGGCGGCGAGGCAAAGATCCGCCGCGACCGCGGCCGCCGAGCCGCCCGACGAGCCGCCGGGGGTGAGCTGGCTGTCGTCATTGCCGCGGCGCCACGGGTTGACCGCGTTGCCGTAACACGAGGTCTCGTTGCTACTCCCCATGGCAAACTCGTCCATGTTGAGCTTGCCGAGCATCACCGCGCCGGCATCGAAGAGCTGCGTGGTGACGGTGGATTCGTATTCCGGCTTGAAACCCTCGAGGATTCGCGAGGCGGCCTGCGAGGCGACGCCACGGGTGCAGAACAGATCCTTAATGCCCATCGGGATGCCGCACATGGCGGGGGCGTCACCGGCCTTGATGCGGTCATCGGCGGCTTTCGCCTGTTCGATGGCGATCTCGGGCGTCTTGTGGACATAGGCGTTGAGCGCCCCGGCGCCCTCGATGGCACCGAGGCAGGCTTCGGTCAGCTCGACCGAGGTCACGTCTCCGGCGCGCAGCGCATCGCGCGCCTCGGCCACCTTCATCTTCGTCAGATCGCTCATTCCACCACCTTCGGCACGGCAAAGAAGCCCTCGCGGGCATCGGGGGCGTTGGACAGGACCTTGTCCTGCTGGTTGCCATCGGTCACGCCGTCCTGGCGGCGCTTCAGGCGCATCGGGGTCACCGAGACCATCGGCTCGACGCCATCGACGTCGACCTCGTTGAGCTGTTCGATGAACTCGAGGATGTTCGAGAATTCCTGTGCCAGCGCCGGAAGCTGGTCGTCCTCGACCCGGATCCGGGCGAGCTTGGCCACGCGGGCGGCGGTGTCGGTGTCGATCGACATCGGGAGGCTCCCCTGTCTGCAAATGTCCGCAAAACTTTCGCCCGCTTTACCGCCGCAGCCGCGCCGCCGCAAGCGCCCGGACCGGATGCCGGGTCGATGGGGTGTCAAATCTCGCACGCGAGGCCATAAGTGGCGCCCGGCCGCAGGGGACCGCCTGCCTCCGGCGGGAGTATTTTTGACGAAGAGAAGCTTGGGGCGCAGCGCTTATGTCTTCTTTTGGCGTCAAATATCCCGGGGGTGAATTGGCGCAAAGCGCCAAGAGGGGGCAGCGCCCCCGTCCGCCCCTCGCCAAGCAGTGCGGCGGTGCTCACTCGAGCGATTAGGGCAACACGTCGCGGCGATCGGGGCGGATAGAGAGGCGCTTTTCCAGCGGCGGGACCGAGCGCTGGTGGCAGTCGGTGCGCTCGCAGATCCGGCAGGAAATACCGATCGGCTCGAAGGCACCGTCGCGGGCGAGGTCGAGACCGTCTGCGTAGACCAGCGCGCCGGCGTGCTTGACCTCGCAGCCGAGCGCCATGGCGTAGCGCCGCACCGGCGCGCCGAAATGGCCGCCACGCTTGGTCACGTCTCGTGCCAGCAGCACGTAGCGAACGCCGTCCGGGGTCTCGGCCAGTTGGCGCAGGAAGCGGCCCGGCGTCTCGAAGGCGCGGTGCACGTTCCACAGCGGGCAGGCGCCCCCGAAGCGGGCGAATTGCAGCCGCGTCGCGGAGTGTCGCTTGGTGATGGTGCCGGCCTGGTCGACGCGGGCGAAGAAGAACGGGATGCCCTTGGCGCCGGGCCGTTGCAGGGTCGAGAGCCGGTGCGCCACCTGTTCGATCGAGGCGCCGAAGCGCGCGGCCAGCAGCTCGAGATCGTGGCGGGTTTCCTGCGCCGCGTCGAGAAACGCACCATAGGGCATCATCGCGGCGCCGGCGAAGTAATTGGCGAGGCCGAGCTTGGCGATGGCGCGGGCGGCGTCGGACTGAAAGCGGGCGAGATCCAGCGTCGCCTCGAGCAGATCGTTCTGGCGCAGCAGCGCCACCTGCACCAGCAGCTGGAAGTTCTGTGTCTCGGGCGGCACCAGGTTCGACAGGGTCAGCAGCTTGCGCTCCGCATCATAGGCGCGCAGCGAGCTGGTCTTCGCGGTCTCGACCGCCACGCCGCGTTCGCGCAGGCGGGCCACCAGCGCGCCGCGCAGATCGCCCTTGAGCATGTTGGCGAAATGCTCCGCCGCCCGGTCCACGGCGTCGATGTAGTTGTCGCAGTAGTGGAAGAAGTCGCGCACCTCCTCCCACGGGCTGGGCTGCAGCTGCGCATCCTCGCGCCCCAGCGCCTCGTCAAGCGAGGCGAGCCGCTCGTGGGTCTGGCGGTAGGCGCGGTGCAGTTCGAGAAAGGCACGCGCCAGCGCCGGCGCGTTCGAAGCGGTGAGGCGCAGATCGGCCAGCGGCGGGCTTTCGCCAAAGATCGGATCGGCCAGCGCCTCGCGCATGTCCGAGACCAGCCGCTCGCTGTCGCCCTGACCAAGCTCGGTGACGTCGAAGCCGAATTCCTGCGCCAGCGCCAGCACCACCGTGGTCGAGACCGGGCGGTTGTTGTTCTCCATCTGGTTCAGATAGGGCAGGGAGATCCCCAGCTTCCCGGCGAAATCCTTCTGTGTCAGCCCGAGCCGGCCGCGCAGGTCGCGCAGCTTGGCCCCGGCATAGAGCTTGCGTGTGGCCATCGGTCCCCCTCCCGCGGTGTTTGCAGCTTAGCGCATTGTAAAGCGCTAGTTTGCAAATTTCGCGGGCGGGGTCCAGTGCTGCCGGGCGCGGGCGGCGCTTACTCTGCCGCCACCGCTCCGGCACCGGGGATGTAGTTGAGGATCGGTGCCAGCCAGCGCTCGACCTCCTCGACCGCCATGCCCTTGCGCGCGGCATAGTCCTGCACCTGGTCTCGCTCGACCTTGGCGACGCCGAAATAGTAGCTGTCGGGGTGGGCGATATAGAGCCCCGAGACCGAGGAGCCGGGCCACATGGCGTAGCTCTCGGTGAGCTCGACCCCGGTGGCATTGGTGGCATCGAGCAGCTCGAACAGCGTGGTCTTCTCGGTGTGGTCGGGCTGCGCCGGGTAGCCCGGGGCCGGGCGGATGCCGGCGTATTTCTCGGAGATCAGCTCGGCATTGTCGAACGCCTCGTCCGGCGCGTAGCCCCAGAACTCCTTGCGCACGCGCTCGTGCAGGCGCTCGGCCATGGCCTCGGCAAAGCGGTCGGCCAGCGCCTTGACCATGATCGAGGAGTAATCGTCGTGCTCGGCCTCGAACGCCTTGGCGATGCGCTCTTCCTCGATGCCGGCCGTCACCACGAAGCCGCCAACGTGATCGGGACGGCCCTCGGGCGCGACGAAATCCGACAGCGCCACGTTGGGCCGGTCGCCGCGCTTGGCGGTCTGCTGGCGCAGGGTGTAGAAGGTGGCCAGTTCCTCGGCGCGGTCCTCGCCCTTGAAGAGACGGATGTCGTCGCCCACGGCGTTGGCCGGCCAGAAGCCAACAACGGCGCGGGGATGGAACCACTTCTCGGCGATGATCTTCTCCAGCATCGCCTGCGCGTCGGCAAACAGCGCGCGCGCGGCCTCGCCCTGTTTCTCGTCGTCGAGGATCTTGGGATAGACACCCTTCATCTCCCATGTCTGGAAGAACGGCGTCCAGTCGATATAGCGCGCGAGCTCGGCCAGATCCCAGTCCTCGACCACCTTGCTGCCGAGGAAGGAGGGGGCAGGGGCATGGTTGCCGAAATCGAGCTTGAGCGCGTTGTCGCGCGCCTGCTCGACCGAGATGCGCTTCTTGGCGAGCTCGGCGCGGGCGTGCTTGTCCGCCACGTCGGCATATTCGGTCTGGATGTTGGCCACGTAGTCGGGCTTTTGCGTCGCGGACAGCAGCGAGGAGACCACGCTCACCGCGCGGCTGGCATCGGTGACGTAGACCGCTTGGCCCTTGCCGTAGCGCGGGTGGATCTTGACGGCGGTGTGCACGCGCGAGGTGGTGGCGCCGCCGATGAGCAGCGGGATGTCGAAGCCTTCGCGCTCCATCTCTGAGGCGACGTGCACCATCTCGTCGAGCGAGGGCGTGATCAGGCCCGAGAGGCCGATCACGTCGACATTCTGCTCCTTCGCGGTGGCGAGGATCTTTTCTGCCGGGACCATGACGCCAAGGTCGATGATCTCGTAATTGTTGCAGGCCAGCACGACGCCGACGATGTTCTTGCCGATGTCGTGCACGTCGCCCTTCACCGTGGCCATCAGCACCTTGCCGGCGGCCTCGCGCTCGGTGCCGCCGCCGAGGCGCTTTTCCTCTTCCATGTAGGGCAGCAGCACGGCAACCGCCTGCTTCATCACGCGGGCCGATTTCACCACCTGCGGCAGGAACATCTTGCCGGCGCCGAAGAGGTCGCCGACCACGTTCATGCCCGCCATCAGCGGACCCTCGATGACGTGCAGGGGGCGCTCGGCGGCCTGCCGGGCTTCCTCGGTGTCGCCCTCGATGAACTCGGTGATGCCGTTGACCAGCGCGTGCTCGAGCCGCTTCTCGACCGGCAGCTCGCGCCAGCTCATGTCCTTTTCGCGGCCCTTGGCGCCGCCCTGTCCGCGATAGCGCTCGGCGATGTCGAGCATGTTCTCGGTGGCGGTGCCGCCATTGGCGGGGGTGCGGTTCAGCACCACGTCCTCGCAGGCCTCGCGAAGATCGGCGTCGATCTGGTCATAGACCGCAAGCTGGCCTGCGTTGACGATGCCCATGTCCATGCCGTTCTGGATGGCGTGGTAGAGGAACACCGCGTGCATCGCCTCGCGCACCGGCTCGTTGCCGCGGAACGAGAAGGACAGGTTCGACACCCCGCCCGAGATGTGCACGTGCGGGCAGTCGGTGGTGATGCGGCGCGTCGCCTCGATGAAGTCGACGCCGTAATTGTCATGTTCCTCGATGCCAGTGGCGACGGCAAAGACGTTGGGGTCGAAGATGATGTCCTCGGGCGGGAAGCCGACCTTCTCGGTCAGCAGCTTGTAGGCGCGGGTGCATATCTCGACCTTGCGGTCCTCGGTATCGGCCTGGCCCTTCTCGTCAAAGGCCATGACGATGACCGCCGCGCCGTAGCGGCGGCAGAGCGTGGCCTGCTCGAGGAAGGCCTCTTCGCCCTCCTTCATCGAGATCGAGTTGACCACGGGCTTGCCCTGCACGCATTTCAGCCCGGCCTCGATGATCTCCCACTTGGAGCTGTCGATCATGATCGGCACGCGGGCGATGTCGGGCTCGGCGGCGATCAGGTTGAGGAATTCGACCATCGCCTGCTGGCTGTCGATCAGGCCCTCATCCATATTCACGTCGATGATCTGGGCGCCGTTCTCGACCTGATCGCGGGCCACGTCGAGCGCCGTGGCATAATCGGCATTGGTGATCAGCTTGCGGAACTTGGCGGAGCCCGTGACATTGGTGCGCTCGCCCACGTTGACGAAGGGGATGTCCTCGGTCAGCACGAAGGGCTCGAGCCCCGACAGGCGCATCAGCGGCTTGGGCTGGGGGATCTCGCGCGGGGCGAATCCCTCGACCGCCTTGGCGATGGCGCGGATGTGCTCGTAGGTCGAGCCGCAGCAGCCGCCCACCACGTTGAGCAGACCTTCCTTCGCAAAGCCCGCGATCTGCGCGGCCATCTGCTCGGGGGTCTCGTCATACTCGCCCATCTCGTTGGGCAGGCCGGCGTTGGGGTAGGCGCAGATCAGCGTGTCGGCCACGCCCGAGATCTCGGCCAGGTGCGGACGCATCGCCTCGGCGCCGAGGGCGCAGTTGAGACCGATGGTGAAGGGCTCGGCATGGCGCACCGAATGCCAGAAGGCGGTGGGCGTCTGGCCCGAGAGGGTGCGGCCCGACAGGTCGGTGATGGTGCCCGAGATCATCACCGGCAGACGCTCGCCGCGCTCGGCGAAGACCTCTTCGCAGGCAAAGATCGCGGCCTTGGCGTTGAGCGTGTCGAAGATCGTCTCGATCAGCAGCAGATCGGCGCCGCCGTCAATCAGCGCGCGCGCCTGATCCGCATAGGCGATGCGCAATTGATCAAACGTGACAGCACGATAGCCGGGGTTGTTCACGTCCGGACTGATCGAGGCGGTGCGGTTGGTCGGCCCGAGCGCGCCGGCCACGAAGCGGGGGCGGCCATCCTCGGCCTCGGCCCGGTCCATCGCCTGACGGGCCAGCCGGGCGCCTTGGAAGTTGAGGTCGTAGACCGCGCCCTCCATGGCGTAGTCGGCCTGCGCGATGGTGGTCGAGGAAAAGGTGTTGGTCTCGGCGATATCGGCGCCCGCCATGGCGTAGAGATAGTGGATCTCCTCGATCGCCTCGGGCTTGGTGAGGTTGAGGAGGTCGTTGTTGCCCTGCTGCGGCTTGTCGCTGTCATGCGGCAGGTGGCAGCTGCAGGCGCCGCCGCCGCAGCCCTGAAAATCGCCCTCCGACAGGCCGAGTTGCTGGATCTGCGTGCCCATTGCGCCGTCGAGGATCAGGATGCGCTCACGCGCGGCCGCGTGCAGGCGGTCGAAGACGGGAGAACGGGTCGGGGCGGTGCTGGACATGGGATTTCGGCTTTCCGGGCTGTTTGGCGGCCTACCTATATGCTGGGCGTAGCTAAGGCCAATTCATAATGGTCAAGGGGATCATGAGGCGCGTTCACATTGTGGGCGGGCAGGGCGCACGCTCACGGTTTTGCGATCCATTCTCATTTGCATCATTGACACTTGCGAATGGCTCGCATTTACATGGCGGAAAGACCGACCGCTCACCGAGGAGACGCCACATGTTCAGACCCAAAATCGGGCTCGCCACCGCCTCGATGCTCACGCTCTTGCTGGCGCAGGCCGCCAATGCCGACGAAAAGCTCAAGGTGGTGACGACCTTCACGGTGCTGGCCGACATGGCGCAGAACGTGGCAGGCGATGCCGCCGAGGTGGTGTCGATCACCAAGCCCGGCGCCGAGATCCACGGCTACGAGCCGACACCGCGCGACATCGTCGGTGCCCATGACGCCGACCTGATCCTTTGGAACGGGCTGAACCTCGAGCTGTGGTTCGAGCAGTTCCTGCGCAATCTCGGCGATCTGCCCTCGGCCACGCTGAGCGAGGGGATCGATCCCATCGCGATCGCGCAGGGCGCCTACGAGGGCAAGGCCAACCCGCACGCGTGGATGGGGCTCGACAACGCGCAGGTCTATGTCGACAACATCGCCGCCGCGCTGAGCGAACACGATCCCGACAAAGCCGAGACCTACGAGGCCAACGCTGCGGCCTACAAGCAGGAGCTGCGCGACACGCTCGAGCCGCTGCGGGCGCAGATCGCCGAGATCCCCGAGGACAAGCGCTGGCTGGTCACCTGCGAGGGCGCCTTCAGCTATCTCGCCCGCGATTTCGGCATGAAGGAGCTGTATCTCTGGCCGATGAATGCGGACCAGACAGGCACGCCGCAGCAGGTGCGGGCGGTGATCGACGGGGTGAAGACGCACGAAATTCCGGCGGTGTTCTGTGAGAGCACGGTCAACACCGCGCCCGCCGAGCAGGTGGCGCGCGAAACCGGTGCAGATTACGGCGGCGTGCTCTATGTCGATAGCCTGAGTGAAGCCGACGGCCCGGTGCCGACCTACCTGGATCTGCTGAAGGTGACCTCGCAGACCATCGCCGACGGGCTCACCGGGGCCAGCAACTGAGACTGCGAAAGAGGACCGAGATGCGCGACAGCCAGACCGCGACAGACGCCGAGACGGCCGCGGGCGGCGGGATCTCCGCCCGCGACGTCACCGTGTCCTACCGCAACGGCCACACCGCCCTGCGCCATGCCAGCTTCGAGATCCCGCGCGGCACCGTCACGGCGCTTGTGGGCGTGAACGGGGCGGGCAAGTCGACGCTGTTCAAGGCGATCATGGGCTTCGTGCCGGCAGCGGCGGGTGAGATATCCTTGCTTGGCATGTCGGTGAAGGAGGCGCTCAAGCGCAACCTCGTGGCCTATGTGCCGCAATCGGAAGAGGTCGACTGGTCCTTCCCGGTGCTGGTCGAGGACGTGGTGATGATGGGCCGTTACGGCCACATGGGCTTTCTTCGCCGGCCCAGGCGCGCCGATCACGAGGCGGTGGCCGAGGCGCTGGCGCGGGTCAACATGCAGGACTTCCGCCACCGCCAGATCGGCGAGCTCTCCGGCGGGCAGCGCAAGCGCGTGTTCCTTGCCCGGGCGCTGGCGCAGGAAGGGCAGGTGATCCTGCTCGACGAGCCCTTCACCGGCGTCGACGTGAAGACCGAGGAGCAGATCATCGCGCTGCTGCGCGCGCTGCGCGACGAGGGGCGGGTGATGCTGGTCTCGACCCACAATCTCGGCTCGGTGCCCGAGTTTTGTGACCGCACGGTGCTGGTCAAGGGCACGGTGCTGGCCTTTGGGCCGACCGAGACCACCTTCACCCGCGCCAATCTCGAGGCGGCCTTCGGGGGCGTGCTGCGGCACTTCACGCTGGGTGGCGACGCGCTGCACGACGATGACGATGCGCGCCGGGTCACCATCTTTTCCGACGATGAACGCCCTCTGGTGCAGTACGGCGACGAGATGCGCACCCGTGAGGCGGGCAAATGAGCCGTCTCCCGAACACAACCCTGCTCGATGATCTGACATGCCGTGGCGGGGAGGTGCCGCGATGAGCGTTCTACTCGAGCCGTTCTCCTATGGGTACATGACCAACGCCATGTGGGTCTCGGCCCTGGTGGGCGGGGTCTGCGCCTTCCTGTCCTCCTACCTGATGCTCAAGGGCTGGTCGCTGATCGGCGACGCGCTGTCGCACGCGGTGGTGCCCGGTGTCGCCGGGGCCTACATGCTGGGCCTGCCGTTCGCGCTGGGCGCCTTCATTTCCGGGGGCCTCGCGGCGGGGGCGATGCTGTTCCTTTCGGGCCGCTCGGGGCTGAAGATCGACGTGGTGATCGGGCTGATCTTCACCTCGTTCTTCGGGCTCGGCCTGTTCATGGTCTCGGTCAACCCGGTCTCGGTGTCGATCCAGACCATCACAATGGGCAATATCCTTGCCATCACGCCCGCCGACACGCTGCAGCTGGTGCTGATCGGGGCGATCTCGCTCGTGCTGCTGCTGGCCAAGTGGAAGGATCTCATGGTCGTCTTCTTCGACGAGAGCCATGCCCAGAGCGTCGGGCTGCGGCCGGGGCTCTTGAAGGCAGTGTTCTTTACGCTGCTCTCGGCCTCGGTGGTGGCGGCGATGCAGACCGTGGGGGCGTTTCTCGTCATCGCCATGGTGGTGACGCCCGGCGCCACCGCCTACTTGCTCTGCGACCGCTTCCCGCGGCTGATCCTGCTGTCGGTGAGCATCGGGGCGCTGACCAGCTTCACCGGCGCCTATCTGAGCTATTTCCTCGACGGCGCCACGGGCGGTGTCATCGTGGTGCTGCAGACGCTGATCTTCCTCGCCGCCTTTGTCTTCGCGCCCAAGCACGGCATGATGGCGGCGCGACGCAAGGCGCGGCAGGCGCTGCGTGAGGATCGGACGCAGGAGGGCGCAGCATGAGCGAGCTTCTCCTGCCGTTCCAGTTTCCCTTCATGCAGAACGCCTTTCTGATCTGTGTCTTCGTGGCCATCCCCACGGCGCTGCTGTCGTGCTTCCTCGTGCTCAAGGGCTGGGCGCTGATGGGAGACGCCATCAGCCACGCCATCCTGCCCGGCGTGGTGCTGGCCTATATTGCCGGGCTGCCGCTGATCGTCGGCGCATTCGGGGCGGGGATGCTCACCGCCACAGCGACCGGCTTTCTGGCCGAGAACAGCCGGGTCAAGCAGGACACGGTGATGGGCGTGGTGTTCTCGGGCATGTTCGGGCTTGGCATCGTGCTCTACACGCAGGTGCAGACCAACGTGCATCTCGACCATATCCTCTTCGGCAACATGCTGGGGGTAGGCCCGTCCGATCTGTGGACTGCCGGCAGCATCTCGGTGCTTGTGACCCTGGGGGTGGCTCTGTTCTGGAAGGACCTGCTGCTGCACGCCTTCGATCCGGCGCAGGCACGTGCCTCGGGGCTGCGGGTGGGCTGGCTGCATTACGGGCTGCTCACTGCGCTCTCGCTGACCATCGTCGCGACGCTCACCGCCACCGGTCTGATCCTCGCGGTGGGCCTGCTGATCGCACCGGGCGCCATTGGCTTCCTGATCTGCCGGCGCTTCGGCGGCATGATGATCGCCGCGACGCTGGCCTGCCTGCTGTCGATGCTCGCGGGCACCTATGCCAGCTTCTTCCTCGACAGCGCACCGGCGCCGACGATCATCTTGATCCTCACGGCGCTGTTCCTGCTGGCCTTCGTGCGGCGCCTTGCGCTCACCCGTCGGGCGGCGCGCACGGCTGGCTGAGGCAGAGCGTCCGGCATCGGGCGCCGCCGGACAAAACTGTCAAGATCCTGTAACGTGTCTGTTACATTGCACGGGCAATCGGAGCGCGAGCAATAGACGCCCCCGGCAGCGTGCCGGCCGTTACAAGACAGGAGCAAGCTCGCCCATGAAACGCACCCTGATTTCCGCCATCGCCCTCAGCGCCGCCACTGCAGCCTCGGCCCAGACCGCCGACCTGCCGCAGGCCGGCAGCGAATGGTTCACCGCCGGCCAGGAGGCCATCCAGGCCATCCTCGACCGTCAGGACAACACCAACACCGCCAAGAACGTGATCGTGCTGGTGGCAGACGGCAATGGTGTCGGCACCAACTACGCGACCCGCGTCTTCGCCGGTCAGCAGGAAGGCAAGCTCGGCGAAGAGCACGTGCTGCCCTACGAAACGCCCGACTACCACGCCGCCCTCGTCAAGACCTACAACATCAACGCCCAGACGCCGGACTCCGCTCCGACCGCCGGCGCGATGAACACCGGCGTGAAGCAGCGCTTCAACCTGATCAACCTCGGCGGTGACGCGATCCATGACGATTGCTCGACCGTGGCCGGCAACGAGCTGACCACCTTCGCCGAGATCGTCTCGGGCATGGAGAAATCGGTCGGCATCGTCTCGACCGCACGTGTCACCCACGCGACCCCGGCGGCCGTCTACTCCAAGACCGCCAACCGCAACTGGGAAGACAGCGTGCCGGAAGGCTGCGACACCCAGAAGGACATTGCCGCCCAGCTCATCGACCAGATGGAAGCCGGCGTCATCGACTTCGCCATGGGCGGCGGTCGCCGTCACTTCGTTCCCGAAGGCACCCAGACCGACGAAGGTGGCTCGGGCCGCCGCGCCGACGGTGTCAACCTGATCGAGAACGCCACCGGCCTCGGCGCCCAGTACGCCTGGAACACCGAGACGTTCAACGCCCTGACCCTCGACGGCGAGACCCCGATCCTGGCGCTGTTCAACGACAGCCACATGGAATACGAGGCCGACCGCGCCGATGACGACGAGCCGTCGCTCGCCGAGATGACCAAGGCGGCCATCGAGTACCTGAGCCAGAACGAGAACGGCTACTACCTCGAGATCGAGGCCGGCCGGGTCGACCACGCCAACCACGCCGGCAACGCCCACCGTACGCTGGTGGACGGTGTGGCCTTCGCCGAGGCCGTGGCCATGGCGGACGAGCTGACCAACGACGAAGACACCCTGATCATCGTCACCGCCGACCACGAGCACTCGATCGCGTTCAACGGCTATTGCGGTCGCGGCACCCCGATCCTCGGCCTATGCTACGACGTGGCCCAGCAGGGCGACAAGCACAGCGACGAGCTGGTGCTGGCCGACGACGGCAAGCCCTACACCGTGATCGGCTACCTCAACGGCTCCGGCTCGGTCCTTGTCGAGGGCGAGAACGGCTACGAGGGCTCGCGCCCCGACGTGACCCAGGACGAGGCCACCGATCTCGACTACGTCCAGCAGGCGCTGATCCCCAAGTCGTCGGAAAGCCACTCCGGTGAAGACGTCGCCGTCTATGCCAAGGGCCCCTGGGCGCACCTGTTCGACGGCACGCTCGAGCAGAACGTGATCTTCCACGTCATGCACCACGCCGTCACCGCCGAGTGATCGCTCCGCTTTGACAGTGGCAAGGGGCCCCGAGACACCGGGGCCCCTTGTTTCCTTTTCGCCCTGCGGCACACTGGCGGGGCAGATTCCCTCTCTGGAGGACACGATATGCAGACCCGTCGTCATTTCCTCACATCCGCTCTGGCCGCACCGCTGCTGGCCCGTCCTGCGCTGGCGCAGGACGCTCCGCTCAAGGTGCGCGAACTCTACGAGCGTCGCGGCAACGATCTCTCCGAACTCGCCGTGGCGCGCGAAGGCGAACGCATCACCGTCGAGGGCTTCATGGCGCCGCCGCTGAAGGCCGAGAGCAAGTTCTTCGTGCTCACCAAGATGCCGATGGCGGTTTGCCCGTTCTGCGAGACCGAGGCCGAGTGGCCCAACGACATCCTCGCCGTCTACACCAAGCGCATCGTCGACGTGATCCCGTTCAACAAGAAGATCACCGTCTCGGGCGTGCTCGAACTCGGCGGATATCGCGATCCCGAGACCGGCTTTCTCAGCATGGTCCGCCTCAGCGACGCGAATTACGGCTGATCCGATGGGCCTTCCTCTGACCATCTCGGAGCTTGTGGTTCCGGGCGGCAAGGGCCGTGTGCTGTTGTCGCTGCCGAAGCTCGAGCTGCCCGCCGGCGCGCTTGTCGGCGTGCGCGGACCTTCGGGGGCGGGCAAGTCGACGCTGCTCTACGCGCTGGCCGGGCTGCTCGAGGCCGAGGGCAGCATCCGCTGGGGCGAGACCGAGCTTCTGCGGCTCGGCGCCGAGCGCCGCACCCGCTTTCGCGCCGACAATATCGGCATGATCTTTCAGGATTTCCTGCTCTTCGAAGAGCTCGATGCCGGGGCCAACGCGGCGCTCACCGCGCTCTTCCGCCCGCGCCGCGAGCGCGCTGCCATGCGCCTCCGCGCCAGCAAACGGCTGAGCGCGCTGGGCCTTGGCGATCACGCCGGGCGCCATGTCTCGAGCTTTTCCGGCGGCGAGCGCCAGCGCGTTGCCATTGCCCGCGCCATGGCCGCCGAGGCGCCGGTGCTGCTCGCCGACGAGCCCACCGCGAGCCTCGACCGGGCCAGCGCCGACCGGCTGATCGACGATCTGGTACACCTGGCCCGCGACAGCGGCACCACGCTGATCGCGGTGAGCCATGACCGTCACCTGACCGACCGCATGGACCGCGTGCTGACGATCACCGACGGCGCGCTTCTGGGCGACGAGGCGACCGCGGCATGAGCGACCTGTGGTACAGTCTCCCGGCTCTAGCGCAGGACATCGCGCTGACCTTTGCCCTGCTGCTGCCGGCGCTGCTTGTCGGTGCGCTGGTGCTGCGTGGGTTCGCACCGTGGCCGCTGACGCGCGCCATCCTCTGGCGCTTTCGTGGCGCCTCGGTGATGTTCGTGCTGCTGATCGCGATCTCGGTGGGCATGGGCATCGGCCTTCTGGCGCAGGAGCGCGGCCTGCGCCGCGGCACCGCGCAGGCGGCGGACAAGTTCGACCTCGTGGTCTCGGCGCCCGGCAGCGAACTGTCGGTGATGCTGGCGGCGGTGTTCCTGCAGCCCACCGACATGCCGCTGCTCGACGGTGCCACCTATGACGAGATTGCCAGCCACGAGAACGTGTCGGTGGCCGCGCCGCTGGCCTTCGGCGACAGCTACGGCGACGCGCCGGTGATCGGCACCACCGCGGAGTTCGCGCGCGACCTTGCCGACGACCGCATCGAGGGCCGCATGTGGCAGGCCTCGGACGAGGCGCTCGCGGGCGCGCTGGTGCCGCTGGGAGTGGGCGAGAGCTTTACCCCGGCGCATGGCCATGGAGACGCCGCCGAGGGCGACGCCCATGGTGACGCGCACCTTCAGATCGTCGGCCGCATGGCACCCACCGGTACGCCCTGGGACCGCGCCATCCTGCTGCCCGTCGAGGCGGTCTGGGAAGTGCACGGGCTGGCCAACGGCCATGCCCCCGAACGCGCCGGGCAGATCGGACCGCCCTTCGATCCCGACTACTTCCCCGGCACGCCGGCCGTGGTGGTCCGGGCAGAGGCGCTCTGGGCGAATTACGCGCTGCGCTCCGAGTTCACCCGCGACCGCGAGACCATGGCCTTCTTCCCCGGCGCGGTGCTCGCGGGGCTCTACGCGGTGTTGGGTGACATCCGGCAGGTGATGTCGCTGATGGCACTGGTGACACAGGGCCTGGTCGCGGCCTCGGTGCTGCTGGGTCTCTTTATCCTGTCGCGCCTGTTCCGGCGCCAGATCGCGCTGCTGCGGGCGCTGGGCGCCCCGGCGCGCTTCGTCTTCGCGGTGGTCTGGTCCTTCGGCGCGGCGCTGCTCGTTGCGGGTGCGGGGCTGGGGCTGCTGACCGGCGTCGCAGCCGCCTCGGTGCTGTCGCGCGTCGTGACCGCCCGGACCGACATCCTCGTGACCGCGCCCATCGGCTGGAGCGAGATCCACTTCCTTGCCGGTTTCGTGTCGCTGACGCTGCTGCTGTCGCTGCTGCCCGCCGCCGTGGTCCTGCGCCAGCAGGTGGTGGACGGGCTGCGCGCCTGATTTCTGAAAGGATCCCCCATGCGTACGCTCCTGCTTGCCTTCGCGCTCGCCCTGCCGCTTCCGGCGCTGGCCGAGACCCATGACCATGACGCGCCCCACCTGACCGAGATTGCTGGACTGCGGGCGCTCCACGCCTGGACCCGGGCGAGCTCGGGCCGGGAGGCATTGGTCTTCGTCGAGCTCGAGAACACCGGCGGCGGTTCCGTCCTGCTGACCGGGGCCGAGAGCGGGATTGCCTCGGATGGCGCGCTGGTGGGCTTCGTGCTGAAGGACGGACAGCCGGCCTGGGAGACGCTGGCGTCGGTGCCTCTGGCGGCGGGCCGCGCGCTGCATCTCGAACCGGGAGCGCTGGCGATCCGGCTCTCGGGCCTGTCCCGTGCCCTGACCGAGGGCGATCACTTCGAGCTGCATCTCGAGACCGATCACGGCGCGCTCGCGCTGCACGTTGAAGTCGCCGCGGCGGATGCAAGGCAGCATAGCCACGCCGGGCACAGCCACTGATCGTCTAAGGAGACACACCCCGGCGCGCCTCGGCGCGACCCGGTGCCGCGCCGCTCAGGGTTGAATGACCGGCGCGGCTCTGCTTGGATCATGGCCACACTCGGTGCCGCGCGGTGCGGTGCCGTCGAAGGCAAGAACCGCATGTCTCGCAAGAAGGATACGCGCCAGAGGGCGATCCTCGATCAGTTGGCGGTCTCGCCGACGATGCGGGTGGGGCGGTTGGCCGAAACCCTCGACGTCACGACCGAAACCATCCGCCGCGATCTCGAGGAGCTTGCGGCGCAGGGGATGATCGCGCGCACCTATGGCGGTGCGATGCTGCGCCAGCCGGCCGAGCCCGCGCTGTCGGAGCGCCATCTCGAGCTGGTCGAAGAGCGCGCGGCCATCGGGCAGGCGGCGCTGTCTTATCTTGCCGAGGCGCGGGTGATCATGCTGGGCTCTGGGGCGACCACGACCCAGCTTGCCAAGTTCATCGCCATCGAGATGCACGGGCTTACGGTGATCGCGCACAGCGTCAGCGTGGCCTCGGCGCTGAGCCTCAACCCGACGATCCAGGTGGTCATGGCGCCGGGCGTCTATCACCCGGGCGAGGGCGCCATGCACGGCGCGCAGGCGGTGCGGTTCCTGTCCGATTACAGCGCTGACTGGTCGGTGACCGGGGCGAGCGCGATGTCGCCTCTTGGGCCCTCCGACGCGTTGATCGACGCGGCGGATGTCTACGCCACGATGCTGCGCCAGTCCGCGCGCCACATGGTGGTGGCGGATCATTCGAAGTTCGACCGCATGGCCACCGCGCGCTATGCCGACTGGGGCGAAATCGACGTGCTTGTGACCGATGCGCGCCCGCAAGGGCCACTGCGCCGGGCGCTCGTGGCGGGCGAGGTCGAGGTCAAGCTGGCGAAGGTGTGAGGGGGCAGCCGGCGCGCCCGCCTCCGCGAGGCGCCCGTTTTGACCACCTGGGCCCGGGAACTGGCCGAAACCCGGCTCAAACCTGTCACACCTATGCATCTTCTTGTTGCCCGGAGCGGCCGCCACTTTCCGAGACGCACCCGCCGCTCTAGATTGGGTCCATGTCCGTCGAATCCCCGGCCGATGCGCTTGACCCCTCCAAGCTGATCGCCTGTCCAGCCTGCGATGCCCTCTACACCGATCGCGACGTCGCGACCGGCGAGACGGCGCGTTGCGTGCGCTGTCACGCGGTGCTCGAGGCGCCGCGGCGCACGGCGATGACCCGGATCATCATGCTGGCGCTGGCGGCGCTGATCCTGATGGTGGCGGCGATCTTCTTTCCGTTTCTCGAGCTCGAGGCCGCCGGTCGCATCCAGCGCGCGTCGCTCCTGGACACGGTTCAGGCCTTCTCGAGCGGGCTCACCGCGCCGCTGACCTTCGCCATGGCGGCGCTGATCGTGATCCTGCCGGTGATCCGCTTCCTCGCGCTGATCTATGTGCTGGGGCCGATGGCCTTCGGTCACAAGCCCGCGCGCCATGCCGAGTTCTTCTTCCGGCTCGCCGATCACCTGCGCCCCTGGGCCATGGCCGAGGTGTTCATCGTCGGCGTGGCCGTGGCGCTGGTGAAGGTGGCGGGGCTGGCGCATATCTTCATCGGCCCGGCCTTCTGGGCCTTCGTGGCGCTGGTCATCGTGACCGTGCTGAAAGACAATTTCATGAGCAGGCTGACGCTATGGAAGACGCTGGAACGGCGCCGCGCATCCTGACCGCCAAGCAGGCGGGACTGGTGGGCTGCACCGAGTGCGGTCGCGTGCACGCCCCCGGCGTGGCACGCTGCACGCGCTGCGGCACGCGCCTGGCGAGCCGCGACACCGCGAGCCTTCAGCGGGTCTGGGCGTGGCTGTTTGCCGGGCTGGTGGTCTATGTGCCGGCCAATCTCTACCCGATGCTGCGCACCACGCTGCTCGGCAAGACCACCGAAAGCACCATCTTCGGCGGCGTCGTCGACCTCATGCATCACGGCAGCTACGGGGTGGCGGCGATTGTCTTCGTCGCCTCGATCGTGATTCCGGTATCGAAATTCATCGCCATCGGTTACCTCGCTTTGAGCGTGCAGCGACGGGTGCAGATGTCGGCGCACAAGCGACATCTGCTTTACGAGGCGGTGGAGTTCATCGGGCGCTGGTCGATGATCGACGTCTTCGTCGTGGCGATCCTGTCGTCACTGGTGCAGCTGGATTTCGCGGCCTCGATCAACCCCGGGATCGCGGCGGTGAGCTTTGCGCTTTCCGTAGCCTTTACAATGATTTCGGCCCTGAGCTTCGACTCGCGGCTGATCTGGGACGTAGACGTTGGAGTGAACGAGAATGAGTGACCCGCGACCCGCCGAGATGGAGATCGAGGGCCCCAAGCGGTCGATCTGGCGCAATCTGTCCCTGACCTGGCTGATCCCGATCGCCGCGCTCGCGATCACCCTGCTGATCGCCTGGCAAAGCTGGGCCGAGCGCGGCGCCCGCATCGAGATCACCTTCGAGAATGCCGCCGGCATCGTGCCGGGCGAGACCGCGCTGCGCTTCCGCGACGTGAATATCGGCCTGGTCGAGGACGTGACCTTCGCCAACGACCTCTCTTCGGTGCGCATCGGCGCCCGGATCGACAACATCGTGGCCGAGTCTCTGCCCTCGGATGCCGAATTCTGGGTGGTCCGCCCAGAGGTCAGCGCCTCGGGCATCTCGGGCCTGTCGACGGTGCTGTCCGGCGTCTATATCGAGGCCGCCTTCGAGCCGCAGGAGGGCGCCGAGGCGACCCGCTTCGTAGGGCGCGACACCGCGCCGCTGGTCAGGCCGGGCATGCGGGGCACCCGCATCGTGCTGCGCGCCCCCGATGGCGCCATGCTCAGTGCCGGCGCCCCGATCTTCCACCAGGGCATCGAGGTCGGCCGCATCGAGACGCCGCGCCTGCTCGAGAGCGGCAACGGCGTGATCGCCGACGCCTTCATCGAGGCGCCGCATGATCGCCGGGTCACCACCTCGACGCGGTTCTGGGACACCTCGGGCTTCAACGTCAATTTCGGCCCGCAGGGCCTCGACCTTTCGGTCGGCTCGGTGGCGGCGCTGATCCGTGGCGGCATCGCCTTCGACACCGTGGTGTCGGGCGGCAACCCGGTGCCCTCGCGCTACGTCTTCGACCTGTTCGACGACGAGACCGCGGCGCGCGACAGCGTGTTCAGCCAGAGCATCGACAACGCCGTCGACCTCGTGGTCGAGTTCGACGAGTCCGTCCGCGGCCTCGAGGCGGGCGCCCCGGTGACCTATCGCGGCCTCAAGATCGGCGCGGTCAACGCGCTCGGCGCCTTCATCGACGACGTGAGCGGCGAGCAGAGGGTCAAGCTGCGCGCCTCCATCTCCATCGACCCGCGGGCGCTTGGTCTCGAGGATGACACCGCCGCCGAGGCCGAGATCATCACCTTCCTCTCCGAGTCGGTGCAGGACGGTCTGCGGGCGCGGCTCGCATCGCAAGGGCTATTCAGCCAGTCGCTGATGGTCGAGCTGGTCACCATCCCCGAAGCGGAGCCGGCAGCGCTTGGCATCTTCGACACCGAGGCGCCGGTGCTGCCGTCGGTCGAGTCGAACGTGCCCGACGTGGCCGCCACCGCCGAGGGCCTGTTCCAGCGCATCGACGACCTGCCGGTCGAGGAGCTCATGGAGCAGGCGATTGCCACTCTGCGCTCGGTCGAGAGCTTCGCCGGCGATCCCGACCTGCGCGCTGTGCCGGGCTCGGTCAGCGGCCTGCTCGACGAGGCGCGCGGGCTGATCGGCAGCGAGGAAACGCAGGCCCTGCCGGGCGAGCTCAACGCCACCGTGACCGCCCTGCGCGAGATCGTCGAGGACCTGCGCGAGGCGGGCACCGCCGAGAAGCTCGCCGCGGCGCTCGACGGGGCCACCGCCGCCACCGACAGCGTCAGCAGCGTCGCCACCGAGATCACCGCCGCCACCGAAGAGGTGCCGGCGCTGATCGAGGAGATGCGGGATCTCGTGGCCAAGGCCAACGCGCTGCAACTCGAGGCCTTTGTCGACCGCGCCACGGCGCTGGCCGACAGCGCCGACCGGCTGATCGCCAGCGACGCCACGCAGGCGCTGCCGGGCGAGATCAACGCCACTGTCGCCGAGCTGCGCGGCGTGGCCGAGGATCTGCGCGCCGCCGATGCCATCGGCCGCCTGATGAGCACGCTGGAAAGCGCCTCTGCCGCTGCCGACTCGGTGACCGGCGTGGCGATGGATCTCTCCGGGGCAACCGAACAGGTGCCGGCGCTGGTCGACGATCTGCGCCGTCTGGTGGAAACCGCCAACGACCTGCCGCTCGAGGCCTTCATCGAACAGGCCACCAACCTCGTGGCAAGCGCCGACCGGCTGGTCGACAGCGACCAGACCCGCGCTCTGCCCGGGGCGCTGACGCGGATGCTCGACGAGGCGCGTTCGGCGCTCGAGGAACTGCGCGAGGGCGGGGTGGTCGAGAACACCAACGCCACGCTGGCCTCGGCCCGCGACGCGGCGGCGGCGATCGAGGAGGCGGCGGAAAGCCTGCCGAGCCTCTCGGCCCAGATCCAGAGCATGGTCGGCGAGGCCGAACTGGCGCTACAGGGCTACGGCGAGAACTCGCGCTTCAACCGCGAGACGCTGTCGGCCCTGCGCGAAGTCCAGTCCGCCGCCGAGGCGCTCAACAAGCTCGCGCGCTCGATCGAGCGCAATCCCAATTCCCTCCTGTTTGGACGATAAGCATGTATCTGCGCATTCTGCCCCTCGCCCTGATGCTCGCCGCCTGTTCCGGGCCCGAGCCGCAATTCCTCATCGACACGCCGACGCAGGCGGGCAGCGCCCGTCTGCGGGTGGCGACGCTCGAGGTGCGGCAGGTCTCCCTGCCGGCCTACGCGGCGGCGTCCGAGATCCTGCTCGAGGGCGAGGACGGCGCACTGACGCAGGTCGACAACGCGCTCTGGGCGGACGAACCGGCGCGCGCGGTGACGCTGGCCATCGCCGAGCAGATCGGCGCGGCTTCCTCGGCCACCGTCGCGCCCGAGCCGTGGCCGCTGGCCGATGACGCGCAGGCGGCGGTGCAGGTGACGGTCTCGCGGCTCGTGGCGCGCAACAACGGCACGCTGCGGCTGACCGGGCAATACGCGATCTCGTCCTATGACAAGGTGGTCCGAGAGCGCATCCAGGGCTTCGACATCGTTGTGCCGATGGTGGGCGAGGGGCCGCAGGCCATCGCCCGCGCCACCGGCGCCGCGGTCACCCAGCTTTCCGGGCAGATCACCCAGAGCCTGCGCTGAGGCGCGGTCTCAGGACGCAAACAGGCGGCGCCGGGGCAAGAGCCTTGGCGCCGTGTTCATTGCGGTGACTGCGAAGTTGTTCAGCTACGGCTGTCGGGCAGCGAGATGTTGGCGACCTGCTCGGCGATCGGATCGGTGGAGAGCGGATGGCGCTCCTCGTCGTAATCGCGGGTGTCGTGCATGACCTCCCAGCGGCCGCGGCGATAGACCTCGAGCGCACTGAACTGCGCCTTGTAGCCCATCTTGGGGCTGCCGGGCACCCAGTAGCCAAGGTAGACATAGGGCAGGCCGGCCTCGCGGGCGATCTCCACATGGTCGAGGATCATCCACGTCCCGAGGCTCTGGCGCGCCAACTCGGGTTCGTAGAACGAGTAGACCATCGACACCCCGTCATCGAGCACGTCCGTCAGGCACACCGCCTTGAGATCGCCGCTGGCGATGTCGCTGTACTCGACCACGCGCGATCGGATCGGGGTTTCCTCGATCATCGCGGCGAATTCGAAGATGTCCATATCGGCCATGCCGCCATCGGCGTGGCGCGTATCGAGATAGCGGCGGAACAGCGAGAACTGCTCCTCGGTGGCCCAGGGGCTCGAGGCGCGCCGCGCGAGGTTGGCGTTGCGCTTGAGCGCCCGGCGCTGGCTTTTCGATGGGGAAAAGCGGCGCACGTCGATGCGGGCCGAGAGACAGGCCGAACAATCCGAGCAGGACGGCCGGTAGAGCACGTTCTGCGAGCGGCGGAAGCCCTGCTTCGACAGGCTATCATTGAGTTTCTCGGCACTGTCGCCCTGCAGCGCGGTGAACAGCTTGCGCTCCATCCGGCCCGGAAGATACGGGCAGGGCTGGGGAGCCGTCACATAGAATTGCGGCGCGAGAGGCAGGGAGTGGCGCATGAAGGTCCTGTCTGGAGATCCTCGAAAAACCTAGCAACGAAATTTGCAACCGCCAAGCCCCCGAAAACGGTGGATCGCGGGGCTTTGATCTCGTGCAGGTCCGGGCTGAACGCGGGGGCGTGCAGAGCGTTCCTGCGGGCGTTGTGGCTGAAACGCAAGACGCCCGGCAGAGATCGCCGGGCGTTTCGGGTGAGGCTGTGTCCACGTGCGCGTCTGAGGCGCGCTGGTTGATCGCAGGCGTTACGCCCGCTTGTTGAACGCGGTTCTTATGCGCGCTTGTTGAGCGCACTCCTCATGCGCGCTTGTTGAGCGCGACGGTCCCCAGAACCATGTCGGTCAGGCCCTGCCCACGCTCGGTGGCGAACATGCAAACGACCGAGATCAGCTGCAGCGGTGCCACGGAGACCGAGACGGCGTAGCCCAGCGTATGCAGGAAGGCCTGCATGAAATCGAGCCGCTGGCCGCGCCAGTCGCGGAATTCGATCGCCATGAGGCGCATGCCCCATGTGGCCGAGCCGTTGGCGATGGTCAGCACGCGGTAAATGAAGCTCACCACCATCCACAGCGCGAAGAACACGAAGGCGCCGAGAAAGGCGGTGAAGACCAGCGCCAGCAGCACGAAGAAGGCGACGATGATCGTGTCGATGACCCAGGCCAGGCCGCGCTTGATCGCGACGCTGTCGTAGAACGCGCTCTGGCGCACCGGATCGGGCAGCTGGGAATAGGGGGCGTCGGTATACATCTGGGTCACTTGCAGGATCTCTGGGACTGTCTCTCTGGGATCTCAGGCCTTGGCCGCGGGGTGCGGGACGGCCTCTTTGGAATGATAGCCCATGGCCCCGGGTCGGGGCCATGGGGGAGGGGCGCTTACGCGTCCTCTTTGCGGTCTTCGTCTGCCGTCTCGCGGGGGGCGCGGGAACGCTCGTCCATGAACTGGTCGAACTCGGCCTTGTCGCGGGCCTCGCGCAGACGCTGCAGGAACTCTTCGAAGCTCTTCTGTTCGTCCTCGAGCCGGCGCAGCGTGTCCATCTTGTAGGCATCGAAGGCGGCGTTGCCCGAGGGCCGCGCGGCGTTGAAGCTTTGACGGTAGGCGTTGGCGCTGCTGTTGCGGCGGCTGCGGCAGGATTTTCCGAACATGCGTTTGCTCCAGATCATGTAGGCAAGAAGGGCGAGGCCGATGGGCCAGAAGACGATGAAGCCAAGTACCATGGCCACGATCCAGGCGGGTCTGCCGCGCTCGTCGAGCCAGGCCTCGGCGCGTTTCAGCCACCCGGGGTTCGCGGGGCGGGCTTCATACTGCGCTGCGGCGTTCATAAGCGGTGTCCTTTGTCTCTCGTTTGGGTATGTGAATGTCTTTCACATTACATCAGATCGGGATTGTGACCGACGCTATCAAGGGGTGATGTGAAAGTTTTTAACATTACTCGGAAAGCGCGAGTGTTGTCAGTGGGTTGCATGACGAAAGAATGCCCGCCGCAGCGGTAGCAGGGCACGGATCTGGTCGCGCGACCAAGCTGTTCTCGGGGAAATACCGGCTTTGCCCGCCCGTCACATCGGGATCGGGCGTTGTTCCTCGATCGCCTCCATGGCGAAATAAGAGGTCACCGTTTCGAGTTCCACCTCCTCGATCAGCCGCTTGTAGACCTCGTCATAGCTGGCCATGTCGCGGGTGATGATCTTGAGCAGGTAGTCGTACTCGCCGCCGATGCGGAAGAAGTCGATCACGTCGGCGATCGACGAGACATGCGTGCGGAAGCGCTTGAGCCAGCTCGCCGAGTGGTGCCGCGTCTTGATCATCACGAAGACCACCAGCCCGGCGCCGAGCTGGTTTCGGTCGAGCACCACCGTGTGGTTGCGGATGATGCCGGCGGCATCGAGCGCCTTGAGCCGCCGCCAGCACGCATTCTGCGACAGGCCGACCTTCTCGCTCAGCGCGCGTTGCGACTGCGATGCGTCGCGCTGCAGCTCTTCGAGGATGCGGTAATCAATGTGATCGAGTTTAAGCTCCATTAGTCGTTCATATGATAGAAGATGAGCGTTTGGAAGGTGAAAATATGTGAAGAATTTTCCGTTCTGCGTGACATGCTTTGCATCAACGCAGTCACGATACGATACGGATCCCTCATGTCTCCCCTCGACGATTTCGCCCGCTCGCTCGAACGCCCGGACCTGGCCAGCTGGCTACGCGACGGCCTGATCGGCGACGGCGTGGAGATCGACGGCCCCTATGGCCCCAAGCCGCTGATCTATGCCGATTACGTGGCCTCCGGACGGGCTTTGGCGCAGGTCGAGGATTTTATCCGCGACCGGGTGCTGCCCTATTACGCGAACAGCCACACGCAGGCCTCGTATTGCGGTGCGTTCATCACCAAGCTGCGCGAGGCGGCGCGGGCCGAGATCGCCCGCATCACCGGCGCGGATGACGATATGAGCGTGGTCTTCACCGGTTCCGGCAGCACCGCCGGGATCAACCGGTTGGTGGGGCTGCTCGACATCCCTTCGGTGCTGGCCACGGGTGGCCGCGCCGTGGTGCTGATCGGCCCCTATGAGCATCACTCGAACCTGCTGCCGTGGCGCGAAAGCGGCGCCGAGGTGGTCGAGATCCCCGAAGCGCCGCAGGGCGGGCCCGACATGGCGGCGCTGACCGCTGCGCTGCGCAAGGCGCACGGCGCCGAGCTGATCGTCGGCAGTTTCTCGGCGGTCTCGAACGTCACCGGCATCCTCACCGACACCGACGCGGTGACCCGCCTGCTCAAAGCGCATGGCGCGCTGGCGTTCTGGGATTTCGGCGCCGGCGGGCCCTACGTGCGCATGAACATGGAGGCGGGCCGCGATGCCGAGAAGGACGCCATCGTGTTCTCGACCCACAAGTTTCCCGGCGGACCCGGGGGCTCGGGCGTGCTGGTGCTGCGCGACGCGGTGGCGCGCCGCGCGACGCCCACGCTGCCCGGCGGCGGCACGGTGAGTTTCGTGTCCCCTTGGGGACACCGCTATTCCGGCAGCCTTTCGAGCCGCGAAGAGGGTGGCACGCCCAACGTGGTGGGCGACATCCGCGCGGCGCTTGCGCTGATGGTCAAGGAGGCGCTCGGGCAGGACTGGCTCGACCAGCGTCAGGCCTGGCTGCGGGCGCGGGCCGAGGCGGTCTGGCGCAAGAACCCGCATCTCGAGCTCCTTGGCCTCGAGGGGCCGGCGGCGCTGCCGATCTTCTCCTTCCGCATCCGCGACGCGCAGGGCGGGTTGATCCATCACCAGTTCTTCACCCGGCTCCTGAGCGACGTCTACGGCATTCAGGCGCGCGGCGGTTGCGCCTGCGCAGGATCTTACGCGCACCGGTTGCTTGGTCTGGACGAGGCCGAATCGGAGGCCATGTTCGCCGCCATCGACCGTGGCGAGGAAATGGCCAAGCCCGGCTGGGTGCGGCTGAATTTCTCGGCGCTGATGAGTGACGACAAAGCTGCTATGATCGTGGAGGCGGTGGACATTCTGGCACGGAAAGCGTCAGAATATCTGCCACAATATCGTGCGGACGAAACAACCGCCCGCTTCGCGCCCGTTCTTGAGACCCCGGAGAGCCTCGCCTCGTGACCAGCCCACTTGCCAACCGATCCTTCCGCACGCTGTTTGCGGCGCAGGTCTGTTCGCTTCTGGCGGTGGGGCTGTTGACCGTGGCGCTGTCGCTGGCGGCCTACCGCATTGGTGGTGTCGCGGCGGGCGGCAAAGTGCTCGGGCTGCTGCTGGCGCTGAAGATGGTGGCCTATGTCGGGCTCGCGCCCTTCGCCGAGAGCGTGCTGGCGCATCTGCCGCGCAAGCGGGCGATGGTGCTGCTGGATTTCGGGCGCATGCTGCTGCTGCTGCCGATGGTCTTCGTGACGCAGACCTGGCAGATCGCGGCGCTGGCCTTCCTGTTCTTCGTTCTCGCCTCGGGGTTCACGCCGCTGTTCCAGTCGGTGATCCCGGACGTGCTGCCCGAGGAGGAGCACTACACCAAGGCGCTGGCCTGGTCGCGCATCGCCTACACGCTGGAATCGGTGCTGAGCCCGGTGATCGCGGCAGTGGTGCTGAAGATCGTGGCCCCCGAGGCGCTGTTTCTCTGCGCCGCGCTGGCCTTCGTGGGCTCGGTCGGCTTCCTGCTGGCCACGCGCTTCCCGGATCGCGGGCAAGTGGCGCGCAAGGGGCCGTTCCTGAAACGCGCTTTCCGGGGCATGACGATCTATGCCCGCACGCCGCGGCTACGCGGGCTGTTCCTGCTGAACTTCGCGCTGTCGCTGGTGATGGCGTGGGTGCTGGTCAACACCGTGGTCTATGCCGGTGCGCGGCTCGGCGATGCCGACGGGCTCTACCCGGTGCTGATGGCGGGCTACGGGTTTGGCGCCGCGCTCGGCGCGATCACCGTGCCGCGCCTGCTGCGCCGCATCGAGGAACGCAGCGCCATGCTGGCGGGGGTGTTCGTCTTCGCGTCTCTGGCAGCGGGCTTCGCGCTGCTGCCGCCGCCGCCGCTGGCGCTGCTTTTGCCGATCTGGGCGGGCTTCGGCCTTGCCTCGTCGCTGGTGCTGACGCCCGGCGGGCTGGTGATCACCCGCTCTGCCGCACGACAGGATCGTGCCGCGGTCTTTGCCGCGCAGTTCTCGCTCAGCCACGCTGGCTGGCTGGTGGCCTATCCGCTGGCGGGCTGGCTTGCCAGTTCCGCCGGGCTCGAGCACGCGCTGCTCGTGCTGGCGCTGGTGGGGGCCGTGGTGGCGCTCGTCGCGACCCGCGTCTGGCCGGCGCATGACCCGCTCGAAAGGCCGCACAGCCATCCAGAGCTGCCCGCGGATCACCCGCATCTGCGAGACAATCCGGGCCATGGTCTGGCGCATCGCCATGCCCATGCCTACCACATCGACGATCTGCATCCGATTTGGTCCAAGACGCCGAATTGATGCTGAACCGAAACACCTTTTTCTACTAGGATGATTCGTATGCAAACGAACGACCGCTCTCCGATCGACGCTCAGGGCCTGGATGTGCTGGAAGCCCGTCTGCGCGAGGATCTCGACTTCCTGTGCTACCCTGGCAAGGACTGGGTGCCGGCACAGGAGGGCGTGAGCGATGTCGTCATCATCGGCGGCGGCATGTGCGGCATGGTGGCGTGGCTCGGGCTGACCACCGGCGGGGTGCAGAACATCCGCGTGCTCGACCGCAACCCGGCGGGGCTCGAGGGGCCGTGGCTCAACTATGCCCGCATGGAGACTCTGCGCTCGCCCAAGACGCTGACCGGCCCGGCCTTCGGCCATGGCGCGCTGACCTTCCAAGCGTGGTTCCGCGCCCAGCACGGGCGCGAGGCCTGGGAAAAGATGGACAAGATCCCGCGCCCGATGTGGATGGAGTACCTGCGCTGGTATCGCAAGGCGCTGAACGTGCCGGTGGAGAACGGCGTCTCGGTCGACAAGGTCGAGCCCGAGGGCGATCTGCTGCGGCTCACCGTCTCCGGCGCGGCGGAGGGCACGCTCCTGACCCGCAAGCTGGTCTTTGCCACGGGCCGTGACGGCACTGGCGGGCCGAACATCCCGGGCTTCATCAAGGACCTGCCGCGCCGCTTCTGGGCGCATAGCGCTGACGAGATCGATTTCGATGCCCTCAAGGGCAAGCGCGTGGCGGTGATCGGCGTCGGCGCATCGGCGGTCGACAACGCTGCCGAAGCGCTCGAGCACGGCGCGGGCGAAGTGCGGCATCTGATCCGCCGCGCGGAAATGCCGACGATCAACAAGATGATGGGCATCGGCAGCTACGGCTTCACCGCAGGCTTCTCCGAACTGCCCGACGAATGGCGCTGGCGCTTCATGCAGTACAGCTTCACCACCCAGACGCCGCCGCCGCATGGCTCGACGCTACGGGTGAGCCGCCACCCGAACGCGCATTTCCACTTCGGCAAGGCCACGCAGCGCATCGAAGAGCGCGGCGACGCGGTCGAGGTGTTCTTTGCCGACGGGACCTCCTACGTGGCGGATTTCGTCATCCTCGGCACCGGCTTCACCATCGACCCGATGGCGCGCACCGAGTTCGGCGAAGTGGCGGGCAAGATCCTGCTCTGGGAAGACGTCTACACTCCGCCCAAGGGCGAGGAGCAGGCCGATCTGGGCCGGTTCCCCTATCTCAACCCCGATTTCACCTTCCGTGAGAAGGTGCCGGGCGAGGTGCCGTGGCTCAGCAAGGTCTATTGCTTCAACTACGGCGCCTCTGCCAGCCTCGGCAAGGTGAGTGGCGACATTCCCGGCGTCTCGGAAGGCGCGGCTTGGCTGGCGAAGTCAATGGCGGCAACGCTTTACGCCGAAGACCTGGAAACCCACTGGCAGGCGATGCTGGATTATGAGACCCCGGAGCTCGACGGCAGCGAATGGCAGCCGAGCGAGCTGACACCGGCAAAGGAAGGGCAGGTGGCATGACCATCTTCGACAGCACCACGCTGAGCGCCGCGGGCATCGCCGCGGGCAGCGCCACGGGCGCGGCGGCAGAAACCCGCAGCAACATCATCGAGGCCACGCAGGCCGCCGAGGACGCGGTCCTCACGCCCAAGGACGCAGGCGCGTTCCCGCACGCGCTGCGCGCGGCGCTGGCGGCGCGGATCGCCAACGAGGCGGGCGAGAACGACCTTGCCGACCGCTATCTCGCGGGCGCGGGCGACATGGCCGGGCTGGCCGATCCCTCGCAGGACGGCGAGACCGAAGGGCTGGCGCATGTGGTGGCCTTTGCCGACAAGGCGGCGAACCACACCCGCGAGATCCTCGCCGAGGATATCTCGACCCTGCAGGCCGCGGGCGTCGGGGATGCCGACATCGTGCGGCTTTGCGAACTGGTCGCCTTCGTGGCCTACCAGCTGCGCGTGGTCGCCGGGCTGCGACTGATGAAGGGAGCCGCCGCATGAGCCGCATCGTTCACAAGTTCACCCGCACCGTCCCGCAATGGCAGCCGCGCGTCACGCCGGTGGATCTGCAGGAGGCGACTGAGGAGCAGCTCGACGCGCTGTCGGTGACACCGTCGAACACCAAGGTCTCGGCCTATGTGCTGACGCTGGCGCATGACGTGGAAAGCCTCAAGGTGCGCTCGCCGCTGTTCAACGCGATCATGTACGACCCGGGCGGCATGTCCCGGGCCGAGCGCGAGCTGGGCGCCATCGGCGCCAGCATGGTCAACCGCTGCATCTATTGCGCCGCGGTCCATGCGGACCGTCACGCCAAGCTCGAAAAGGATACCGCGGTCACCGACGAGCTTTTCGCAAAGGGTGAGAAGGCGGATCTAAACCCCCGCAACCGTGCGATTTTCGACTTTGCGCGCAAGCTGTCGGAAAGCCCGGTGGCGGCGGATGAGGCCGACATGGCCAAGCTGCGCGAGGCCGGTCTCAACGACGAGGAGATCCTCGATCTGATCCTGTCGACCTCGCTCTTCGGCTGGGCCAACCGGCTGATGCACGTTCTGGGCGATCCGGTGCGCGAGGAGGTGTCGGCATGAGCTGCAAGGTCGGAATCGCCGGCGCCGGCTCCATCGCCTTCGGCAGCGCCGCGCTGCTGCAGCAGAACGGTCACGAGCCGATGCTGTGGTCGCCTTCGGGGGCGTCCACCAAGGCGCTCGAGGACGGCCCGCTCGAGGCCTCCGGAGCCGTCGAGACGGTCTTCGCCCCGCGCGTCGCGACCTCGGCGCAGGAGCTGGCCGAGCAGAACGACGCCATCCTGATCGCGCTGCCGGGCTATGGCCACAAGGCGGTGTTCGACGCGCTGGCGCCCTATATCCGCGACGGCCAGCACGTCATCATCAGCAGCCACGCCTCGCTGGGCGCGGTCTACCTGATGCAGAAACTGGCCGAGCGCGGCGTCAATGCGGCGATCACCGGATGGTGCACCACCGTGGTGACCGGGCGGCGCGGCGAGGGCGCCAGCGTCAAGGTCAACACCGTGCGCAAGAAGGTCGATCTCTGCACCGTGCCCGAGACCCGCTCGGATTGCGCGCTCGCGGTCTGCACCAAGCTTTTCGGCGATGTCTTCGTGCCGCGTGACGGTCTGCTGGCGATCTCGCTGTCGAACCTCAACCCGCAGAACCACCTCGGCATCGCGCTTGGCAACATCACCCGGATGGAGCGCGGCGAGACATGGAGCCAGGGCCAGAACGTGACGCCGAAGGTCGGCGCGCTGCTCGAGGCGCTGGACGCCGAGCGGCTCGAGATCGTCGCGGCGCTGGGTCTGCAGACGAAGACCATCTTCGAGCATTTCAGCCAGAGCTTCCACGTGCCGATCTCGACCATCTCCGAGATGAACCAGCAGATGCACGCGCAGGGCAATGGCGGCACCGGGCCGGCGACGGCCGATAGCCGCTATGTCACCGAGGATGTGCCCTACGGTCTTCAGCTGACCGCCGTGCTGGGCCGCTTGGTCGGCAAGCCGGCCGAGCTGCACGAGGCGGGGATCAAGATCTTCTCGGCCATGTATGGCCGCGATTTCGCCGCCGAGAACGAATTGCTGAATGCGCTGGAGCTTGACGGCTACAGCCTCGACGATCTGCGGCAGGCCGCCCGTACCGGGCTGCTGCGGAAGATGCCGGAACCGGCGTCCTGACGATAAAAACGATACGGATACCAACCCTCAGGGAGACGACCCCATGACCAAACTCATTCTCAACCGCCGGAAGTTCCTCAACACCGCGGCCATGACCGGCGCCGCTCTCGCCAGCCCCGCCTATCTGCGCCGTGCCCACGCGCAGGGCGGCGAGGTCAACATCTGGACCTACAACGACTTCGTTCCGGAAGCGTTCAAGGAACAGTTCGAATCCGAGACCGGCATCAAGGTGAACGTCCGCCTCGTCGACGACCAGGGCAAGCAGTTCAACCTGCTGGCCGCCGAAGCACCGAACCCGTCCGTGGACATCATGACCGTGGCCGGCCACCGCTTCCTGCAGTTCATCGACAGCGACCTGCTGGCGCCGCTCGACACCGACCGTCTGAGCAACTGGGGCAACATCAACCCGACCTTCTCCGAGTCCGACTGGTCGACGATCAACGGCGAGAAGTGGGGCGCCCCGATCCTGTCGGGCATGGAGGTTCTGGCCTACAACACCGACTATGTCTCGCCGGAAGAGGCCGAGACCTGGGACACGCTCTTCAGCGAGAAATACTCGGGTCAGACCGCCTATATCATCCAGGACATGATGTCGATCATCATGCTGAAGATGGGCTATGACGGCAACATGGTCGCCTACATGGACGATCCGGAGAAGGCCGCGGCCATCGTCGAGGAGGCCAAGAACTTCCTGATCGAGCACAAGCCGCTGGTGCGCAAGTACTATGACGGCGGCGCCGAATTCCAGCAGATGATGGTCAACCAGGACATCCTGCTCGGCCACTCGTGGAACGGCCCGGCGGCAGCCCTGATCAACGACGGCTTCCCGCTTGGCATGGCGATCCCGAAGGAAGGCTCCTACGGCTTCGTCTACACCTACAACATCGCCAAGAACTGCCCGAACCCGGACAACGCCTACACCTTCCTCAACGCGATCCTCGCATCGCCCGAGATCGGTGCCGCGATGACCAAGGCTTCGGGCTTCATCTCGACCTACAAGGACGCGTCGAACCACCTGACCGATCTCGAGAAGAAGTCGACCTCCTTCCCGGACGAGCAGCTGGCCAACCTGCAGTTCTTCCGCGCCGAAGCGAACGAGATGAAGTACGGCCTCGTCGATCCGGCCGTCGAAGCGATCAAGGCCGCGTAAGCACTTACGGAGCCTTAAGACCTGTCCGCCGGCCCCGTGGCCGGCGGGCGGGCCCCTCATACGACCCGCCGTCGTTCCTCTCGAAAGGAAGACCCAATGACCTATGACGCATCCGCGCGCGAAGAACGCGGGGCCGTCGCGGAGAGCGCCTCCGACCGCACCTTCTGGGGACGCCTGTCGAGCTGGGCGCCGTACCAGTGGCTTGCAACCTTCGCCACCGCTTCGCCGCGCCGCCAGTTCCTGATCCTCGCCGTGTTCCCGATCCTGTGGGTACTGACCCAGCATCTCGGGCCGATGCTGCAGATGCTGCGCGTGTCGCTGACCGATGCCTACCCGGTCGCGCCCGGCGTCGAGCAGCATTTCACCTTCGACAACTACCTGAGCTTCTTCGGAGACAGCATCTTCTGGATGCCGTTCTTCCGGACGCTGATCTTTGCCGGGGTGTTCACCTTCTGCACGCTGATCATCACCTACCCGGTGGCCTATTTCCTGGCCCGGCACGTGAGCCCCAAAAACCGGATGCTGTTGCTCCTGCTGCTGCTTATCCCGTTCTGGGTCGGCGAGATCGTGCGGACCTATGCCATCATGATCCTGCTCGGCAACACCGGCGCGGTGAACATGGTGCTGCGCTTCTTCGGTCTGATCGACCGGCCGATCCCGTTCATGTACACGAGCTTTTCCATGGGGGTGGGCATCGTCTACCTGACCGCGCTCTACATGCTGCTGCCGCTCTACTCCTCGCTCGAGAAGCTGCCGAAGTCGATGAACGAGGCCGCCGCCGACCTCGGCGCGGGCGCCTGGACCCGGTTCCGCCGCATCACCCTGCCGATGACCCTCGAGGGGATCTCGTCGGGCTGCACGCTGGTGTTCCTGATCTCGACCGGTTTCTACGCCACGCCGGTGCTGCTGGGCGGGCCGTCGACGACGGTGTTTGCCGAGACCATCGCGGGCTTCTTCCACGTTGCCGGTGACCAGTGGCCCACTGGGGCGGCCTTTGCCGTCATCATGTTCCTCGCGGCGCTCGCCATCACCGCGGCCTTCCAGCGGCTGATGACCGCGCTGCGCAAGGGAGACACCAAATGACCCGTCACAACCGCATCCTGCTCTCCTGCGTGTACTGGGCCTTCGTGGCCTATGTGTTCGTGCCGCTGATCCTGATGGTGCTGATGGGCTTCAAGGACAGCAACTTCATCGGCTTCCCGATCCGCTCCTGGACGCTCGACTGGTACACCGGCGTCTTCGCCGACACCGAGACGCTGGCCGCCTTCGGTTACTCGGTGGCCATCGCGGTGCTCTCGACGGTGTTCTCGGTGATCGTCGGGACCTGGATCGCGGTGCTGCTCGAGGGGCGCAAGTTCTGGGGCCGCGCGGCGATCTTCGGCATGACAGTGCTGCCGGCGCTGATCCCGGGCATCATCTCGGCCATCGCCTTCCGGATCTACGCCCGCTATCTCGGAATCGAGCCGGGCATGGGCGCCATCGTCTGGAGCCACGCGGTGCACAACGTGCCCTTCGTGGTGCTGGTGGTGATGGCGCGGCTCTCGACCCTGCCGAAGAGCCAGATCGAGGCCGCCCGCGACCTCGGTGCCGACCCGCTGATCGCCTTCCTGCGCATCACCTTTCCCTATCTCGTGCCGGCCATCATGGGCGCGAGCATCTTCTGTCTTCTCCTCAGCTTCGACGATTTCGTGCGCTCGTTCTTCCTCGGCGGCTACGAGCCGACCCTGCCGGTGCTGATCTTCGCCAAGCTGAAATCGGGCATGTCGCCCGAGATCAACGCCATCGCGACCGTGGCGCTGGTCCTGACCGCCGTGATCGGCGTCTGGGCCGAGCGTTTCACCCGCCGCATGAACAAGGATAGCTGATCCATGTCTTCTGATCCTCTCGTCCGCCTCGAAGGCGTGACCAAGCGCTTCGGCGACACCGTGGCGCTCGACAACCTGACGCTCGACATTGCGCAGGGCGAGTTCGTCACCTTCCTCGGCCCGTCGGGCTGCGGCAAGTCGACCACGCTGCGCATCCTCGGCGGCTTCGAGCAGCCGACCAGCGGCCGGGTGCTGCTGCGCGGCGATGACGTGACCAAGCGCCCGCCGGAAAAGCGCAACGTCAACATGGTGTTCCAGGACTACGCGCTGTTCCCGCACATGACGGTGCGCCAGAACATCGGCTTCGGGCTCGAGCTCAAGGGCATGGGCAAGTCCGAGATCGCAAAGCGGCAGGACGAGATCATGTCCTTTCTCGAGCTGACCGCTTATGGCGACCGCTACCCGGCGCAGCTCTCGGGCGGTCAGCGGCAGCGCGTGGCGCTGGCCCGCGCCCTGGCGCCCGATCCGGCGCTGCTGCTGCTCGACGAGCCTTTGGGCGCGCTCGACGCCAAGCTGCGTGGGCAGGTGCAGCAGGAGCTGAAATCGATCCAGCGCCGCACCAACAAGACCTTCTTCTTCGTCACCCACGATCAGGAAGAGGCGCTGACCATGTCGGACCGCATCGTGGTGATGAACAAGGGCCACGTGGAGCAGGACGGCACGCCGGAAGAGCTCTACTTCCACCCGGCCTCGCGCTTCGTGGCGGAGTTCATCGGCGAGACCAACCTGCTGACCGGCGAACTGCGCGGCACCGAGGGCAACGCGGTTGTCATGGACTGGTTCGGCAATACCCTGCGCGGCCATGCGCCCGGCGGCGTGCCGCAGGCCGGTGAGGCGATCACCGCCTCTGTGCGCCTCGAGCGGCTGGGCTTCCACGCCGAGCGCCCGACCACCGCCAACGCGGTGCAGGGCAGGGTGGTCGGCAAGACCTTCCTCGGCAGCCGCATGGCGCTCGACCTGATGGTCGAGGAGGCCAATGGCGCCACGCTCAAGGCCTATGTCGATGCCGATACCGGCCAGTCCGTGGGCGAGGCCCCGGTCTGGATCGGCTGGGACGAGAGCAGCATGGCGGTGCTGCGGGACTGAGAGACGGGGCGATGCCCTGGAGACGGAAGAGGCGGGCCGGGTGGTCCGCCTTTTTCTTTTGGAGCCGTATGGCTGCGTCTGAGCGAAGCCTGCGCGGTATCAAGGCCGAAGGCCGCCGCGCCATCGCCTGCCCGCCCCCCGGGCTGGCGATTTGGTGAGGGCAGCAAGAGGTTGAGAGATCCTTCGGACTTGGCCGGGATAAATCGAGAGGGTCGCAGGTTGGATCGCCACCCCGCGGGCAGGCGATGGCGCGGCAGGTCGCTCGGTTTACTCAGTGTCACAAAGGCAAAAAAGCGGACCCAAGGGTCCGCTTTTCCGTGTCTCTGTCGAGAAGGGCCGGTTCAGCTGGCGCGGCGCTCGTCGAAGCTCAGCGCGATGAACTCGGGCATGTGATCGCCCATCCCCACCACGTTGTTGTCGGACTTGGACCCACGGCCCCGGCCCTTGTCGGAGCGGCCACGATCCGAGCGCGGCTTGTCGGCGCCGCTCTTCTGCGCCGGGGCCTTGCTCTCCTTGGTGTCCTTGCTCTCCACGGGCGCCTCGACGGCGGCCTCGGTAACAGGAGCTTCTGCGGCAGTCGCCTCGGCAGGGGCGTTGCCCTTGTCGGACTTGTCGGACTTGCGCGACCGCGAGCGGGTGCGCTTGGGCTTCGCGTCGGTCTTCTCTTCGTCGGCGGTGGCCTCGGCCTTCGCGGGCGCTTTCACGCCGGGCAACTCGACGCGCGGGATCTCCTTCTGCAGGAGTTTCTCCACATCCTCGAAGTTCTTCTCGTCGCGCGGCACCACGATGGTGAAGGCCTTGCCTTCGCGCCCGGCACGGCCGGTGCGGCCGATGCGGTGCACGTAATCCTCGGCATGGCCCGGCACGTCGAAATTGAACACGTGGCTCACGCTCGGCACGTCGAGGCCGCGGGCCGCCACGTCGGAGGCGATCAGCAGGCGGATCGAGCCTTCGCGGAACCCTTCGAGGGTGCGCGTGCGCTGCGACTGGTCGAGGTCACCGTGGATCGGCTCGGCGTTGTAGCCGTACTTTTTCAGCGACTTGGCGACGATGTCCACATCGACCTTGCGGTTGCAGAAGACGATGGCGTTGGTGCACTTCTCGCCCTCGCGATCGATCAGCTGGCGCAGCACCGTGCGCTTCTCCGAGCCCTCGCGGTCCTTCCGCGATCCCTTGAAGAAGACGGCACCCTGCTCGATCGTCTCGGACGCGGTGGCCTGACGGGCCACTTCGATGCGCTCGGGGTTCGACAGGAAGGTGTTGGTGATGCGCTCGATCTCGGGGGCCATGGTGGCCGAGAAGAACAGCGTCTGGCGGGTGAAGGGCGTGAGCGAGAAGATCCGCTCGATATCCGGGATGAAGCCCATGTCGAGCATCCGGTCGGCCTCGTCCACCACCATGACCTTCACATCGGTGAGGATCAGCTTGCCGCGCTCGAAATGGTCGAGCAGACGGCCGGGGGTGGCGATCAGCACGTCGACGCCCTTGTCGATGAGCTGTTCCTGTTCCTTGAAGCTCACGCCGCCGATCAGCAGCGCCTTGGTGAGCTTCACGTATTTCGCGTAGGTGTCGAAGTTTTCGGCCACCTGTGCGGCCAGCTCGCGCGTGGGGCACAGCACGAGGCTGCGCGGCATCCGGGCGCGGGCGCGGCCACGCGCCAGCGAGGTGATCATCGGCAGCGTGAAGCTGGCGGTCTTGCCGGTGCCGGTCTGGGCGATGCCCAGCACGTCCTTGCCCTCGAGCGCGTGGGGGATGGCGCCGGCCTGGATCGGCGTCGGCGTCTCGTAGCCCGCTTCTTCGATGGCCTTGAGAACCTTGGGGTTCAGGTTGAGATCAGAAAACTTTGTCATGCGTGTCCGTTTTGGGGTGCGGACACTGAGACTTGGCCCGCGCGTATGGTCCTGGATCGGGCCCGGTTGGCCCCATGCGTGATGGCTGATGCGATCCCGATGTGGCGCCTTGTACCGGAATCACCGGGGAAACGTCAATCAGCGTGCCATTTCAGGGGGAAATTCGTGGGCTGAGAGGGACAGTCGCGCAAGGGTTGTTCGGAGAACGGCGACAGTTTCGCGTCGCCGTTGCCGTCTTTGTCGCTGATCGCGGCTCAGGCGCCGGGGAAATGCCGTTGGCGCAGGGCGGCGAGATCCATGCAGCGGCGGCGCAGCAAGCCGCGCGCGGCAAGCTGGTCGAGCAGCGCGGGCCGTGCGGTGCAGACCTCGTCGTAGAACAGCCGCAGCGCCTCTTCGCCGCCCGCGCCTTCGATCATCTCGAAGAGGGTGTGAAGGTTGACCGCCGCTTCACCGCGCGCCTGCGGCTTCAGCTCGGCCCGGTAGGACCCCTGCGCCAGCCGGAAGCGGTAGAGACGGAGGAAATGCTCCCAGTCGGCGGCGTGGAAATGGCCGAGTTCGATGCCGGAGAGTTCGACCTGCCCGGGGTTGGTCTGGCCATCCAGCTCGACATTGTGGATGCGGATCTGAAGCCCCTTGGTGTCGGGGCGGAAGAAAAGCTTTCCCGCAACGTGGCTCAGGAACCCGCCCGACAGATGATGCCCCCATGTGGGAAAGCAGGCCTCCGCCGCCTCCTGCCGGGCGCGCTGGTCGAGGGGGAAGGCCTTGAAGACGGTCTCTGCACCCGCCTCGAGCGGCGCCAGCGCCTCGACCGGACGCACGCGGGCGCAGAGGCAGCTCTCGGGCAGGGCGGCCAGCTCCTCGGCCACGGGGCGCGAGGGCAGCAGGAACTCGTCGGTGTCAATATGGGCGAGCCAGTCGACCTCGGGTTTGCGATTGTTGGCGTGGCGGGCGTTGGCGCCCTGCCGGACCTGATGCTTTTTCGGCCGCCCGTTGCGCTTGGCCCACCAGGCATCATCGGTGCGAAAGACCCGGATCTTGGGGTGGGCGGCCAGCCTCTCCGCCGCCTCTGGCATGGCATCGTCGAGATAGAGGTAAAGCCGGTGCGCCCCGAGCTCGAGATGCCAGGCGGCGAAGTCGAGGATCTCGGGCAGGGCGGCGTTGGTGGTGGTGACGGTGCCCCAGCGGATCATGGCAGCGCCCCGAAGACCCGCGCCACAGCCGCGTCTGGATCGAAGGCGCGGGTCAGCAGCATGTCATGCGCGGCAAGGCGTGCGCGCAGCTCGGGGGTGTCGGCGCAGACCTCGTCGAAGAGCATCCGCAGTCCGTCCTCGCCCTCTTCCTCGGCAAGGAAGGCGATCAGATTGGCCTGACCCATCTCTTTCCGCTCGGAGCGCGCCCGGTAGGAGCCCTGCGTGCGGCGGAAGGCGAGGTGGTCGCGGAAGTGCTGCCAGCTGGGTGCGTGCAGGTGGACGAGGTGGATGCCTTCGAGCTTGGCGCGGTTGCTGGCATCCTCGCCGCGGTATTTCAGCGTGTGGATGCCGAGACGGGTCTCGGGGATGCCGGTGCGGGCAAAGACCTTGCCGGAGGTGTGGCTCAGGAAACCGCCATAAAGATGCATGCCGAAGGTCGGGTAGATCTCCTGCAGCACCGCCTTCTTCTGCCCGGCGTGATGATGGGTGCGCTTGAAATGCACCGGCCAGCCCGCGTCGTTTGCCAGCGCTTCCACCGGCGCCACGCGGGCCAGCGCGTGGCCGCGCGAGACCTCGGAGAGCAGCTCGGCCACCGGGCGGTCGGTGAGCAGGAACTCGTCGGCGTCGATATGGCCGAGCCAGTGCAGATCCTCGCCCACGGCGCGCAGGCAGCGGGTGGCGTTGTGGGCCTGCCTCAGTTGGTGCGCCTCGGGGCGGGGCTTGCCGGTGGCATGCCACCACGCCTCGTCGCAGCGGGTGACGTGGATCCTCGGGTGGCGTTCGAGAAAGGCGGCGGTCTCGGCCTCGGGGGCGTCGAGATAGAGGTGCAGCGCCTGGGCGCCGAGCTCGAGATGATGGGCGGCGAACCGCGCAATGACGGGCAGAGGCGCACGGATCGTCGAGACCAGCCCCCAGCGCAGGGTCTCGGGCGTGAGAGACGCAGTTTCGGCAGGCACCGGGGCGGGGTTGCCGGGGCGCTTGCCGGGGGCAGGCTCGGGCGTCTGGCGGGCCTTGCGGTTGCGCATGACCATCAGCCGCCGGAACAGCGTGCGATCATCGTGGATCAGCAGATCGAGCAGGTGATGGGCGAGGGGGGCGATCACCGGGTCCGCCTCGGCCTCCATCCAGAGCCGCCCGATCATGTTCACGTCGAGCCCGCCATTGACGATGGAATAGGCGTCCATGTTCAGCGGCAGCTTGCCGCCGGCCTTGCGGTCGAGCGCAAAGGGGCGGTCGGCGGGCTGGCCCGAATAGAGCCGCTCGGTTTCGTAGAGCTTCATGGTGCCGAAGAGCACGGTCAGCGCCAGCCCGACAGAGCGCTGGGTCGCGGTCAGCCCGTGATCGCCAAAGGTGGTGACGGCCGAAACCAGCCAGCGCGGATCGAGGGTTTCGAGCAGATACGGGCCCTGTTCGGCCCAGAGCCGGTGGAAGAGCTCGGGCAGGTGCGCGGGGAAGTCGCGCTTGCGCAGATGGGCGATGAGCAGGCCGTTTAGAAACACCAGCTCGCTCTGGCCCTGCAGCTCTCGGCGCAGGTCGAAACGCTTGCGATGATAGCTGGAGCGGAAGGGGCGGTCCTCGGACGGATCATCTTCGGGGTCGGCGACGATCTGCAAGGCCAACGGGGCGAGGTCGAGATCGGCGGGCGGCGGGGCCTCGCCTCTAGCATAGGTGATGGCGTCGCGCCGGCCCTCCATCTGGGTCAGCACCGCATCGATGCCACCGGGCCAGGTGGGGCGATTGCTCTTGCTTGTCTCGTCGCTGGGGTCGTCGCTCGTCATGGCGCGGAGAGTGGCGCGGGATCGCGCGCCGCGCAATCGTGGCGGCGCGCTTTCCGGGCGTGGTGGTGCAGCGGGGACGCGGGCGTCAGAGACGCTCGTAATCGCCCAGCATGGTCGGGCAGCGGCGATGGGCGTTGGTGAGACCGGCCGCCGCGCCGTTGCGGATCAGGTGCCACGTGGGCTTGTAGCCCGGCACCTGCGCCCGCGAATACGAACAGCCGCCGGGAGTGACATAGACCTGGCCCTGGTAGGATGCGCCGGGATGGGGGTTCGCGTTGTTGGCGCGCAGCGTCTTCTGGCTGGGGCCGAAGGCGGTGTTGGCGGCGTGCGCCGCGGGGGTGAGCGAGATCATGGCAACAGCGAAGGCAAGCGCGAAGGGGCGGTTCATGCAGGGAAAACTCCGTTCCGTTGGGTGTGAGGGCAGGATCGGGCACAGGTGTAAACGCGACCTATAAATTTACAATGCGCGGCGTTTCCTGACGTTGCGCTGCGGCGGCAGGGGCGCTGCGCCGGTGCTGCGGGCTTGGCAAAGCCTGCGCTTTGGGGCAGAGCAGAGGCATGAGCACCACCTCCTTCACTCTCCACGCCACCGACGGCAAGGCGCGCACCGGCGTGATCTCGACCCCGCGTGGCGAGATCCGCACCCCGGCCTTCATGCCGGTGGGCACCGCTGCCACCGTCAAGGCGATGCTGCCCGAGCAGGTCCGCTCCACCGGGGCCGACATCCTGCTGGGCAACACCTATCACCTGATGCTGCGCCCCACCGCCGAGCGCATCGCGCGGCTGGGCGGGCTGCACAAGTTCATGAATTGGGACCGGCCGATCCTGACCGACTCGGGCGGGTTCCAGGTGATGAGCCTCGCGGATCTGCGCAAGCTCACCGAGGAGGGGGTCAGCTTCCGCAGCCACATCGACGGCTCCAAGCACATGCTTACCCCCGAGCGCTCGATGGAGATCCAGCGCCTGCTGGGCTCGGACATCGTGATGTGTTTCGACGAATGCCCGGCACTGCCAGCCGACCGCAAGCGTCTCGAGGAGAGCATGCGCCTGTCGATGCGCTGGGCACAGCGCTCGCGCGATGCCTTCGGCGACCGGCCCGGGCACATGCTCTTCGGCATCCAGCAGGGCGGGCTCGAGCCGGACCTGCGCGAGGAGAGCGCCAAGGCGCTGACCGAGATCGGCTTTGACGGCTACGCCGTGGGCGGGCTCGCGGTGGGCGAGGGGCAGGAGGCGATGTTCGGCTGTCTCGATCACGCGCCGGACACCCTTCCGGTGGACAAGCCGCGCTACCTGATGGGCGTCGGCAAGCCGGACGACATCGTCGGCGCGGTCAAGCGCGGCATCGACATGATGGACTGCGTGCTGCCGACCCGCTCGGGGCGCACCGGGCAGGCCTTCACCCGGCGCGGCGTGGTCAACATCAAGAACGCCCGCCACGCCGATGATCCGCGGCCGCTGGACGAACACTGTTCCTGCCCGGCCTGCACCGGCTATTCGCGGGCCTACCTGCACCACGTGTTCCGCTCGCACGAGATGATTTCGGGGATGCTGCTGACCTGGCACAACCTGCAATATTTCCAGGACATCATGGACGGGATGCGTGGGGCCATCGCCGAGGGCCGGTTCGAGGCCTGGGAGGCTGCGTTCCACGCCGGCCGTGCCGAGGGCGATATCGAGCCCCTCTGAGAGCGCGCCCATCGGCGCCGAGTGCGCCGTGGGGCATGGAACCGCCGTGCCGGGGCCGTGGGCGGAACCCGGGCACGGGTCTCCGCATTGGGATCGTGACACGCAAGTTACAGGAGGCCCCATGCGCCACATCACTCTTCCCGCCCTCTCCCTGATCCTGATGACCGGCGCCGCCGCGGCGCAGAGCGTCGACATGTCCAACCTCTACAGCGTCGATGACGCGGACGTGATGGGCCCCGATGGCAACAAGATCGGCGAGATCGAGGAGATCCTCGTCGATGTCACCGGCATCCCGGTGGCAGCCGTGGTCGAGGCCGGTGGGTTCCTCGATATCGGAGACGAGGACATCGTCGTCTCGCTCGAAGACCTGACCTTCGACGCCGGAAACTACAGCACGCTGCTGACCGAGGAAGAGCTCGAAGACCTTCCGGAATGGGACGACTGACGCGTTCCGTCCAGGAGAACCATGTTTGCGGCGCGCCTCGCGAGGGCGCGCCGTTTCGCTGTCGATGATCGCTCGGTGTGCGGTTTCAGAACACCCCTGCACGGGTGAACAGCCCATGTGCATGCTGCAACGCGGCCCTGCGTTGTCGCGGCGCAGAAAGCACCTATGTCCTGCCTCCGAACCAAGGGGGGCCCGCTTCCGGGCCCGAGCGCGAAAGGACATGACCATGACCGAAGCCCTGTTCAGCAAGTTTACCGCCGGTGGCATCGCGATGAGCAATCGCATCGTGATGGCGCCGCTGACCCGCAACCGTGCCGACGATGAGGACGGCACCGTCAACGACCTGCATGTGGAGTATTACCGCCAGCGCGCTGGCGCCGGCCTGATCATCACCGAGGCGACGCAGATCTCGCCCGCCGGCAAGGGCTATATCCAAACGCCGGGCATCCACACCGAGGCGCAGGCCGCGGCGTGGAAGCGCGTGACCGACGCGGTGCACGAGGCCGGCGGCAAGATCGTCGTGCAGCTCTGGCATGTGGGCCGCATCTCGCACACCTCGCTGCAGCCGGACGGGCAGGCGCCGGTGGCGCCCTCGGCGATCTCGGCGGGGGTTCAGACCTTCACCCAGAACGGCTTTGAGGACACGTCCGAGCCGCGCGCCCTGACCGAGGCCGAGATCAAGGCCACGGTCGAGGATTACCGCAAGGCTGCCGCGCTGGCGATCAAGGCCGGGTTCGACGGGGTCGAGGTGCACGGCGCCAATGGCTACTTGATCGACCAGTTCCTCAAGACCGGCGCCAACCGGCGTGACGACGCCTATGGCGGCGCGATCGAGAACCGCGCCCGCTTCCTCTTCGAGGTGCTCGATGCAGTGACCGACGAGATCGGCGGCGACCGCACCGGCCTGCGCCTGTCGCCCTTCTCGCCGGCGAACGGCATCGACGATGCCGATCCTCAGGCGGATTTCGAATACGTGGTGCCGAAGCTCAACGCCTATGGCCTCGCCTATCTGCACATGGTCGAAGGCGCCACCGGCGGCTCGCGCGAGCTAGAGGAAGGCCAGAGCATCGACGCCCTGCGCAAGCTCTTCGAGGGGCCCTACATGGGCAACAACGGCTATGATCGCGAAATGGCGGTCAGTGCCGTGGCCGAGGGCAAGGCGGATCTGGTGGCCTTCGGACGGCCGTTCATCGCGAACCCGGATCTGGTCGACCGCCTGCGCCGGGAGGCGCCGCTCAACGAGGGTGACCAGAGCACCTTCTATGGTGGTGGCGCCGAGGGCCTGATCGACTATCCGACGCTGGAAGACGAGGCCGCCTGATCCGGTTATGCTTGTGCGGGCCCGCGCCTTGCGGCATGAGACGGGCCTGCACTCGCGGCAAGGAGCCGGAACATGGATTACTCGAAATCGGGCGGCGCGCGCCCGGGCAGCAACGCCCCGCGCTACGACCGCCACAAGGACGCGCCCAAGGGCAAGGTCGCCACTGCCGGCAAGGCAGGCAAGGCCGAGCTTCTGGCGCGGATGAAAGCCGCACAGTCGCAGGGCAAGGACGCGCCCGAGACCTGAGCGAAACCGGCGGATGCGGCCCTGACGGGCGGCATCCGTTCCTCCTTGTGCAGCCGTGCGGCGTGGTGCCTGTTCGGGTCCGGGTTTTCGCCACCGTTACGCAAAAGTCGCCTTGCAGCCGCTGGCCCGCTTCGTCATGCTGCGTCGACCGGAGGGTGGCGCGGTTGATTTCCGAAGGGCACGACCCCACCTTAAAGCTCCGAGACAGGGGATGGCGGGAGCCGCCGGAGAACCGGGGCCGGGCCATCCTGCCAAGACGAAGGAATGCTAATGCAACAGCCTCTCAATTCCTCCTATCCCGTGCTGCCGCTGCGCGACATCGTCGTGTTCCCGCACATGATCGTGCCGCTCTTCGTGGGGCGCGAGAAGTCGGTGAAGGCACTCGAGGAGGTCATGGCCGACGACAAGCAGATCCTGCTTGCCGCCCAGATCGACCCCGCGGTCGACGACCCGACCAGCGACGGCATCTACCGCGCCGGCGTGCTGGCCAACGTGCTGCAGCTGCTCAAGCTGCCCGACGGCACCGTCAAGGTGCTGGTCGAGGGCCAGAGCCGCGTGAAGATCACCGAGTATCTCGAGAACGAGGAGTTCTTCGAGGCCAAGGCCGAGCACGTGTCCGAGATGCCCGGCGATCCCGCCGCCATTCAGGCGCTTGTGCGGACTGTCGGTGAAGAGTTCGAGCGCTACGCCAAGGTCAAGAAGAACATCCCCGAAGAGGCGCTCTCGGCGGTCTCCGAGACCACCGAGCCGGCGAAGCTGGCCGACCTCGTCGCGGGCCATCTCGGCATCGAGGTGGAGCAGAAGCAGGAGCTTCTGGAGACGCTGCCGATCAGCGAGCGGCTGGAGAAGGTCTATGGCCTGATGCAGGGTGAGCTGTCGGTTCTGCAGGTCGAGAAAAAGATCAAGACCCGCGTCAAAAGCCAGATGGAGAAGACCCAGCGCGAGTACTATCTGAATGAGCAGATGAAGGCCATTCAGAAAGAACTCGGCGACGGTGAGGATGGCCAGAACGAGGTCAACGAACTGGCCGAGCGCATCGAGGCCACGAAGCTGTCGAAAGAGGCCCGCGAGAAGGCCGATGCCGAGCTCAAGAAGCTGCGCAACATGTCGCCCATGTCGGCCGAGGCCACCGTGGTGCGCAACTATCTCGACTGGATGCTGTCGATCCCGTGGGGCACCAAGTCGCGCGTGAAGAAGGATCTGGGCCGGGCGCAGGACGTGCTCGATCACGATCACTACAGCCTCGAGAAGGTCAAGGAACGCATCGTCGAGTATCTCGCGGTGCAGGCGCGTAGCCAGAAGCTCAAGGGCCCGATCCTCTGTCTCGTCGGCCCTCCGGGGGTCGGTAAGACCTCGCTCGGCAAGTCGATGGCCAAGGCCACCGGGCGCGAGTTCATCCGCATCTCGCTGGGTGGCGTGCGCGACGAGTCCGAGATCCGCGGTCACCGCCGGACCTATATCGGCTCGATGCCGGGCAAGATCATCCAGGCGCTGAAGAAGGCCAAGACCACGAACCCGCTCATCCTGCTCGACGAGATCGACAAGATGGGGCAGGACTTCCGTGGCGACCCGGCCTCGGCAATGCTGGAAGTGCTCGACCCCGAGCAGAACGGCACCTTCGTCGATCACTATCTCGAAGTGGAGTACGACCTTTCGAACGTGATGTTCGTCACCACGTCGAACTCGTACAACATGCCGGGGCCGCTGCTTGACCGGATGGAGATCATCCCGCTCTCGGGCTACACCGAGGACGAGAAGACCGAGATCGCCAAGCGCCACCTGCTGAGCAAGCAGATCAAGGCCCACGGGCTCAAGAAGGGCGAGTTCACGCTCACCGACGAGGCGCTGACCGACATCGTCCGCTATTACACCCGCGAGGCCGGGGTGCGGAACCTCGAGCGCGAAATCGCGCGCCTGGCCCGCAAGGCGGTGACCAAGATCGTCAAGAAGGAGACCGAAGAGGTCACGGTGACGCCGGAGAACCTCGACGATTTTCTCGGCGTTCGGAAGTATCGCTACGGCCTGGCCGAGGACGAGAGCCAGATCGGCGTTGTGACGGGGCTTGCCTACACCTCCGTGGGGGGCGACCTGCTGCACATCGAGGCGCTGAAGCTGCCCGGCAAGGGCCGCATGAAGACCACCGGTAAACTCGGCGACGTGATGAAGGAGAGCATCGAGGCCGCGTCCTCCTATGTGCGCTCCATCGCGCCGCAGATCGGGGTCAAGCCGCCGCGCTTCGACAAGTGGGACATCCACGTGCACGTGCCCGATGGCGCGACGCCCAAGGATGGCCCCTCGGCCGGTCTTGCGATGGTGACGGCGATCGTCTCGGTGCTCACCGGGCTGCCGGTCCGCAAGGACATCGCCATGACCGGCGAGGTCACGCTGCGGGGCAATGCCTCGGCCATCGGGGGCCTGAAAGAGAAGCTGCTCGCGGCGCTGCGCGGCGGGATCAAGACCGTTCTCATCCCCGAAGAGAACGAGAAGGATCTGGCCGAGCTGCCCGACAATGTGAAGGAGGGGCTCGAGATCATCCCTGTCAAGCACGTGTCGGAAGTGCTCGAGATTGCGCTGATCGGCAAGCCCGAGCCCATCGAGTGGGACGAGGAGGCCGAAGAGGCCGCCGCGGCCCTGGCCAAGGGCGAAGACACGGCCGCGGGCGCGACCGCGCACTGAGGCTGGTCCCAACCGGAAAATGAGGCGGCGCCGCAAGCGATTGCGGCGCCGTTTTTGTTTTCGCGACTGGCTGGCCGGATGAGCGCAGCATGCCGCATTTCGGTGTCGCAAAAGAAAACGCCGGGCGCGGGGCCCGGCGTTTCGAATGACTTTCGGAGGAAAGAGCTTAGCTGCCCTGACCCTGGGGAGCTGCCGGTGCCTGCTGCTGGGCCGGTGCTGCCGCCGGGGCGGGGGCGCCTTTGCCGCGGGACGACAGCGGGTCGTCCTGACGCTGCACGGAGCCTTCGAAATGCGCGCCGCTCTCGATCGCGATGGTCTTGTGGATGATGTCGCCCTCGACCCGCGCGGTGGCGGTGAGGCGGACCTTGAGGCCGCGCACGCGGCCGACGATGCGGCCGTTGATGACGACGTCGTCGGCGACGACTTCGCCCTTGATGGTGGCGCTCTCGCCGATGGTCAGCAGGTGGGCGCGGATGTCGCCCTCGACCGTGCCTTCGACCTGGATGTCGCCGGTGGTCTTGAGGTTGCCGGTGATGTGAAGATCGCTCGACAGCACCGATGCCGGCGGCTTCGCCTTCGGCGGGGTCGACGGCTTGAAGTCGCCGCTGGGCGCGCGCGGAGCTTCGGCGGCCGGCTTCGGTGCGTTGTCCTCGGCCTTGGGGCCGGGCTCGTTGATCTTGCTCTTAGAAAACATCGTTTGCAGCCTTGATGTAGATCATGGGGTTCACAGGTTCGCCTCCGACGCGGACCTCGTAATGAAGATGCGTCCCGGTCGACCGTCCGGTATTTCCCATATCACCAACACGGTCCCCGCGCGAGACCCTTTGGCCGACCTTCACGCGGATTTTGGACATGTGCGCGTAGCGGGTCTCGATTCCGAACTCGTGCTTGATCTTTACCAGCCGGCCATAGCCCGACATCCAGCCCGCATGGGTCACGACGCCATCGGCAGTCGAGTAGATCGGCGTGCCATGCGGCGCGGCGAAATCGGTGCCCGCGTGCAGGCGGCCCCAGCGGCGGCCGAAGCCCGAGGTGAAGCGGAAGGGATCCTTCAGCGGCGTGGCGAAGGGCGCCTTCTCGGCGGCGATGCGGTAGAGGTTGAGCTTGTCCATCTCGCCAAGGATGCGGTTGGCGCGCTCCATGTCGGCGGAGGGCTCCTCGCCGCGGGTCGAGAAGGTCAGCGGGGTCAGAGGGCCGCCCTGGCCGGAATAGCCGCGGCGAACCTGGCTGATGATGCGGTCGGGGTCCATCCCGGCATCGGAGAACATCTTGTCGAGCGGCTTGACCGAGACGGTCATCGCCTCTTCGAGCTGGCGGAAGATGCGGTCGTTCTTCTCTTCCATCAGGCGCAGCTCGGTGGCGATCTCGTCGGCGCGCACCAGCGCGTCCTGCGCATCGGCGACCACCTGGTCGCGCTCCTCGGCGGTGCGGGCCAGTGCCTCGGCCAGCAGGTCGAGCGTGCCATCCGCCTCGTTGCCGCCAGCGACGGCCACGTCGCCCCCCTCGATCTGGGTCTCGAGCGCGGCGAGGCGGTCATTGACATCCTCGCGCTCTTTCATGGTCTCGCGCAGCGTGGCCTGGATCACATCGATGCCGGTCTCGAGCTCGCGCCGGCGGGCCTCGCTGTCGAGCAGCTTGCCCTGCATCGCCGAAACCTGCTCGAGCGCTGTGCTGAAGCGTTCCTGCGCGGCGAGCGATTCCGCCGTGCGGGTGTCACGCTCTTGCGAGAGCTCGTTGAGCCGGCGCTGGTAGGTGATCTGGTCGCGCTTGGCCTGTTCCCGGAAGTTCCCGGCGCTGATGCTGTCCATCAGCAGGATCGCAGTGGCGACGATGGTCCAGGCGACCACCAGGCCCGCTCCGAGAGCGGCCACGGCCTGCGTCTCCGAGCGCAGCCGGATGAAGCGTGTGTCGGTGTCCGATTTCAGAAACACCCGACGTTCTGGAAAAACGCGCTCTAGCAGCGCATGGGTTCTGATCGCGAAACGCGTTCTCACCGTATTTGTCCCCTGTTCCCGTCCAACTTCCAATGCGCCGGTTCCCCACCCGACGTCTTGGCAAGGGGGTAAAGAGGCAGCGACAAAATCGCAACAATTTTGGGCTTGCCGTGGTTTTGCCGCGGCGGAATCGCGCTTGGGTGGCGAAAAACCGCCGACACCAAGGGGTTCCGGGCGCTCAATATTTCGTCATTGTTGCCCGGGACGTTCGCCTGCAAGCGATTATTCCTCTGCCAGAGGCCAGTAGAAATCGAGCGGTAGACCCGCTTCGGCGCGCTTCTCGTCGTTGAAGGGCGGCTTCAGCGTGCTGTGGAAATAGCGCCGCACGAGATCGTGGAACACCTCCTTGGGGTCGAGCTCGTGGCGACCGCAGAGGAAGTGGAACCATTTCGAGCCATAGGCCACGTGGCCGACCTCCTCGGCGTAGATGGTCTCGAGCGCGGCCACGGCATCGTCGGCGCCTGCGCGGCGGAACAGGTCGATCATGCCGGGCGTCACGTCGAGCCCGCGCGCCTCGAGTACCATCGGAACCACGGCAAGGCGGCCCAGCAGGTCCTCGGCGGTGTCTTCGGCGGCGCGCCACATGCCGGCATGGGCGGGCAGGGCACCGTAGAAGCTGCCCTGCGCCTCGAGACAGTCGCACATCAGGTTGAAATGCTTGGACTCCTCGTCCGCCGCGCGCACCCAGTCGTCGTAGAAGCCGAGCGGGAAGCGCGTGTCGGTGAAGCGGGCGATGATGTCCCAGTGCAGGTCGACGGCGTTGAGCTCGATATGTGCCACCGCGTGCAGCAGCGCGATGCGGCCCTTTTCCGAGCCGGGCTTGCGCTTGGGTACGTCGCGCGGATCGAGAAGCTCGGGTTTTTCCGGGCGCGACGGGCGCAGCGGCGGCGCGGCCTCTCCCAACGGGATCGGCGTGCCGGCCTCGCGGGCGGCGCGCCAGGCGCGCGCATGGGCATGGCTCAGCGCAGTCTTGGCGCGCCCGTCGGCGGTGGTGAGCACCTCCACCGCCATCTCGCTCAGGGTCTTGGTCATGCCGGCCTGTCCTTTTGCGTCCGCCATCCGTCTCTCAGAGCGCCTTGGCGGCCTCGAGCACCTCCGCGGCGTGGCCCGGCACCTTCACCTTGCGCCATTCCTTGGCGATCTTGCCCTCGGCGTCGACCACGAAGGTGCTGCGCTCGATCCCCATGAAGGTCTTGCCGTACATCTTTTTCTCCTTCCAGACGTCGTAGGCCTCGCAGACCTCGGAGCCTTCGTCGGAGAGCAACGGCACGGTCAGCGCCTTCTTCTTCATGAACTTCTCGTGGCTGGCGAGGCTGTCCTTCGACAGGCCGAAGACCTTGATCCCCGCGGCCTCGAACTCCGGCAGCAGGGCGCTGAACTCCTCGTTCTCCTTGGTGCAGCCCGAGGTGTCGTCGCGCGGGTAGAAGAACAGCACCACGGGGGCGGGGCGCAGGGCCGAAAGGGTGACGTCGGCGCCCTCGGTCGAGGGCAGGGTGAAGTCGGGGGCGATGTCGCTCATGTCGAAGGCTCCGGTCTTGCTGTTTCTCAATTCCTGACCTTCGGTGTAGAACGCCGTGAACACAAAGCAAAGCAACGGGCCGCATCACCAGTGACCACAGAGGACCATGAGACGCCGGAACCTGCCGCGCCGTCGGCGCGCAAGCGGCGTCGCGGCCTGCGCCGGCTGGCCGGGGGGCTGCTGGTCGTCATGGTGCTGGCGCTGATCGCGGGGGGCGCCGCGCTGGTGCTGGTGGGCCGGCCCCTGTCGGCCCCGGACTGGCTGCGAGAAAGCATCGAGGCGCGACTCGACGAGGCGCTGCCGGGCCTGACCATCGATTTCGGCGACGTGTCGGTTCTGGTCGAGCGGGACGGTCTGGCCCGGGTGGTGCTTTCGGATGTGGATCTGCAGACCAGCGACGGTGTGCCGGTGGCAACGCTGGCGGATCTGCGCGCCGGGCTCGATCCGCTGCCGCTGCTGCGTGGCGAGCTGCAGCTCGGCCGGGTGAGCCTTGCCGGGGCCAGCATGAGCCTGCGCCGCGACCGGGAGGGCAGGGTCGGGCTGGCGCTTGGCGATGCGTTCTCCTCCGACACCAAGGCCCCGGACATCCCGACGATTATCGCGCAGATCGACGCGGCGCTGTCGGATCCGCGGTTCGACAGCCTGCGCCGCATCGAGGCCGAGGCGCTGACCATTCGCTACGAGGACGCCCGCGCGGGACGCGGCTGGACCGCCGATGGCGGCCGGCTGAGCCTGACACGCGAGGACGGCACGCTGCGGCTCGCGGGGGATGTGGCGTTGCTTGGGGCCGGCGATGTCGCGGCGACGCTGGCGCTCAACGCGGAGAGCGTGATCGGTGAGCAATCGGCGCAGTTCGGCATGAACCTCAGCGCGCTGCCGGCGCAGGACATCGCGACCCAGAGCCCGGCGCTGGTCTGGCTGAGCGGCCTCAGGGCACCGATTTCGGGGGCGCTGCGCGGCACCATGACCGAGACCGGCGAGCTTGGCGCGCTGAACGCGACGCTGCAGATCGGCGCAGGCGTTCTGCAGCCCAACCCCCGCACCCAGCCGATCCCGTTCGGGCTGGCGCGCACCTATTTCTCCTATGATCCGGCCAGTCAGGCGCTGAGCTTCGACGAGATCACCGTGCAGAGTGCCGTCGGCACGGTGATCTCGGACGGGCGTGCGGTGCTGCACGGCGCCGAGACCGGCTGGCCCGACGGCATGACCGGGCAGTTCCGGGTGAGCCGCTTCGAGGCCGATGCGGAAGGCATCTTCGACACGCCCTTCACGCTCGACGGGGCCGAGCTTGACTGGCGGCTGGGCTTTGCGCCGTTCCGCTTCGAGCTTGGTCGCTTCCGCAGCAGCGACCCGGCCCTGCCACTGCGGCTTTCCGGCGAACTGAGCGCGGAGAGCGAGGGCTGGCGGCTGGCGCTCGACGGCCAGATCGCGCAGATGGATCACGAGACGCTGCTGTCCTACTGGCCTGAACGGATCCAGGACAAACCGCGCAAATGGGTGGCCGACAACGTCCATGCCGGCGGCATCGAGGATGGCATCTTCTCGGTGCGCAAGGCGCCGGGTGAGAAGCCGGAAACCTATATCGACGCGCGCATCACCGGGGGCGAGCTGACCTACGCGCGCAACCTGCCGCGGCTCACCGGGGCCGAGGGGCAGCTCACGATCTACGACCACCGGCTCGCGGTCACCGTCGAGGCCGGCAAGGTGATCCCGCCCGAGGGCGGAGAGATCGAAGGGGCGGGAAGCCGCTTCGTGATCCGCGACATGCGCGAGAAGCCCGCCACCGGCGAGTTGACGCTTGCGGCGCGTGGTCCTCTGGTGGCGGCGCTCTCGTACATCGACAGCCCCAAGCTCGAGATCATGCAGAAGGCCGGCAGGCCGGTGGCGTTGGGAGAGGGCGATGTCGAGATCGGCGGCACCATCTTGATGCCCTTGATGAAGGGCGTGAAGCGCGAGGACATGACGATCGACATCACCGGCACGCTGAGCGACGTCTCGAGCAACCAGGTGGTGGCGGGCAAGACGCTGGCTGCCGAGCGGCTGGCGCTGGCGGTCGATGATGACCGGGTGACGATCTCGGGCGCGGTGGATTTCGACGGCGTGCCCTTCGAGGGCGGCTGGTCGCAATCGCTCGAGCCCGGTGCCGGCAGCTCGGTCGAGGGCGAGATCGTGCTGTCCGAGCCGGTGGCGCAGGCGCTGGGGCTGACGCTGGCGCCGGGGACGATCTCGGGGCAGGGACGCGCGACGCTGAGCATCGATCTCGCGCCGGGCGAGACGCCGCGCTTTGCGCTGAACTCGTCGCTGGCCGGGGTGGGCCTGTCGCTGCCGCAGCTCGGCTGGCGGCTCTCGCAGCAGCAGACCGGCGCGCTCGAGGTGACCGGGGCGCTTGGGCAACCGGTGCAGATCGAGCGGCTGGCGCTGTCGGGCGCGGGGCTCGAGGCGGAGGGGCGGGTGCGGCTCAACCCCGATGGCAGCTTCGGACGGCTGGAATTGCCGCGGCTGCGGGTCGGGGGCTGGCTCGACAGTTCCGTGGTGCTGACGGCGCAGGGGCGCGGGGCGCCGCCGGCGATCACCCTGAACGGCGGTCGGGTCGACATGCGTAGCGCGCCGTTCGGGCAGGGGGGCGGAAGCGGGGGCGCGGCGACGGGGCCGATGCAGATCAGCCTCGACCGGCTTCAGGTCTCGGACAGCATCGCGGTCACCGGCTTCGAGGGACGATTCCGCGATGCCGGCGGGCTGACCGGGGATTTCACCGCCGATCTCGGCCGGGCCGAGATCAACGGGGCGTTGGTGCCGCAGAACGGCGGCAGCGCCATCCGCATCCGCGCCCGCGATGCCGGCGACGTGCTGGCCGGCGCCGGGGTGTTTAACAACGTCAAGGACGGCACCTTCGATCTCACGCTGGTGCCGGTGCGCGGGCAGGACGGCACCTATGACGGCAACCTCGTGATCCGCGAGACCCGGCTGCAGGACGCGCCCGCCATCACCGGGCTGCTCGACGCGATCTCGGTGGTGGGGCTGCTCGACGAGCTGAACGGCTCGGGGATCTATTTCACCGAGGTCGAGGCGCGCTTCCGCCTGAGCCCGCGGCAGGTGGTGCTGACCCGGTCGAGCGCCATCGGCCCCTCGATGGGGATCTCGATGGACGGGTTCTACAACCTCGCCGACAAGCGGATGGACATGCAGGGCGTGCTGTCGCCGATCTATATCCTCAACGGCATCGGCCAGCTCTTTGCCCGCAAGGGCGAGGGGCTGATCGGCTTCAACTTCAATCTGCGCGGCGCGGCCAGCGATCCGCAGGTCTCGGTGAACCCGCTTTCGGCCTTCACCCCGGGCATCTTCCGTGACATCTTCCGCCGCCCGCCCCCCAGCGTCAGCCAGTAAGACCACCCCCGACCCGAGAGGCCCCATGCACCTGAGCGATTTCGATTTCGATCTGCCCGATGAGCTGATCGCGACCCGCCCCGCCAACCCACGCTCGTCGGCGCGGCTGCTGGTGGCCGAGGGCGACACGATCACCGACGCGGTGGTGCGCGACCTGACGCAATGGCTGCGGCCCGGCGACCGGCTGGTGCTGAACGACACCAAGGTGATCCCGGCGCGGCTTTCGGGGGCGCGCACGCGCGAGAGCGCGCAGGGCGTGACGCAGGCGCAGATCGAGATCACGCTGCTCGAGCCGCGCCCGGGCGGGCTCTGGGCGGCGCTGGTCAAGCCGCTGAAGAAGCTGCGCGAGGGCGAGACGGTGGTGTTCTCCGAGGCGCTGTCGGCCACGCTCGAGGCGCGCGAGGGCGGGCAGGGGCTCTTGCGCTTCAATCTCGAGGGCGAGGATTTCGACGCGGCACTGGCCGAGGCGGGCGCCATGCCGCTGCCCCCCTACATCGCCGCCAAGCGCGCCGCCGACGCGCAGGACAAGACCGACTACCAGACCGTCTGGGCCGAGCGCACGGGCGCGGTGGCCGCGCCCACCGCCAGCCTGCATTTCGACGCAGGCCTGCTGGCCGCGCTCGAGGCGCATGGCGTCGCCTTCACCAAGGTGACGCTGCATGTGGGCGCGGGGACCTTCCTGCCGGTCAAGGTCGACGACGTAACCACCCACAAGATGCACGGAGAGTGGGGCGAGGTGAGCGAGAGCGCCGCCGCTGAGATCGCCGCCACCAAGGCGGCGGGTGGCCGGGTAATCCCGGTGGGCACCACGGCGCTGCGGCTGCTGGAGACGGCGGCGCGCGACAGCGGCGCCATCGCGCCGTGGCGGGGTGTGACCGATATCTTCATTTATCCGAGCTTCGCGTTCCGCGTCACCGATGCGCTGATGACCAACTTCCATCTCCCCAAATCGACGCTGATGATGCTGGTCTCGGCGCTGATGGGGCGCGAGCGGATGATGGGCATTTACGAACATGCCATCTCGGAGCGCTATCGTTTCTTCTCCTACGGCGATTCATCTTTGCTGATTCCTTAGGCGCTCTGTGCTTGCGTTTGGCAGTGCCTGATGCCACGGCTCTGGCGAAACGGAATCGCCGCCGCACTGCGTGGGCAAGACGCAAGACGACGCACCAAGGAGAGCCGCCATGCTCGACGTGTTCAAACATTCCTGGGCCCTGCTTCTGGGGATGTTGCTGCTGATGCTGGGCAACGGCCTGCAGGGCTCGCTTCTTGGTGTGCGCGGCAGCGGCGAGGGCTTCTCGGCGTTCTCTATGTCGGTGGTCATGTCGGCCTATTTCGCCGGCTTCCTGATCGCGTCGATGGTGACGCCGGGGATGATCCGCCGCGTCGGGCACGTGCGGGTCTTCGCCGCGCTGGGCTCGTTCATCTCGGCGGTGCTGATCCTCTATCCGTCCTTCCCGCATCCCGCGGCCTGGACCATCGAGCGCATGATCATCGGGTTCTGCTATTGCGGCGTCTACGTCACCGCCGAAAGCTGGCTCAACAACTCGACCTCGAATGACAGCCGCGGGCAGGCGCTCTCGGCCTACATGATGGTGCAGATGCTGGGCATCATCGCGGCGCAGGCGATGCTGCT
>Ga0115012_10000076_pt1 | contig 56507 bp, 57 predicted proteins | sample TroAtlMetagenome_FD_88706 | JGI IMG/M metagenome (GOLD analysis project Ga0115012, IMG submission 88706) | Marine eukaryotic phytoplankton communities from Atlantic Ocean - Tropical Atlantic ANT10 Metagenome | ecosystem: Environmental > Aquatic > Marine > Oceanic | place: Tropical Atlantic... | reverse complement strand
TAATTACTTTAGTTGATTTACCAGAAGTAATTGTAGGATAAACGGAACTAAAAAATTGTTCGGCAATAGTTGTAGGTACGAAAGCAAACTCGTCAAGGAAAATAATGTTATATGAACCTCCTCGGACAGCACTTGAAGATGTTGCGGCTGCTACTACTTTACTTCCATTCTCTAATTCTATATTACCTTTGTTCCAGTTTAATACACCTTGTTGTAACCACTTTGGTAAGTTCTCATATGCAAGTTGTAGTCTACCTAATATATCTCTTGCAGTTGAAGATTTGTTGGCAAGAATTGCAATATTACAATTAGGATTAAATAACGCATAATGTAATAGATACGAAATCGTTGTTGTTGATTTACCTGATTGTCTAGGTAGTTTGCAAATTGTAAATCTATTATTGTGAATAGTATCTACTATCTTCTTTTGAAAGTCGTACATATTAAAAGGTACTAAACCTTCGTCAAGTGAAACAATCTGTACATACTTCGTCATAAAGTATAACGGATCCTTTTCACATTTCTTAAATTCGCTAATCTCTTCAGCAGTAAACTCTTGTGGTGTGTTTACTTTTTTTAGATTAGGGTTACCTAAATATGCGTCTGTACTCATAATTAATCTTTGCCTTCAATAGTAGTACCTTTAAATGGGTCGTCTTTGGTATCTCTATTGTTTTCGTCAAACTTTTTATCTTTTAAATGTTTTTGTAATTCTGCTGTAGAACCTACAAACAAAGCATTTTTAATATTGTTAGTTGTCTTATTTGGTACATCTTTTAGTTTAGATAATTTACTTTGTAAGTCTTGTAATTTATCAACGGTGTCGGCTACATTTTTAATTAATGCACCAGCGACTTCGTATGCTCTAGGGTGTTGCCCTTCTTTTGCAACATCTAAAATGCCTTGTATTGCGTCTTGTCCTCTTTCAATTAAATTATAATAGTTCTCTCTACTATATTTGTAATCGTTATCTATATCGTCTTTCTTTGGGTCTTCATTTCTAGGCACAGGTACTTGTTTCTCTTGTATCATTAAATCTGATACAGGAGTACTCTCTTCTTTGATACCTAAAATATCATTTACTTTGTCTTCTAGTTTACCCATTGTTTGTTATCCTAAAATTTGTATTTAAAACTATTCGTTTATTATATGAAACTGGATTACTACTTGCGTGAAATCTCCAACCATTAAATATTACACAACGATTTGCTTTTGGTGTAACCCTTTTATGAATAGTTAGTTTTTCTGGTTTCTTATCTTTATTAAAAAACTCATTGAACAATATTGTATCACCATCTGTATCTTCAGGATAGTAAATACAAACTAAATGCTCTTCGTGTTCATCATCAATATGTGCCATATTATACATACCTTCTTTAAAATCAGGATGTGGAAACATTAAGTTAAACTTTGCTCTTAACATATCAACCTTATCAAAATCTTTAGTCAATAGACCTGCTTTACCAACCATTTCAGATAAAGAATGTTTTACAGGTTCCATTGCAGGATTTTTAGGCATATTCGCTGGTTCGTTATGCAAGTATACTCTATGAACCATTTGCATTGATGAAAAAGTATTATCGTCTTGCATAATACCTTTATTGTCTGTTTGACTAGGCAATATATCCATTGATATAATATAACCTAATCTATAAATGTTTTGACAGAAACTATTGTTTACAACTTCTGGTAAAACATTGTCTATTACTAATACATCTTCTCGTTTCATTTTCGCCTCTCATTATGTATCACTTCCTGTTGATGGGTCATATTTCTTACCATCATTAAAGAATGATATAGTTGTCGTAAATCCAAAGTCATCACCTGGTTTTGCAGAAGATGGATTTGGTGTAATTACAATTCTTTCTTCTCTTGCTTTATTTACAGGATCCGAACCTAAATCTGATTGTACTTTTCTTACAACACCTTGATGTGTTGACGGACCATATAGATAAGTTTTTGCAGTAAAATTAATTGTATAAATTACTGCTCTTCTTGTATTAAAGTCACCATCATAATTATCTTCGTAATTAATATCACCTATAACAATAGGTACATCACGCTTGATATTTAAGTCTGGTATCATATTTATAGTAACCGTATAATCAGGTTGAAAGTACGGAACTATTTGTTCTAAAATTTGTAAACCATTTTCAGCAGTAGCAGTAAAAATAAACAAAGAGTAAGTTATATTATATGGTACAGGAGTATAATTAAACTTCATCTTGGTTTGTTGATTAGTTGTATTACCTTCATCTGTTTGTGTTCTTGTCTTTTGTAGTTTATTTAATTTTCTACTAGGGTCATATTGTATACCTGATATTTCAAAACCCATACGAGGTAATATAGTTGAAAATTGTTGGTCTTGTAAATCTGGTTGTTGAGTTAATCTTGTAATAAACTTTTCTTTTGGTGCATATGCAAGAGGAACCGTAAATCTTTTTACAACACTATCATTTGCGTCTTTAGTTTGTACTACAATCTTATTAAAGATTTGACCAAACGCAATAGTTAACTTTCTTAATCCTTCGTTATAAAAATGTGTACCGAACATTATTTAACATCTCCAAATGGGTTGCTTTCTGTAAAGTCTAATATGTCATCTGAAACCGTTGCAGTATCAAAACCTGCTTCAGTATCTAAATCTAAATTATCAGCATATACAGATTTAGTTTGTATACTTGTAGCGGCGTCTCCGTCTGTAGTAGTGTCGTCATAGTCTTCATTAATTAAGTATTGTGGATTACCGTGTTTGTCTCCTGTTTCTAATAATAAGAAACCATTGTATGAAGATTGATTTAATGTACCATCTTCAAGTCTGAATTGATGTTGTAAACTTGTATCAAGTGATTTTCTATCATCAGCAGTATCAATATCAGAAACACCAGTATTAAATTCTTCACTAGAGTATTCAAAAGTTTTACATCTTAATTTGTATACAGGTAAGTTTCCTAATTGAAAGAAAGGTTCCTGGTCTTCTACAAACGCAACTTCAAAAAACTTATTCATTAAAGGATAGTAAATTACATCACCTTCGTTAGGTCTACCATCTACCATTAAGTTTGCTGGGTCATCAACTTGTTCTTGGAATCTTCTCTTCGCAATTACAAAAGTTGTATCGTCTCTAACTTCTAAACCAAACTTACTAATTATTTCTTGTTCGCCTTGGAATCCTTCAACCGTTTCAAAGTACATTTCAACTAGATATGACTCATCAAACCTAGACGCAGAATCTTCGCCTAAAATTAAATCTCTATTGACTAGAGTCCTAGGTAAATAGTAAACAGCGTGACCATAGATTTTTAAATTTTCAACGATTAAATCTTCTATTAATCTTTTCTCATTTTGACTACCTATGCCATCGCCGCCTTGAAAGTAATGATTAACGGCCATTGTATTTTTATCCTATTAACATTGCTGGGTTTAACTCAAACGAATTTCTGATTTCAGTTTCAAGTTTTTCAACATCTTGTAATGCTTCAGAATAAATTTGTTGTCCGTTCAAGGTAACTCCACCAATCATTGCTACTCCATTAAATTTTGATAGGTTGGCACCCCATTGTTTTTTTACTAATGCAGTTGTGTATCTCTTCAACCATATATCATCATATACATCTGTATAAGTGTCTGGGTCTAATTTTCTATATGCGTCAATTACTAGATACTCACCGACTTGTAAATCGTTTGCCCAGTCCATATCAATGTATAATCTATTGTCGTGTTGATTAAATCTTAATGGTTTTTCACCAACTAATATATGGTCTAGGAAATCTAATTGTCTCATCACAATGTCATAGTTAATAACACTTGTAGATGAAAAATCATAAAGGTCATTTAATCTTAATTGGTATCTTACATCAAATAAGTTTAAGTTTCCTTTATTAGAAAAAGGAAATATGTTTGTAACCGATATTACACTTTCAGGTACAACGATATAGTTGTTGCCTGATTTCCAAGTTGTGGTTACAGAATTTTTTGTTGCACCTTCTGAGCTATCTGCTAGTATTCTAGTTTTGTCTGCTTGAGTGTATTCGTATTTTAAGTATACTCTTTTGATACCGTCATAGTGATATTGTTGATAGTATTGTAATGCTTCGTCAACTCTATCATCTATTTGGTCATCATCTACATTAATCTCAATAACAGGATGCCCTAATGCTCGTTTAGCATATGCGATAAGTGTCTGTCTTGTATTAGGTTGAGCCATAGTTATTTCCTTTATCTTTTAGCAATATTTATAATTTTCCGTGAGGGTCGCAATCCCATTTCGTGTCTTTATCGTCTTTTTTATCTAAATACCAACACAATATCACTAACAATACGCCAAATCCTATGAGACCTTGTAAAAATGGTTCGTGTTTTAGCATAAACCATAAGATTTCTAATCCGTTTGCACCATCAACAATTAACCAATCAATCTCTTCTTTTATATTCATTTCTTATTACCACATCTTCTCATAGCAGATTTTACTTTAACTACCATATCAAATATCATTGCGTCTGTATGAAATGGTGTTGGAGTAAATCTTAATCTTTCAGTACCAACAGCAACCGTAGGATAATTAATTGGTTGAACATAGATACCATTTTTGTAAAGTAATTCATCTGAAACTGCTTTACATTTTTTAGCGTCACCTATAATTACAGGTACGATATGACTATCGTTTTTTAATACTTCTATACCTGCTCTTTCAAGTTCTTCTTTTGTTTTTAATGCTCTCTCCTGTAATTTCATTCTTAATTCAGGATGGTCTTTGACATATTTTATACTAGTCAATGCACCAGCGCATAATACTGGAGATAAACTAGTTGTAAATATAAACGCACTTGCCATACTTCTTATTGCGTCTATAAACTCTCTCTTTCCTGCAATGTATCCACCTTGTACACCGTAGGCCTTGGCTAATGTTCCGTTAATAATATCTACTTCAATACCGTCTCTCTCACAAATACCAGCACCTGTCGGACCGTAAAGACCAACAGCGTGTACTTCATCTATAAAAGTTATTGCATTATATTTTTTACATACTTCAACAATTTCTTTTACAGGTGCAATATCACCGTCCATAGAATATACACTTTCAAATACAACACATTTAGGTCCTGGGTTAGACATTAATATACTTTCTAAATCTTTTACATCATTATGTTTAAATATTTCTTTTCTACATTTACTATGCCTTAAACCTTGTATGATTGAAGAGTGATTTTGTGCGTCTGATACAAACAACATATCAGGCATAATCTTGCCCATTGTTTCTAAAGTTGTTTGATTAGCATTGTATGCTGAAGTGAATAATAACGCACTTTCTTTCTTGTGTAATTGAGTTAATTCGTGTTCTAAAGCAATATGATAGTGAGTAGTGCCGGATATGTTTCTAGTCCCTCCAGCGCCCGCTCCGCTCGTCTCCAGTGCTGTTTTCATACTATCTAGCACATAAGAGTGTTGTCCCATACCTAGATAATCATTTGAACACCAGTTAACTATTTTTTTGATTGAGTATTTTGAATACCAGATTGCGTTAGGATAATCGCCTCTAGTTCGTAGAATATCATTAAAGACACGGTATCTACCATCTTCTTTTAAATCTTTTATTACAGCCTTAAATTTATCTAAATGTTCCATTATTCTACATATGGGAATAAGGCGTCTGAACAAAACTCTTTAACATCATCTTCTGGTAATCCTAAACTTAACATAACTCTAGGAGTATGAGGATTTTCTCGTTGATGTTTTGCGTATCTATTTTGTGCGTCTTTTATTTCCTGTATATCTCCTTGTTCTTTTTCTCTTCTTAATAAAGTGAAATAAACTGATAAGTTTGATTGTGCCATACTTAATGCTTGTGTCAATTCTTTTTCTGTATTAATATTACCAGCTGCAATCATACCTGGACTAAAAATTTTCATTGCCCAATCAGGTAATGGTCTAGGTTTTGATGGTGTATAAAGACTTGCTTCTTTTACAAACCAATCTACCATTGAATGGTCTTTCTTTGCAAGTGGCGAAAAGTCGTGGAAGAAACCTGTAACCTTTTTTGCACCAGCGATTACATCTAATCCATATATTGGCGCAGTACTTGTAAGTTTAGGAAATACACAACAATGAAACATATATAAACCTTTTTCGTCTCTAGCGTCAACAACATCTAAATGACATCTTCTTGCCTCTGGTGTTGCCCATACTCTATTGACCCAACCTTGTTCAGGTCTATTAAACTTCTTCATTGTAGGTTCAAATATTTCTTCACCTTCTCTTTCAAAATTTGCAATAATGCTATGAGTGTGTTGCTCTAGCATTTCCCATATTCTACTTCTTCGTTCCATCGCCAAACCTCTTTTCATTATTTTTAATAAAACTCATCATTTCTTTAAATAATTCTGTTGCAAAACTAAAACAAACTCTTGCTTCATATACAACATTATTTACATTTTCTGTTAGTGTACTTGCGTCTGAATACTTTTGATAACTATCCACTTTTAATCTTAATGCGTCTTTTAACTCTTGTACACTTTTATATCTTTGTACTCCATCATCAATTTTTTTAAAATTAAAATCGTAATATTTATTACTACCTGGTGTTTTTCTTTTAATCATTTGACCACCAGATAAGTCTCCCATATGTCTAACATATATGTGTGCAGCTATTTTTTCAGGAGAGTCCATCAATTCATTTTGACAATGATAAACATATCTCTTTGTACTTTCACACAACCAAGGTTTATGATTCCAAGTCCATAATTCATCAAAGTCTTTTTTTATTTCAGGTGCTCTTCTTAATTGTGGCATATCGTCAAAGAAACCTTCCGACATTGCTATCGCTTCTAATATGTTATATGCTTGATGTTGATTGAATAGATAAACAGCGTAGACTTCTTCTAATATTTTACCTGACATTAATACTTTAACAAAGTGTTGTCTTTCTGCTTCTTTGTGATGTTCCCAAGTAAGTTCTTTTAATGTTTTCATTTATTAGCAACTTCTCGTTTTTTCAATTCTGCTTGTACATCTGCTTTATATTCTTCAGGTACATCATTGACATCCATTTCTTTAACCCACACTTGGTTTGCCATCAACTCAGCTCTTATTCTATTATCTTCTGTCTCGTCTCTAGCACCAGCAGATAAATCGTTGATACCACTTCTATCTTCACCAATCTCTTTGGCTGCAATTTTAAACATTGCAATTCTAGGTAAGACTTCTTCCATATGGTCTTTGTGTGCTTCTAAATCGTGTGCGAGATTAATTTTAAAGTCCCAAGATAACTTAACAACTTCTAACATTGCGTTAGCGTTATTCTTATATGCTTCTTCAAATTTTTTTGTAAGTCTTTCTTTGAGGACAGAAGTGCCTTGATTAACCATTATCTCACTATGCGAAGCATATAAATGTGCAAGTAATAAATCTTTATCTTCTTTTATCTTGTGTATCTCATCACACCAACTTTGCGTTGCGTACATTACTGATGGTTCTACCCAAGGTTTTGATATGTCGTCAGCGTCATAAGGCCATTCTGCTTTCCACGCTTCTTTTAGATTTTCTTTAATACAAATTTCTTTTATGTCTTCAAGTAGACCTGCGTCTTTGCATAGTCCTTCTATTTGACAAGTATAGACCCATTGATTGTACAAGTATGTACCAACAAGTTCTTTGTATTTAAGTTTTTTATTTAGATAGTCTTCTATGAACGGTTGCGAATCAAACTTCTTACGAGCCTGTTCTACAAACTTTTCTACTTCCTGCATTTTCACCTCAATTGTTTAATGTAAAAGACTTATTAAGTCTTATAGTATAATTATTTATATTAGTCTCTAGGACCCAAGTGGAAGAAGTATTGTGCCTGGTTACTATTAGCACCTTCTGAATAGTAATCGTAATGTTGCGTTACCGAAGTACTTCCGTCATAACCAGTCCAGTATACTTGACCTCTTTGGTTAAGAGCTCTTGGTATATTTGAAGAACCAGTTCCTGAATAGAATAAATCTGTCCATCTATGTCCACCGGCAGGTTGGAATACAATTCTTTTTCTTGTTCTAAACATTTCATTGTCTTCCATTGCACCTTGTGTATCGTTTCTACCACCGTTTGTCCATTGGTCACTATTAGATGAATCTCCACCCATACCGTGTTCATTGTTTGAATATGGAGCACCACCCCAAATTAAACCTTCGTCATCAAGTATCATTGGGAAAGAGTACATATAAGAACCATCAGCTCTACTCATACCTACATCACATACATTGACTGCCCATTTAGGACCTTTCATATGTAAGAAACTTCCTGGGTGACCACCTGATTGATACCAATATCCATTGGACTCAACTGATTGACCACGACCACCATCTGTTCCGTAGTTACCATCGTGGACCCATAACATACCAGTAGTTTTCTGTCTGATATATAACCATTTGTTTTCATCTCCACCGCACCAGAAGTAATCAATATCACCATTTAAGAAGTGACCTTCTCTTCTGAATGAACCAATGTGGTGTGTTCCTGTATAACCAGGAGAACCAATCGGCCAAGCGCCTGAAGTTGTATAACCTGTGAACCACATATATCCTTCACCATCTAAAATGTGTGTACAAGAGTGTCCACCATTTGAGTGAGTTGTTTGATACATTTTAATTCCGCCGTATCTGTTCCAGTTAATACCAATTCTTGTTGGGAATGTGTAGTAGTAAGAGCCATTTCTGTTTCCTACTCCTAATTCACCGTGTTGGTTATGTCCCCAACCCCATAGTTGACCTTGTTCGTCTAATGCGTGGAACCAAGCTTCTTCTGAACCTGATACCCACATATCAACGATTTGTCTTCCGTCAAAATATGATTGAGGTAATCTAACTGGTCTGGTCACATTGGCACTATAGAAAGCAGTACTTGTTGGACCACCAGAGGCGTCTGTTGAATTGTTTATTCCTGGATTACCTAGTCCTAATTGACCGTTGTTATTGTAACCCCAAACCCATACTGAACCGTCATCACCTAGTGAGAAACAAGATGATGTTCCACTATCGTGTCCGGCGTCGGACATACCGACTTTAACCATTTTAGTTTGATTGAATGTTTTGCCTATAGTGTTACCTTGCCAATCTTGTGTATCATTAGCAGTAACCCTTACAGCATAATTTCTGTCAGAAGTTTCTGAATTTCCTAAACCGTAGTTTCCATTTTCACCAGCGGCGTAAACTTCACCATTGTTCATTAACCAGAAAGTTCTATTTTGATTTTTTCTAACTTGTATTACTCTAGGTGCTTTACCATCAGGTGTAGTCATTCTACCTGTAGCATTTAAGTTCCAAGATTGGTTGTCTGTAGAAGCCATCCAATCAGTAAATGTGAAACCTGTAGAAAAGTGTTTTCCTGGTTCGTCATTTCCAGCAGTACCATCACCTAATCCAGATGAACCTGTACCATCAGAAGAACCAACCCACATATCAGAACCATCTGAGCATAATGTACAAGTTCTATAGTTTTGGTCCCAGCTGTGTGCTGTATCTGAACCCATATTGTATTTCCAACCTAACGGAGCACGGTTGTTAAAAGATACAACTTCGTTTCTTGTACACCACTTGTTTTCGTTTATGTAAACAAGTACCCAATATTTTGATGGAGTTCCATCGTGTTCTTCTACCCAAGTATTACAATATCTTGTTTTTCTCAAACAAAGATAAATCTTGTCAGCAACTTTAACCATTTCGCCTCTTTCGTATTGTCTCCAAAACTGCCAAGTCTCAATGTTATCGTTACCTGCAAGCAATAGCGTCCAGTATCTATTGTTGTCAGGTCTATATGACCGTCTAACAACCGTAGGCTGATATTGGCCATAAGAGTTCGTATTAATCATAGCTTCAGAAGAGATAGTAAAGTTATCAGGTGTTTCTTCTATACATCTGTAAGACTTTCCTCTCCAGTAAACTATATCATTTTTATAATACTTCTCTTTATCTTTCCAGTTACCTTTCCAGGTTACTTTAAAGTTTTGTATGTCTAGTGCCATATCGCTATTACCTTCTTTTTGTTAAATCGTTAATTAGAATCCTAAGTTTGATAAGAAAGCTGCTTTAGCTGCCTTATGGTCAGCGATTGATGTTTTAGTAGCTGAAGTGTCATCTGCCACATCTGCTAATAAGTCTATCATTGACTTTCCTGTTAGAAATTCGTTGTCTAAATTACTTAAACCTTGTTCAACATAGTTTGAAGAAGCCTTAAGCGCAGCTTTTTCGTCAGCGTCGGTTACGATACTTACTCCGTATACAGAATCATTTGCACCATCAGTTGTGATAGTAGTATTACCATCATCAATTGAAAAGTAAGTTTTTCCACTTACTTCACCTAAACTGATTGGCGTATCACCTGTAGGAGCAACATAGTCGTCACCGTGAGGTACGCCAGCTGTCATTGAATAAATTACTTTTGCCATTTGTTTTTTCTCCGTTTTCCTTTAAGTTATACTTCTATTTATATTATCTACCAATACCAGCATTCCACATCATTGCTCTTCCTGTACTTGACCAAGTTGCAGTTGCGTGGTGTCCTAGGTTATTGTTATTAGAATAGCCCCAAAGTAATACTTGGCCATCCTCTGTTCCAACCATTGGTTGAAGTCCGTAATAGTTAGTTGATTGGTCAATACCTTGAATACACATTGTTCTAATTCTAGTTCCTGCAGGTACGAAAGCGTGGAAAGGTTTATATGTTCCATCTTCACCATTCCAGTTATCTCCAGCAACAGGATTAGGCATAGAACCGTATACATCACGGCCTTGACTAAAGAATTCACCATTATCTGTTAACCAATAACTTCTACCTTGGTCTGAATATGTATTACATACGCAAACTTCTTTAAGGTTAGTTATCTTATCTACTTGTACAGGTGCCTGGTTTGTTCCAGTTCCACCATCACCAGAGTTGTAGTATCCACCACTATGTCCAGCAGTCCAAGTTTCACCATTTTTCAATCTCATAAATGTTGTATGATATCCATTCCAGTACATTGTCCAGAAGTCTGCTATATCTCCATTAGGAGAAGCAGTAGATTGAGTTAATTGTGTTCTATTTGTTGTTGAGTTATCTACAAAGTTACCATATCCATTGTAACCAGTTGCCCAAATAAATCCGTTTCCGTCTAGTATATAGAAAGCAGAATTAGATGAGTGAGCGTCACCTTGCCATACAGCTATACCACCATTGTCTGAAGCATTGAAGCCAGACATTAATACAGGTCTGTATTTGTCAGTAGTAGTTGTATCACCTAATTGGCCAATATTGTTTCTACCCCAAGCGTAAATATTATCTTGTGATGTTCTAGCGTAGAATGAAGTACTATCTCCACCAGTTGCTAAAATATCAATAATTTTTTCGTCATTAAAGAATTCTCTGGATATTCTCTTAGGACCGTATGCGTTATCTGTTCTACCGTCTCCGACTTCACCGTAACCATTGTAACCCCAAGTATATACATCTCCATCATCTGTTAATCCGCAAGGAGTATGAGTTCCATCTTCATTCATAGTTTTCATTGCGATTTTGATAAAGTGTACATCTTCTAGTCCGTCAGGTGTCATTGCCATACCAGGAGCACCGTCATAACCAGTACCTTGTTGACCGTGTGAACCGTAACCACCGTGGAATACTTGTCCGTTATCAAATAATATCATTGTGAAATCATATCCCATTTCAATCTGAATAGCTCTTGGTGTTCTCATTCTATCATAACGAGTCCATTTGCTACTTCTTCTTTCATTGTAACCACCTTCGTTTCTGTTTTCAGAATTGTAGAAATCTCTCCATCTGAAGGTTACTTCTCTAAAGTATGAAGAAGAACGACCTTGTTCCATATTGTGTGAAGAAGAACCGTGTCCGATTGACCATACAGCACCATTTTTATCAATGTACATATGACATCTGTAAATGTTAGCACCACTAGAGTGACCGTGTTTATATGGCCATCCGAGTGGTCCTTTGTTCGGGAACCAAACACCAGCACCTTGTTCTTGGTTGTTCATTCCAGCCCAAGATTCCCAGCAGTTGTGGTACGATTGAATATGTGCAGGATAATTCTTACCTGTCTCATTGTTTTGTTCGTGTTCACTTCTTCCAGTTAATCTTCCAGAAGTAACCGTTGATTTAGTCATCAATGGTGACCTTGTAGGTTCTTGGAATCCGTGTTGAGGTGGTCTTCCTCTATTGTCTCTTAAACATCTGTACAATCCAGTACCGTGTTTCATAAACTTCTCACCAGTTGATATTCTTTTAATTGGTTTGTATGAAACAATATCATTGTAGTTGTATTGAGTATTTGGAGAATATTCTCCTCTAAATCTCATTGAAGATTGTATTTTATCCCAATGTCTGTAACCTCTCCAAGACTTCTCAATTGTCCAACCGAAATCGTTGTACATTCCAGAAGTTTGTCTTGCAGTTGTAGTAGGTTCTAAACAGAATGGATATATAATTGTTGATTCAGCGTCTGATTGTGTTGTTTGATAAGGAATTGTTATCTCAACATATCTACCTGCTTGATGTTCAAAAGTGAATTTGTTTCCACCTTTAACTTTACCATTAGGCATAGTTCTAGGATAGTTTCTATCTTTCTGAACATTATCGTTGAAAAATGTTTCAATGTAAGTGTTTTCATCAACTTGAATTGAGTTTAAGTAGTATTTAACCCAACCGTTTTTGTTATAACCTTGCCATTTTTTGATATTACCAGGAGCGTATGTTTTTCCAAGATTAGTAGAAACATCATAAGTTTCTGCTTCTTGTCCCATACCAGAGTGTGCATTACAATAGATATAAAGTTTTGCAACACCACTTCTTAATTTAATTTCTGTATAAGCACCAGGATTACCAGGAGTACCTACATAAGTTACCCCAGCAGTATACTCAGCTCCACCACCGTGTGTACCATCACTTGTAGTTGATAGTTTTAACCAGTGTCCTGCATTTGTACTATCTGATTGGTCAAACTTGTAAGTTTTTCCTTCTTCTAATTTCATTGTGTTTATTGTTGGTAAAACACCATCAATGTAAAACTTGTTTCCTGAACCAGGATTAGCAACTGAAACTTGCATTGTTCTTTCAACATTTGCTGTTGGGTCTGTAAGTTTCGGCATATACAAGTCAACTTTACCTTCATTAGATACTGGATTTAGTCCTAATGCAGTAGTTGAACCTGCTCCTGTTTTATCAATTGCTTGATAAGCACCAGAGATACCACCAACCGTTATATTAGAAGCTTCAGCAACTAATTGATAAACAGGTTTTCCGTTTACTAATAAGATTTTTCTTCCAGCACTATCGTTTGCAGTTGTTGTATTATCTCTTTGTTGTGTAATTACAGCAGAAATATTAGAACCAGTTTTTAATGCACCTTGAACATAAACATATGAATATGTGCTTCCTGTTTGTCCGTGAAATTCTGTTGAATCACCAGTGTTTATGTAAATTGTTTTTCTTGCGTGTGAAGAAACACCACCAGCAGTTGTTCCTGCCCAAGCATTTGATACTTGTAAGTATGTATTTCCACTATCGTCTATTAATTGTGATACAACGGTATCTTTTAATTGAGTTCCGTCTGTATGTAAATGTCCTTGTAATGATGGACTTGCTTCAGTCTCCCAACCAGGTACATCACCTTGGTCAAAAGTTAATTTGTGAGCAGCACCAGCACCACCTCTTCTTGTATCTTCAGCAATTGCAGCCGCTTCAGTTTTGTACATAGGTGAAAAGAATCCACTATCACCATTTGAAGCAGTACCTTTTACATAGTAAGGTCCATCAGGATCCATTCCTAAAGACTTACCTGTATCGCCAGCATTGTGAATACCGTCAGCAGTATAAGAGAAACCTAATGGGTAGTATTTGTTATTAGGTTTGTCTTGTGAAAATCTGTATGTATGACCTTCTTTAAAGTTTTCCCAGTTTCTATAACCTTCAAACTCTCTACCTTTAGTATTGTTACCAAGTCTGTTATCAATTTTGAAATCTGGCACACCACCTGATACATTAACTTCCACAACAAAAGAGTTGTGTACTGGCATATAGTGGTATTTAAAGTAGTTTTGTTCGTAATGATTATATGTGTCTAACTGGTCATAGTCATCTTCGCAAGCTTGAAACATTGCGTCATATTCATTCATAAGGTGTTGTTGATGGCGAACAACCGTACCCATAGATGAATCAATATAGTCGTGTCTAATCTCGTTTGCACCGTCCTCGTTAGAACCGTATGTAGAGTTTTTAGTGATAGGATTACCGTCTCTATCAGTTCTTTGAGTTTCGCCTCTTCTTTCGTTTTCAGTCCAATATTGTGTGTATCTGAAAACACTATCTACACCATTGTAGTTCGGGTCATTTGACCAGAAGTCACCAGTGTAGTCTTTTGGATTATATCCAAAGATTTTAGTACCAGGAGCATACGCAGAAGAACCATCAGCAAAGTATTCTTGTTTCATAATCCACATAGCGTTATTATGATAAACAATATCGTCTCGTCTGTATTGTTGGTCTCTATTATATTCTCCTTGGAATTGTAATTTAATTCTTCCGAGATTAATTTTTGCCATTTTTATTTCCTATCTTAATTGTTCTTTATATTTATACTATCCTAACACAGCGGGTTGTGGCATAGAAACATAGTCTGAATCATTCTGACCTTGCATATAGTCTCCACCGTAACCCCACATTAGGTATCTGTTGTCAAAAGTTCTAATTTCTCTAAAGTGGTATCTATTACCATCTGTAGAGTAGTAACCTCTTCCTCTTACATCTTCTACTCTTCCGTGTGCGTAATTAGGCATTCTTTGCATTTGGAAATAGTAATCATCTGTTTCTTCAATACCATTAGTTGATTGTCTGTCGTTATAACTTGAAGACCAACCTTGAGCGCCTAAACCGTAGTTGTTTCTTCCTGTATTAAACATAAATCCGTCATATGTTAATACCCACACATTACACATCCATTGGTTACCATATTCAGAATTACAACCTATGTCTTTAATATTATGTAAGTCAGAAGTTGTTGTTCCGTTAATTTGCCATTTAGGTGATACAGCAGCAGTTTGGTTAGTTGAGTTACCAATACCTAGTTCGTAGTTACCATTGTAACCACAGCACTTGATTGCACCAACACTATCTTTAGTCCAGAAACTTGCATATCTGCCGTTTCCTGTAAACCACATATTTTGACAATCAGAATATGTTCCAGAACCTGGACCATTAGACATAATTGTAAATGAGCTTACATCTGTAGTATTACCCATCATCGCCCAACCGTATTCATTTCTTCCACACCAATATATCTTACCTTTTTCAGTAAGAATGGCACATCTTTGATATGATTGTTGCGAGTCTACTAATAATTTTTTAATCTTACCTGGATTTGAAGCACCGTTATCCCAAGTGATACTTGGAATTTCAGTTGGTACTGATAAGTTAGTTGTGTTACCTTGTCCTAAAACACCGTAACCATTGTATCCCCAACTATATAATTTACCGGTTACATCTAAAGCAAAACAGAAAGCGTATCCTGCACCAGCAGTCCAGAAAGCGTCAATCTTATTACCATTAAAGTAAGCTGTCTTATTAATTTTTGTTGGTCTACTTAAATCAGAAGTATTGTTTTGTCCTAATTGACCGTATCCATTGTAACCCCAAGCCCATAGTTCGCCGTCAGTATCTAACGCATAACAACTATGTGTACTTGTGTTATTGTCTCCGCCCCAATTAGTAATGTAAATTCTTTTAATTCTAGTATCTTTAAAAGTGTGTGTAGAAGTATTAGCAGCAAGATAAATTTCTTGGTATGTTCCACCACATCTTACTGGATATCCTCTGTTTGAAGTAGCAGCGTCACCATTTTGTCCGTGACCTCCGTAACCCCAATGGTATACTTCACCATTATTAAATAGTGCCATACCAACTTCGTATCCAGATAATAGTTGAATTGCTTTTGGTACTTCTCCATCAGGAGTAGTGTGAATTCCAGAACCACCGTTGTCTGTACTTCTGTACCAATCTAGGAATGGAAATACCATTCCAACTCCAGTTAAAATTGAACCTTGGTCTTGTCCGTTTTGACCGTTAGAGTTTGAACCCCAACTTGTAATTCCGCCACGACCGTTAATAAAACACGGCCAGTTAACACATTGTGCTTGTTGGAATTGTCCAGGCAATCTGTATAACGGATGGTCATCTCCGATAGGTCCGTTTTCATTACATAATGCCATACATTCTAATCTGTTTCCACTATAGAAGTTTTGATAACCTCTTGCTTTCTTTTGTGTAGATACAACATCAAAGGTTACATTCGCAGAAGAATAGAATACTTGTCCGTCAATACCTAGTTGGTCAGAAGCAGCATTGTTCTCACCACCAAGCATTTCAGCTTCGTCATCATTTTCCCATTGTGCGTTTTGCATTCCTCTTTTTTGGTCTCTAGCGATTTCTATATTAAGAGCACCCCAAGTACCAATTGTTAATACATCAAAAGTAAAGTCAGGTGCACCACCACTTCCTAGAAGTGAGTCACCTATTGTAATCGTTTCGTTTTGTGCGTATCCTAAACCACCCATTTGACCACCAAGTGATTTTCTCGTAACCTCTACTTTGGTTACAGCACCATTGTTGTCTACTTCAATATCAAAGTTTGCGTTTGAACCAGCACCTGAAGTTGAAGATTGAGTTAAGTTTCTGTAAACACCAGGTTTTCTTTTGTAATGTGCAGTAGAGAAGTTTCCAACTGATTTAACAGATTGGTAACCTTCAACGGTTACATTAACCATAGGTGGGTTATATCCACCAGTTCTACCAGCATTTGAGTTTTCAGCAGCGGCAGTTATGTTTTTAGTATTTACGAAAGGATAGTATCCTTGTTGTCTTGCAGGAGAAGCAGCAGAAATGTTATTGATAGAAACAACAGAACCACTATCTGTTATTGTTTCTTCATCAAATTGATGTTCTTCTGATATTCTTTCCCACCATTTGTTTTCGTCTGTATCTGTATCTTGGTCCCAAGGTAAATATTTGTCAGTACCATCACAAGTATGTGTTTTTAAACATATGTAAGTTGCTCTGATTTTTTGTATTTGGTTTCCAGAATACTGATTGTTTGTTGAAAAGTCATTATCAACAGGTACATTAACTCTTACAACATCATTTGGTTGATAAGTTAAATATGAACCACTTGCGTTTGTATTGTCGTGGTCACCTCTCCATTTGAATGATTGTCTAATTTCTTTCCATACTTGGTTCTCGGCAACAACTAATTTAGGTCCCCAAGTAGCAGAAGGATTTTGATAATTAAAAATGTATAATTCTTTTGGTGTTTCAGCAGTAATCTCTAATCTTAATTCTCTTTTAGCAGCATTGTTAAATGTACCAGAGTTAAAATATTCACCACTTGCAGTTCCACCACCAACAGATTTACCGTCTAACATATAGGTTACATCTGTATGGTATAAATTGTTTTCTTTTGAAGTAGACGAAGTTGAAAATGCTATTGAGTTATCATCAAAGTCATTACCGTCTTGGTATAATACTAAAGTATCACCAATTTTGTATTGTACTTCTGTAGCAGGCCAAGCTGCTTCGCCGTCCCATTTAAAGGCATTGCCACCAGTACTTGCTGATGTAGCAATAGTTACCCTTACATATCTTTTTTGTTGAGCTTCTGTTCCTGTGTCAGGTGCTTGTCCTGTCGTAGATGAATTTTTTACGCAGATAAAATCAGAATTGTTGTATAATACAACATCATCTTTATGATAAGTCTTCGTAGCAGAATATTCACCTTGATAATTGAAGAACAGATTACCAATTCTAGTTTTTGTTGTTGCCATTTTTATATCTTCCTATTTAACTATTATTTATGTTGTTTCTATTACCAAGTCTCCAGATTTATCAATGTTAATTTGCATTGTTCCGTTGATAAATTCAAATCCTTCAGTAGCATCCGTACCATCAAAGTAAGCACTTTCTTTCTGTATTAACTCATTAGCGTTTGTGATAACTCTTCTCTTCAAGTCTAATGTGTCATCATCAATTGAAAGTGTTTGTAAAGTTGGTGTTCCTTGTGCGTCAACATAAGATTTATTAACTATATCATTATTCGCAGTCGGAGTGATTGCTGTTTGTGCTTGAGCAGTAAATGAAATTATACCATTGTTTTGTGTTCCAATAGATAAGTTTACATCACTTCCCGCAACACCTGTTGTAGAAATCGCTGTGCCAGAAGCAGTAATTGAACCAGCAGTTAATGAGTTAACTGATAAATCATTCTGTCCTCCACCAAGTTGACCATCTACATAAGTCTTAATCGCTCTTTCGGTAACTAGAGCAGTATCAGAATTATCTGCTAATGTTCCGTCAGTACTAAATTCATTAATTGTAGCACCAAAGTTACCTTGTGCGTTTGAGCCTAAACTCAATTCTTGTAATCCTGAAAGGTCAAATGCTTCAGCATTCAATGTTGCTTTACCAGTTGCCTGTTCAATTCTAAACAAGTTACCAACTCTAAAGTTACCATCTTGGTCAGTAGATGAGTAGAATACTCTTCCTCTATCTGCTTCAAAGATTTCATCATTCGGGTCTGGGTTTTGAGTTGGTGTGTTAGGATAATTTGTTGTTGTAAAATCACCAGTACCTACATCCAAGAAGTCGTGTCCAGTCAATCTAATGTTTGAGTAATTACTTCTTAAAGTTGCAGTTTCACTATGAGTTGGTTGGTTAGAAGTTGTAAATTTAGGATTTACTCTAACTAAACCAGCACCACTTGAATAACCGGTTACACCAACAACATAATATGCTTGATTTGATATTCCAGCAAATTCAACAATGTCACCACCTGTTGGCGATTTAGATAATCCTGTTAATCTTACAAAGGCAGTACCTTCACTTGATATTTCAGCAAAACCGTTACCAGTAATAGTAGCACTTGTTGTTTCTGTTTTGTATCCAGAACCAGCACTTGTTATTGTTGTTTGTGATATTACACCGTCAGCAATATGTGAAGTTGCAGTAGCAACCGTACTTGCGTTAGGGTCTGTAATTGTTACCGTTGGTGCAGAAGAATAACCAGCACCACCGTCTAATATAAGAATTTTTGAAACTTGTTGATTTTCTACAACTGCTCTTGCGAGTGCAGTTCTTGTAGGAGAACCACCACCACTTAAAGCAACTCTAGGTTCAATTTCGTAACCTGTTGTTGTATCAAAAGTTGTTGCAGCTGATAATCCAGAGTTTACAAATACATCAAATCCTGCAGTACCATTTTCTTTTTGTACTGAACAAGTTTTTGTAGAAGCAACATAGTCAGCGATAACACCTGTGTTACCATAACCAGTTCCTGTGTAAACCGTAATTCTCATTCCGTTATAGAAATCGTCAGGTTGTGAGTCAGAAGCAGCAAGTTTAATTGTACTTGCAGTTCCTGATTGTGCAAATCCTGTTGTAGTAAAGTGTGTTGAACCGTTTGTATTTACTTTAATAAAGTTTACAGCGCCATCACTAAAAGAAGCAGACGCAGTTCCTGAAGCACCAGAACCGGCAATTGCAATTGAAGCAGAAGTATATGATTGTCCAGCATATTGTAATTCTAATCTTCCGATACCTGAACCAGATACTAATGCTCTTCCTACTTGTGCTTCGTTATTTCTTAAATCTACATTACCAGTATATGGCGTTTCGTTTGCGTCAATACCAGCAGCTGTTGAACCGTATTCTCCGTAAGAGTTGTTTGAGTTCAATGAACGAATAACAGCACCACTATCACATAAGTAACCGTGATGTGCGTAATATGTGAATACAGATACTAATTCTGATTTTGCGTTTGCTAATGCCCAAACTCCAATACCGTCAGAAGTTACCTGTGTAAAGTCGTTTGCAAGTATACTTCTGTTTCCAGCGTTGTGTAATGCACCATCAATTTTAATACCAACAGAACCTGTACCAAAGTGTGTACAATTCTGAATAAATGGTGATTTAGTTGTAATGTGTGTAGTTGTATCACCAACTCCAGTTCCTGGGTCTAATGCAAATACAACACCACTTCGTGTTGCACCGTCAGAAGTATTAGGTCTTGCAACTCCATATGAGTCAGCACTTCCCATAGTTCCAACCATTCCACTAAATGTGAAACCAGTAACCGTTGTACCGTTATGTACTCTAAACATATCAGCACGATTGTTTGGTGTGTTAGTTAATCCTGCAACCGTTGAATTTCCAGAAGCAGGTGTAATTCTTGTACTTCTTACTCCGTCTCCAACTAATTGTGTATTAGCAGAAAGAATGATAGGCAATGCCTCTTCGTAAGTTCCAGTTTTTACATAAACCGTTTTGTATTCACTAGCAGCAACATTTGAATTAATCCAAGCCATTGCGTATGCAAGTGTTAACCAAGGTTTGTCTAATGAAGTACCTCTACCTGTATCAGAAGATGGATCGTTGTCAGCACCGTGTTTAGCAACAAAGAATACATTTGTTGTAACCCCAGGTATACCCCAAGCAACATCTGTACCATCTGATTTTACAACTGAACCAGCTGTACCGATTGGTAGTCTAATATTTTGTGTAGCGTTTCTAGTTAATAAGTCACCTCTACTAGTGGTAACAAAGTTTGAATCACCTTCAGCAACTAAATCCCAGTAAACTCCGCCTGTATCATAGTCAGGTCTTTTTGCGTCACCTTGTACAGCAGAAGAAGTGTGAGCAAGTTTACATCTGTAAGAAGATGAACCATAACCGATTGCGTCACCAGGAGCATAAGCAGTTGCGTCTGCCCAACTATCTCTCCAGTTAAATCCTTCGTTTAATAAATCCCAAGTTGCAGTTGTTGTTGGTACAATACCAGTTGCGTCTGTTTTTGCAACATATGTATGACCACCATATCTAACTACATCACCAGTTTTATAAGCAGTTGCACCGGCATAAGTACCAACCATTTTAAATCCAGTTGTAAGTACTTCCCAGTATGTTGCATTGTTATAAGGTGTTTGACCTGTAGATTGTTGAATTGCGACATAGTTATAACCTCCGTAGGTTACAACATCACCAGCTTGGTAGGCAGTACCAGAGTTGTATGAATCTTCAAATTCTAATCCAGAAACGAATAGTGAAAATTTAGTTGTATCTATTGTTGAAGCGGCAGTATGTTCAACTGAACAAATATAAACATTTGCACCGTATTTCGCTAAGTCGTTTACTTTATATGCTGTTGAAGCAGTATAAGTTCCTGTCCAGTTAAATCCTGGAACAAAAGAAGTCCATTTACTAGTGTCGTCATATAAATCTGATTGTGAAGTGTGCGCTTCATTACATACGAAAGTAGAACCTCCCCATTGTACAACATCATCAACTTTATAAGCTGTAGTTGCACCCCAAGCGCCTTTCCATTCTTGTCCTGCAACCATCTTTTTCCATTTGGTTGCTGTTAAATCTGTTTCAAACGCAGCTGAACCTGTATGGTTCGCCATCGCTACGAAGCTATTTCCTCCGTATCTTACGACATCATCTTTAATATATGCCGTTCCTGTAACCCAATCTCCTTTAAAGTGAAATTTAAGTCTTCCTAAAATAAAATCTGCCATTTTTATCTCTCTCTATTTAATTTTTACAAGTACCTGTTAACATTACTAGCGGTATAATAGTTTCCACCACTTGGGATCCAGTTGCTTCCAGTTGTAGAAGTTGCTGTCTCACTAGCGGCGTAAGTATAATCTTGTTGATACCTTGCCACAAGATTACCTTCATCATTTAAAAAGTAAAAAAGTTTCAACGGATCAAATCTTGTCTGTTGATACTTTCTAAACTTTGCGTTAGTTTGGTAATGAGCGTCTGTATTCTCGTCATAATCACTTTGTAGTGTATTCTGAACGGTAGTACCATCACTTGCCTTACCGATTGCAAGTCCTTCAAACCCATTAAATCCAAAACCTTCTCCGCTGTTAACAATCACTTCCTCATTACTATCTAGTTTAGTCTTTGTGTATATTAAAAGACCATTAACATCACGGTTAAGGGCGTGCATAGCATATTCGTTAGAGATTTGGAAACCAGCTGCGTCTACGGCAACTGCTTGTGAAGCTCCTGTTGGTAATGCTAATGCCATCTAATTCTTCCTCTTCGTTTTCTTATATTTATAACTATTTTAATCTTATGTATTCTCTAATACCGAAATAAATGTATCAGTATTTCCGTGAGAAGCAATCACTCTTATAATGTCATTTGCCTCTAAATTTACAGGCTTATCTAATATAAAAGTGTTATTCTGTGGAATTATAATATTACTCATCATTGTTTTGAAAGTAGTACCACCATCAACCGTAACCTTTACATCTACTTCTGCTTGTGTATCAGTTGAAGTGTTTGAGATATAAACAGCGTGTAATACAGCAGTTCCATTAGATGGAGCTGTATAAACATTTGCAGTTGAATCATCAACTTGTGAGTTAGTTTGTCCTGCGTTTTTAAAAGCACTTGCCATTTATTATCCTCCAAATACAACAGCAAAGGCAAGAATATCTCCTGTCAATGCTAATGTTCCACTAGAATTTGGTAGTTTAACCGTTCTATCAGCAGTCGGGTCTTCTACCGTTAATGTTGTTTCGTAGGCGTCTGGTGTAGCGCCTTCAAATACTATATTTGCGTTATTAAAGGTTAAGTCAGTTGTTGAAACAGCACCTGCTTGTAATACTGATTGAATATCAATAGCAGAGGCACCACCAACTTCTTTAATAGTGTTCGCATTTTGCTTCGTGTAAAACTTACCGTCAGCAATGTTCATTGCTAATTCACCAATTTCTAAATCAGATAATTGAGGAACAGCAGCAGCTGTGAAACTTCTTTTTGGTTTTATTACGGTATCAGCCATTAGAATGACCCACCGTCAATAGTAGTAACCTCAACGGCACCACTTGTTACCGTAAAGTTATCAGTACTAAAAGAAGCAACTCCTTTATTCGTTGTACTTGCGTCTTCACCAGCGATTGTGATTGCAGTACCTGAAGCAGAAGTATCAATTCCTTCTCCTGCAGAAATAGTTAATGTACCACCTAATCCAACTGAACCGGTTCCACTCTCACCAGCAAGTGAGATATTTGGATCCGCAAGTTTAGAATTTGCAATACTTCCTGCTAACATAGCATTTGTAACCCCACCTGCTTTAATAGATAAAGCGTCTGATATTACAGCGATTGAAGTATTGTCTACATTAACATCTAAAGTATTTCCTGCTTTTACCATAGCTGCACCAGCAACTACTTGTCCTGCACCAGAGAATTGTGATACTGGCATTTCAGTATTGTTAGAAAGTGTACTATCTGTTATTGTAGGTGTACCATTGTGTGTGAACACATAACCGTTATCACTATTAGCAGTACCTTCTTCTACGAAAGTAAATGTACCACCAGTTATATCTGTACCGATATTTGCGTCATCACTTCTTGTTAATCTCCAATTAGTAGAGTTAGTACCAACGATTTCTACAATGTAGATACCGTTTGCTCTAGCTTCTGTTTGGTCTTTAACAAGTACTCTATCGTTTTGTGATAATGCAACACCGTCAATAGTTAGTGCGGCTTGAGTTCCTGAATTGTCTAGTCTACCATTTGATTGGTCATATGTAGCAGATAAGTTTGCTGTAGTAGCAACTCTACAACTATCTTTTACATCTAAACCACTTGAAGCACTATCAACATATTCTTTTGTTGCAAGTGAGTCAGAAGCAAAACCTGCTCTATCTTTATATCCACTAGGTACGGTAACCGTTCCAGTTCCGTGTGGTGTTAAAGTAATATTTCTGTTTGCAGCTGATGTGGCAATATCTTGTCCATCAAGTGTTAAATGGTCAACAACAACATTTGTTAATCCTGCAAGGTCAGTTGTAGTTCCACCGAGAGTTAATGCAGTAGAACCTAATGTTATACCATCATTTGCAAGTTTAGCGTTTGTTACCGCATTATTAGCAAGTTGTGTTGTATTAACTCCACCGTCTTGTACTTTAATAGTTACCGTGTTTGAAGTAACCGCAGTATCAATCGTTCCATCACCTGTAAGTAATAGAGTAGAGTTAGTTGAATAATCTGTTGTTGCACCAGCACTATCTTCAATTGTTAGTGTGGTATCAACAGCGTCAAATCCTAATTGAGCTTCAGTACCAGAAGCAGATATTACTTTTAGAAATTGTCCTTGTGAACCAGCACCATCAGGTAATAATAGTGTTGATGAATTTGTTAATGATAATGGAGCTTTTAAAACAACATTGTTTGAACCGTTGTTTGTAGCTTCATTAAAAGTTATACGACCAGAGTTAGTTGTTTCGTTACCAACTATAATCTCGTCAATTCTTTTGTTTGAATCTGTTGTTATTAATTTTTCAGCGGTAATAACACCGTTAGTAGATGGAAATAAACTTGTAAAATACTTACCACCAATTACATCAATATCGTTTGCGTCACCATTTGTATCTACACCACCTGTACCTATGAATAATCTATCTCCGTTATTTCCTGCAGTACCAGTACCGTAGGTTAACGCTAATTCTCCAAGTTTTAGAGTACCTGGAGCAGAAGTGTTAGCACTTCGTTTTATTCTAATTATTGTTGCCATATCTTAACTCTCTCTTTTTACTTCCTTAAAATGAACCACCATTTAGTGTTATTGAACCAGTTGTAGTTGTTATCTCGTCTCTTACAACAAACTTATCACTTGTTGCAGAATACTGAATCATACTACCGTCTGCTAAGGTACTAGCGTCAACATCTTGTAGAAGTCTTAATTTCAAAGTTGAATTGGTAACAGCAGTTTGTGAGGCTGCACCAGCAGGCATAGTGACCGATACTTGTTGCGGTCTGCTTATCGTAGAATCTATTCTTGCTTTTATTTGCGACACTTTTAGTCTCCCTTAATTGTTAATATTTATAACCGAAGGGTATTCAAAAACTAATAGTATTTAGAATATTTAAATGGTCACATTAGGACGCACGGTTATAATACCTTCAATTACTCTCGTAACCACTCCTGAAGTAGTATTAGTAACCTCTACATCATAAACATATCTCGCAGGCGCATCCAGGGCGCTTGTTTGAGCTGAAGTCAATGATAGTGTAATAATGCCTGTAGTCGGGTTAGCAACAGCAGTTGTCATAGTTATCCTAGTCTTTGTACTCTCATATCCTTTTGCCATTTTAGCAGCAACGGTATGACCAGTCAAGTCCCAAGCAGCTCCATCATTTCCTGCAAGTGTTATATTTGAGGAAAATGTAGTTCCTTGGTCTAGTCTTAAATTTGCTATCGCAGCCATTTATCTATTCTTTTTTCGGTTCTTCTGGTTGAGTTTCTTTTGGAGCAGTTGGGTCAATACCTAGAAATTCGCAAATCTTAGCATTGTAATACCTAACAAGCACATCAATTTTTTCAAGTTCAATCTCTACTCTAGCTTTGTTTTGTACTAACTCTTGTCTAGCGATAACATAATTTTTAGTTCTATCGTCAAACTTCTCTTCATCATACTCTTTACCATTTATCTTTATAGCCATAATTATCTCCTTGTACTATTATTTATACCAGTTCTTATATTAGATTCCACCGTCATATCGTATTTCTTTTTCATAATAGTCTCTAATATCTGGTATCATTCCCAATTGTTCATCTTTAGGAAACGCTTCTATGATTGGGTCATAAATGTGTTCCTTCCCTTTGTATATTTCAAAGTAAGGGTCATTACCATACAACAAGTCTTTATCGTTTAACAAGTCGTAAAAGTTATCTCCATAATCTCTCTCTATCCACTTTGCATAACATATCGCTACGCAATAACTCTTTGCAGGATAGATAAATCTATCTACCTGTTCTACCCAATGTCTTTTTGCATTTAGAATTATATCATTATCTTCCCATATAAGATATATCTCCTTATCGTTCAATGTATCTTTATGAGTAGGATTTAATCTATGATATACTTCTTGTTTGAGCTTCCATTCTTTCATAACTTATATACTCCAAATTTCTACATTCATTCCACTCCGGAATATTGACATTTAACATAGCCTTTCTATTTACTTTATAAAACTTAACCCAATGGTACCACTTGAAGAGTTGACGCCATTGAAATATCCAGTTTTGTAAATAGTATTGACTAGGGTGTGTATCTTGTTTATAAAATTCTTGTCCGGCATATATGTTATTAAATTTATTTGACATACTATATATGTCGTGTCCAATTAGATACACTTCTTTTAATTCTGCTATCTCTTTACAAGCAACATAACCACTCGCAGGACCTGTTGCCCATTCTGTTTGTTCAGGTGTTTTCTGTATGTCTGTAAAATTTTTTACTAGGTCATCTGTCAACCAACTTACATTAACTTTTCTTTGTCCTTCATCATCATATCCGTGTAAACAAAATCTATCAGAACCTACTCGTTGATTTTCTTTAAGTAGACCTGATTGTCTGATTGCTCGTATATGTCTATACCCAGGAAAGAAACTATTTAACATAGTCTCGTATTTTTCGTGTGTGTTAGGTGCCCAATTTCTAAAATAACATCTTGCAGTATAACCATAACCTGATTGATAAATTTTGTGCATAACAGGATGTTTCATTGCGACTAGAATATCAGGTGCAAAATCTTTATAGAGATTATTACAACCTAATATAACACCTCGTCCTTTGATAGTAGAAAATTTAAAACCTTTTCTACTTGTTCCGTTACCGATACAAAATGCTCTATTTGCCATATTTAAACGAATAAGTATCCAACAGATACCTATACCCATTGCAACCATCTTTTAGACTTTTAACATATCTGTAATGTTCAGTTAGACATCTACCTAGATACTCACACTTACGACATATATCGGAAATGTTTTGTTCTTTTTCTTTCTGACACCATACTTCGTAATCAGCAAAACTATCAAGTTCTAAAAAATATTCATTATCGTTTTTATCAAAATCTAATACAGCAAACTTACCATTAGGTGTAATATATAAATGGTCATCGCTGTATGCGTTATAACTACTATTAAGAGAGTCTTTAATATTGTCTTCATTAATAAAATGAATAGGTCTCCTTGTCTTAAATGCCTCAGCAGTTAAATCAGGTTTAGGTTTAGTCTCTAACATTCTTAATATAAAGTCTTCAAAATGTGCGTGAGTTATAGGATGTTGATTTGCCTGATTAGTACTATAAGGTTTAATTTCAAATCCTTGAAAGTTTTGATTGTCTCTATTCAAGTGTATCATTTTAGACCATATATGTTGAGTTGATGTTTTTAATACTTTTTCATTTGCAAGTATTAAAACAGAAAAAGGAACAGGAAGTTTCAACATATTGTTCCATACTTTTTCGTGGTCTTCTCTACTCTCCATATCATAACTAACACTAATAAAATAATCAGGATTCATAAACTCTTCTCTCATCATAGATAAGTTAGTGTTTATGTTAATCTTTTCTTTATAGTATATCTTAATTGCATTTGTGATTTTTTCTAATGCACCTTCTTTTAATACGCCTATCTCTCCACCATATAAATCAATGTGTTCTATATCTCTATGAGTTTGTACTTCATTTAATAGTTCACTTAATTTAAAATGGTCAATACACTTCTGGTCACCTAATTGTTCAGGTTTTAGATAACACCAAGGACATCTAAAATTACAAAAATAAGATGGATTAATTGACAGATTAATCTTCGGCTTCGTCATAGTTCAACTCCTCAATACTACTCAATAACATTTTCTTACATCTACTAAACATAAGTCTTCTTAAAATTCTTTCTGATAATTTCTTATCACTTTGAAATAAACCTATCCAGAGATAATTATACTCTAAATGATTTCTCATAAACAATCTGTTTAGTTCAGCATACTCTTCTGCTTTATCTAAACTATAGTTTACTCTTTCTAATAGTTCACCTCTTACATTTGCTTGTTGTTCTTTAATTTTATATGATATACCAGGTATATGTTTTGTCTTGTTTATTATATCGTATATTCTATCTAATTTGTTTTTACCACCAACTGCTAACATTACATAAAATGGCATATGGTGTTTTTTAGTAAAGTGTCCTTCGCAACTTGATATTGGAAGATAACCTTTTCTAATAAGTGCGTGGCAATGAGGTAATACACCTTTCTCAACTTCATTGTCAAAGTTCTTATCAAATGGACTTACTGATAACGCAAGGTACCCATTTGAGTAATCTAAATCTTGTTCTTTTGAGGCGTGTATTCTGCCGTTTGGAAATATCTTATTTTTCATATATTATAATTAAAACATCCTACAATTCTTTCACTATCAATTAGTTTGAATTTACCAACTCTATGTTCCCATACTTTACTATGATTTAAAAATATTAAATCGTTCTTACCTGGATATAACCAACAAGATAATTCTTTTGTTTCTTTATTTCTAACTGATAAAGAACCACCTTGTTTCTTATTACAAGCATTTGTAAAGTACATTAATATAGCAATGTTCGCTCCTTCTTTCAAGTCATTGTGCCAAAGTGTACTTTCTTTATCTACACCATTGACAATGTTAGGTCGTCCGTGTAATTTATATCTACTAGACAACTTACTAATATATTTATCACCCAAATATTTGTGGGTTGTGGTAAGTGCGTGTGCAACCTTTTCAGTATGAACAGCAACCGTATACTCTCCTTTCGTTTCTACAAAAGGTATCTGTACACCTTCAAAGAATTTAAAAGGTGCAAGGTCTTTATGTGGCCATACGCCATTTATTATTAAGTTTGATAAATCGTGTTCACCCCTCACTAGTCCATCTCCATTTAATTGCAAGTCTTGTTTTTTCTCCCCAATAAGGCATTGCCCTATGTACTAAATGAGAGTCCATAATAAACATTGCGTTTTGTCTAAAGTCATAAGTCTTATCTTCAACTTGTATTTGACCACCTTTATTACTATCACCTTGTAAATATAATATAATAGTTTTTTCTCCTTTTACATCGCTGTCTGTATGAAACCCTATTATATTCTTTTCTTCATCTTTACTATTTACAGCGATAACATATCTAACGATACAATGTTTTACATTAGGTACATTTAATTTACAGATACTATCTGCCCATTTCCAATCATCTGGTAATTTCTTATGTACATTCTTTTCATAGATAGGATAATCTTTGCCTAGATTACCTAATTCACTTATCATATGATTAAGTTCCAAGTTTGTCAATACATTATGTTTAACTTGCATATTCTCTCTCATAAGGTGTCATTGATATGTGAGGTTTATTATTTGCGATTAAAATATCGTGTCCTATTCTTTTCATTTTCTCACAATGTTTTTCTACTACTCCTGCTTCTTTATAATCTTTAATTGTCTTTCTACAACCATTACATATATTAAACATAGGGCAACTATAACAATTCTTTTTCATTGTAGTCAACTCTAAACTATCTTGTAAAGGTGTAAAAAACTTACCTTTCATTTCTTCTTCAAAATCTATTTCTTTATCTTTATCATCACCAAAAGCACCACAACTATAGTAGTCGCCATCTGGTTGTAAACATCTAATACCTTCATCACATTTTCTACTTAACGGACAACTTGTAGCACTATCGTTGATTGCTAACATCATCTGTCTAGTATTAAACTCCCAAGGTGCTAAACCTGCCCTATAGATTTCTACATACTTCTCATATATATCTGATAACAAAAAAGGCTCTTTTTGTTCGCCACTTGCCATTGCATAATTTAACTTACATTCTACACCTGTCTTTTCTTCTCGCCAAAAGTTATGTAAAGTACCTTCTGGCATTTTATCTTCTGACATTCTTTTTGCAAGTTCAACATTCTTAATTGCGTTATGTTCATTTTCTCTTGTGATAACAGATATAAAATCTGGTCTATAACCACAATATTCTAACATAGTATCTGAACACTTCCAAAAGTCTTCTTCTGTAAATTCTGAATAGTCTCCTTTTAATCTACCACCACCATATTGAAAAGAAGTTGTAATACCTACTCTATCATTATTAAATAAGTCAACCCATAGTTTAGGTTTCTTATAGAAAGGCCACAAGTTAGTTGTTAATGCAAGTGAAGTGTCATAACCTTTGTTATCTAACCAATCAATAATCTTCCAATAGTAATTAGGTTCCATCATCAATGGGTCGCCACCATTTACTATTATAGTTTTAGTTTCTGGAAATCTTTCTAAAAAACGAAATATCTGGTCGTGTTTTAACCAGTTCTTTTTCTCATTTGTAAGTTGTGTACTTGAACAAAAGGTACACTTAAAATTACAAAGTTCAGTAGGTTTTATAATTAAGTCCATCTTCCTATCCAGTCAAGTCCAGTTTTATTTTCTTTTCTTCTAATCCAATAATCTTTTAATTTACCTTCAACAATTTTATCAAATCCAAACTGCCACATTATTTCTCTATGATATGGTTCTTTTTGTGCTCTCATTTGATTCATTGTTAAATGTAACCAATCAAAGTAAGTACCTGAAGGACACAATATATCTTTATCTTTAAATATGTTTATAGTCTCACACCACATTGTTCTTATTAAATGTCTATTTTCTTTTGCAGGTCTATTCTTCATATAACCGGCATATTTTAAAGAACCTACTATAACATACTCGTCATAGATATGAAACATTCCTACACCCTTAATAAATGTGCCTGGCGTCTTGTTTTGAACCCATTGTCTTTCGCCTTTAGTCTTTTTTGCAATCTCGTATAGTTCACCATCTTCTTCTTTCTTGCCTAACCATAAAAACATATGTGCTTGTCTACCATCTATTCTAGGTAGATATGGTTTCTCTACAGGAAAGTTATCTAGTTGTACTTCTATATGTTTAGGAAAATTGAAATAATTAGTTTGCGATATAGTTTCGCTGTAGTCGTACATCTTCAATATATCTGTGCGTAAGTTTGTAAACACATTCATCCAACTCCTCCTTATATCTATAATCGTGGTTCATAAAACAGCCAAGTGTACATCTATCTAAAAATTCACAACTACTACAATTATATTTCTCTAGGAAAGAGTTTTCTATAATACTATTGTCTTTTCTTTTAATGGGTGACTTATATTGACTTAATGATTTCTCATCTTGTACAAGGTTACCACATTGACATAATGTACCATCTGCTAAAACAAGTTTAGATACTCTACAACTTGCATAATTCTTTTTATTAAATATCCAGTCTCTTACAGGATGAACATTTGGATATTTGTCAACACAATGTTTAAAAAACTTTAATAATAGTTCATCACTAGGCATATTATATTTTGCGTGTTCATCTGGCATATAATAATCAAAATATATGTACTTACCTTGATTATACAAATAATCAAAGTACTCATCGCCTTCTTCTAAATAAAATTTTATATTAGGTTTTGTAAGTAGACAAGAGAAACAGGTAACTTCATCACCCCAATATTCTACATTAGATTTAAATATCTCAAAGTCTTTTTTATTAAATCTACCTCGTGGGTCATAACTTGTTGTAAGTCTACAAGGTATATCTTCTTCTCTGGACCATTTAAGTAAGTCCATAATAAGTTCATTACCATCAGGTGATGTAACCAAGTTAGATACCCAATTGATTGAAAATTCTTTATCGTACTTTTGACATATCTTTTGTATGCCTTTTGATAGAAGTTTATAACCTTCATTTAGATTTCTGTTATAGATTGCAGGTGCAAAGACTTCGCCACCCATAATATTAAAGGTGACTTTCATATACATTTCTTTTGAAACAAATTTTTCTATAGATGGAAGTTTATCAACCACATTATCAATACCGATTGTATCTTCGTGGTTTTGCCAACAGAAAGCACAACGCAGATTACAAAATTCAAATAAGTGAATTGTGTACTCTTGCTCTGGGTCTCTTTTTGGGTCTATTAAAAACTCTCGCATTTAAACTCCTATGAGTTTGCGAATAGTCTGTATTTTCCTAATGTGTCTGTATCGTTAGATTTCTTCAATGAGAAAAGATATTGTAAGAAAGTATAGTTTATATTTCCAATATCAAATCTAGGGATATAAGATAGACTAGATGGACTATTCACCGTTTCAGTAATAATTGTATCAAAATCTTCAGCAGATAAACTTGAATCACAAGCCTTATCTAAATGGTTCATAAAGTAATCAGGATCCGGAGAGTTCTGGAAATCATATAAGTCTTTTACTAAAGTTTTCAATGCAGTTTGTTTTTCTGTAGAAAGACCATCTATGTTTGCAATATTCACAGCACCGACCGTTGCAGTAGGTTTTTGTGTGAATACATCTTCGTCAGCAAATGGTGCTAATGGTGTAATTCCTGTAAATGGATTATCATTAGTCAAATCAACATCATCACTCGTATAACCTAACGCAGTTTGTTGATTACTATTTAAAAGATTAAGAGCAGCACCTTCTCTACTATCTGTCAACACTTCTTTATAAAATCTTTTTAAGAACATATGCCAAGTAGACAATAAGTTTGCTTGGTGAGTATCAGCACCAGCAAAGTATTCGCCTAACAATAATTCAATTGAGAAATTTAAATTAAGAGCTTTTATTCTATCTATATCAAGTGTTGGTAAAACATTGAAATAACCACTTACATTTCCTAATCCTGAATTTAATTTAGTTAGTGCTAAAGTATGAGTAGGTTGTAGTTGTGTATTTGCAATAATTTTTTCGTGGTGTAAATGAATATCTAAAAACTTTTGTATTTCAGCACTTTCAGCATACGGCAACATAGTTTTTAACCAGGTTACAGATATTTCTAGGTATGCTTGACTATCGCAGTAAATGATAACTTTAGTTCCTAATGATTTCTGTTTAGTATTTACATCTTCAAAGAAACCAGTTAAGTCACCAAACTTACCTTGCATTTCGTTTTTATTTTTTGCGTAATTAAGTAAACTACCTCTATATGTATTTTGAAGTTCTTGGTGCATTTCATTACCAAGTTCTTCTGATATTACATATCTGTTAGTATGACAATCTATTGAATCGTCAAACGCTAAATAAACTTTATTAAATAAGTGTAGCATATTATTTACTCTCTAGTGGAAGATTTTGTACACCTTCCATTTTCCTTTTGTTATATTCTTTACTATCAAACTTGCCTTCAGCAACTGCCCAAGTCATTAAGAATAATGGGTTACTTGCGTTTGCCCAATATTCAAATAAAGATTTACCTTTAAACATATATTCTTTAAAGTACTTTGTATAATTCTTAACAATGTTTTCTTTTGGCATTTGATAATAACTATAAAATTCTTTGTGTTTCAATAATGAAACAAAGTTGATACCTCTTACATCTTCTGTTTCGTCTTTAGGATAACTCTCAACAAAATCATTGAAAGCACCTTCACCAACAATTGACATATTATATAATGGTAGACTTTCTAATTTACCTGCCCATTTGTCAAGTATCTCTTTGTTCTCTTCTATAACACTCTTATATTTATCTGTCTTTGTCAACCCTTTGTGTTCAAATAATACAGCAATTATTTCTTTCTCTAATTTAGGTATATTAACTAACATTTGAGATTTAAGATACTCACTTATTAGTTCTTCGTCCATATTCTTAATATCACAAGGTATATCTAAATTACTTAAATATGTTAAAAACTGAGCACCTTTCAATGTGCTGTTTTCATAGTCTATTAGATAAGTTTCTGTTTTGTCTTCAAAGTATTTTTTTAAGTCTTTTAATTCAATTGGTACTATAGATTCAATCATTATCTTCTTCCTCTACTTCCGTGGCAACTACCGTGGCAACTGCTGTGGCAAATAGTTTTTGTCATTGTGTAAGTGTTTCCTCTTTCAGTATTATAAGAGTTTGCAAGTGTTGAAAAGAAATTCTCCAAGTTGTTATCATCAATAGTTTGACCTGCTTGTAAATTACTAGGTTGACTTGGATTTAAAGTTGCTCTTTGTGATGTTGGTAAGTGTGCAATTTGTGTGTCTGAATATTGTTGTCCTGCACCTGACATATTAACTACAGCGTTTGTATTTTTAATATTAGTATAAGTGTTCATTTCATTTTTAAGTGTAGTATAAATTTGGTTTGCAGTAATTAATGAACCTGCATTACCAATAGATGAACCTGTGATACCGATAGATACAGCATTTACTTCGTTAAAAGTATTTACAGAACCTACAGCACCAGAAGAAGTTCCAGATATAATATCGTTTTGTAAAAATCCTGTTTGACCAGAACCTGGTACTATGTTTCTAACTTTTAATACATTGTTAGACCAACTAACTACGGTACCTGTCGTACCTGTAATAGAACCGGTTACGGTTTCATTTTGAGAATAAGAACCTGATACATTTATCAAGTTAAGATTAAATCCATCAACAACTCCACCAAAATCAGAAGCAGAAAATGCCGAGTGACCAGGTAAATTATCAGTACCCCATACTATATGGTGGTCTGCTATATCAGTTACCAGTTCCTCAAATCTATCTACTATGTTTTGACTCGTTATCGGGTTATTTAAAGTTACCATTTCGCCTCACTTTGTTTCTTTAAGTGCTTCATAAGAGATTTAGGAGCACCACATACATTACCTTGCCATTCTAATTGATGGCAGTCGCCTCCACAATATTTAAATACTTCACATTCAAAGCATTTAGGGTTCCTTGCCACTTCACAAGCAACATTTTCTAATCTCTTAGGACTATTTATAAGTTCTACTAGAGGGTCATCTAAAGTTCCAAAATTAAACTCGGGAGCTGCGTTAGGACAACCGCCTATTGTGCCTGTTGCGTTAAGTGTAAATAGTTTTTGTTCACAATCTCGGCAAAATGTGCCATCTTTTGTTGAACCATACTCAAATTTTGAATAAATTGTCTCAAAAAACTCATTTTCAAACCAATCTCTTGCACCATATTGCTCTGATTGTTCGTGCATTTTTAAAAACCACTTATCTTGTTCAATATTTTTAGGAAAAATCTCTGGATGTAAGTTTGCATTACCATTTCCAGTCAATCTTTCTAGTGCCATTTCTTTTACACCCAAATCTCTTACCCATTTTAGTAATTCAATAGGTTCAATTCTAATTGTGTCTTTGGTTACTGAAATAAAAAGTTTAATATTGACACCTTCGGCGATTAATGTCTCTACATTCTTACGCCATAAGTTTGCTTGTTTCTCATTTGCAAATCTTATATTAGGATCCCAACTTGTTCCACATCTATTACCTAATGGACCTTTGATAAAGTCAATATGTTCTTGTTTAAGTTTGAAAACTAGATTGGAAGTTATGCCCATTGATTGTTGTTCCCACAAATTCTTTGTGGCGTCATAGACATATTGCATTTCAGACACAGGAACTAAAAACGGTTCGCCACCGTGTAGTTCTAAATGTGCTGTATCGTGTTTTTGAAAATTATATTTTCTGAAATTTTTAAGCCACTTGATAATCTTATCTGGATTCCAGTAGACTTTAGGACCATTGATACCTGAAGTAAAACAATGTTTACAATTTAGATTGCAGGTCTCGGTTGTTTTAAGATAAAACATCCAATTCATTATACAACTCCGATACTTAACCCCCAAGTATCTGCTTCATTATCTACAAAGTGTTTAACGCCTTGTTCTATCAATATACCTTCGTCATCATATATTGGTTTAACTTCACCGTTCAATGATACTTTCTTCTTGCCTTTTACAACATATAAGTAAACATCTTTATCATCTTTGTGTTCTCTAAAACTAACACCTGGTTTTTGATTTACAAATAAATGAATATCTTGTCTTTTCTTACCTGTGATATTCAATACAACTTCATCTAAAACTTCTCTTAACCAGGCCACATCTTCTAAGCCTTCCACCTTGATAGTTTTGAATCTTTCAAATTCTCTTAACCATTCTCCATAAGTCATATGTTCTTTAACCTCACGGTCAAGTCCTTCGTCATCTATGTAGAATAATTGTCTTGCTTCGTATCTGTCGTGTGATTGAATTTCCTCTTTTAATCTGGAAATCCACAATTGGGTTTGTTCGTCCATAATATACTCCTATTTACCAACAACTGCTTCTATAATTCTCTCTCCTGAATTATCGTCATTGACTAATGATTTTCCAATTAATGTTCCTGGTCTTGGTTCTGCTTCTGCTCTAGCACATCCTGCTATATCACAAGATACTAACATATCGCCTTTTCTTACAGGACCACAAACTTTAACTGGTACTCTTCCTGTCATTGCAACCGTAGCGGTTACACCTTCTAAACTGCCGTTCATAATAAAGGCAGGTTTTTCTGATACAACACCAACTACTTTTGAACAATGATTTTTTGTACATATAGTTACCTCAGCAGTTCCACCAATACATAATACCGTACCGACTTCGTATTCTCTATCTGCTTTGTATTTTTCTGCCAAGTCAGCATATCTTGCTTGTGTAGCAGTCGTTGTTAAAATATTTGTAGATGGGTTATAGTATAAACTTGAATCTGCTTTTAATGTATTTGCACCAGATGAATTATCAGCAAAAGTTAAATATCTTGTTGCGTTAGTAGTAGATTCACCAGTAATGTCTACTTGTGTTGCTAATGAAGCAGTACCTGTGATAGTATTTGCAACTAAAGTGTCAACCGTTAATGTTGCACTTGCAAATCCTGATAGTTTTGCAATCGTTACCGAGTTATCAGCAATTTCAGAAGTACCTACAGCACTTGCAGCTATCATTGTTGAAGTTACCGTACCTGTATCACCTGAAGTAATAACGGTACCACTTGCGTCTGGTAGTGTAATAATATTATCTTGTGTTGGGTCATCTACTCTTAAAGTAGTTTCAAATGCGTTTGCAGTTGCACCTTCAAATTTCATTGAAGCACCGTTAAGTGTTAAAGTAGAACCAACTAATGAACCACCAGCACTTATACCACCTGTTGTATTTAATTGTTCGTTACCAAAATCAATTGTTCCACTTGCAGAAATAATTGATGATGTTGAAATCGTAATGTTTGAAATCTCAGCAGAAGTACCTACATCAATTGTAGATAAACCTGATAAGTTATTATTGATTGCAATGTTTAATGTATCTGGTGATGATACCGTTGCATTAATACCTGTACCAGAAGTAACCAACATTGTGTTACCAGAAGCAACCGCCTGTGTATTTGTACCATCTGATAATATGAAACCGGCAGCGGCAATCGCAATACTATTAATCTCGTTAACAGCACCAATTACAGAAGTCGCAGATAAAGTTGGTGATAGAGTTGCAATATCTCCAAAGTCATTAGCCGCAAGAGCATTAAACTCTATTCTTAATTTATCTAAACTATCTGTTTCTGTTACCTGTCTTACAGCCATTATTCTTTACCTTTACACATTTTTTTTAATAATTCTTTTATCTCAAACATTTCTGCCTTTAAAGTATTTATCTCTCTACAAACATCTTTCATTTTGTCAGCACTTGATACTCTTAATTTTCTTCTTTGCATATACAAATCAAATTCACTTGAATTAGTATTAATAATACCACCTGATTGTGTATCTCTAACTAAATTTACTTCACTTTCAACTTTTAAGTATCTACTTGACATATCTTAAATCGCTAATGCGATACCTCTCATATCTCGTAAGATTGGTGGATAACTAGAGTTAGTTCCTTTTAATACAATCTTAATTTGAAACGCTGTAAATGCGTTTAAGTTATCTTTTGAATATTTGTATTCTCTAAAGTCATCATCATTTTTAGATTTTGCAACAGATTCATCTTCAACACCATTTGCATTGAAAGGTGTCCAATCAATCTCTCCAATACCTCTTACTTCGTCTGCTGATGAAGTTCTAAAATAAACTTCAACTTTAGAAGAATCTCTAACTACTTGTGTTAATCTAATATCTAAAGCAGTTGAGTTGTTTACAAGTGTAACCGGTTTAGTAATATATTGAGACGCAGTTGATGAACCATTTGCAGAAGTTTCAGCAACATAGTTTGGTGTATTACCACTATTTGGATCATTTAATCTATTTGCAACACAAAATACACTACTTCTATCTAAATCAATTACAGGAGACAATTTAGTATTAATTGTTGATAATCTTATAATAGTATAGAAAGATTTTTGTCCTGACATTCTAGTTGTTTCATTAGGTCCTGACATAACTGCTTGAGGTGCAGTAAAGTAAATGTCGTCTGCCATTGTAACCGATTGTCTATTACTTTCACTTGTTAATAGATAAGGTGTTTGCGAACCGTGAATTGATTTACTAGTTGTTGTTCTAATAAATGGTGCTAAACTTGTACCAGGTACCGTCATAGTTTGAATACCTGCTAAATTTAATACATCAAATTGTTTATTACCTGTGCAGGTTACTGCTGTGCCACCAATGTCGCCATCAGTATTTGCAGTCGCAGAATTTTGAGCAGTAATATCAAAACTATCTAAAGTTATATTAGAAATACTTGTGTATGTTCCATTAATATCTGTATGTGCGATACCATTGTGTGTACCATTAGGAACACCAGCAATTGTAACCACAGAATTTGTATCGTGTAAGTTATGATTTTTAAAGAATACTCTAATTACACCAGAACCATTTGTTGTTCTTAAACCATTTTGTCTTAATGTTTGTGCTGGTAATTCTTTACTACCTAAATGAACCGTACCTACTACATTATTAAACTCACATCTTTTCATAACGAATTTCATATCTTCGTTTTGTTCAGCAGTCCAAGTAGAACCGTTTTGAGATTTAAATAATACACCAGCATATGGTTGTTTAGATATTGTTCTATTAGAACCTAAATTAGTTTCTCCTAATCTACCTACATACATATTATATTCGTTTGAGTTAGATAACACCGTCAATGCGTATTCAACTTTATCTTGTATGTAAACAGGTGATGGGAATGTAAATGTTGTTTTTACTGAACCATCTGTACTTGTATTTACAGCAGATGGATTTATTGTAACCTCACCAAATGGTAATATTTTACTTCCTGGATAACCATTGACCGTATTTCTAATTTGTACGGTTATTGGTATAGAAGAATCTTTCGTTGAGAAATATAAATCTACAGAAGATAAGAAAACACCACCTTGTTCATCTGTCATAAATGTTTGAGATAGTGGGTCTGCCCAACCTATAATTTGAGTACCTTGTCTTGTACTTGTTTGTAAGATTGTTTGTGAATCTGTAACCGTTTGTTGTACACCTCTAAACTCTCTTGTAGAAACAATTGTATCTCTAACGGTATTTAATAATCCTCTTGCGATATATTCAGCATTAGCCGCAGTAGCAACAGCAGCTGCGTCCGAAGAGTTTGTTGAAGAAGAAGTTAATCTAAATGTTCTTTCTCCAGTTCTCCATCTAGGATTACTTTCTATTTTTGGATCCGGTATAGTAAATGTTCCTGATACTGAACCATTATCATCTGTAATTAAGTTACCACCTAATGCACCACCTGTTGGTGTAATGTATTGAGCAATACTTACATTGTCAAAGAATGGAAATACTCTTGTATTTGGTTTTAATCTTGTTGCAACAAATTCAACATCACGGCTTCTAATAAATGGTACGAAAGCAACTGATACAACTCTATCACCCATAGAAGTTCTAACCGTTTGTGGAACAGCAGTAGTTGTAATACCTGTTCTACTTTGGTTAACTTGGTTGATACTTGTAATTTCAGTTCTTCGCATAATGGCACGACCTCTACTGAATACACCACCTACACCAGTAACCGTTGAAGTTAACGGAGCACCTGTCCAGTTAGTTTGCCATTCATTCCAAACAGTACCAAGTGAAATCTCATCTTGGTCTGTAATACCTGTTTGTCTTTGTAATTGGTCCCAAGCACCTGTTGTAGAGTTTACAACTAAATCAGGAGTTCTTTGTGTTTCTCTCCATTCATCACTTGAAGGTGTTAAGTCAATTGTACCCATCCAACTAAAGATAGCAAATGGGTTAACATTAATTGCTTTTGAAGCAAAAGGTTGATTAATTAAATCTTTTTCTGTATATGGTAATGTTAATAAGTCACCAGTCTTTTGATAGTTTGCAGCTGCTCTATCAGTATCAACTAGTGTTGTACCATCTTCGTCAATCTCTTCTAGTTTTACAGCGTCTTGGTTAAATAAAGGTCTTAACTCACCTTTTGCATAGTCAATAGAACATCTGTATGAACCATTGGTTACTTCACCAATACCGTGACCGTTAAAGTTATCTACTACGAAACCATTTTTAAATCTATCAAAACCATCAGCGTCTTGTATTTGTAAAGATTGAGCGGCACTTTCTAATAGAGACAATTGAGTGTAATATTCTATTCTATCAATTTTCTTATCAATAGCACCAATGTCTCTCATAGTATATCTTCTATTTTCTACCGTCTCATATGATACATCATCTGGAGATAATGTGTATGGTGGTAAAGAAATAGTGTAAAGGTGCATTGCGTTATCAATAGAACCAGGTTCTTGTGGAACGCTATCTTCGGCACCTTTAAGTACTTCAAAAGTACCTTCTTTATTTAAGAATAATTTGTCTACTCTTCCTTTATAGAATTCGTGGTCTGTGGTTACATTTGTTTTAAATTTAACAACATCAACCGTTGAAGCACCAGTACCATCAAAACTTCTATCATTTGTACCAGAGTTAATTGTACTTGCGTCATCTACTCGTGGTCTAAAATCTAGTGTATCTCTTAACTCGTAAGTTTGACCTGTAGTATCAGAAGTGTAATTAGGTATTTGTTCGTAATTAATAATACCTGAATAACTATCTACACTAAAGAAGTCACCAGTACCGTGTGTGAAATAGTTAAATGTAATTAATAATTGTCCAGTTGGTGCAATAGTATTTTGTTTTCTTACAATTCTACCAATGTCATAGAAGTTATCTCTTTGACCATTGTCTAATGTAAATCTATCTGTAATATCAGTATCAGAAGAAGTTGGTGTTGTACTAAAGTCAGCAGCCATCTTAACAGATACTAATTGGTAAATATCTGCTTTACCTAATGCGATATGATTTGCAGTTGCTTCACCTTGCGTTGTAATTGTAACCGCTTCATTTGATTGTAATGATTTTGATTTTTCGTTTTGTGCAGATTTAGATATAGTCGCAATAATTTTTACTTCGTGTCCTTGATGATTAGCACCAAAGTCTAAAGTTAATGAACGACCTACTGGAGAACCACCTAAAGTAAAACAAGTATCGCCTTCGTGTTGATTACCTGTAGTTGTTAGTTTTTCTCCGACAGCACCAGCAGAAGATGAACCACCTGCTGTCATAATTGTTACCGAATAATCTGATTCTGATTGAGCGACAAAAGTTTCACCTGTGTTTGCAGTAATCGTAATATCACCAGTTGAAGATAAAGAACCTACAAAAGTTTTTCTTACGATAAATGAAGTATCTGAAATACCAGAGTTTGCTTCTGTCTTTAATGTTTTAACCGTGTCATATGGTAAACTGAATAATGAAATATTTTTACTTGCGTCTTGTAATTTTGCTCTTCTTCTTACAATCAATGAGTTTGATACAGCAGTTGTTGATATTGCACTATCAAGTCTAATTGAAGATGAAGTTAAAATGTTAATAACCGTTCTAGTTAAAATAGTACCAGCTGTTGTTGCAAACTGAACACTATCTCCTACTTTTAATTCTGTTAAGAATTGAGTATTGAAACCGGTTACATCTGCTGATGAAGCACTAATAGAAATATTACCAGATAATTGAGTATTGTCTCCATATGTTGCAGTTAAATCAGCTTGAGAAGTATATACTGGACTTCCTGCCATTGTTAATTCTTTTACATCACTTGAACCGTAATGTGTGAAACCGTGATTACCAAATACATTTGCTTTTACAACAGCAGTATTTGATGAAGTGCCACCTGTTATTGTTTCTCCTACAATAAACTCTCCTTGTACACCAGATAATACTACGACTGAACAAGAAGCAGTTCCGCCAGAACCAGCGCCAGCGTGTGCAGAACCATCAACACCAACACCGTCAGCGTCATATAATTCAAATTCTCTTTTTGCAACACCACCAACAACTTGTCTTACATAGTATACATTATCATTTAATTCTGTTTGAGTTGCGACACCTGTTATTGTAATTGCGTCACCATCATTGATTTCTAAATCAGCAGTCATTGTAATTACAACAGGATTTGCAGCCGTAGATGAAGTGATTGCAGAAGTTGTATTTGTTGATACACTTTCTTTTGTACCAGTTGCACCTGAAGTACCACCAGTTATTAATTCACCATCTGTAAATGTTTGATTAGTTGGTATCTTAATATGACTAAACATTTCCATATCAAATAGATAATGTTTAAATATATTTTGAGAAGATGGTGCTAAGTTTGAAGCACTACCGATACCAGAACCTGTTGTTGCGTTAAATTCGTAACCTTTAGATTTTGCTCTACCTATGTCTAATACTTTGTTTTCTACATTTGTTGAGATATTACCAGCAACATAACTTGAATTAGCAAGTTTTAATTGTAGTGTTTTAAATGCTTCAGACTTACCGGTTACAAAGTTAATATCTGGAGCGTTGTATGCGTTAGATACATTCATAAAGTTTCCAACATCAAAGATAGTATTGAAACCATTTTCAGTTCCTGTACTTCTTGGTTTGTCAACATCTACAAAAGTTGTACCTACTTTATCAATTTCATATCCTCTTACATATGCTTTACCAGGAGATAATCCTAATGCAAGTTTATTAGCGTCACCACCATTTGCAGAAGTATAGATACCTCTATTGTTAGCACCATTATCTAAATGTTCTCTAATATCTAAATCAAAAGGTCTGATTGTATAGTCACCACTTTCGTCAGCAGTTCTTCTAGCAAGTGTATCTTCTAATATAGAATATTCTGTAGTTCTAACTCTATTCTGTAATCTACCATCTTGTAATCTCATTAACTCAACAAAGTTTGAGTCTTCTATAGATGAAGTTGATAGTTTAGATAGTGTTAACGCAATTTTAAATCTGTGAGCACCAGGTGCGTTTGCGTTTGACGAACCGGCAGCGTTATCTACTAGAGAAGTATCTAGGTTAGGTGTAATAAAACTTTCTGTAATTAATAAACCTACTCTATAAGAAGGTGTGTTTGTATACTTGTCTAATACAATTGTTTGTTCAGCAACATTAACAGCATAACCATTAATGTAATAAGTACCAGCTGCAATCGCAGCCGCAGAACCAGTTTCAGCAGACATAACAACACCAGTTAAATTACCTAGTGTTGGGTGTACACCTAAAATAGTTTCAGGTGCTACAAAGTCTGGTGTTTGAGTACTAGTACCAGTTCTTGTATACTTAACATATAGAGTTGCAGGATCCGTTGAAGTTGCAACATCTGTATTGATAACTTTTGCTTTTACACCAGAAGTTTGTCCTGTCATTTCTAGTCCAAGAAATTGTGATAAATCTGTAGTACCAGCAAAAGAAGTAAGTTTGATTGCGTAATATTCCAAGTCAAAAGTAATCTCACCAGGAATCATTTGAGCACCAGATTCAAAAATATGGTTACCCATTTTTTCAAATTGGTTCTGTAGTATCGTTTGTGATTGAGTTAACTCTCTAGCCTGTACAGCAAATGCTGGTCTAAAAAGAATTCTATGGAAGTTTTTATCTTCCGAGAAGTCATCAAAGTACGGCGAGAGGTTAAAGTCAGTTGGACTTGGCATTTATTTTCCTCTTTAAAATTCTATGATTAACTTAACATTCTCCGTTTGGTCAGCACTTCTATTAACAGGTGCTCTGTTCTCAATGTACATTACATCGCCAGAGTCAGCGTCAATTTCAGAAGTTGAATAACCAGAAACTAAAGAAACATTGTTAACCGTTTCAGTATTACCTGTAGGTGTTCCAGTTGCACTAGAAGTTGAACCTGTGATTACATTTGTACCACTAAATAAAGTTCCGTCTCCACTTGCGTCAACACCTTCGTCATTATATCTTGTTTGCGTGTAAAATAAGATATTGTTTGCAGTATCAAATTCTACTACTTTACCAACAGCACCTGTGTTTGTTTGAGTAATTACTTCGTCTGATTGAAAAGTACCAGCACCTGAATTTAATCTAACAGCTTTAGTTGCTCTTAATGTTGCTGTCGTTGCAGCCGAACCAGCAGATTTAGGATCCCTAATCAATGCAACTCTTCTAAAATCGTTTGCAGTTGTAAAGTCACCAGAGTTTGCAGTTTCAGCACCTTCAAAAGAAGTATTAAGTATCACAAAGAAAGCACCTAATTCTTCAAATGGGTCAAAACCGTGACCACCTTTTGGTTCAATAATACAATCTAGTTCAGCACCAGTTAAAGCACCAGCACCGGCAGCATTAATATCTGCTACTCTTACATTTGCAAAAGTATATCCTGATGGTGTTCCTGTTGCGATAACAGAAGTAACCGAACCACTTGAAACCGTAACCGTACAAGTTCCACCAGAACCATCTCCTCTTAAAGGAATGTTTGTATAAGTTCCAGCAGTACCACCTGTACCAGCAGTTTTAATTTTGATTATATTAACATCACCGTCTGTTGCGTTGTTTGTAACCGTTGAGTTAGTTGAAACTCCCATAAAGTCTGTTGACAAGAAGTTTGCTTGTTGAGCAGCAGACATAGTGTACATATATTTCCATTTGTATCCATCAGCAGTTTCTAAAATCAAAGTTGACTCGCCAGTAGGTTCAACCGTTGAAGGTGTGTTATTATCGTTATCTAAACACTTATAAACATTGAAGTTGGAATTTAAAACATAGAAATTTGAATCATATAAATTAGTTGCACCACTATGAGCACTTTGTAAATTAGTGGAACCAGTAATTCTGTTTCCATAGTCGTGTCTGTAAATATCATAAGTTGTATTTGTTGTCCAGTTAATTCTAGGACAAGCGAAACTTACATCTGAGCTTGTAATTCTTTTAGCGGCAAGTAAATCATCAAAAGTATCATACTCATCTTGTACTGAATCCGCTGGGGTTACTGGAGCACTATCTGTTCCAATATTTTCTGTTCTACCATCTGGTCTAGTTTTAGTACCAAACGCAGAAGGTTTTCCTATACCTAGATAATAGATATTAGGAGACGCTTCACCAAAAGATTCTTCAAATTGCTGAGCGTTATTTCTTCTAAATTTGTTTGTTATAATTGCTGGCATTGTTTAATTCCTATGTTCTTTGATATATTTATACATCTTCTCATTAACTCTATTAATCTATATTAATTACTGCTCCCATACCACTATGTGAAGTACATTGATAATACAATGTTGACGGAGCATTCATTGGTACCGTAAATGTTAGTGTTCCTGAAGAAGCACCGTTATTGGTTACTCCGAAAGAATATGCAGAACCACCTGACGCAGTTCTAATTTCAAAAGGATGTGAACCACCTTGGTTCATTACGAATTGATATGTAAGACCTTTCTTTAAGTATAAAACTGGGTCATTTTGTGCTGATGGAAAACCATCACCATTAAATACAAAATCAGTTGAACCATTTGCAGTTACCGTAAATTGTGCTGATACTCTAGTAGCAGGAGTATAATCATTAGGTCTCCATCTTCCTACACCTGCAACATTCTCATATACTAATACTTGTCCATAAGACGGAGGATTAGTTGTTGTGTCTACATCTGTAAACGAATTGATACCATCATTTTCAGATAGTAATCCTATCCAACCTGAAGAGGTTGCAAAAAGAGCAAGATTGTTATTTGTTGTTACCGCAAAGGCACCAACACTATTTGTTGCGTTAGGTAATGACGCTGTGTTAACGAAATCTGATTTAACAACAGAACCAGAACCACTTAAACTTATTTTACCAGTTCCTTGAATTGTATAACCGGCAGTATCTAAATTACCACCTAAACTTGGCGCACTATCAGCAGATACAGGTACAGATAATGTCGTAGGTCTCCATTGACTTGAACCGGCATTCCATATTAATGCTTGACCACTTGTAGGTGCTTGTGTAGTTGTGTCTACATCTGATAATACATCTATAGATGAAGCAGAAGATACAAGTTCATTCCATACACCGTTAGCTGCATAGTAAGATTTATAAGTTGTTGTATCAACAGCAAACGCACCAGCATAAGTTGTTGCATTTTCAAATCCTGCAAGAGCAGTTCCACCTTGTGCAATATAAGAACCAAGAGTTGCAGCTCTAATTTGAACATTACCAGAAGAAGTTCCTGTAAAAACAGGATTGTCTATTGTTTTGTTTGAAAGAGTTTGGTTATCTGCTAAGGTTACGACATTTGAATCTATATCAAATTTAATTGTGTCATCTAAAACCGTTGAAGTTAATCCTGTACCACCAGTAAAGTTAAGAACATCACCTACCGTATATTGGTCGTTTGTTCCACTATCAGCAGATAAGTTAATTACAGAACCTACTTGTTTCCAGTACATATCGGCAGCACCGTCAGTTGCAAGTACATATGTTGAAGTACCAGCACCTGTAGGAAATCTTAAAGAACCAAATTTAACTCTACCAGTACCATTAGGTATAATATTAATATCAGCATTTCCTTGTGATATAATATTGTTTCCGTTAACATCTAAATCACCACCAAGTTGTGGAGTTGTGTCTACGGATATATCTCCTGCAGCCGCAGAAGCAGTTGGTTCAAATCTATTATTAGAAGTATTCCATTGAAGTACTTGGTTAGAAGAAGCACCACTAGTTGTTATCTGTAATGACGAACCGTCGCCTAAGGCCGTGTAAATTTCATCAAAATTATCGTTGACCTTATCACCACCTACACGCAGGTTATCACCTGTGCCGTCATTCGCTGTGGTTCCTAATCCTATACTTTGTTTTGCCATATTTTTATCTTCCTATCCTAATATTTATAACCGATTTTAAGCAGTTGAGTCAAATCTCGCTGTTCCGCTACTAAATTTTTTCTGTGTATTACTAAATCTACCTTGAGGCACTAAAACCGTAGCAGGATATGTAATATATGTCTTTGCAATAGTAGTTAAATCACCATATTGCAAGTCTGTACCATCAGCATTAGTATTTGTACCTATTGCCTTTAATTCTGCTACTCTTGCCCAATTCATTGCAGAAGCAGACATTGATTGTTGAAAGTATTTATTGAAACTTCTTAATCTTGGTCCTGCATATACTGACCCAAAGTTTGTATTAACCGTTCTAAAATTATAAAACGGTTTAAATTGAAATGTGAAACTTATTTTTGTTCTATGTAGAGTTAAGTCTCTTGTGTTAGTTGCAAAAGGTGAAAGAGCAGATTGTACAACATCAGCAGGTAAACCTAATTGTCTATCGTTAGAACCAGTACCTCTTAATGTAGTACCATCATCTATTGTACCTAGTCTTCTTCCAAAGATTGTACCAAACAATGTATTCAATACTGAAATAAATGGACTTGCCTCAATACCAGTAACCCTACCAATAACAGGCATTCTATTTTTCGCATTAAGTCTACTTTCAATATTTACTTGTGCAGTAAAGTAGAAACCAGCAGGGTGCATTGTCTTTTTAAATGCGTCTCTCCATTCATCAATAGTACGACCTACTTTAATAACATAAGAAAAGTCCTGATAGTATAAACTATCTTGTATCTTCATAGTTGTTTCTGATAAGTGACCATCTTCTGAAATATATTTACCTTCACTTGTTGAAGTACCTACAACATTAACCGTTGCAGTTGCTAAATCTGTTTTTGCCATTAGACCAGTTACCGAAGAAAGACCACCAGTCATAACTTCGTGTCCTATAAATGCACCACTAACATCTTTTAATCTTAATAGACCTCTTGTTGCGTCCCAAGATAATACAACACCTGTACTACCTGAAGTTCCACCAGTAACCGTTTCTCCTACAGCATAATTACCTGAAGATAGTAATATAATAATTGATTGTGGTAATTTAACCGTTGGTGGAGATGGACTTAAATCGTGTTTAAAACCAGGTTCAACCGTATTGATACCTAGAAGTTTTCCAATATCTTTTCCGTATGCGTAAATCTCAGCAGACAAACCATTATCAGAAGTAATTGTAACCGTAGGTATTTTAGTATAACCAGAACCACCTTTAATTAATCTTATATCTGTAATATCACCTAGACCAGATTCTAAAACCATTTTACTGCCTGGGTTAATATCATTCTTACTTGTTGCGTCTTCAAATATAATATGGTCGTAACCACTTCCAGTTTCTCCTGCAATTGCACCATTAACAACAGCAACTTCTGCTATTGCACCGGCACCATTTGTATTTGCATTATTGAAAACTAGTTTGTCGCCTATTTGATATTGTGTACCAGAAGCATTTATATAAAAATCTGTAATTTGTCCAGCACCTATTTCAGCAACTTGACAATTTGCACCAGCACCACCACCTATTAAATCTACAATGTCAGATTCTTCAAATAGAGAACCATCATTTGTAATTGTAAATTGTCCAGGTATACCTGTGATAGTTGTTTTAATATACAAGTCGTCTGTATCAGTTTCAGTACCTCTAATAGTTTCACCTACTTGGAATGTACCTACAATACTTTCTTGGTTTAATAAAAATTCAGATACAACTTCACTTGAAATCTGAAAACGAGATATGTTTTCTACAATCGCAGTTGCACCAGAAGTAATACCTTCAACTTTTCTTCCAATTAATTTACCAGTATCACCGACTGAATTAATACATCTTAATATTGTGTTTGAAGTAAACTCACCATCTGATACTCTAAGCATTTGTTCTTTAGGATAAAATGTTTCAGAAGAGATACCAAATAATAATCTAAAAAATAATTCGTGTCCTTTTGCAGTACCTTTAGTACGATACAAAGATTTAACTCTTTTAATTAATTCTCTTTTGTTTAGATTGTCTGTTAAATTTTCAGGTATTGTATTTAATACTTCATTTCTAAATTGAGATAAGAAGTGTGAGATAACTTTATCTGGATCTCTAAATGATAATAAGTCTTGTATTGTTTTTACAGGATTAGGTCTATAAGTTCCTGATACACCAGACGCTTGAGAAGAAATACCTGTAACCGTTTCACCTTCTATAAATTTATCTTCTGCTGTAATGAATAATCTATTGTTAACTAAATCTTCTGCTAATATAACAGCAGTTGCGTTTGATGTTTCGCCTTTAATTGTTTCACCAGTTGTAAACTTACCAAAAGAAGAAGTCTCTTGTAAGATTTTAGAACCGGCGTCTATTTGAGTTGCTTCTGAACCAAGTCTACTTGCGTCTAATATTAAATTATTAGATTGACCTGTTTCTGTTTCTAGTAAGATACCATCTGTAGATTGTGAAGAAGTAATTTGCAGTTCAGCAGATTCCATTAACTGGAAATAAGTTTTGACAAACTCTAAAAATTTAGGATGCTGTTCTAATGCAAATTCAGGTAACTGACCTTGCAGAAGGTTTGTAATCTTCTTATTAAACTTCATCTAATTAATATGCAGAAGTGGTAGTATAACCGACACCAGCATCCGAGCTTCCTCCGACAAAGGAATCCTTCTCAACCTTAATCGTTGAGTTAGTAATATCTAACTCTAAAATCTGGTCTCTAACAGGAACAATATCGTTTGAAGCAGGTTGCACGGTTACTTCTATCACCGTTGAAGCACTCCCTCTTATATTTGAAATTTCTGTAATCTGTAATGAATTAATTGTAATTGCACCAGTTGTATAATCAATCGTACCTTGTGTTGAGTTAGTATAAACTCTAGTTGCACCTGATAGATAGTATGCTCTTATATTTCCATTACCATCATCATCTAAAAATTGTTCAAAAGTAGAACCTGCTACTTTGAAACCTGTAGATGTAACCACACCACCCATTGCTGAATTATGTCCAGTATGTGGATTGTAAATTGCATTTCTAAAGTAAATGTTATACTTCAAAGATGAATTTAATGTAGGGGCAAATGATTTTCTAATTTTTAATGTTGTGATGTTAGATAGTATACTTCCGTCTGTTTCATCAATCTCTTTGATAACTTTAGAATGTCTAAACATACTATCAAATTTTTGTAAAGTTGATACATTGTATCTACCTAATGTACTAATAATATCTGCTTTAATTGTTTCAGCGTCTTTAGTAGTTGCTCTTTCATTATACTTTGCAGTTGAATTTAAAACAATACTTGTTATTTCAGGATCCACAATTTGAGGTGTTACCGAAGCAACATTATATTCTTTTAATTGTGAAACTATATCTGCTTTTGTTTGTGTTGTTAGTGTAGAACCTGAAGTAGGTTTGATTGCGATTTTTACAACACCATAAACTGGTGTTTCGTCATCTTCACCTCCCCAAGCACTAACTGATTGTGTGTTAGGATAAATTGATATTACTTTTGTTTCATAATCAGAAGTTGTTACCGCTCTATCTTGTGCAGTATATTGAAGTGGCGCATTGAAACGAATACTCTCTTTTGTTTCAGGTGCTGAACCACCTTGTGCTTCTGATACGGTAGTAACCGTGATATTTGAAAACGAACCAATATTACCAGCAGGATTAAATAGTTTAGCACCATTCGCTTCTGACCTATTGGTTACGATATAATCCATAATTATGATATTACCGTGTTCTAATTTCTTACCGATAATACCATCACCAAACTTAACTTCAAATTTACCTGTATCTGTTTCTGATAAGAAGTATATTTGACTTTCGTTATTTAATTTTAATAATCCAGAAACACCTGTATATGTTTCAGAAGTTTGGTCATTTAAACTCTTTTGTACTTTTATTTGTAGTGTAGTTGTATCAGCGTTTACACTAGGTATTATATATTTTTGGTCTGGGTCTTGTGTGTCAACCGTATATCTAAAGGTTACTGGTGTACCTTCGTAAACAGGTATACTAGAAAATTTAAATACACCATCAACAGGTGAAGTTGTTGTATCTGTATTAGTGATAAAGTTATAAGTTGTTCCGTCTATAGAAGAAGTAAACACCGTACCTTTATTCATTGTTAAAGTTGTTCCTGTTGCGTCATTGACAACAACATCAATATTTGCTACAGGTGCTTTTGCACTTGCAGGTGTATAACCTAACATCTTAGCAAGTGAAACTACATTTGCTCTAACATCAGCAGAATCCAAATACATTTCGTTTGCTAACATATTAGCATTGAAACCTAGATAGTGTGTATTGTAAGCAAGTAAGTCTAATAGAACAGCGAAACCACTACCTTCAAAGTTGTAGTCTGAAAATTCAGGTTGTCCTTGTAAGAATACTTTTAAATTTTGTTTTATCTGGTCAAAATCCAGTTCTGTAATATCTAGTTTTGTACTTGCCATCTATCTTAACCTTTGTAAAAATGTTTCTACTACGATTGGTGATTGAATACCTACAACATAGAAACTAATTTGTAAGTGGTATCTATTTGCGTCTATATCAGGACTTGCAACGATACTTTCAATACTTGCTCTAGGTTCAAAGTTAATTAAAACCTCAGCAACTTTTCTTTCTAAATTAAGAGCAGTTAACGGCGTCATATTTTCAAATAACAATGCTCTTACATCACTTCCTATTTCAGGATGAAAAGGTCTCTCATAATGATTTGTTTGTATTAAATTCTTTACACTTCTTTTAACAGCGTCTACATCAATAAGTTTAACCACATCTCCTGTAACCGGATTTCTTGTGAAATCTAGGTCTAAATCAGAATAAATCCTATTTACTCTTTTTTTACTAGTGCTTGCTTTTGAATCGTAGAATGCCATAACACTAATATTTATACACTAACCGGCAAAGACATTAGGAGAACCTTGAGCAACACTTGTACAACCCGATATTGCGTCACCTACACGACCACAACCTTTGCCATTTATAAAGACCGTAGTACTACCAGTTGCAATAGGGGCAGCGTGTGCTGGGCAAGGTAAACCAGGTAATAAGTGTACCGTGTTATTATCGCCTTGTCTACTAACAGCTATACCATTGCAAAATACATCTGGAGAACCTACTGCTCTTGCAGGTGTACTACAATGGGTAACATCTTTATCTCCTATCCTCGTAACCGCAGGCATTCTCTCTCCATTAATTGTTTTAATTTGTCGTTAAAGGTTTCTATTAAATTATGTTCTTCTTCTGTATGTGGTTCTTCAGGATATTTAGGCTCAAACGAAATGACCGCACCTATCTCATTAGGAATTTCATCATATTGAGTATAAGTGTGTAGTTGATTGCCAATTTTGATAACAAATTTGCCTTCCACTATTTTCCTTGTCCTTTATATGCTTTCCAACTTCGTTTTTTACTCTTATTCATAGATGATTTTTTTATCATCCTTTTTCTGACCCCTTGTGAAGTCTTTTTTCCCTTACCTGGGGAATACAAACTCACACCAAACTTTGGTAACGCCATAAAATCCTTTTGTTAAGTATATTTAGTTGAAAATTAAAAAGGACACGAAATTTGTCCCGTTCTAAACGCAATAAATTTGTCTTTTTCTACCGATTTGTAAATTGATTCGCTGATTCGTCCGTAATCGGGTGTAAATTTACATTTTTTCCAATGAATTCCACAACTATTTAAGAAAAATAGAGAACAAAACAAGAACACTAGTATTTTTTGTTGATTTTTTTTCATTTTAGGGCATTTTTTGCTTGACAATGTTATTAAACTATGGTAATATGTATGTATATTATGAATAAAACGAAAGGACAAAACACTATGAATACTTTTTTTAGTATTACTGCTATACTTTCTGCCATTTTGGCAGTTGGTTCAATTGAAGATTGTGGAGGTCATTGTTTAGGACAAGAAAACTGGACAATGTTTTTTATAATGCTTGCAATAATGATAGGTTCAGTTGTTGGAACTATCTTAACACTTAAAAATGAGGACCAATAATATGATAAAAGTTGATAAATCTGCTGATAACTTAAATGATGGAATAAAAAACTTGATGGCTGGTGCCAAAGAAGACTATTTTAAATGGTCAACTATGGGTGGCAAAGAATTATCAGGTTATTCAAAAGAACAAGTTGATAATTGGGATAGTAAAACAAAAATCAAAGAAGGTAAGAAGTACATTAAGATTGTACAAGATACTGGAGTTTTTTGTTTTATCGCAAAAGAAGACTTTAAACATTTTAAGAAAGGTGATATATTGAAAGCCGCTGGTTACAATGCACCTGCCTTAAATTCACCTAGAGGAAATGTTCTTACTGGAAACTATCCAATCCAGTGGACTGGACCTTTATATCTTAAATAGAAGGAGTATATTATGTCAGAAGTGAAATTTAATGATTTAAATAAAGTGTTAGAATGGATTAGAGAACCTAGTCATAAAGAACACTTATATATTGTTGAGGCTTGTATTGCAAAAGCAAAAGCCGAAGACATTAACAAGTTTGCTGTCGGAGCAAAAGTGATATTTGGCAGACCTCGTGGTAAACAACATCACGGAGTTATTGTTAAATGTAACCCGAAGAAAGCTGTAGTTATGGAAGAAGGTCGTGGTAAATGGACCGTGCCTTATTCTTTAATGAAGTTAGCTTCATAATAATAATCTTAACGGAGAATATTCATATTACAATCCTTTGTTGCCGTAGTCTGGTTATCAGGCTACGGTTATTTTGATTTTCAATCAAAAGATATGCGGATGCTAGGGGACTTTCCCAATTGTTTATCTGCTCATCGCCTCGCTAAAAAAGAATATCCACAACACAAAGCCTTTTATTGCGTAGATAAGAGCCATTATGAAAGGTACAATAAATGATTACTTTTTTGATGATTTATGGTTTAGTCAGTTTTGCTGGCTGTATCGTATCAGAAACTTTAGTCTGTATACCTGGACTATTTTAAGGTAGGTGCGTAAGGTGTGTAACCTTGTTCAGCAGCTTGTGTATCATCTTCTGAAATGATTTGCTTGACTTCTGGACAATAATGTTTCATCATACTTTCAACACCTTGTTTTAAAGTAAGTTGAGACATAGCACACCCAGCACAACTTCCTGCCATTTGTAATTTTAATACTCCTTCTTGTGAAAAAGAAAGAAAGTTAATCTTACCATTATGTGCAGCTACACTAGGTGCAACTTTATCGTCTAGTATGAATTTAATTTTTTCAATTGTTTCTTGTAATTCTTCTGGTGTCATAGAAACTTACCTATAAGTCGTAAGAAGTATAGAATAGGTATTACGAAAAGAGCCGCAACAATACCTTGTTCTAACATCATTAGTACAAAAGCAAACGCCATAAATCCATAAAATGCAATTGTCTTCCAATGAAATAGTATTGCAAGTATACCAAGACCTATAATTTTTAAATATTCTTTTATCATATGTTATTCTGGTCCGTATTAGGATTCATCATCATTTGTGCTACTTTATCATCTTCTAAATTTAACTTAACAGGATTAAGTTTTGATTGTGGTTGATTTTGTTCTAGTACATAGTTACCACTTATACTAATTCTTTCAAACTCTTTAAAGTATGGTGGTACCGTATGTTGTAAAGCCGCAGGAAAAACATACATCAAACCTTTATATGGTTCTACTGAAAAACTATTTGATTGTAGTTTTGTAATCTGTTCACCATAATGAAATATTAGTTTACCTGCTATATTAGTATTTGTAGGTGGTACATCTTCTGTAAATATCTTTTCATCTATATCACCAAATATAACAAAACTAAAAAGACCACCGTGGTCGTGTAAAGGATTATAATCACCTGCTTGTTGAAAGTTAATCCATAATTGTTGTAATCTTAATGCACCCATACCACCACTATTACCTAACATCATCTTTTCTATATTAGGCCAATCTTTACCATATTGTGATTGTAGTATTTCAAAAAACTCAAATACTTTTTGAACGATTGCTTGGTCTGCTCTGTTTCTAACATCTTTATCAGGACCTGCAGGAAATAGAACAGAAGTACCAGACTTCATATTACCTGCTAGTTTTAATCTATGGTCTAAATCTTTTTGTTCTCTTGTTCGTTGACCTTCTGCTATCAGCATATCAACAATCTTTGTATCTAATTCTGTACGATAGACAGGTGGTCCAAAAGGATATAATACTTCTCCGTTTATCTTCGGATGTACTATTTGAGGTATTACGGTTTGTTCTCTAAATTTTGTCATTTTAATTCACTCCAATAATTACTATACAACATAATTACTTCATTGTCAATATGCCGTGTTCTTTTAATGTATCGGCAAGAAACTTCTTTTCCGCTTGTAATATCTTATTTTGTGTTTCTAATATCTTTATCTTTTTATCTAAATCGTTGTCGCCTCTTTCATCATCTAATATCATTTGTAATTGTTTCTTTAACAACTCACTTTGATATTTGTGGTCTTTTTCTATAGGTATACAAGACCCACAAGATTCTGAATATAACAACTCTTCTTGTTTTATTCTATCATAATTCATTTTATACTCCAAAACTTTCTCCACAACCACAACTACTTGTTGCGTTGGGATTCTTTAATTCTAAAAATGACCCAAATATCTCCTTACGATATTCTATAGTCATACCTGCTAACATTAATATGCTAGACTTATCAACCAACAATGTAAAGTTATCGTGTAAGATAACCTCATCATTAGTATCTGCTTCATCTTCAAACTTCCAGTCGTATTTAAACCCAGCACAACCACCACCTTTAACTTCTAAACGAACATATTTTTTGTTATGTTCTTTTGCTAAAGTTTGTAGATGTGATACTGCGTTATCTGTTAAGTTTATTAAATTACTCATAAAAGTATTTAGGGGAGATTTAACTCCCCCAAAATATTACCAATTATCGGTTGATTTGACTACTCTATGGCCAAGTACTTTGTTTTTGTTAACACCTTCTTTAAGTGTATAACCAGAAGTACCATTACCATTTATATCCACTTCTGTACGAGAAGACGCAAGAGCCTTTTCTTTACGCTCTATTTGTTTCTTCTTTCTATAAGTGGAGAGTAAATAAGTATGTCTATTCATAACACCCTCCTATGTTTCAAGTTAGGTGCGTTCCTTCAGGCGAGTGCCTTACTTCCGACCAAAAATGGTTGAACGAATAAAACTATTTATATATTTACGACTAGTTATTAATAATGCTGGTAATATAAAATAGTAAAATTCATCTAACATAGAAGAACCAACTATTTCATTAAATTCGCTTCTTTCAGTAATCGTACCTATAATCGCAACATAAAGAAACGCTAAACCATACGCAACCATTACCGTTATACCGGCCCAAGTTAACAATCGCAAACACATAGAGAACAAGAGTCGCCCTCTCCCTATTAGGTATTCAATTCTATCAACTAACCACAATCCATTAATCATTTTAATCTTTCCAATCTAAAGGCGTATTATCTATCTTACAGACAGAATGGAGAAACCACTTAATAAACCTTTTAATATATTTAATAATATACTTTCTTATTAAAAATCGTACAACTCTCATTACAATTAAGATAGGCGAACTTAATACATCAAAGACTAATATCAATATGTCAACAGAAATGTCAACGAGATTATCAGTAGTGATGGATTTTTGCGCCTTTCCTCGTATGCGCTGTAGTCGTTCCTTG
>Ga0115012_10000075_pt1 | contig 56720 bp, 58 predicted proteins | sample TroAtlMetagenome_FD_88706 | JGI IMG/M metagenome (GOLD analysis project Ga0115012, IMG submission 88706) | Marine eukaryotic phytoplankton communities from Atlantic Ocean - Tropical Atlantic ANT10 Metagenome | ecosystem: Environmental > Aquatic > Marine > Oceanic | place: Tropical Atlantic... | reverse complement strand
TCTTGATGATAAGAATATGCTCTATTAAGTTTTGTTAGTCTCATAAATCTGGCTCTACATATTCCATACTTATCATTTAAATCATTATATACTTCATCAACATAAGTGCCTCTAAAATAAGTGTTTAGTTTATCATAAGATAACATCTTTTCTATTGTCCAAGTGTTTCCACTTTCTTCAACAAAAGTTTTTCCATCAGGTGAAGATATACAAATCTGATCAGCCATATCTTGAAAATTATTATAACAATCTAATAACTTATCAGTATCATATTTTTCTGGTAGTATATTTAAATATTTACTTGGTGTCATATCCATTTCCTACATAAAAATATTGCCTCACCCCAATTATGATCTTCTTGAAATCCTCTTTTATTATTAAGTCCAACATCTTTAGCAAAATCATTTGGTTTAGATATAGTATCTAATATCTCTTTACTAGTGGGTGCTAACATTAATTTACATTTATTTGTTTTAGCATATAAAGTCATTTTTTTCATAGCAACATCAAACCATTTACTAGAATGTTTTCCTATTATATTTTCATATATAAAAACATTACCTTTAGGAAGACTAGCTACTGTTGTTGTAATCATACCTAAACATTCATTATCTTCTTTAGCTATCCATATTTGAAATATATCTGGTTTATTTTTACACATATCAAAAATATCATCTTTATCATATAAATCAGGAATAAGTGTTCCTTCAATACGTTCTAATTTATTCAGCCAAGGTAGGATATGTTCCCACTCTTCTTTTAAATTTTCTGGTTTAACATTATAAAACTTTATCAACATAGTTTATCCATTTCATATATATTTTAGGGTGTAGTTGCCACACAGTTTGCTTCTCACCTCTGTAAATTAAATTATCTGCTACTTTAGTTATGAGATTGTTTTTGGAATAATATCTAGAAAGCATTTTATGAACAGAATGAGAACCTTTAGTTCCTGTGTTAGTTGTATTATATATCTTAAACTTATCTAAATCATAATGTTTAAATACGGCAGGTAACAAATAATTATCTAGTCCATTTGATTTAGCCCAAGTATTTTTATTTACAAACTTTTTTTCTAATAAACATATTCTTGCTGTTCTAATAGAATTTGGTCCCATAACATCATCAAAAGAATGACACACAATAGAGCCAATTGCATTTCTTTGATTTTTATATAAGATAAAAGCGACAAAGTTTGGATCATATTTAAAAGGATCAATCATCACTTCTTGACTTAAATTATTAGTATAATTAAGCTTTTTACATTCTTCATAGAAAAAACTTAAATCTAAATATTCATTCCACTGAATTACATCATACATATCGATATTTATATATTATAAATAGAACAGAATAGAAAGGTGTTAATATGGGCGCAAAAGCTAATATCGTTGTTGATCAAGGATCCGATTTCAGTACCACTATTACAGTAAGAGACAATTCTGGTGCTGTTGTCAATTTAACAAATTATATAGGTGCGGCACAAATACGTAAGCACTATACTTCAACTACTGCTACCAGCATGAATGTAGTTTTCGAAACTCCAAGAGAAAATGGACAAGTATCACTAAAGCTTACAAGAATGCAAACAAAAGCCTTAGCAGAAGGTAGATATGTCTATGATGTTGAAGTAACAGATAGTGCTAATACACGATCACGTTTAGTTGAGGGGATAGTTACAGTAACACCGCAAGTAACACGTAGCAACGAAAGTACATAAACATGGCGGACTTTGACGTTACATTAGGTAGCAACAAGGGGAATTTACAAGTAAGCTTTGATAAGCCTACTGATAATTTAACTCTAAAGAATCAAGCTCCTACAAAGACAAGAATAAAAGATTTTAATGATGTTGATACCAATACATTTACGTCTGGTACAGCATCATCTAATTCTGAATCTATTCTTGTTTATGATCCAGCAACAGAAAAATTTAAATTAGAAACTGGTAATATACGTTTAAGACAAAATTCTGGTTTATATTCTGGACTAAAGTATACAGTTGAAGGTGCATTAATACCTGCAACAAACAATGCTTTTGATTTGGGTACTGAGGGAAATAGATTTAGAACACTCTACTTATCTGCTGGTACTTTAAAACTTGGAAATCTAAGTGTATCTGATACTGGTGGTGGTTCAATCACAATTGTTGAAGAAAAAGTTGTTGATGGTGTTCAGCAAAATGTTGTTGTTGGTACAGTTAGTACACAAGAGTTAAACACTAAAAACTTTTTAGCCGCTAACGTAATTGCAAACGTATCGTTTACTACTAACAGTTCTAAAGTATTTCTCAGAAGAGGTTTTACTGTTACTGAGGGTGGTGCAAATGCAGTTATTCTTGCAAGTAATTCTACAATACACGCAAACAATGTATCAATAAGAAATAATTTATCAGTTAATGGTGCTATCACACTTAGAGGTAGTGCTATTAAACTTGGTGATGGTGGAGATGTTATTACTTTAGGTGCATCAGTTAATACAAGTATTGTTCCAACATCTACAAACACTTTTGATCTAGGATCGCCCGCGGCTAAATACGCAAATCTTTTTGCAACTTCTGTCCGTGGTTTGGCAACACCCAGTAATAATACAGATGCGGCCAACAAAGCGTATGTTGATGGTGTAACGGGAGCAATTAGTACTTTTGCTAACACATCTACAATGGGAACAGGTGTTGCATTAAATGATGGTGCAGTTACAAGTATAGGTACAACGACTACTGTATATTCAGCTATTGACAAATTAAACGAATCAATGTATAATATACAGAAGAACACATTTGTACGTGATGTAACTTTTGTTGCTGATAATACGGCAGGTGGAGCTGGAACTACTGTCACTCTTACATTTACAGTAACTGGAAATCCAAATAGATATGATGTAAATTGGGGAGATGGTACTAGTGAAACAAATTTAACTGACAGTACACCTAGTCACACATATTCATCAGCTGGAACATTTACAGTTGTTGCTACAGCGAAGAATAATGGTGGAACAGGAGAAAGTTCTTCTGCATCTCAAACAAGAACAAATTATATAACAATATACTTAGCTGATCCAGTACCATCTTTCACTATGAATAATGCTGTATCTGGTGGAAGTGTAATAACTACTGCGAATACTGGACAAGCTATATTCTTACAAAATAATACTACTAATATTGCTAATACTTCCGCTGTTGCAACATTCTCTGTTAATTGGGGTGATGGTACATCTAAACAAGGTATTAATAGTAAAGTTGCCGCTGGTGGGCCACAGGGAACTAGATTATCAAAAACTTATGCAGTTGATTCTGGAACTGGTTTACATACAATAAGTCTATATGCAAATACGTATAGTGCAGGTAATCCAGCTATCTTTCCATTAACAGCAACTAGTCAAATTAAAATATTTAATACAGCTATAGCCGCTCCAAATCATTTGGGTACAAAGACTATTGCATTAAATACATCTTCAGTTGGAACTAATCCAAAAGTTTGTGCTGGTTTTACTACAAATAGTGTTTCGGGTACAAATGCAGGAGATACTGTAACAAGATACACGACTTCGGGTGCTGTCGCTACTGGCGCCATGGCATCATTATTTTATCAAGCAGATGGTGGTACTGTTACTGCATATTATGATGGTAATGCAGACGGACAGAAATCTATAACAGCCGCCGATGATGCGGGTACGTACTCAAGTTTAATTATAGATTCAGAAACAGATTATAATGGTTTCAATGCCGCTGGTACATCAGTTGCAACTTCAGCCAGAATATATGCACCTGGATTATATGAAGGTTATAAAGCTAGAGTATCAAGAAGTTCTCACGCAACGGGTTTACATTCATATCAAATTCGTTCTACATTGGGTAATTCAAACACAGTTAAATTTATTAAAGACAGTCTTACTTCAGCACCGACAGTCAATCTTGGTGGAGCATCATTAACACAAAATTCTGCTGGAACATTAAAGTATATTTCTGGTATACCATATTATACTAATGATGCTACTCTTACTCTTAGTGGTGTAACTATTAGTAATTTTACTGGACAATGTTATCAAAACACAACTTCTCCAGTTGTAGTAGAAAACTCAACAAATCAAGAAGGTACTTCTGGTGCGGCATTCGGAACAAATAACTACACATATGCGAATATAGATGGAAGTACAACTATGTTGACAAGTAGTGTTCCAAATGTTAATGTTGGTGTTGCATCGCCTTATGCTATAGCTAATCTAAATGTTGCGGTAAATGGCGGAGGTAAACGAGCAGAATTAATTCAACTTAGAGCAAAAAACCCAAATGGGACTGGTAGTGCCGCAATATTATCAGGGACTATTGTACAAGCTTATAATGGTAGTCTATCTCTTGACGAAGAGAACATTGCAGTAGCAGATTCACTAGGAGCTGGATTTGATACAGATGGAAAACGTATACACAGTTTAACTGGTGGTACACCAGCTTTTAATAGTTCTACTGATTATTATTCAAACAATGTGTGGACAGGTAATAGAACAATAGCAGGTACTTCAGAAGCAGTTGTTCGATACGATACACTAAAGCATTTCACAACTAATTTAGCAAGTGGTTATTTACCAGCTGGTCCAAATTTAAATACAGGCCGTTCTGGCGCCCAACATTTTGTTTTTGCATTTAAGAGAACAACTGTATCACGTTTCGGTATCACATTGACTGGAAAAGTTTCAGGATTATATGTCGCTTTACCAGGAACAACTATCGATTCTGCTTCTTCATTGAACGGGTGGGGTGATGCTTCTATTCAATATGCTGGTTCTGGAGTTCCGGGCTCAAACACAGGAAATGGTGGTAATGGAAGTAATGGTATTGCTGAAACAGGTGCTGACATTATAGCAGACGGAACATCATATACTAATAGAACATTTACATTGACTCTTGGAACAATTTCTTCTACAAACTCTCATCAAAATCAAATACTCGTTTCAATCGTTCTAAATAGTGATGACAGTTTAACAGCACTTTCTATTGGAGATCCAAGCTAATGGCTATATCTGATTCAGGAAAAATAGACTATCTTTGGAAAAAGTTAGGTTATGGTGTAGCAAAAACAGACACTAATGCGGCTAAGAAAGCACCGAATGAAGCTATTGTATCTCCATTGCTTATTAGAGGTGATAAAGTTTGGACTAAAGCTGATAAGATTCCCGCAACTAAGCCGGGTTCAACAACAACCCATGTTCGAATATATGATACTACAACATCAATTGAATGTACAGAAGATGGAACATCTACAGCAAGAAGAACTTGGAAAACTGGTTTAACAGATTGGATTCCACCTGAATTTGGTTCAACATATCTCGTTAAAATATATTCAGATGCCGCAAGTGCGAGTAATCCAGTAAGTTCTGGTACACAACTATTCGGAACAGGTTCTGGTAACAATGATGAATGGTTTTTCGATTATCAAGCAGGGATTGTACATTTTATAGGTACAAATATTCCAAGTTCTGTAAGTGGTACAAGAAAAGTTTATGTTGCAGGTGCTAGATATATTGGTGCTATGGGTATCGGTTCTGCAAATAACTTTGTAACAGTTGGTGCTAAAGAAGTACAAGCTAATACTGTGACTGTTGGAACAACATCTATCACAAGAGCAAATAATACTATCAAAACTACAAACACAGTTGTAACTGGGACAGCGACTATAAATACTTTAAACTTGTCCACAGCTTTATCTGCCAATAGTGGTGGTACAGGAATAAGATCATTTACAGTAAACGGAGTTCCAATTGGAGCAACTGCTGGTAGATTAGCTTTTGTAACGGGAACAAATGGTGAATTTTTACAGATAGCCGCAAATGGCACTCCAACATTTGGAGATATAGACGGGTCCACATACTAGGAGTAATGAATGAGTGACTATAGTAATGAAGAAATTGAAGAGACATATTTAGCATCTCAATCTGAACAGATAGCTAACTTAAATCAAGTTATAATTAATTTAAGGGCTCAATTAGTTCTTCAAGCTAAGAAATTAAAAGATTTAGATAAGAAGAAAGATGGTTTAGATTCTGCTCTTGAAAGAATATCTGGTGTAGATAAAGTAATAATACAATTACAAAAAGAAGTAGCATATTATGAAGATAATCTGGAGTTAGTTTGGAAAAGAAGAATTAGGCCTGCAAAGCTTATTGAAGATAAAGCAAATATTGTAGAACAAGACAAAATGCCGAGAAGAATAATAAATCCAGCTATTGATTTATTAAATATGAAAAGAAATTTTGAAACAAATACAGATAAATTTGAATCTAAAATTAGTCGATTACAAGATGAAAACAATAAATTAAAAGAAGACTTAAAATTATTAAGAGCAGATAATGAAAATATGCCTATTCCTCAAAGTTTACAAATAGAATTGGCTGAAAAAATTGAAGTTTATGAGAAGAAATTAGAAAAAGCAGAAAAAGATAAAACTTTCTATATGAACCTTTGTTATGATTCCAAAGATGTTGATGATTCAATAATTATAAATAAAGAGACAAAAGATAGTCCTCGACGAGGACTCGGAGAAGTTTTAAAAGCAAAGTAAGGAGTTTAGCCCATGGCTGCGGTAATTAAACTAAAAAGATCGAATACGGGAGGTTCAGCTCCATCAGGAGGTACACTTCAAGCTGGAGAATTAGCCCTTAATACTGCTGATAGAAAACTCTTTTCATCTACAAACGGTTCTGACATTATAACAATCTCAGGTGATAGATATAATGTTGACACGGCCGCTGTTACACACACAGGTGGTGGTGCAAGTATACGTCTAACTAAAGACGGATCCGCTTATGATGATATAGATTTACTAGGTTCAGCATCAGTAACAATAGCGAGAGAATCAAACGGCGCAATATCATTTAGTACTGCCGCTGGTGATACTTTTGCAGGAGATAGTGGTAGCGCCCAACCATCTTCAGGTACATTAACAATAGCGGGCGGAAGCGGAATAACAACATCTGGTTCAGGCTCAACAATAACAGTTGCAGGAGATGATGCAACTACAACAGCTAAAGGTGTAGCATCATTTGCCACGGCAGATTTTGCTGTATCATCAGGTGCAGTAACAATAAAAAATCTTGGTGTTTCAAATGCCCAACTTGCAGGTTCAATAGCAAACGATAAATTAGCAACTATAAACACAGCAGGAAAAGTTACTGCTACAGCTATTGATATTGATGGTGCAGATGATGTAGGAGAAGACTTAGTAGATGGTGACTTAATTGTTTTAGATAATGCAAGTGGTACAGAAGGTGTTAAATCTGAACTAACAAGAATTAAGAAATATATTTACTCAGCAGTATCTGGTGATGCAACAGTAGGTAATTCTGGTGCATTAACAATAGCCGCAGGTGCAGTTGATAATGCCATGTTAGCAGGTTCTATTGCTAACTCTAAACTAACTAATTCAAGTATCACAGTTTCAGATGGAAGTAACACAACAGCTATATCATTAGGTGGAACAGTAACTTATGCCGCAGGTGAAGGCTTAGACGTAGCAGAAAGTTCTGGAACAGTTACTTTTAGTGGTGAAGATGCTTCAGCAACAAACAAAGGTGTTGCATCTTTTGATAGTGGAGATTTCTCAGTAACATCTGGTGCAGTTGCACTTAAAGATGGAGCATCAGTAAATATTACTGGTAACGTAACAGGAAATGCAAGTACAGCCACAGCACTAGCAACTGGTAGAACAATCGGAATGACAGGTGATGTTGTTTGGACTTCAGCTTCTTTTGATGGTTCTGGTAACGTAACTGGTACTGCAACAATTCAAGCAAACTCTATTGAAGCGGGTATGCTCGACTTTAACTTTGTACAATCTCTTGCAGATGCAGGTAATGATTTTACAATTGCAAACTCGGGTGGAGAAAATGCGGCAGTAACAATTGCTCTTGGAAACTCAGATGGAGATATTTCTGTTACCAGAGACGTTTCAGTAGGAAGAAACTTAGCTGTTACTGGAGACTTGACAGTTAGTGGTACAACAACTACTGTATCTTCAACAACAGTTACAGTTAATGACTCAGCATTGAAGTTAGCCGCTAATCAGACTGGTGCAAATGCAGATGCAGTTGACATTGGTTTCTACGGAACTTATAATGCAAGTAATACACAAAAGTATTCTGGACTTCTAAGAGATGCTTCTGACGGAAAATACATCTTGTTTAAAGATAACCAAGCTGAACCAACAACAACACTTAATACCGGGGGAACAGGCCACGCACTTGCTACTCTAGATTGTGTTATTGATGGTGGAACTTACTAATAAATAAAGAGTAAGGTAAAGTGGGGAGTTTATACTTCCCACTTAAAAGATTAAAATATATCCCTATATAGGGTTGAACATAATAAGGCATATATATGGCTTCCGTCGTAAAGATAAAACGTACCTCCGTTAAGGGTAAGGTACCCACATTATCTAATATCACCGCTGGTGAATTAGCATTAAACATCAGAGACGGAAGAGCATATTCCGCAAACGCAACTCACACTTTCGAACTTGGATCAAATCCACATAATCTTACAGTAGGTTCTGGTGGATTTCAAATAGCAAATGGTAATCTTACTTTTCCAAATGCTGATGGTTCTGCAGGACATTTTCTAAAAACAGACGGAAGTGGTACATTATCATTTGGAGCCGCATCAGCATCAGGTAGTTTTGCTGGCGCAACTATGACTGGTAATACTACTTTTGCCGGGAATGCTACATTTAATAGTGCTGTTACTTTTACTCAACCCGTTACTTCATCAAATGAATTTAATTTTACTGGGCCAGTTACATTTACTGGTGCCGCGGCTTATCAAGGTTCTTCAAGACATACTGCTAACGTATCTATTAGAGCCTCTTTAGCTGTTCAACAATGGGATTTTACTGGTAATACAGGACAAACATTAATTAAAGGCTCTTCTGATAGTCAAGGTGTTCTTAACTATACAGTCGGTTCAGTCTCAGTTTATAAAGATGGTGTAAAATTACGCCCAACAGTTGACTATGTAGAAACAGATGTTAATACAATAACTCTTCAAGATGGTATTGCTAACAATAACATTATCACTATTGAACAATATGGTTCAGAAACTTTTGATCACTTCAACTATGTTACTACCGCAGGACAAACTACAATTAGTGGTTCAGATGCTGGAAGTAAAACATTATCATATACAGCGGCTAATCCATTAGGTGGTGGAGTTAAAGTATATCTAAACGGACTTAGACTAAGAGCAAATACAGATTTCGTTGCAACGAATGGTAGTGCTGTTGTTCTTCAAGATGCCGCAGGTAATAATGATGTCGTAATGATTGAGTCTATAGGAGCATATCCATATCAATCTTTTGAATTTAATGCTTCACAAGGACAAACTACTTTTAATGGTACTGATAGATTTGGACAAAGATTAGAATATGAATTAAATAAAACAACTGTCTATTTGAATGGTGTTAAACTAAAAGCAACAACAGACTGGACAGCCGTAAATGGTGAAAGAGTTGTTCTCACAGAACCTGTTGCAAATAATGATGTTATTACAATTGATTCTCATGGACCAGAACCAGCAGTTCTATCTGCACAAAACGAAGTTCATTATGCAAATACAACAGTTCTGAAAACAAAAGAGATATTATCTTTTGATGATACGTCAGCAACAGTTGTAGATCAGTTTGCTATTGCAGATTTCATTTCTGCACAATATCTAATACAAGCAACAAATCCAAATGGTGTTTCTTTCGGAACGTATAATGTTATGCATGACAGAGGTTCATCATACGTTTCAGAATTTGGGCGTATAAATAGTAACGGAAGCATAATGGCAGTAACTACTGATGTGGCTGATAATTTATGTAGAATAAAAGTTCAACCTGCAACAACATCAGTAAAACTTAAAATACAAGCTACACGTATAAGGAAAGCATAATGGCAAAAAGTAAAGCAAGAATATTTGCGGATTTAGCAGACAAATATTCACAGATATCAACAACTGCAACGGGAACGTCAATATCAACTGTTGACTCTGTACAAGCTGTAGATACAAGTTCTGTAGTTTATAATATCATGGCGACAAAGGGCACAGACTTTCATTATTGTACAGTTGTTGTAGCTATGACATCAGCCACAGATTGTGACTACACTCAATTTTCAGATATTCAATCAACAAATCTAGTAACATTCTCAGCAGACTCAGATGTGGGTCCACCAAGAACACTTAGATTGAGAGCAACACCTGCATCAACAGGAACATTGAATTTAAAGATAACAAGAATAGGCGTAGCAAGATAAAGTTTTGCTATAGATAAATATAGAAAAAGGTAAGGTATAAATTATGGTACAAAAAGTTCCGTTTTCACAAACATCAGGAAATACTGTTACAATCGGTACAGGTGCCTCAAGAGTTATTATGGGAGCTGATAGTGGTAATCTAAAGATTACAGATTCCCAAGCAAACGTAAGTGTTATCGAAGCTGGTTTAGGTGTTCAAGGTGGTGCCGCAGTTACAGTTGTAGCAAATAATGATGTTTTGGCTTGGCCCGCTCCAGCCGCTGGAACTCTGTCTTATAGTAGTGGTAATAATACACTTTTTATATCTAATGGTTCAGGCTGGTATAAAATAACTACAGTTAATACTTCTCCAAATATAACTCTTAGTGTAGATTCTGTTAAAGTAGGGGGTTCATCAGGTAATACTCTTGATGTTACTTATACAGTAGTAGAACCAGAAGGAACACCAACAACAGTTACTTTCGCTAACTCTGGTATTTCAAACAACAGTCAAGCTACTATAGTTCATACTACAGCAAATAACACTCTTAGAATAACAAACACTAAAGCTACTGATTGGAGTGGAGCAACTTTGACTGTATCAGCTACAGATGGTGTTAATACTGGAACAGATTCATTAACTATAGAATATAGTTCTCTAGAGCCAGTTCCTGATACAGTATACGATTGGGCGGCTATGACAATGTTTGGCAATGATAAGTATAATGAGTTTTCAAAGTGGGGTGCTGGACCTCCAGCATTAACTGCCATGTCTAATGGAACTACTATATCAAATTTAACATGGTCCAACTCAACAGATCAAATGCTTATAAGTAGTGTTTCACCTTATGGTCCAAAAGGTTATAGTATGTATTTTGAAGGTAATGATTACTTAGATATCACAGATCAAGGTAATTCTGCTACTGATTTTGAATTAGATACTGGTGCTTTTTCTATAGAAATGTGGTTTTTATCATTTGATAATTCAGGTACTAGAACATTATTTGAAATGGCGGCGACAAGTCAATCTCAAAATGTTGTAGGAATAAAATATAATGCATCAACTGGTTGGCAAGCTGGTGGATTTGATGGTAATGACATTGTTGGTTCACCTGCATATATGAACGGAATAGGTACTTTTGATGTTTGTAAATGGCATCACGTAGCATTATGTCGAGATGCTAGTGACGGATTAAAATTATATGTTGATGGTATTCTAGTAGGAAGTGCTACTGTTACAGGAACTACTTCTCAAAAAAGATTTAATAGAACTTCTGGTACAGTTAGATTGGGTGCTACTCAGGCTAGTGCTGGAAATTATTTTAAAGGTTACATAGCTGACGTAAGAATTGTCAAAGGCGCTCAAGCTTATTCGGCAGCCTTCACACCACCTACGGAAACTTTAGCAGATCATAGTTCAGGTACTACAATATTTAGAACAGGTTTAATGCCACACATATCAGATACAAAAGATTTAACTGGTAGAAATTATATGAACTCTTTGCCTAGAAACACACAAACTGGTGCTGATTATTACCAAGATTGTGGAGTTGAGGCTATTGTTGCTTCACCTTATAATATGACTTCACCTTGGGATAAATCTATACACGGTGGTTCTGCATTTTTTCCAACTAGAAATCGTCAATCTGGACTTTATGGTTTACAGTCTAGTTCACACGCAGATGTAATTTCGGCAATGCAGTTAACTTCCTCACAAGATTTTTCTCTTGAGTGTTGGATTTATATAAAATCTTTTTACTCTGATGCTGTTAATACTGGCGAACAGTATTCTGCTGGCTTATCAAATTTTAATATGCAAATATTATCTGGTGATAATCTTCCCCATTCGTCTGGCCAACGATCTGGTAAATTGTGGTTAGGTTTTGTTAACGGCGAGTTACAATTTCGTAAATGGAATGATTCCAATTATCCAAAATATGATATGAACTCAGCGACTAATCCATTACAAATCAATACTTGGTATCACCTTGCTGGTACTAGAATTAATAATGTTGCTAAATTATATATTAATGGACAGTTAAGATCCACAGAGTCTGGTACTGGAATTGCGACAGAAGCCATTAGTTCAGAAGGTTTTAATGTTGGTACAGGTTTCTCTGGCAATATAACAGATGTTAGATTTATGCATGGACAAGCCGCTTATACTGGAAATTTCACACCTCCAAATGGACCTTTAACTCAAACAGGTGGTAAATATCCATCAGAAACTAATGTTAATACTTCAATGACTGCTACTAATTGTAAAGTTTTATGGAATTTTGAAGAAGGTGGACTTATAGATCCTGTTAGTCATATACCTTGGAGAAATCTTAATGGCTATGCCACTAGTGCTTCTGATACAAGCCAAGTAAAATTCTCTGGTATACCTACTTGGGCAAAAGACGATAGTTATAACACTTTAATTAGACATAATAGATATGATTTTGATCATAAAAATGAAATTCATAAAAACGATAACGGCGAATATGTTGAAAATTTCTGGATTCCAAATGGATATACAGATTATACAGTGGAGTGTTGGGTACGTTTTGAAGATCATACAGAAAGTGCTGATAAGGGTGGTATATTCCAATTTCAACACCCAACTACAACTTATGGTGAACAGACTCATGGCCCTGGCATTAGATGTAGACAAAGCACATTTCGTTTCTTTAAAGAAGGAAATGGTGGGGAACAATCTTCTAGTGTAACTTGTTCTGATGACACTTGGTATCACGTAGCAATGACTAGACAAGCAATTAAACATGGCCAAGCAGGAGGCCATAGTACAAATTGTTTTGTTAATGGTGTCTTAACTAATAAATGGCTAGAAAATATGAATATGGCCAATTACTATAAGGCTTTATTTTTTGGATCCGCTGAAAATTGGACTACTGATTATAGTTATCTCAATATGGGAGATTTTAGATGGACAAGAGATTCAAAATATCCATTTGAGCCGAAGTTACAAACACTCACAACATCAACATCATTCCAAGCTGGACAAACAGTTACAGCTTCAAATACTAAATTATTAACTTGTCACGCCGCATCTATATCTGATGGTTCAGCGGGTAATCATTCATTGACAACTGGTGGAAATGCCGCAGTATCTAATTTTGCTCCTATAGGTGGTATGTATTCTGTATATTTTGACGGAACTGGTGATTATATAACAACACCATCTCACGCGGATTTCGCTTTCGGTTCAGGTGCATATTGTATGGAAGCTTGGATTTGGAGAGATAGAACTTCTGCGGCTAATGAAACTTTTTGGGGCCATCAGGGCTATAATAGTAATAACTCAACAAAAGTGAGTACGATACAGGCTAGTGATCATTTTGTGTGGTATTATAAGGGTGCTGGTTCTAATTTCGATACTACAGTTGAAATACCTTTTCAGAAATGGACTCATATAGCAGTTTGTAGAAAGGGTACTGGAGCTAATCAGGCTTTTGTAATGATAAATGGTTCTTGTGTTTATACTGGACAAGATGATTCTAGTAATAGTACTGCTGATACATTCTCTGTTGGAGGACTAGTTGGTTCAGAATCTTTCAAAGGTTATATATCAAATATGAGAGTAGTTAAAGGACAATCTGTGTACGATAAAGATTTCCAAGTACCACAAACAAACTTATATGGAATAACAGCAGTTTCATAAAAGTAGTTGACAACTATAAAGTTTTATGTTATGATTTATGTATGAAAATGAAAATAGGTTTTACTTGTAGTACATTCGATTTACTTCATGCTGGACACGTTCAGATGTTACGTGAAGCTAAAGAGCAATGTGATTATTTAATATGTGGACTACAAACTGATCCCACAATTGATCGTAAAGAAAAGAATGCACCTGTACAAACAATCGTAGAAAGATATACTCAATTAAACGGCATCAAATATGTTGATGAAATAATACCATATTCTACTGAACAAGATTTAGATGATATACTTTCTATGTACGATATACATATAAGAATATTAGGTGAAGAATATAGAGATAAAGAATTTACTGGCCGTGATATATGTAAGAAAAGAGATATTGAATTATTTTTTAATAAAAGAGAACATAGATTTAGTTCTAGCGATTTAAGGAGAAGAGTTTGCGAATAGGTATTGTTGGTTACGGAGTAGTAGGAAAAACAGTAAGCGATTACTTAGAAGAAAATGCAAAAGAAATAAAACAAGATTTAATAGATCCAGTTTTAGAAAACAATTTAACAATAACATCATCAAAAGCAGATGCTTTTATAATTTGTGTACCAGCACCTGGAAACTTTGATACTCTTATGTCTTTAAAAGGAGAATGTGATGATTCTATAATAAAAGATGTATTAGAACAAATAGGTACATCTAAACCAGTATTATTAAAAAGTACTGTAACACCCGATCTCATAAAAGAATATAGCGACAATGTAACATATTGTCCAGAATTTTTACGGGCTAAACACGCAAAAGAAGATTTCGAAACAAAAGAAATCTTTGTTGTGGGTGGAACATCTAAAAAGAATATCGATTTTTGGAAAAAAATATTTAATCATAAAAGATTTTATGAAACAGATAGACAAACTGCTAGTGCAATTAAGTATGCTTATAATTCTTTTCTAGCAACTAAAGTAACATTTTTTCATGAATTAAAAAGAAAATTACCTCCACAAATAAATTATGAACAAATGGTTGGTGCTTTGTCACAAATGAAAAATATTGGACCAAGTCATATGAAAGCTCCCAATTCTGATGGAGAATTAGGATTTGGTGGAGAATGTTTCCCTAAAGACATTGATGCTTTTCTAATATACATCAATCAATATTATCTAAAAAATCCAATTGGAGCAGGAATGGGTAGATTAGATATTCTAAACTATATTAAAAATGCGAATGATAAATTAAAAATTGATGCACTTTAGTTTCTTATAAATAGAAAGAAAATAATAATCTATTAGACGGATAGGGAACTCTAATGGCATCATCAAAAGCATTCGTAGCCAAGCATGGTTTGGCAGTAAACTCACCATCAACAGTAGTTTTCGGTTCAAACGCAAAACTTCACGCAAATAACACAATAACGGCAGGTACCATAACTGGTGCAATGTTAGCCTCTGGTGCAGGGAGAGACGATACTGTAGTACTTGCAACAAACACGGCATTACGTGCATTAATAACTGCTGAAGCAAATAGAAACACATTAGTTAATACTAATTTAACTGGAACAAATACAGCTATCAGAAGTTTAGTTACGGCTGAAACTGCCAGAACAACATTAGTTAATACTAATTTAACTGCAACAAATACAGCACTCAGAACATTAATAAGTGATAGATTGCAAGTTGCAAATGCTACTACACTATTTCTTGAAACTGGTAATGCGGCTGGAGCTGAACAAAGTGTTGGTGGACAAGTTACATTTTCACACAATGTTATTGTATCTGGTAACTTAACAGTAGCAGGTACTAGTACAACTGTTAATACAGAAACAATAAAACTTGCTGATAATTTAATAACAATTAATAGTAATCAATCTGGTACTCCTTCTGAAAATGGTGGTATCGAAATTGAAAGAGGTTCTGCTACTAATGTTGCTATTAGATGGAATGAAGGTACTGATAAATGGCAGTTTACAAATGATGGTTCTTCTTATACAGATTTCGGTGCTGGTGGAGTAACAGTTCAAGAAGAAGGTTCTTCTCTATCTAATTCTGGAACAACATTAAATTTTGTTGGTACTCCAGTAACTGCTTCTGGAACAGGTGCTACTAAAACAATTACAATCTCAGCTTTACAAAATCTTAGTGAAGATACTACACCTTCATTAGGTGGTACACTAGACACAGACGGGCAACTGATTAATTTTCGTGATAGTAGTGCTTCAACAGATGATAGATTGAATTTTGGTGATGGACAAGATTTAAGTATCTATCATACTGGTAGTGAATCAAGAATAGAAAACGACACAGGTATCTTACGACTTTCAGGTACTGATGTACGAGTTAATAGTGTTGATCAATCTAAAACTAGTGCAATTTTTGAAACAACCGCTGGCGTTACTCTTCAATATAATGGTAGCCAAAAATTTGAAACGACAACTGGTGGTATTAATGTAACAGGTACAGTAGAGTTTGATGGTTTAAGTGGTACTGGAGCAACAACAGTTACCGATATTTTAGACGAAGATGCTATGGGTTCTAACTCAGCGACAGCACTTGCTACACAACAATCTATTAAAGCTTATGTTGATGCATCTGCCTTATCTCTAATTGATGAAGATAATATGAGTACTAATAGTGCTACTCGTCCTCCATCACAACAATCAGTAAAAGCTTATGTAGATGCCGTTTCAGCATCAATTACGGCTGCCGATTTAACAAATGTTGAAGTTGATACTTTACTGGTTAAAAATCCAGCACAACAACATTCTCATACAGTTACAGTTGCAAGTAAAACTTCAGCACACCCTTATACAGGTACTGGTTCTTCTAGTGCTTTCTTCATAGATGGTAAAGAATCTCCATCTTTGATTTTTGCACCGAATATGACATATAGATTTGATCAAGCAGATAATACAAACTCTTCTCACCCTTTAAGATTTTATCTAGATGCGGCCAAGACAACAGCATACACAACAGGAGTAACAACAAACGGAACAGCAGGTAGTTCAGGTGCATATACACAAATTGTTGTAACAGATGCAACTCCACCTGTTCTTTACTATCAATGTTCTTCTCATGCCCATATGGGTTCAGTTGCTTCTTCACTTACAGAAGGTACAACAGATCATTATACTGAAGGTTCAACTAATCTATATTATACAAATGCAAGAGCAGATGCAAGAATAGCCGCGGCTAATATATCTGCTTTAAATAATGTGCATACTGCATCACCAACTGATGGACAAGCATTAGTTTGGGATAATAGTAATAGTAGATGGGCTCCAGGGACAGTTGGTGGTTCTTTAACAATTCAAGAAGAAGGTAGTGCGTTATCAACTGCGGCTACAACATTAAATTTTGTAGGTTCAACAGTTACAGCTAGTGGTTCAGGTACTACTAAAACAATTACAATTACTGGTGGAGCAGGTGGTAACTCTTTTTCATCAGTAGCAGTTAATGGTGGAAATACTGTTATAGCAACAGGCGCCACACAAAGATTGAATATTCAACCAGGAAATAATATTCAAATTGCAGGACATAATGCTAATAACACTCTAACAATTTCTGCAACTGGTGGTACTTCTGTAGGTGCTAATGGAAACTTTGGGGGCGATATGACTGTCGCAACTGCTTCTGGTTCAGCTACAACATTTACATCACCATTATCTACAAATCTAGCAAATAACATTATAGTATCTGTAGACGGCTTGTTGCAACGGCCAACAACTGACTATACAGTATCAGGAACAACAGTTACATTTGGTACAGCACCTGCATCTGGTACAGCAGTTATGATTAGAAGCTTTAGCGGAGGACTTACAAACAAAGCTGGTATAAATGTTCAAACTTTTACTTGTAATGGTTCGAATACAGTATATAAGTTAGCTGATCCTGTTTCGGCTTTAAATGATGTAATTGTAACTGTTAACGGAATTGTTCAACGTCCTACAACAGACTACACATATGCAAATCCAAATATTACTTTCCAAGGTGGAGCACCCGCATCTGGAGATATTTTAGCATTAAGAACATTCAATATCTCATCATCAGGAAGTAGGGCAACAGTAAGTGATACTGCACCAACTAATCCTGCAGATGGTGATCTCTGGTTCGACTCAACAGTAGCTAAAATGTTTATACGATACGAAGATGGAACTTCTAATCAATGGGTATCATTAAGTGTTCCAGGTGCCGATGGTTCTGATGGTGGTGGAGTAGCTTACGAAGCCTGTTCTTCAAATGTCACACTCGCTAAAGATAAAGGTTATCTTGTTGACACTTCAGCCGCTAGAACACTTACATTACCAGCTTCTGCTACAATAGGTGATGAATTAAGAATTATAGATGCTACAGGACAAGCAGGTACAAATAATATTACTGTAGCAAGAAACAGTCATAAAATACAAGGCGATGCATCAAACTTAACAATATCAACAAATAGGGCAGCCTTTGGATTAGTTTATTATAATGCCGCTCAAGGTTGGCTCTTAACAGAGAGATAATAATATGTCAGTATATCAAAGCATACGTTATGAGGCTGAACATTTATTATATGCAAATTTAGCCGCTTTGCCTACAACTGGATTAGTTGAAGGACAAACAGCATATACTACAAGTGATAGAAAGCTATATTGTTGGAATGGCAATAGTTGGTTTATTCTTTCAGAAGGCTCTAATGCTCCATCACTCATAGTATCAAGAGGTGGTGCAGTTGATAATTCAACTTCTGAAAGCCGTTCTCTATATGATAGTAAGTCTGATGTTATGGATTTTACATATACTGTTACTGATGATGGCCCCGGAGCAACTCTATCTGCTGTAACATTAGCCAATTCAGGTATTGCTGATACGAATGCCGCTACATTTACACACACTACTTCTAATAATCATTTAAGAGTTGCAATGGGAGGTAGTTATGGTGGTGAATTTAACTTTACTTTATCAGTTAATGATGGTGTTGCTACAACTACAAAAACAGTATATCTAAAACAAGCAGGACAAGAAATAACTTTTCCAGGTGAACTTTCTTGGAGTGCTGATTGGAATGGTGTTCAAGGATTAAATGGTAGCGATTCTGGATTTGCAGTTTCTGGGCATACAAATGGTGGTAATGCACAGGCTTGGAGAAGTGATCCTCTTAGAGTTGGTAATTATTATTTTGAATTAGATTATGAAGGTACATCACTAGCTAATTCTGAAAATAGTGGTGGTGCCGTTGGAGCATATTCAATGTGGGGCTTATATGGTGGAACATCTATGGGTAGTTTTGGTTATAATACTACGGGTACAGTTAATTGTTATGGTGGTTCTGCACAAATGTATGCACCTGGGGCAGGCTCAAACTTAGGAACTGCGGCTGGTTCTGTTTTCCATTATGCTTATAATTCAACATCACGAAAATGTTGGGTAGGTATTAGTGCTGATGGTACAGGAACTGTTACTTGGAGTGCCGGTGGTGCACCCGCTTCAAATGTTGGGACTGCTGGAAATGGACACGATTTAAGTGGTAGTGCTGGAGGAGATATTGTTTTTAATTTTGGTTCTGGCTCAAGTGGTGGTTCTGGAACTTCTAAAGGTTTTTTCAGAACTGGTGGAAATATTCTTGGTACCGTGCCCACTGGTTTTCAAAAACATTAGGAAGAAAATATGGCAGATTATTCAACAATAAGACACCAAACAAGAAAACCAACAGTTTATGCAAATGGTAGTGTTTTACCCACTAGTGGATTAACAAATGGAGATACTGCATTTTCTACACTAGGGCAAGATTATTATATTACAAATGGTACTGGTTGGTTTAGATTAAATTCAGTTGATGAAAATCCCACAGTAACTTTAAATAATACATCTTTTACAAGAGGTGCAGATGGTGGACAAATAGCTGATATAACATATACTGTCAATGATGATGTTACAGCAAATGCGGCTCTTACAATTACAGTTGCTAATTCTGGTATTGCTGATACTAATGATGCTACAGTTGTACACACAACAAGCAATAATCATATAAAAGTTACAAAAGTAGCAAGTACAAATAAAACATTTAATATCACAGTTTCGGCTCAAGATTCTAAGAGTAATACTGGACAAGCAACTGCAACAATAACTTATTCTTATACTGAAGAACTTCATAAACCATCTGGTACAACTCGATTGTTAGGTTTAACTTTCAATGGTGGTGCTATGGGTAAAACAGGATCTTGGAATACTCCGACTGTAACTGGTTCACCATCATATAGTAATCAAACGGGTGGTACTCTCAATAGTGGATATTTAAGTGGAACTAGTGCGGGTGCTTATTTAACAATGGGTGAATTAGCAAATGCTAATAGTAGTAACGGAAAAACATTTATAGCATGGTATAAAGGATCACAAAACAATGGTACAAATAGTGCATACTCACCAGGTATTCCAATATTTGGCGATAATACAGGCTCAGTTTGGATGGGATTTGGATTAGAAGATGGTATAATATGTGTTTGTGGAGGTGGCTCTGCAACGAAAGGTACTAATTCTGTATCTATGATAAATAACAGTTGGCGTATGTTAGCTTTTGTACACAAAACAAATAATAATGTTGATGCATATTGTGATGTTAGTGGTACAATGACAAAAGAGATTTCAGATAAGAGTGTTTCTGGTAGTACAAGTTATAATAGAGTAAGTCTAATAGGAACAGGTTATAACTATAGTGGTATGAATTATCCAACTGCTCTAGATGCCATACAAGTTTATGATGGTGCATTAACACAGCAAAACATACAAGATATATTCGATAAGGGTGGGTAATTAGAATGTCAACTTATAGTACAGAAAGATATGTCGCAAAAGGTACATTAAATGTAGCAAACAAGGCCGCATTAACTAACACACTAGCCGCTTCACAAGGAGCTGGTTCTTTAGCTTATGCTTTAGCAGAAGATAGAGTTTTTATTTCTAATGGTACTGGTTGGTATTATTTAAAAGATCAAAATGCGATTCCAGCTGTGACATTAAATGCAACTGATTTTAAAATGGGAACAGATGGTAATGTAGCTGATATAACATATACAGTTACAGATGATACAAAACCAGTTACAGTTACAATATCAAACTCTGGTATTGCAGATACAAATACAGCTACAATTGTCCATACTGCATCTAATAACCATGTAAGAGTTACAAATGTAAAAGCAAACGAGGGTACTTGGAGTGGTTCTGTAACTATTAATGCTAGTGATCAGGTTAATACTGGTACTGCTACTGCAACATTAGAAGCAACATACACACCATATCTTGCATTTAAAAATGCATATCTTAGTGGTACAGGAATTTCAGATTCTGGGACAGGTGGTACAGAAAGAGTTATAGCGGGTGGAACAAGAGCATCTCCTATAGATTTAACTACTATGCTAACATCTACTGCACAAAGTGGTGATATTGTTAAATTAGATCCAAAAGCTGGATCAAGTTATGGATATTTTACAGTAGATGTTAATAATACAAATTTTGATACTCCTTATGCTGGTGATTTATTTGATGGTAAGCATTTTGCAATTGCAGGATCAGGTGCAGATCCAACATATATTATTATAATACACACAGCTGGTACTGGAACATCTACAAAAGTTTTAGATGCTCAAACAGCCTCATCTTATAATACCGCAAGTGGGGCATCACCAGCTAGAACATATTGGAGAAAAATGTTTAATCTAACATTTTGGAGAGAAGTTTATAGCGGAAGTAGTTATGTAGAAGCTATGGTTGGTGATCCATATGGAAGACAAGGTGGTTGTTCTTTTCAAAATGTATTATTTGATTATAGACAAGATGGTGCAAGTCAAACAACATATAATCCATCTTCTACTGGTAGTAACTCAAGATTTAGTTGGCAATATAACAATAGTAATATTACTACACCAGTTACCAATTTTGTTAATTGTTCTTTTGTAAATTACAATGATGTTACTGGTAGTTATAGTGGTGTAGATGGTGCTGTAAACTTAACTAATTGTGCTTTTGATGATGATACTGGAACAACACCTGAAGGTACTAAATTTGGACAAACATTTTATTTTTCAAAGCCCACAGAAAAATTCACAAGTGATTCAGATACAGATTTAATATCGTGTCAAGAAAATTCTTTATCAGGTTCTCCTACAGTTTTAGGAACTGTTCCTGCAAGTTCAACTCTTCCATTTACTTCTAGTGGACAAAAAAGTAGAGATTTTCCTGGTACGGATAGTAACTTTATAAGATATTCAAATGTAGCGACTGGTGGTACAGGAGAATATACAATTGAAGGTTGGTTTAATTTCGATACACTTGCCGCAAGTCAAACTCTTATAACTATTAATGGTAGTCAGATATACTATTATCAAGTAGCTAATAAAATAAGATTTTATAATTCAGGTGGTAGTGCAAACTTTAGTTGGACACCTACTGCTACAGGTACTTGGTATCATATTGCATTAGTAAGAAATGCAAGTAATGTTTGGAAATTATTCCATGATGGTATAGAAGATACTACAACTATATCAAACTCTCATTCAATGACTGGACAAGTAGATATAGGTGCTTGGAATACTGGTGCTGAATGTTTTAACGGAAAGATATTTGGAATAAGATTAAGTGATAAAGCTAGATACCCAACAATCGGTGGTTCGCAAGGTGGAAATCAAAATGGGGTAACATTTACAGATGGTGATGATGCTGGTAGTCACTTATCTGCACATTATAAAACATACTCTAAATCTGGTGTACCAACTCATAAAACTGGACATTTAAACGACTTATTTAAAATTGATGATCAAACTTTAAGGCTTACACAGTCTATTTTATAATTATAAATAGAGACATAATTATGTCTATTTAAGAGGAGAATAACAAATGGCCTTAAACTTTCCAAATAGCCCAAGTAATGGGGATACATTTGAAGGTTTCGTTTATAATACTAGTAAAGGTTATTGGAACTCAACAAAAGAGTCCGATACTGCTGTAACAGTATACGCAAATCTGGCCGCATTTCCGAGTTCTGGTAATGTTGTAGGTGATTATGCTTTTGCTACAAATACGAAAGCATTATATGTTTGGGACGGAACAGAATGGGATAGAGTAAGCACAGGTGATAATGAAAATCCAAGACTCACTACAACACCAGCTACTACACTTGATTTAGAAGCTGATGGTAGTACAAGTGCATTAACTATAGCCGCCTCAGATCCAGAGGGTTTTCCAATTACGTATGATCACGATACAAATCCATCAAGTCCTAATCAAGTAACAAATATTGCAAAATCAGGTGGCACATTTACACTAACACCTTCAACAAATCAAGCACACGCTGGTAGCTTTACACTAAGATTGAAAGCGAGTGATGGTGTTTCTACTACTTCTCATGCAGTAGCAGTTACACTTGCATTCTCTCCTGCTCAAACTTTCAGAACATTATATATTGCACATACTTCAGGAACAGTTAGAGAAATTACTGGTGGTGCCAATGAAGCAGGTGCAGTAAGTCTTGATACTTTGATTACAAGTACTGCAAATAATGGTGATTTAATATTGTTAAATCCTGCCTCTGGTAGTTCTTACGGACATTTCAAAATTACTCATAGTACGGGAGATGATACATCTTCTGCGAACCCTTTTGCTAATAAACAAATAGCAATAGTAGGTGGAGGAATGAAACCTAATAATATATTCATATGGCACAACCATGACGGTACCACTGGTAGACGAGATCACCCTATTCTTCAAAGAGCGTGGACTGGTTCAGCACCTTCTAATGCTACTGAACGAGCTTTAACTTATCGTCAATTTATGTTCAATCTTACATATCATAGACATCAAACTTCAGGTACTAACTATGAAAATGCAATTACTAGGGCACCTACTTCTGGTGGTACAATGCTGAATTGTATCATTGATCTTAATAATAGTAATTTTAGTTGGAGATATGATAATGCTAATGCTACTACTTATAGAATGTCATTTAAACATTGTTCATTTTTGAATTATGGTTCAGCAATTTCACCTTATTCTGGAGCCCAAGCCTCTGTAAGAGTTATAGATTGTGCATTTGAAGGTGGTACTAACAGATTTTCTGATATTACAGACATAGGAACTAATCAAGAGAGTGTCGGTTTTGATGATTGGACATACGATAATTATACTACAAAGAATATTGAAACAACCACTGCTATCGCAAATGGTACATATGGACATTTAAAAGATTTAAATTCTCTCACAGGATCTAATGTACTATTCAATAATTATCAATCAGCGAACTAATGTAGGAAGTATTATAAATAGAGACATAATTAAATGTAAGGAAAAAAATTATGTCAACTCCAAATTCAAGAACAACATTGAAGGATTACTGCCTTAGAAGATTGGGACATCCAGTTGTTGAAATAAATGTTGATGATGATCAAGTAGATGATCGTATTGATGATGCTTTAGCTTTCTATAGAGATTATCATTATGACGGAACTGAAAAAGATTTTTTAAAGCATACTATAACAACAGCAAATATTACAAACAAATATATTGATATACCATCAACTGTTAGTGGTATCATCAGAGTTTTTCCAGTTGGAACAGGACTCAATGCAAACAATCTATTTAATCTTAGATATCAGTTAACATTAAACGAAGTTTTCGACTGGAGCAAGTCGGCCTTCTCTGGTTACTATACCAATATGGAAAATATTGCCTTGATGCAAGAGATATTTGTAGGGCAACAAGGTATACGTTTCAATAGACATACAGATAAACTTTATATAGATATGGACTGGGACGCAAAAGTAACTGCTGGTGAATATCTTATTGTAGAGTGTTATAAAGTTTTAAATCCAGATACACACACTTCTGTTTGGGGAGATTGGTGGTTAAGACAATATACAACACAACTTATCAAACGTCAATGGGGAGAAAATCTCAAGAAGTTTGAAGGTATGCAACTCCCTGGTGGTGTAAGTTTTAATGGTTCTGCTATATGGGGCGAAGCTGAAGAAGAGATAAAAAGATTAGAAGAAGAAATAATATCAAAGTTTTCAATGCCCGTAATGGACATGATTGGATAATTTAAATGCCAACTAATTTTTATTTTAATAATAATGCTCATAGTGGGCAACAGAATCTAATTGAAGATTTAATAATCGAATCAATTAAGATTTATGGCTATGATAATTTCTATATACCAAGACAACTCATAAAAGAAGATGATTTGTTTGGTGAAGATGTATTATCTAAATTTGATAGTGCATATCCAATAGAAATGTATATTAAGAACGTAGAGGGTTTTGATGGAGAGGGTGAGTTTCTATCAAAGTTTAATCTAGAAGTTAGAGATCAGATTACTTTCTCAGTATCACATAGAAGATATCAAGAAGAAATACCAGAAGGTGCTATTAAGTTAGACGAGCAAGGCGATAAAATACAACGCCCAATGGAAGGTGATTTAATATTCTTTCCACTCACAGGACAGCTATATGAAATTAAATATGTAGATAAGCAACCAATATTCTACCAAATGGGTTCTTTACAGATGTATGATTTACGTTGTGAGTTATTTGAATACAGTCACGAAGTTGTTGAAACAGGTATCAAAGCGATTGATGATCTGGCCGCAAGACACACTATCAACGTACTTAACTTTCAAGTACTTCTTGAAACTTATAAAGAAAGAGCAGTTGGTACAGCGATACTCTCAAATGGTGGAGTTGGTAGTGTTACAGTAACAAATTCTGGAGATTACGCAACTGTTCCATCAGTTACATTTGGAGCCCCTCCCGCGGCACAGAAAGCCTTAGCTACAGCAACAATATCAGGTGGTGCAGTAACGGGTGCAACATTAAATACAAATCAATATGGTTCTGGATATATAGCAAATGTTCCAGTAACATTCTCAGATCCAGAAACAACACAGAGATTAAATGCAACAGCAACAGCTTCAATATCAAGTGGAGCTGTTACAGGAACAAATATTACTCAAGCAGGTGGATTTTATTTACAACCACCATCTGTTTCAGTTTCAGCATCTCCTTCTGGACAAGATGCTGTTATAACATCTTCTCTTAATGCTAATCATAGTGTTGCAAGTTTAACTGTTCAATCTGCAGGTGGTGGTTATACTTCAGCACCTACAATAACAATTGCCGCTCCAAATAATGCTATACATTTTGCGGCATCTGGAACAGCTACAGCTAATAGTCAAGGAAATATTACAAGTATTACAATTACTGAAGGTGGTAAATATTATGAAAATCCACCAACAGTTAATATTGCTAATCCACCTGATCGACAAACAGCCACAGGGACACCTGTATTAACTGGTTCAGGAGTTACTAGTGTTAGTATGAGTAGTGCTGGAAGAGGTTATGTCAATGTTAATGGTACTCCGTATGTGCCATCTGTTACATTTACTGTAGAAACTTTTGCAGGTGGTATTAAACTTGAAGATAATAGTGGACTATTATTAGAAGCTACTGCTAATACAACACACGAAAATACTACAGCGAATAATACATTTTTCGAAACAGAGAAAACTGGTTTCTTAGACTTTACAGAACGGAATCCATTTAGTGAAGGGACTGATTGGTAATGTTTGGACAATTTCACTATCATAGCGCCATACGTAAATATATTATCATGTTTGGTAATATGTTTAATGATATAGACGTAGTACGTTTCAATAAAGCAGGCGAAAGTACTCAACAGATACGTGTACCCATTGCATACGGCCCGAAAGAAAAATTTCTAGCAAAACTTAGAAGTGATCCAGATGGTAGACGAGAGATAGCAATGGTGTTACCGCGGTTATCTTTCGAAATCGAATCTATGCTTTACGCTCCAGATAGAGTACTAAGTCGTTCACATAAACAAGTTGGTAAAGGTGGAGGAAACAACACTTTAAGACAAACTTGGACTCCAGCTCCATATGATATCGATATGGTTCTTTATGGTATGTTCGCAAACAATGAAGATGCAGTACAAGTAGTAGAACAGATATTACCATATTTTCGCCCAGAGTGGACAAATAGTGTAAAGATAGTTAAAGAATTAAATCAATACGTAGATGTTCCTACTGTGCTTACTGGTATGACAATAGAAGATACATATGATGGTGATTTTGATACACGTAGAGCAATAATATATACATTTCAATTTAGAATAAAAGGATATATATTTGGACCTGTTACTAATCGTGGTATTATTCGTAGGGCTTATGTTAATCAGTATGTGCCTTCTAGTAATACTGCTACTGGAAATGTAGTTATCAGTACAACTGATGATAAACTACAAAAAATAACTTTAACACCAGGACTTTTAGCGAATGGACAGCCGACATCAAATAGTTCAGCTAGTATTCCTATAAACCAAATATCAGCAAACTCTAATTATGGATTTGCTTTTGATAGGGAAGATTTCTTTCAATGAAAAATAATGTGACAGATAATCTAAATGATGTTTTCAAAGTGGGAACTGATTTAGTGGAAGTAGAAAAAGAAAAAACAGAAGTTAATGTGCCTGAAGATGTAGATAACGATTACAAATATGCAAGAGAAAATTTGTACGGAGTTATTGAAAAAGGTACAGAAGCTTTAGATAATTTAATTGACTTAGCGAAAGCTAGTGAACACCCTAGAGCATTTGAAGTTGTATCTCAACTTACCAAGACACTTGTAGATGCGAATAAAGACTTACTAGAGATTCAAAAGAAAGTTAAAGACTTAAAGAAAGAAGATGAAAAAGAACAACCTCAACAAGTAACAAATGCATTGTTTGTTGGTTCAACTGCTGAACTTCAAAAAATGATAAACGGGAGATGATATGTACGAATATAATGTAAAAGTAGTAAAAGTAATTGACGGAGATACTGTTGATGTTGATATCGATTTGGGTTTCGGAGTTTGGTTACATAAAGAAAGAGTAAGACTTCACGGTATCGATACACCCGAATCTAGAACAAGTGATGCTGAAGAGAAAGTGTATGGACTAAAAGCTAAAGAATTTCTTACTAAATGGGTAACAGCAGGTGATGTCACTCTGAGAACAAAAACTTATGATGCTAAGGGAAAGTTTGGTAGAATACTTGGAGAATTATGGTATGGTGGTACACATAATATAAATCTAAAGATGATTGATGAACATCACGCAGTTGCTTATCACGGACAATCTAAAGATGATATAGCAGAAGAACATTTAAAAAATAGAGTTTTTATAAACGAAAGAGATAGAAACATAGAAGATAGAAAAACGAATGCCAACTAATACGTATCTTGGAAATCCAAATCTTAAAGCAAAGGGTGTACAAGTTGAATATACTAAAGATAGTGTAAACGAATTTCTAAAATGTTCTAAAGATCCAGTATACTTTGCAAAGAATTATGTTAAGATAATTAACGTAGACAGAGGACTTATACCCTTTGAAATGTATGACTTTCAAGAAGAGATGGTTAATACATTTAATCATAATCGTTTTAGTATATGTAAACTACCAAGACAATCAGGAAAATCAACAACAGTTACAGCTTACATATTATGGCTAATATTATTCCATGATAGTCAGAACATAGCCATTCTTGCTAACAAAGGTTCTCTTGCAAGAGATTTGTTAGGTAAAATACAATTAGCATATGAATATTTACCAAAATGGTTACAGCAAGGAATTGTTGTATGGAATAAAGGTAACATAGAATTAGAGAATAGTTCTAAAGTTGTATCAGCCGCAACATCATCTTCAGCTATTCGTGGTGGTTCTTACAATCTGATATTCTTAGACGAATTTGCATTTGTGGGTAATAATATGGCTGAAGAGTTTTTCAGTTCTGTTTATCCTACGATATCTTCTGGACAAAGTTCGAAAGTTATTATCGTATCTACACCGAATGGTATGAATCATTTCTATAAGATGTGGACTGATGCAGAAGAAAAGAATAGTAAATATGTGCCTATCGAAGTACATTGGGGCCAAGTACCAGGAAGAGATGAACAATGGAAATTAGAAACGATAGCAAATACTTCAGATGAACAGTTTAGACAAGAATTTGAATGTGAATTTCTAGGTTCTGCTGGTACACTTATACACCCAACTAAATTAAAAAATCTTGCACACGTTAAACCACGAAAAGTTTGGGAAGAAGTAGATGTATATGAAGATGCTATTGAAGGACACACATATGCAATGTCTGTTGATGTTTCAAGAGGTGTTGGTTTAGATTACTCTGCATTTGTTGTAGTAGATATAACACAAATGCCATATAAATTAGTAGCAAAGTTTAGAAGTAAAGATATGTCACCTCTTGTATATCCGACAATTATATACAATGTGGGAATGCATTACAATCAAGCATTTGTTCTTGTTGAAGTTAATGATATAGGACAACAAGTAGCAGATATATTACATCAAGACTTAGAGTATGAAAATATGTTGTCAACTACTCTTAAGGGTAGAGCAGGACAACAAATAAGTGGTGGATTTTCTGGTTCTACATCTATGGGAATAAGAACAACAAAACAAGTCAAAAGAATAGGTTGTTCTAATTTAAAAGATTTAGTTGAACAAGATAAATTTATTATACAAGACTATGACTTGATAGTGGAGTTATCTACTTTTATAAGTAGAAATGGAAGCTATGAAGCTGAAGAGGGTTCGCATGACGATTTAGTAATGTGTTGTGTTTTATTTTCTTGGCTAGCCAAGCAAACATATTTTAGAGACATTACTGATACAGATATACGACAACGAATCTATGATGATAAGTTAAGAATGTTAGAGGAACAAGCTTTACCCTTTGCAATTGTAGATGATGGACAGCCTGAGCAAGGAATTGTACACAATCAAGCTGATATTGAAGAATTTATCAACAGTAAAAACAAAGATAACTGGTATAGAATCTAAATCACTTAAAAAGTGTTTTTTATAAATATTGGTGTAATAAAGCAAACTAAATGCAAAAAATCTTGGTATAATCTTAAAGGAGATAAACAATGGCATTTCAAGTATCACCTGGAGTTAATGTTAGTGAGGTTGATCTTACTACTGTTGTGCCTGCAGTTTCGACTACAACCGGGGCATTAGCTGGACATTTTAAATGGGGTCCTGTTGAAGAGAGAGTATTAATCGATAGCGAAGATAGATTAGTATCAACTTTCTCCAAACCCAATTCTAATACAGCTAGTGACTTCTTTACTGCGGCAAACTTTTTATCTTATGGTAATTCCTTATTTACAGTACGAGTAGTAGACTCTTCAACAGCTAAAAATGCCGTGACTGGTTCAGTCGGTGCATATGTTAAAAATACTACACACTATGAAGAAGCTTTCACCCATGCATCTAATAATGGTGACTGGATAGCAAAATACCCTGGAATAATGGGTAATAGTTTAAAAGTATCTGTATGTCAAGGAAAAGCGGCATATGAAAGTGCAGTAACAGTAGCACAAACCTACTCAATAACACAGAACACAAAATCATTAAAAATTAATACTAACTCTTTTACACCCGGAAATAGTTTCGCTGTAGGAGATTTAGTTCTACTAGGACCAGATAAGCACAGTTGTAAGATAGCATCTATGTCTGGTAACACAATCACTCTAGATAGTAATTACACAGGTAATACTGTTACTAGAAGTGCAGTAGCAATTACAAGAAGATGGGAATATTTTAATAGTGTAGACAATGCACCTACAACTACTACACACGCAAATACAGTTAACTCAACTGGAGATGCAATACACGTTGTAGTTGCCGATCATGGAGGAGAAATCTCTGGTTCTGCAGGACAAGTATTAGAAGTTTGGGAAAATGTCTCAGTAGCTTCTGACGCCAAAACAGAACAAGGTGGAGGAAACTACTACAAAGATGTAATCAATCAAAGTTCATCTTGGATTTGGTGGGGAGCCCACAACACTAACTTAACAAATTCTGGAAAAATAGCTGGTTCTACAAATGACGGAACAGCTGGTTCTGGTGTATCTTATGCGGCCGCGGCTCTACCTGTAACAAATATTATGAGTAAGGGAATAGATGGTACCAGCCCTGGTACTTCTGCCATAATTGCAGGATTAGATAAGTTTAAATCAGCAGAAGATGTTGATATATCACTTATACTCGGTTCAGCAAATGCTGTAACTGTAGCTACACATATGATATCTAACATAGCTGGTTCAAGAAAAGACTGTGTAGCAGTTGTTTCACCAGAAAGAGCAGATTGTGTTAATAACAACTCTTATGCTGGTAAAGAAAGAACAGACATTATCGCATATAGAGATACACTACCTAGTTCTTCTTATGCAGTTATGGACTCTGGATGGAAATATCAGTATGACAAATACAATGATGTATATAGATATGTTCCTTTAAATGGAGATACTGCAGGGCTTATGGTTCAAACAGACTTAACTAGAGATCCATGGTATTCACCAGCAGGCTTCAATAGAGGTAATGTTAAGAATTGTATCAAACTAGCATTCAATCCAACAAAAGCAGATAGAGATGAACTATACAAGAAGGGTGTTAACCCAGTAGTAACATTCCCTGGACAAGGTACTGTATTGTTCGGTGATAAAACTATGTTGGCTCAACCTAGTGCTTTCGATAGAATTAATGTAAGACGATTGTTTATAGTTCTAGAAAAAGCTATCTCAACTGCCGCTAAATTCACTCTATTTGAATTTAATGATACTTTCACACGTTCACAATTCAAAAACTTAGTAGAGCCTTTCTTACGAGATGTTCAAGGGCGAAGAGGTATTACAGACTTTGCTGTTGTATGTGATGGCACTAACAATACGGGTGAAGTAATCGATAGAAACGAATTTGTTGGAGACATTTATGTTAAACCAGCACGTTCAATAAACTACATTCAACTTAACTTTGTTGCAGTTCGTTCTGGAATAGAATTTTCTGAAATTGTAGGGAAAGCAACATAAATAGGTAGACAGGAGATAAAAAAATGGCTTTTAATGTAAACGAATTTTCTGGTGCCTTAAAGTCGGGTGGTGCAAGAAACTCACTTTTTCAAGTGAATATTACAAACCCGATTAACGGAGTTGCTGATGCTCAAGTCCCCTTTATGTGTAAGGGGGCTCAAATACCTGCGGCTACTTTAGGAACTATTGAAGTTCCATATTTTGGTAGACAGATTAAGATAGCGGGTAATAGAACATACGCAGAATGGAGTCCTACTATCATTAATGATGAAGATATGACAATCAGAAATGCAATGGAACAATGGAATCACTCTATCAATAGTGTTCAAGGTAACTTGAGAACTACTGGCGGTTCTGCTCCAACTCTGTATAAAGCTTCAGCACAGGTAACTCAGTATTCAAAAACTGGCGAAATTCTACGAGTATACAACTTTGTCGGATTATATCCATCAGAAGTGTCTACTATAGATATGGCTTGGGACGCCGAAACAATCCAAGAATATACTGTGACTTTTCAGTATGATTATTGGGAAGTATCAGGTGGTACTACAGGAAATGCAGGCGGAATTTAATTCTAGCAAGTGATTTCGTGAGTCATAAATATATGATTAGACACACGTAAAGGATATAATATGGCAGAAGAAAGAAAGGGTTTTCTGCGAGAAGCAGTTGAACTATTCGGATTTCGTATAGGTAGGCCTGACAAAGATGCTCAGAATCTACCTTCATTTGTTCCCCCATCTAATGATGATGGTTCTTTAACTATCGCTGAAGGTGGAGCATTCGGAACAACAGTTGATCTTGAAAATAAAATCAAAAATGAATCAGCCCTTATAACAAAATACAGAGAAATGTCTCTGCAACCAGAGGCTGAACGGGCAATAGATGATGTCATCAACGAGGCTATTATTGTTGATGACAATCAAATGCCTGTAGAAATCAACATGGACGATGTTGAAGAAGGTTATCTTTCAGAAGATATCAAAGAACTCATACGTATGGAGTTTGATTCTATTCTGAAGATGCTCAAAATGAATACTAAAGGATATGAAATCTTTCGTAAATGGTACGTAGACGGAAGAATATATTTTCATTGCGTTATAGATTTAAAAAGTCCTAGATTAGGTATCAAAGAATTACGTTACGTTGATCCAAGAAAAATCAAAAAAGTTAAAAAGCCAGTACGAGATCCAAAAGCTAAGATAGACTCTGCGGCATTAATGAAAGAAGTATTTGATAAGAAATACGAAGAGTTTTATCTATATCAAAACAAAGGCGTTAATGATAGTAATTCTGGACTTAAAATTGCACCAGATGCCATAGCTTATTGTCATAGTGGAGTTTTAGATACTAGAAACTATTCTGTACTATCACACTTACATAAAGCTATTAAACCACTTAATCAGTTAAGAATGCTAGAAGATGCTACTGTTATTTACAGATTAGCTAGAGCACCTGAAAGAAGAATATTCTACATTGATGTTGGTAATTTACCGAAGCAAAAAGCTGAACAATACCTAAGAGATATGATGATTAAACACAAGAACAAACTTGTGTATGATGCTAATACTGGTGAAGTAAGAGATGATAGAAAATTTCTCACTATGCTAGAAGATTATTGGCTCCCTAGAAGAGAGGGTGGAAGAGGAACTGAAATTACTACTTTACCAGGTGGACAAAATCTTGGTGAATTAGAAGACGTACAATACTTTAGACGTAAGCTTTATGAATCATTAAACGTACCTATCTCACGATTAGAGACAGATACACAGTTTAATGTTGGTAGAAATTCTGAAATAACAAGAGATGAAATTAAATTTTCTAAGTTTGTTAATAGATTACGTTCTAAATTCTCAGAATTATTTTTAGTTTTATTAGAAAAACAACTTATGCTCAAGGGTGTTATGACTTTAGGTGAATGGGCTGAAGTAAAAGATTTATTAAAGTTTGACTTTCAAGAAGATAATCACTTTTCAGAATTAAGAGATGGTGAAATTCTAAGAGAAAGAATGACTTTATTACAAGATATAGATCAATATACAGGAAGATATTTCTCTCAAAAGTGGATTAGAGAGAATGTTTTAAAGCAAACTGAAGAAGATATTGAACAAATAGATCAAGAAATTGAAGGTGAGAAAGAATCCGATGATGAATTGGAGACTGAGGAATAAACAATTATAAATATGCAATAGGAGAATAAATTATGGCTGAGAAAGAATACACTTCCGCAGATGCAGTAAATTTTGCAATGTCTGGTAATTCAGGTGAGTTTAAAAATGCTGTTAATAAATTAATGGCAGATAGAGTAGCACAAGCAGTAGAACTAAAAAGAGTAGATGTTGCGGCTAACTTTATGAAAACTCAAGAAGTAGAACCAGAAGTTACTGTAGAACCAGAGGTAGCAACAGCCGAACCAGTAGAGGAACCAACAGATGCGACTACAGAAGTTCAGTAATTTCATTGGCGAAGCCGATGCAAAAGATTACGTAGCACCAAAAGATTCTGATGATGAAGCAATTAAATATAAGCCTCGTTCTAAAGGTGAAGAAGAGTTTTTAGCTAAACATAAAGCTACTAAATCTGATGCTGAGCCTAGAGGACAAGATCATATCTTTAACGGAAGTATCAAAGAAGAAGTCGAAGTAGAAGTAGAAGACGAAAAAAAAAAGTTAGATGAAGGCGTTTTAGATACTTTACGTAAGATAGTTAAAGATAAACAGGCTCAAAAAATTAAGTTTAAGAATGGCAAACAGATGATGATTGATATGCAAACTGCCAATATGATTACTAAGTCATTCGATAAAAGAATTAAAAAAGCTGATACTAAGGCTAAAGTTGAAAAGTTACTGGACAGTAGTCCAGAAGGCTTAATGAAAGTCTTAGATATTATGCAAAATAATTAAGGACAGAGAAATGGGATTATCAATAAAGGGGACATCTACAGCACTAGCTACAGGTACCACAAAGTTTAAAGATGCAACGTCAGTTCATCTCTGTGGACATACCTCAGCCGCTACAGTCACATTAAGAAATGAAGCTGATGATGCCGATATCGGAACATTAAAAATACCCGCTAATGGCCAGCTGGTAGTTAATTTATTTATTGGCCAGGGATTACGTGGACCTACAAACGTATTCGGTACACAAGTAGCCGCAGGAGATTCAATCTAATGAAACTAATATGTGAAGACAACTTTGAAGAAGTACAATATCTGCACGAAGAAAAAGACGGAAAGAAAAGTCTTCATATAGAAGGTGTCTTTATGCAAGGCGATATTAAAAATAGAAATGGAAGAGTTTATCCAAGAGCCATTCTAGCTAATGAAGTAGCAAGATATAATAAAGAATACATTGAAAAGAAGAGAGCATATGGTGAACTCGGACATCCACAAGGACCTACTATTAATTTAGAGAGAGTATCACATCTTATAACATCTCTAAGACAAGAGGGTTCTAATTTCATTGGTAAAGCAAAAATTATGACTGAAACTCCATATGGTAAAATAGTTGAGTCTCTTATGAAAGAAGGCGCTCAACTTGGTGTATCAAGTCGTGGTATGGGAAGCTTACAGCAAAAGGGTGGCGCCCAAGAAGTACAAAAAGATTTTTATCTAGCAACTGCCGCTGATATAGTTGCTGATCCATCTGCACCTAGTGCCTTTGTTAATGGCATTATGGAAAGCAAAGAATGGGTATGGGATAACGGTATGATACGTGAAGCCGATATCGCTGACATGCAGAATGAGGTTAAAACAGCCTCGAGAAGTGAGTTAGAGAATGTAAAGTTGAAAGTCTTTGAAGATTTTCTATCAAAACTATAAAATTTATAAATAGATTGTAATTAATAAAATGATCAAAACAAGGAGCAAATAGATGTCCGATCAAGTTCAAGAAAACACTCAAGAGGAAGAAATCCTCGAGGACGTGGTTGCTGATCAGGAAGTTGAAGCTGTTGAGTCAGATGATAGTTCAATTGACGAAGGTAAAAAGGCGTCAATGGGTGATCCTTCAGAAATTCCAGATCCAGATCCTAAGTCAAACTCAGGCAAAGAAGCCAAAAAGGGAGCTGGTGAGCCTGCTCAAAAACTCCCCGGTACTAAAGTTGGTATGATCAATGCTATGGTTCAGAAACTTAACTCAATGAATAAAGCTGGTGTTAAAGATATGGTAACAACCATGATGCAACCTGCTAATGAAGAAGTAGCTGAAACTGAAAAAGCACCAACACTTAAAGAAACAATTAAAGTATCTAAAGACGATATCGATATTTCAGATGATGTTAAAGCATTATTTGGTAACGAAGATTTGTCAGAAGACTTTAAAGATAAAGCAACAACAATCTTTGAAGCCGCTGTACTTTCAAAAGTAAATGAAGTACTAGAAAACGCAACAGTAGATATGAATGCTGAAATCGAAGCTGAAAAAGAGTCTCTAAAAGAAGACTTAACTAAAAAGCTTGACGATTACCTAGAGTATGTCGCTGAAGAGTGGGTTAAAGATAATGAACTTGCTATCGAAAAAGGCATACGTTCAGAAATCGTTGAGAACTTTATGGTTGGCTTACGTAATCTTTTCACAGAAAACTATATCGACATTCCAGAAGATAAAGTAGATATCGTTGATGAGATGGCTTCTAAAGTTGAAGAACTAGAAAAATCAGTCAATGAAGAAATCGAAAAGAATATCGAAGTTAAAAAAGAACTATCTGAGATGAAAAAGAATGAAGCTTTCATTCAAGTTAGCGAAGAACTAACAGAGACTCAGAAAGAGAAATTGAAGTCCTTAGCTGAAGGTGTTGATGTAGAAGACGAGAAGTATATCGACAAGCTGAAGACTATCAAGGAGAACTATTTTCCAAAAGACGGGGAAGTGGTAAATGAGAATGATGTGAGTGAGGAAGAACCTCTGGAGAATATAGAGGAAGATAGTAACCAAGTGAACGGCTCTATGGCCGCGTACACGCAGGCCATATCTCGAAGCATCAAAAAGTAATAATTTATAAATATTGTAACTAAAGGCTGAAAATAGTTTAAAGGAGAAACTAATATGTATCAATCTGATGAACTTCAAAAGAAGTGGCAGCCAGTTCTTGAGCACCCTGATTTAGCAGAAATAAAGGATGCCCATAAGAGAGCCGTAACTGCAACTCTTCTTGAAAACCAAGAAAATTCTGCCAGAGAGCAAAACGCTGGTTCTGGTGGATATAGAAGTCCTTCTCTACTTGGAGAAGCGGCGCCAACTAACGCAATGGGAGCCTCAAGTTCTACCGCATCTGCTGGTAGTGTAGACACTTTTGATCCCGTTTTAATCTCACTCGTAAGACGTTCTATGCCAAATCTTATAGCATATGATGTTTGCGGTGTTCAACCAATGACTGGACCAACAGGACTCATTTTCGCAATGAGATCCAGACTAGCATCTCAATCAGGTAGTGAAGCACTCTTCAATGAAGCAGGAACTCACGTATCTAGAGGTTCTGGTAATGGAGCGAATACAGCCTCTTTCGCGGCGGCTAACTCTTCTGCTGGCGGAGTAATGGCAGGAACTGATCCTACTGCAAGATCGGCTTCTTCAACTGGTGGTGCTTATAACGTCCACACAGGTATGTCAACAGCCACTGCTGAAGCTTTAGGTGACGGAACTGCGAATAACGGTTTCAACGAAATGGCTTTCTCAATCGAGAAAATTTCTGTAACTGCTGTTTCAAGAGCCCTAAAAGCTGAGTACACAATGGAATTAGCACAAGACTTGAAAGCAATTCACGGACTTGATGCTGAAACCGAATTGTCAAACATACTATCTGCTGAAATCTTAGCTGAGATCAACAGAGAAGTTGTGAGAACAATTAACTACTCTGCTGTAGCTGGTTCACAAAACAACACAACTGCCGCTGGTACATTTGATCTTGATACAGACTCAAATGGACGTTGGAGTGTTGAAAAGTTCAAAGGCTTAATGTTCAACATTGAACGTGATGCTAACGAACTAGCAAAAGCAACCAGACGAGGTAAAGGTAACGTAATGTTATGTTCTTCTGATGTAGCTTCTGCACTTCAAATGGCTGGTGTACTTGACTACACACCTGCTCTAAACAACAACCTAAACGTAGACGATACAGGAAATACATTTGCTGGTGTTCTTAATGGAAGAATCAAAGTGTATATCGATCCTTATTTCGCACCTGCAAGTTCAGGCGCTTCTGCGGCTCATTACTACACATTAGGGTATAAAGGTTCTAGTGCCTTTGATGCAGGACTTTTCTATTGTCCTTATGTACCTCTTCAAATGGTAAGAGCAATTGGTGAGCAATCTTTTCAACCAAAGATTGGTTTCAAAACTCGTTACGGTATGGTAGCAAATCCTTTCGCTACTGCTGATGCTAACGGTGTTGCGGCTAGACTTGGTTCTGGAGATGGTAACAAGTATTACAGATTAACAAAAGTTAATAACTTAATGTAATCTCAGTATCACATAAAAACTTTAAGAGGGCTTAACGGCCCTCTTTTTTTTTGGGTTTTTGAAATACTATATAGTTGTGTTACGACAAATGTAACGTATTATCAAAAACTGGCAGAGTATCTCCTTACGATCCTGCCACAACACCCTCGAAAGGATTATCAATGAATTTTATTAGATCATTGACAATAGTATTATTGTCGTTATTTTTAATTACACCCGCTTTAGCAGATGAAAAAGTTAAAGTGGGATTTGTGTATGTAGGACCAGTAGGCGATCATGGCTGGACATATATGCACGATCAAGGCCGACAGATGGTTGAAGAAGAACTAGGTGGATTAGTAGAAACTTTTTATGTAGAGAATGTTGCTGAAGGTCCTGATGCTGAAAGAGTTATGACTAATATGGCTCTGCAAGGTGCTGATATTATATTTGCTACATCATTTGGATATATGGACGCAATGTTAAAAGTTGCTAAAAGATTTCCTGATGTGAAATTTGAACATGCCACTGGTTATAAAACTGCCCCTAATATGTCAGTTTACTCTTCAAAGTTTTATGAAGGTAGATATATACAAGGCGTGATTGCAGGAATGATGAGTGAAAAAGGTAAAGCTGGTTATATTGCTTCATTTCCTATCCCGGAAGTTATTCGTGGAATTAATTCGTTTTGGTTAGGTGCTACTTCTGTAAATCCTGATTTTGATATTGATGTAGTATGGGTAAATACTTGGTATGATCCAGGTAAAGAAGGCGATGCCGCTAGAGTATTAATACAACAAGGTGCTGATATCATTACACAGCATACAGATTCACCAGCGGCTTTACAAGTTGCTGAAGAATACGGAGTGAAAGCTTTTGGACAAGCTTCTGATATGATTATGTTTGCCCCAAATACACAATTGACTGCTATAATTGATCAATGGGGTCCTTACTATGTTGAAAGAGTAATGGCTGTTATTGATGGTAGTTGGGAAACTTCTGATACTTGGGGAGGTATGGATACTGGAATGGTAGAAATGGCTCCAATGACAAATATGCCTGAAGAAGTGTCTGACGTTGCTGTTATGATAGCTAATAAAATTCATGACGGACAATTAGATCCGTTCGATGGTAAATTCTCTACTGGAGAATTATTGGGTATGAGTGACTATCTTCCTGGCATTGATGCTATGAAGCCTTAATTATAAACTAGTCATTGCGTAAACTTATAAATAGAGTATATAAGGAGTTTACGCAATGGCACTTCAAGGAACTATGCCCAATAATCTTAGCTTTTTATCACCCCAGGGTTTTAAATTTGCTATTCAAAAATTACCGAATGTCAATTATTTTTGTACAGCGGCATCTATACCAGACATTACATTAGGACAAGTAGATCAAGAAAATATCTTTATTAAGATACCAGTACCAGGCGATAAACTTGTATTCTCTCCATTAGATTTAAGATTTCAAGTAGACGAAGATTTAAAAAACTTTAAAGAAATATATGATTGGTTAGAAGGATTAGGATATCCAGATAACTTTCAACAAAGAGCAAATCTACAATCTACATTACAACAAACAAACACTCATGCAGGGTTAACTCATTCAGATGGATCTCTTCTAGTTACTACTGCTCAATATCAACCCAACATTGAAATTAAATTCATAGATTTGTACCCAATAAGTTTAGGTGCATTAGAATTTAACGTGCAAGGAACTGAAATAGAATATCTAGTGGGTTCAGTACAATTTGCATATAGGAAGTATTCAATTGACACAGTAAAGTAATTGTGTTATAATGTCTATATTAACATATACATATGGAGATTTTGCCCTTGAATTAGATAGAGGGAAAGGTATTGTATGGAGAAAAGGATTACTTTTATTTAAAGGATTTGGTTATACTGCTATAAAGATTTATGTTGAAAATGTACCTGAACATAGACATAAGTTCCGTTCTCAATTATCAATGAGACAGAAAGTTGTTTTCAATAAATCACCAGAACCAGAGATAGAGAAACCACAGAAAAAATTAAAAAAGAGATAGTTATGGATTATTTGATTGTTATTATTTTTAGTACATTGTTACCCAATGGTATGAAAGATATGTACGTGTTCGAAAGGCCTTCATTTGAAACTGTAGAAGAGTGTATTAATGGTGCTAACGATCCAGTACTAATTAAAAAAATGACTGCTAAACTTTATATGGAATATGGTAGAGCAAAAGATATAGAACGTGTTATATGTTCTACTGAAAAGAAGATAGTGGAAGTTTTAGAGCAAAGTAAAGGGACTGATATATGAGATGTTGGCATTGTAGTAATGAATTGATTTGGGGTGGGGATCACGATATTGAAGAAGATAATGAAGATTATGATATGGTAACTAATTTATCTTGTCCTAAATGTGAAAGTTACGTAGAAGTTTATCGTAAAAAGGAAGATGTGAATGAAGATTGAAGATATTATGGAAATGTGGAATAAAGATAGTCAGATGGACGAAACAGAATTAGCCACAGAAAGTTCGAATATACCAGTAGTTCATAATAAATACTTAAAGATATTTATGGCAGAACGAATAAAAATGTTTCAAGCTAAAGCTGAACTTAAAAAGAAACGTAGATTAATACTAGAGTATTATCTAGGTGAACTAGATCAAGAAGAATTAAAAGAACTTGGTAGAGAACAATTTTACAAAAAATTATTAAAGAACGAAGTTGATTTATATGTTGATAGTGATGATGCTCTTACAGAACATAGTCTTAGGGTATCAGTACAAGAAGAGAAAGTCAACTATTTAGAGGCTGTTTTAAGACAGATAAATAACAGAGGGTTTCAGATAAAAAATGCAATCGACTGGAATAGATTCATCACTGGATAGCGAAGATAGAATCGCACTATTAAAAATGCGAATTGAAAAATTTAAGAAAGATCATGCAATACTATGGACAAAGAGTTATCCATACAAGACACTAAAAATATTTCCCGACAAAGAAGAGATACCATCAGAATCTCCAAAAGAGACGCCGTATATGTCTCTATTGAGACAGAAACTGGTATCGCCAAAGAAATAAGTGAGTACTTTACATTTGATGTACCTGGGGCTTCATTTATGCCAGCTTATCGTAATCGCTATTGGGACGGTAAGATTAGATTATTCAATGTCAACACTAAACTTATATATCGGGGACTTCTACATCACTTAAAACTTTTTGCTGAACAAAGAGATTACGATTTAGATATACGTGACGGCTTAGATGATATAAATGATATATCGTTAAACGAGGCCGCTCTCTTCTGTAAAAATTATAAAATAAAGCCTCGAGATTATCAATTAGGAGCATTTGCCCATGCTATCCGAAACGAAAGAGCCTTGATATTATCTCCAACTGCTAGTGGTAAATCTTTGATTATTTTTATGTTATGTGATTATATTCCGGGGCGTAAATTAGTAATAGTTCCCACAACATCACTTGTATATCAGTTAGATAAAGATTTTAAAGATTATTCTGATTCTAACAATAGTTATTCTACACATTTAATTATGTCGGGTCAAGACAAAAATGCAGATGCAGACATTTTTATTTCAACTTGGCAATCTATCTATAAATTACCAAAGAAATGGTTTGATCAGTTTGATATGATAATAGGTGATGAAGCACATTTATTCAAAGCTAACTCTCTTACAAAGATAATGACTAAGTTAGAGAATTGTGAATATAGATTTGGCTTTACTGGTACATTAGATGAAACACAAACACATAGATTAGTACTAGAGGGATTGTTTGGTCCAGTTATGAAGGCCATATCTACTAGAGAATTAATTGATAATAAGACAATAGCAGACTTGAAAATTAAAGCATTAGTGCTTAAATATACTGATGCTACACGTAAAATGATGAGTAATGCGAAGTATGATGAAGAGATTAAATTTCTTGCTGGGCATACACCACGAAATAATTTTATAAAAAACTTAGCATTGAGTAGAAAAGGTAATACTCTTATACTATTTCAGATGGTAGAAAAGCATGGTAAAATAATTTATGAACTCATAAATAGTAGTGTAAATGGTAAACGAAAAGTATTTTTTATATATGGAGGGGTAGATGCTCAAGAAAGAGAACGTGCTAGGGAAATTACTGAAAGAGAAACAGATGCAATTATTGTGGCTAGTTACGGCACATTCTCAACGGGTATCAATATACGAAACTTACACAATATTATTTTTGCTAGTCCTAGTAAGTCTCGTATAAGAAATTTACAATCTATAGGTAGAGGATTACGTAAAAGTGATAAAAAAGTTTTGGCGACTCTATACGATATTTCTGATGATTTATCTTGGAAGTCTTGGCATAATTTTACTCTTAAACACTTTGCCGTCAGAGTGAAAATGTATAATGAAGAAGAATTTGATTATAAGATATACAACATAAGGTTAAAAGATGATATCTGTAATTAAACTATCAAATGGTGAAACATTGATAGCTGACATAACATATAAAGATGATACTAAACTTACAGTATCAGAACCACTCAAGTTGGATTTCATTCAGCACTTTGGTGGTCCAGCTATGATTACTACATTTTGGGTACCATTTGAGAAAGAGAAAATAAGTGTTGACATTAGTATGCAACATGTGATAATGTCTAATGAAGTACCTAAAGAAACACAAGAATTTTATTATAAGTCTCTTGTTAATGTTAGAGGCGAAATGGAACCAGAAACAGAAGAAAAAATGAAAGAAAGAGTGAAACAGGCTATGAAAAAAATTTACAGTTCTAATACATTTCCACATACGGTGCATTGATGGCTAAGAGACAGAAACATAATTATGTGGATAATAAAAAATTCCTAGCAGAAATGATTAAATACCGAGAATCTGTTATTAATTCAAAATCAGAAGATACTCGCCCTAGAGTGCCGTTTTATATCGGTGATTGTATTATGAAGATAGCAACACATTTATCATATAAGCCAAATTTTGTGAATTATACATTCAGAGAAGAAATGATATCTGATGGAGTAGAAAATTGTTTACAATATATTGACAACTTTAATCCAGAGAAATCCAGAAATCCTTTTGCATATTTTACACAAATAATTTATTTTGCATTTTTAAGACGTATACAAAAAGAGAAGAAGTATTTGTATACAAAGTATAAAGCATCAGAGAATACTAACCTATTCGGTGAAACGTCAGAAAGACATACTCACGATGGTAATAATAATACTTATGCTGATAAGATAAAATATAATGAATGGAGTGAAGAGTATATGAATGATTTCATAGTAAATTTTGAAGAACATAAACGTAGAAAGAAAAGAAAGACAGTTGCTCCCCTAGACAAATTTATGGCTGAATAAATGAAGATAGCTATAATTAATGACACCCATTGGGGTGTTAGAAATGATTCGCAACAGTTTTTAGATTACTTCAAAAGATTTGTAGATAATATATTTCTACCATATCTAGATGAACACCACATAGATACTGTAATACATCTTGGTGATATTGTAGATAGACGTAAGTATATAAACTTTGTAACTCTCAGACATCTTAAAGATACACTATTACACCCTATCTTAGATAGAGGGATTGACTTTCACGTTATTATTGGTAATCATGACGTACCATATAAGAATACAAATGATATCAATTCTATGGCTGAACTATTTGATCAACATAAAGTTTCTTACTATTCAGATCCCACAGTACAAACTTTTGATGGAACTGATATTCTATTTTTACCATGGATTAATTCTAGTAATTATTCTGATAGTATGAATCATATTAAAAACTCTAAAGCACAAGTTTGTTTTGGACATTTAGAAATAGCTGGTTCACCTATGATGAGAGGTGTAACTAACGAACACGGTATGAGTATAGATGATTTTAAAAATTTTGATATAGTTGTTTCAGGCCACTTCCACACAAAATCTACTAATAGTAATATTAATTATCTTGGTACTCAATATGAACTTACTTGGAGTGATTATCAAGATCCCAAAGGCTTTCATATCTTTGATACTAATACAAGAGAATTAGAAATGATACGTAATCCTTATCGTATGTTTCATAAGATATTCTATGATGATGTTAAGAAAACTTCTGATGAAATTTTACATCAAGATTATTCTATGTATGAAGGTACCTATGTTAAAGTAGTAACACAACAAAAAGAAAATCCTTATACGTTTGATTTGTTTATGGATAAACTTCATCAAGAAAATCCAATAGCAATACAGATAGTAGACGATCATTTGAATCTACACTTAGAAGGTGATGATGATTTAATTAATCAAACTCAAGATACTGTTACTATACTTTCTAAATATATCGAAAATATGGAAACAACTGTCCCCAAGAAAAAGCTTGACAGTTTGATGCGAACATTATATAATGAAGCTTTGTATATGGAAGTCTAATGAAACATACTATAAGAGTATATCATGAAGATACAGATTTTTTAGGAGTAGTTTACTATGCTAATTATTTTAAGTTTATAGAAAGGGCTCGTTCAGAACCAATTCGGGATTATAATCTTAAATTTAATTTTACAGTAGCTAATGTCTGTGCAGACTTCAAATCTCCTGCAAGATTTGATGATATACTAACAGTAACAACTAATTTAGATTACATAAAAGGTGCAAGTGTTGGTTTAAATCAAGTGATAACTAGAGATAAAGATTTAATATTTCTAGCTATAGTAAAGTGTGCATATGTCGTTGATGAAAAACCCACTAGAATACCACAAGAAGTTAAAGATACATTGAAAGATTTATTCAAATGAAAATATTAATATTCGGTTTACCCGGTTCAGGGAAAACAACTTTAGCAAAAGAATTAGCATATCATTTTTGTGTACCACATCACAATGCAGATTTCTATCGTACATTACATAATGATTGGGATTTTAGTGAACGTGGTAGATGGCGCCAATTAGAACGAATGGTACAACAAAAAGGTATTTTAGATTTTATAGCACCTCGTCAAGAGATGAGAGATATTGTTAAAGCTGATTTTACTATATGGATGGATACAATCAAAGAAAGTAAATATGAAGACACAAATCAACTGTTTGAAGTGCCTCATTATTTAGATATTGATTATAGAGTGGAAAAATGGATAGACATAAACCAACTACACAAATGCTTGGCAGATTTCAGCCCTGGCACGACGGACATACTGAACTTTTTAAAGTTGCACTTTCGAAAACTTCTCAAGTAGCAATATTACTAAGAGAGCAAGATGGAACTGAAAAGAACCCATTTAGTTTTGAAGACAGATGCAAAATGATAGATGATGCTCTTATAGACTATAAGGGTAAGTATGAGATTATAAGTGTACCAAACATTACACATATTACTTATGGGCGTGATGTAGGATATACTATAGAGCAAGAACATCTCAGTAAAGAGATTGAAGATATTTCAGCTACTAAAATAAGGAAAGAATATTGGCACAGATAGCAGTAACTGGTTGTGATGGCTTTATTGGTGGGACTTTATGTCCAAAGTTAGAAAGACTTGGTTATAAAATTGATTACTGGGATCTCAAAAGAGAGAAAGATATAAAATTATTTTCTACTGATGCAGAAGTAGTTATACATCTTGCCGCTATGACTGGTGTTAGAAATAGTATAGGTAATGAAGATGAGTATTACAGAGAGAATGTTGAAAACACTAAACACGTTCAAGAAGTTTGTCATCATTATGGTAAGAAATTAATCTATGCTTCTTCATCTAGTGCGATACATTGGTGGAAGAATCCATATGCGGCAACTAAAAAGATGAACGAAGCAACGGCAATGCCAGAGCAATTGGGTTTAAGATTTTCTACAGTATACGGACCACGTAGTAGAAAAGATATGTTTATGACTAAGCTATATTACAATAGATTAGAATATGTCACAGATCATACGAGAGATTTTATCCACGTTGAAGATATTGTAGATGCTATAATCTTTTTTCTTGACAAAGACTTTAAACAACTGTATAGTGTATATAACATAGGTTCAGGCAAGACTACTAAGCTAACTGATATTGTCGAGAATCTTAATATGGTATGGGTTAAAAAAATGGAAGGTGAATCTTTCGAAGTAAATAATAATGAAATGGATATATCTCCAGTTTTAAAGTTGGGTTGGAAACCCACTAGAGAAATTTCAGATTATTTAGAGAAAGTAAAGAGAAAGAGGGTAGATGATTTATTTTAAAGATATTCGTTGGAAGAATTTCTTATCAACGGGTAACGTATGGACTAAAGTGAAATTAAATGAACATGCAAACACTATTATTGTTGGAGAAAATGGATCTGGCAAATCTACTATACTTGATGCATTATGCTTTGTACTATTCAATAAACCATTTAGAAAAATTTCTAAGTCTCAAATGCTTAACTCAATTAATATGGGTGGTTTAGAAGTTCACGTTAATTTTACTATAGGTAAAACAGACTATATTATTAAGAGAGGAATTAAGCCAGCTTTATTTGAAATATATCAAGATAATACTTTACTTAATCAACCCGGTTCTTCTAGAGATTATCAAAAGCAATTAGAAGAAACTATTATCAAATTAAACTTTAAATCTTTTACTCAAATAGTTGTACTCGGTGCATCTACATTTATTCCATTTATGCAACTATCGGTTGCTCATAGAAGAGAAGTTATAGAAGATTTATTAGATATTAGTATATTCTCTAATATGGGTAAACTACTCAAAGATAGAGTAGCAGATAATAGAGAATCAATCCGTGATACAGACTATCAAATAGATTTACTTATGAATAAGATAGAAACCCAACAATCATATATCCGTAAGCTTAAAGAACAGAATGATGATACGATAGCTACATTTCAAGGATTGATTGATGGTGCCCAAGATGAGATAAATGATCTATCACAACTATCTAATACTATATTGTTAGATATTGAAAAATTATCAAAGCAAGTTCAACCACTTAAAGGCGAAGAAACTAAAAGAACTAAACTTGATGATATTCACAAAAGAATGAGTACTAAAGTAAAGAACATACAGAAAAAGATCCAGTTCTTTGCTGAAACAAATAATTGTCCAACTTGTTCACAAGAAATTGATGAGACTATCAAGAAACAAAAGATAGCAGAACACGAAGAACAACAGAAAGAAATATATGATGGTGAAGATAAACTTGTAGATGAAGTTGCTAAACTTGATAAAAGAATTATGGAGTTGATGGAAAAGCAAACAGAACTTAATTCACTACAGACACAGATAACCGAGAATAACTCAAATATAAAATCCCTAAATAAGTCTATAAAGAAAAATCAAGATGAGATTGAAAAAATAAAATCTACGGGTGTAGATTCTACTGATGCTATAGAAACTTTAAAGACACACGAAGATGACAAAAGGATATATGAGACTAAGAAAGAAGAGTTAGTCAATGAGAAAGAGTTGTTTGGTGTAGCAGTAAATATGTTGAAAGATGATGGAATAAAACAGAAAATTATTAAGCAATACGTACCTGTTATGAATAAATTGATTAATAAATATCTTGCCGCTTTAGATTTTTTCGTATTGTTTGAGTTAGATGAGCAATTCAATGAAGTAATCAGAAGTAGACACAGAGATGAATTTTCTTATGCATCATTTTCAGAAGGTGAAAAGATGAGGATTGACTTAGCATTACTGTTTACTTGGAGAGCAATAGCTAAACTAAAGAACTCTATTAATACAAATTTATTAGTGCTAGACGAAGTGTTTGATGCATCTCTAGATAATAATGGGTGTGATGAATTTTTGAAATTGTTAAATCAATTGGATAATCAAACTAACGTGTTTGTTATCTCACACAAAGGAGATATTCTTGCTGAAAAGTTTAGAAATCAAATCAAATTCGAAAAGATTAAAAACTTTAGTAGAATTGCCGCATAAGATGAATACTTGTATTGTCATACCAGCTAGATATGGAAGTACAAGATTTCATGGAAAAGCTATAGCTAGATTAAATGGTATCCCTATGGTGAAGTATGTGGCGAAAGCCGCTGGTAAATCAGGACTTCCAGTTTATATTGCTACAGATGATGATGTAATTTCATCTTTTGCTGATGAAGTATACTTTGATCAATTTATGTACAACAATGGTACTGAACGTGTTGCTGGTGCAATGAAATGGAAAGAACTAGATAAGTATGAGAAGTTTATAAATGTACAATGCGATATGCCAGATGTTACTGTAGAGTGTATAGAGAAATGTGTTGAACTATTAGATTATTATCCAGTTAGTACTGTATACACAGATATGCCAGAAGAACAGAAGAAAGATCCAAATTCTGTAAAGCTTGTTAGAGCAGATAGTAAAGCTTGTTGGTTTGGTAGAGGTATTACTGGTTATGGTGAATGGCATTTGGGTGTATATGGTTATAGAAGAAGTGCATTATGGAATTATCCACACTATGGTGTTTCAGAAGAAGAAACAATAGAAGGATTAGAACAGTTACGTTGGTTAAAAAATGAAGTTGAAATAGGTGTAGCTAAAGTGAAATTTGATGGTATTGAAATAAACACACAAGCAGATTTAGAAATGTGGCATAAGAGAAATAGAATATAATGGGAAAGAGGAGTGACTATGAAAGAAAAGAAAGAGATTTCTACCCAACCCCGTTGGAAGCTTTTCTTCCAGTGGTATCTCACTTGCCATATAATTTTACTTATATTGAGCCATGTGCTGGAGATGGTACATTAATAGAACATATTGAAGATCATTGTACAGGTGCAAAGTTGGAATTAGCTTCTGATATTGAACCCCAAGCTGATTGGATAGAAAAGTGGGATATGTTTGAATTGATTATAAAACCATCTACACAATTTATCATAACTAATCCACCCTGGGACAGAAAAATCCTACATAGTATGATAGAGAAATTTTCTAGTAAAGTTGGTATGTTTTTATTATTTGATGCAGATTGGATCCACACGAAACAAAGCATACCATATCAAGATATGTTACGTAGTGTTATAAGTGTTGGTAGAGTAAAATGGATACCAGATAGTAAATCAGTTGGTAAAGATAATTGTGCTTGGTATTATTTTGATGGTAGGCCAGATTGGCAACAAGACGAAGTGAAGATAAAAAATGGAGCGATAAACTTATATGGCAAACGAGAGAATAAAACGAGATAAGACTCACTCACTTAGTAGAGCCTGGGAAAAATCTTTTAAGAAATCTGGTAAAGCTAAAGATAGAAGATTGAATAGAAAATTAGAAAGAGATTATGAACAACCAAGAAATATTCGACAAACTCAAAGCTAAATTACTAAAAACTCGGTTATTATGTATAACTGCTAGTGATTTATCAATAGATGCAAAAGCATTCGTCCTGGGTAATCCTGGTGATGCTGAGACTATAATTCCAGTGTTTAATCCGATTATAGTAAATAAATCAGAAGAGATGTTTCTAAACGAAGAAACACATTATCAATATCCTGGATTGTTTCTCAAAGTTAAAAGACATAAAGAAATTAGATGTAGATATGCTGGACTAGATGGTACTGTTAATACTATCAAGTTTGAGAACGTAACTGCTGGACTATTTCAACAAGCTATGGATACATTAGAGGGTATAAGATTTACGAGTAGAGCAAATAGATATCATTTAGAACTTGCCCAAAGAAAGAAAAGAAAATTAGATAAGTTAAGAAAAAGGAATTTATCATGATGGATTGGTTGACAACACTTGGTATAAAAAAGCACCCAGTTGAAATAGAAGAAGAAGAAACTGAAGACTTAACATTTTCTAAAGAAAATTTATATAAGCATAGATGGGTGTGGTATCATTTAATATTATGTATTCAAATGATCTTGACAAACGTGTTACTAATTGCTATACTGGTTACCATAGCTATAAAATTATAGGAGAATCATATGTCAGAAGACGTTAAAGAATCTACAGAATATGAAAGTCTAATGGGTGTCAAAGAAAAACCCAATGCAGACTTAACTTCTTTTATGCCAGAACTTGATGAAACTGTAGTTGAAGAACCTTGGAAACAACACTGGAAAGAAATGCCAGAGTATAAGCAAGAAGATAAAAAAACTTTCAAAACTATACAATTACATTTTCGAAACAAAGAAGACTTTGAAGAATTTTGTCGAAAGTATTCAGCAGTTGACTCAGAGATGAAACCAACAGAGAAAACAAAATCTATGTGGTACCCTAAGTTAGAGATTACTAAAAATTCTTTAATGAGATGGATTGAAGAATGAAAATAATTTTATTCTGGAGCAATAAGCCTACAGAATCAAGTAGTCCCACTTCTTGGAGAGGAAGTGAATTAAGATTCTCTCCATTTCACGAATTAGTATTTAAGGCTCACGAAAAGATGGGCAATGAAGTTGAAGTCTGGACATATCAGAAAGTTACATACTGGGAATATCCATCTATCAAAATAAAAGATGCAAGTTCAATGTTAAATTATGAGATAGTTCATAAAGCATTAACTAATGGCCATTCAATAGCCCACGTTGCTGATGCAATTAGATTAAAGAGAGCATCACAAGTAGAGGGTGTAGTACTTGATATGGACGCCGTAGTATTGAAGCCTTTACCAGAATATGATTCTTGGTTCGCTACAATGCCGAGTAAAAAGACTGGTGGATTTGCACCACAATGGGGCGAAAATAAACCACCAATGAAAGTACACGACAACAGTTGGGACGGAAAAGAATTAACTGCTTTCCCAATTAAAGTTGGGCCCAATACATCTAAGCAAGTACACGACTTGGCAATTTGGATAATGAAGAAATTAGAAACTGATCCCAAAGCAAGTTCAGATGAATGGAACTCAGTATTATGGACAGTAAAGAAAATATGTTCAACAGATACTACAGCCAAAGTTTATCAACCGATATATTTCTGTCCTCTGCCAGCTTGGTTGGGTGAGAGTAAATGCTACTCAATGGAAACTCCAACACGATTAGATGGAAAGACAGAATTATTTGGGCATACTTTGCCTAGTATAGATGAGATATCAGAAAAATCTTTTGTTGTCCAACATTTTTTTGAAAGTGCTTGGAATAAAGCAGATAGTATAAGTGAACAAAAATGGAATAATTTGGGACTTGACTCTTTGCTCAGAAAAGAGTATGATTATATAATTAATGATATAGAAATAAAAACATCACAAAGGCCAACATTAGAGAAATTTTTTGAATGACAAATCCTAGACACCCAGTTTATATAATATCAAAAACACGCCACGAATCTATGAAGACTTCAAGAAGTCTAGCTAGAATGAAAATACCACATTATATCTCAGTTGAACCACAAGATTGGGATAATTATCAGAAAGCTTTAGATAATTTTAAAATACGTGATTATGTAACACTATTAGAACTTCCCTTTAGCAACCATGGAGATGGACCGGGGAGAGCAAGAAATTGGTGTTGGGATCATTCGATATCTATTGGTGCTGAATATCATTGGGTACTAGATGATAATATAGATGACTTCTATAGATTACATAATAACATTCGTATACGTGTTGAGAGTGGTGTAATCTTTAGGGCTGCCGAAGATTTCGTAGAAAGATTTGAAAATGTTCCTATCTCTGGATTTCAGTATCGATTCTTTATTGCACCAAATCAGAAATATCCACCATATGTAGCGAACACAAGAATCTACTCCACATTGCTGATTAGAAACGATTGTAAACACAGGTGGCGTGGTAGATATAATGAAGATACTGATATTTGTCTAAGAGTATTGAAAGATGGAGATGTTACGATTCAGTTCAATGCATTTATGCAAGGTAAATCAGCAACACAAACTGTTAAGGGTGGTAATACTGAAGAATTTTACCACGCAGAATTTACAGAGAATGAACAGTTTAAAAAGACTGGATATAATGTAGATGGTACAATTAATAAATCTAAAATGTTAGCTGACTTACACCCAGATGTAGCTAGAGTAGTTTGGAAGTATGGTAGATGGCATCATTATGTTGACTATGGTCCATTTAAGAAAAATAAACTTAGATATAAGCCGGGTGTAAAAGAAAGCTTGACAAACAAGCCGAATAATTATAATATGAAATTAATTACTAATTTTCAAGGTTAATATGAATATATTTTATTTAGATAAAGATCCAGTAAAATGTGCAAAGATGCACGTTGACAAACACGTAGTAAAAATGATTGTCGAGTATGCACAATTATTATCTACTGCTCACAGAGTACTAGATGGTACAGAGAGTGTTGAATTATCTAAGAATGGACGTAAGATAAAAAGATATAGATTTGATAACAACTACAAAGAATCTACTTATTATCTTGCTTGTCATATCAATCACCCATCAGCCGTATGGGCTAGACAATCATCACTAAACTACAGATGGTTATATGAATTGTTTGTTGCTTTGTGTGACGAATACACATATCGATATAATAAGAGACACGCCACAGATGAAAAGCTTAGAGTTGCTTTAGCTTTAACACCAACAAATATACCAGGGTGTGCTTTCACACAACCTACACCTGCAATGAATCATTATCCAGAATGCATAGTTGAAGGCGATTCTCTCAAGTCTTATCACAATTATTATATAAAGGCTAAAAAATCTTTTGCAAAGTGGACAAAGAGAAATACACCAAATTGGTACATTTTTGAAAAAAATATGGTTTGAGGGGTTGACATAACCTACCAATTTGCTATTATATAAGTGTAAGTGATTCGTTATTAACAAAAGAGAGAGAAAAATATGACAAAATCAACATTCTTCGCAACTTCAATCGAACATATCACCACTACTAAAGACGGTGACAAATTCATAGTTAGTTCTTCTTTTGCCGGTTCTGACGGCGATACTGCAAAAGAGTCAGAAGCAAATGCAATTGCTAGTTATGAGAAAGCAGGACATACTGCTGATGAATTAATGTCGATTACGACAGTTGAATTAGATACTGATGACGGTACTGCCGTATAAGAATTAATAAAAAATATGGCTCAAGGGGTTGACAATACCTGCCAGTATGATAGATTATAAGAGTAATTAGAGAGAGTGATTCGTTTATGACATTAAATATTAATTCAAAAGAAGTTCTTGCCAAACTATTAGCGACAGAAAATATTGATATTGTCCACGGTAGTGTTGATACTGCAAGTTTCAATGTAAAAGATCGTATCTTAACTCTCCCACTATGGGAAGATATGAAAGATTTTACATATGATCATTTAGTAGGGCATGAAGTCGGCCATGCATTATGGACCGATGCTGATAAATGGTTATCAGAATGTACTGATAATCCTAAGAATTTCAAAACTTTCTTAAACGTAGTTGAAGATGCCAGAATTGAGAAATTAATTCAAAGGCGATATCCTGGTTTGAGAAGTTCTTTTGTTAAATCTTACAAGAAATTATTATCAGAAGGTTTGTTCGGTAAAGATGCCGATCAAATTAATAACTATAAGCTGATAGATAGATTAAATGTTTTGTTCAAGTGTGGGCAAACAGTTGGCGTTAAAATAGAAAAGAATGAAAAAGTTTGGGTTGACAAAATGGCTTCCCTAGAAACTTTTGATGATGCAATTAAAGTTGCTCACGAATTATTTGAAATGGCAAAAGCAGAACATCAAGAAGAAAAAGCCCAAGAAGAGGCTATGGCAGATCAAATGATGATGATGCAAAAAGAAGAAGATGAGGTAGAAGATGGCGATTATGAATTTGATGATGAAGATGGCGATGATGATTTTGAAAACTATCAGCAAGATCTTTCTGATGATGGTTGGGGTGATGATGAAACTGATGAAGAAGGAAATTCATCTAGTTCTGAAGACTCTGATGATGATAGTGAGTCAGATGATGGCGGCGATGATGGCGACAGTGGTGATGCTGATAGTTCTAGCTTAGATGACTCTGATGGCGATAAAGAAGTTTTAACAAATTCTTCTGAAGAAGGTGAGTCTGGTAAAGAAGGTGGTGAAAACGATCTTCTTGATCCTGATTTACCGATTTCTGAAACTGATAGGGCTTTAGAAGAAAATATTAAAACTGAATATAGTTCTAATAGTAAAAGTCTTGATATTAAAAATTTCAAACTTAATCTTAAAGAAAAAGAGATAATCGAAAGAATTAAAAGTTATAAAGATATTCTTAAAGATGTTTCTGAAAATGCCGATATGATTAATGCTGGTATGAAAATGTACAAAGAATTTCAAGTTAATAATAAAAAGACTATTAACTATCTTGTTAAAGAATTTGAAATGAAGAAAAAGGCTGCCGAATATAAGAGGGCGACAGTTTCTAAAACTGGGGTTATCGATACTTTGAAAATGAACAACTATAAATTTTCTGATGATATCTTCAAGAAAATGACAATCGTTCCTGATGGTAAGAACCACGGTTTAATAATGTTTATAGACTGGAGTGGTTCAATGGCTAGTCAGTTATCAAATACTGTTGATCAGTTATTGAACTTAGTTAGCTTTTGCCGACAAGTTCAGATACCTTTTCAAGTATATGCTTTCTCAGATAATAATGATGGGTGGTTTTCTCAGAATTTAGAAAAAGCTAATGCGAACCAATCTAGTGAGATGCATAGAAAAAATGAAACTGCCTTTTCTAGTCATTTTCATCTATTAGAATTTTTCAATAACAAAATGTCTAGAACCGAATTTCAAAAAGCCGCGGCTAGTGTTCTAGCGATTGGTAAATATTGGGAAAACAGATATAGACAAAATAGTAAATATGGCCACTATTATGTTCAGAGAAGATATTGGTTGTCAGGTACTCCATTGAATGATGCGATTGTTTCAGCCCATACTTTGGTGACATTGTTTCAAAAAACAAATAGATTAGATGTTGTCAATACAGTATTCTTAACTGATGGTGGTAGTCACCCACTTTATTACTGGTCCCATTTCGAAGGTGATGCTAAATTGGGTAAATCTTATGTTGAACAAAGATATGGGTATGGGAGAGGGAGCAGACATTGTTTTATCAATCCAATCACCAAAAAACAGTATAGATTAAATTATAATGAATACTACGGTGGTGAGATAGTGACTAGAACCCTTTTGAAGTCACTAGCAGATTTTACTAAAACTAATGTGATAGGGTTTCATATTCTTCCAAATAGAAAGCCTTCAGCTATAAGTGAAATGCCTAGAGATATGAAACATAATATGAAAGAATCAGCTTGGACAGAAATGAAAAAAGATAAATTCACAATTCTATCCGACAGAGCAGATACTGGTTACACTTCCCAGTTTGCAGTACTCGGTACTGATTTGCAAACTTCAAATGGTTCAATAGAGGTTTCTGATACTGCTACTACGGCTCAAATAAGACAAGCCTTTAAAAAAGCTAACAAAGGTAAAAAGTCTAGCCGATTAATGCTTTCAAAATTTATTGATTTGGTGGCATAAAATATGGTTAGAGGGGTTGACTTTTCCAGAGAACCTGCTATTATAATAGTGTAAGTGATTCGTTTTTAATAATTAGAGAGAGTGAAAATATGATTTTAAATGATAAACAACAGAAATTTGTTGATACTGCAATTGAGAAATTCGGTACCAACACAATTACTGCCGCACAGATTAAAGAAATTCAAGCTATGGGGTTTCCCAAGCCGAACTTTTTAATCTATACTAAAGACGATAACGGTGCTTGGAAGTACCGTGTCGGCAGAGGCTTGTATCAGCTACCAGTAGGTGAACAAGAAACTGCTACAACGGCTGTTAAAGCCGAAGTTATTGGGGAGGTTCCCAATCAAGCTGAAGCGGCTTATATACCAGCCCCTAAAGCTAGTTTAACTGTTGATCACAACGGTTTTACTGAGAATCTAATCCCTGCGATTGATCCACTTTTCGTTCCGTTCGGTAACTTTCAATCTATTAAAAAGATTGTTTCCTCTAAAATGTTTTATCCAATTTATGTGACTGGTTTGTCTGGTAATGGTAAAACATTCGGTATCGAACAAGCTTGTGCCCAAGCCAAGCGAGAAGTTATCAGAATCAACTTTACTGTTGAAACTGATGAAGATGATTTAATCGGTGGTTTCAGACTTATTGAGGGCGATACAAAGTTCTTCAAAGGCCCTATCATCAATGCGATGGAAAAGGGTGCAGTTGCCCTGCTTGATGAACTTGACTTGGCTAACCCAGCCAAAGTTATGTGTCTTCAATCTATTCTTGAGGGCAAAGGTTACTTCATCAAGAAAACAGGTGAGTTCATTAAACCAAAAGCTGGTTTTACTATTGTTGCCACTGCTAATACTAAAGGTAAAGGCTCTGATGATGGTAGATTTATCGGTACCAACGTAATGAATGAAGCCTTTCTTGAGAGGTTCCCAATTACTGTTGAGCAAGAATACCCTTCAGTTTCAATTGAAAAGAAAATACTTGGTAAAGTATTTGATGATTTGAAAATAAAAGATGTTGAATTTTCAAATAAACTTGTCGATTGGGC
>Ga0115012_10000072_pt1 | contig 58257 bp, 54 predicted proteins | sample TroAtlMetagenome_FD_88706 | JGI IMG/M metagenome (GOLD analysis project Ga0115012, IMG submission 88706) | Marine eukaryotic phytoplankton communities from Atlantic Ocean - Tropical Atlantic ANT10 Metagenome | ecosystem: Environmental > Aquatic > Marine > Oceanic | place: Tropical Atlantic... | reverse complement strand
TTTGTGGTGACCCCAACGGGATTCGAACCCGTGTTGCCGGGATGAAAACCCGGTGTCCTGACCTGACTAGACGATGGGGTCTGAAAGAAGTGGGCCGCATTGGACTCGAACCAATGGCCCTCGGCTTAAAAGGCCGGTGCTCTACCAACTGAGCTAGCGGCCCAGAGCAATGCATAGCTAACGGCAAGGGCCGGGGAGTGTCAATGGGAAGGCTACCGGAAAAGTGGGTCGCGAGGAATGACTTGCTCACGTCCTGGGCCCACACTGATCAGTCCTGCTCGAACCCCAACGAGTTCTTCAATACGCTCGACGTAGTCCCGACAAGCTTGAGGCAACGCGTCCCATGTTCGGCACTCTGTGATCTCTTCAGACCACCCAGGAACATCCTCGTAAATTGGTCCACCTGAGAACCGCTCACCACCCTCGGGCGTGTCGTGACTCACGGCGATCTTAAGTGTCTCGAGCCCGCTCAGGATGTCGAGTTTGGTCAGTGCCAAGTGTGTCACGCCGTTGAGTCGAACAGCGTGGCGGACCATGGGTGCATCAAACCAACCACAAGAGCGTGGTCGACCGGTCGTTGCACCAAACTCACCACCCTTCGAGCGCAGTGCTTCCTCTTCCACGTCATCCAGTTGAGTAGGGAAGGGACCAGACCCAACACGGGTGGCGTAGGCCTTCGCAATCCCCACGACGGTGTGTAGGTCTCGAGGGCCCACACCCGTACCAGCAGCAGCATTGCCTGCGACGGTGTTCGAGGAGGTGACGAAGGGGTAGGTTCCGTGATCGACGTCCAAGTAGGTGCCTTGAGCGCCCTCAAACAAGATGCGCTCGCCCTTGTCTTGTGCGTCGTGAAGGTGACTCACTGCGTCCCGAATGAAGGGGGCGAGACGGGCCGCGAGAGGCTCTGCCCAAGCCACCAAATCGTCATCGGTGACGGTATCTGCTCCGTACCACTCGCTGAAGATGCGATTCTTCTCGGCGAGGGTTCCCTGAATGTGGCGACGGAATCGTGCGAGATCGAGCAGCGCACCTGCGCGGATGCCACGTCGAGCGACCTTGTCCTCATATGCAGGACCGATACCTTTCTTGGTCGTACCGATCTTTGAGCCGCCGAGCGCTTGCTCTCGGAGTCCATCGAGGGTGCGATGAATCGGCAGGACGAGGTGAGCATCCGAGCTGAGGATCAGCGCCTCTGGTGTGATCGATCGGCCCCGAGCTTCGAGCGCGTCGAGTTCGACGACGAGAACCTCTGGGTCAACCACCACACCATTACCAATGATGCATGTGGTGTCGGGTTGAAGGACGCCGCTGGGGATCAGGTGAAGGATGACGGTCTCGCCATCGACAACCAGGGTGTGGCCGGCGTTGTTTCCGCCTTGAAAGCGGACCACGTGGCGGGCATTCCCGGCCAACAGGTCCACGACCTTACCCTTCCCTTCGTCTCCCCATTGGAGACCAACGACAACCGTATTCCGGGTGGCATCCAAAGTGGACATCACAGCCTCCCAAAGGTGTGTGTGAAGCTCGGGGTCCGTAACGTCAGGTTGGTCTCAGCGCACGCTTCGTAGTCCGCTTCGTGCTCGGACGTTGCCGCTGTCGATCCCCAACACCGTTTGGTACTCGCGCTTGGCGTTAAGCCCCATGCCAAGTTCAGCGTAGAGGTCAGCCAGTGCGAGACGAATCTCCACATTCTTTGGAGATTTAGATGCGGCAGTTCTGAGGTGTTTGAGTGCAGTGCGTTGGTCCTGCTCGAGTTTCAACACCAGCAGGGCCAAGCGGAAGAATGGGAGGCCATCCTCAGGGTTTTGCTCGCATGCTCTCTCGTAGTTGAACATGGCTTCCTTGTAGTTCTGGAAGCTCTCTGCAGACTCACCCGCCTGAACATATTGGACCGATCGGGAGGAGCTGGCCTCTGAGCGGGCGAGCTCGTACAGCGCCCGGTACTCGGAATTCTCGGCGTCGAACTGGACGGCGAGGTGCAGCGAGGACACGGCCTTGGCAATGTCGCCAGCGTTGTAGTCTTTTTGTCCTTGTTCGAAGTAGCGGCGAGCCCGAGAGGAGCGTCCCTTGACTTGCTCGCGGAGCTTCTTGATGGCCCGAGCCCGCGGATCAGCACGCTTTCGTGCGATCCGCTCTCGCGATGCTCGTTCCTCTGCAGTTCGCTTTCGTCGACGCGGTCGTTCTGGGTCTTGGCCCTGGGCCTTTGCCTTTGCTCGAGCCTGTCTCCTGCGGGCTTCTCGCTCCGCATCCTGATGCTCGGCTCGCGCCGCCGACACGGTCTCTTTGTTGTCCCTGTGGTACCGGCGGCGTGAATCTTCATCGCTCAATACCTTGTAGGCCTTGGTGATGTTGACGAACACGAACTCGATTCGGGCGGCGTCATCCCCTAGCTTTCGCCGGTAGTGGCGATCAGGATGCCAGTCTCTAGAGAGCTGGTAGTAAGCCGCCTGGACTTTTGCGTTGTCTGCATTGGGTGCCACGCCCAGGATTCCGTAGTAGTTCCCGTCCTTCGCGAGCTTGTGGAGGCGATTCAGCGCGCCCAGTTCTTGCTCAGTGAGGGGATTGTCAGACATGACTCCAGCATAGCTAAATCGAGCAGTGACAGGCGATCAGTCTTCCTTTTTCGTCCCCGCGAGCGGATGCGCAGACCGATAAACGGCAAGTAAGTGCGCCGCGTCAACGTGGGTGTATCGCTGTGTGGTTGATAGCGAGACATGTCCGAGTTGCTCCTGGATCGCGCGCAAGTCTGCGCCGGCTCCGAGCAAGTGTGTTGCACAGCTGTGTCGCAGGGCGTGCGGGTGCAGCCCTGAGATGCCGTTCGTGACGCCAGCCTCTCGGGTGATGGTCCATGCAGATCGGCTGCTCAGTCGTCGACCAAAGCGGTTGAGGAACAATGGTCCGTCTGATGGGATCTCTGTCATCCATGCCCGGAGTGCATCCGCGGCCGGTGGACCAAACGGAACGATACGTTCTTTGCGACCCTTTCCCATGACTCGGACGAGGTTGTTGCGCAGGTCGAGGGCTGTGGTGTCGAGTGACACGGCCTCAGAGACCCGCAGGCCAGCGCCGTACATGAGCTCCAGGAGTGCACGGTTTCTGAGTTGAAACCAGCCCCTCTGGTGGGGTTGTTCCACCACCGCGGCTGCTTCAGGTATGTCGAGGAAGCGTGGAGCCTTCTTGGGAACCCGCGGACTCTGTAGTCTGGCGGCAGGGCTGGAGTCGATGTGCCCCTCGCGGAGCATCCAGCGATAGAAACTGCGTACTGCCGATACTTTCCTGGCCATGGTTGCGGGTGAACGGACACTGCCCCTCGCTTGTCCGCCCAGACGCTCTCTCGAGAGCCACGCCCTCAATTCGAGGAGCCCCGCCTGGGCGAGTCGCTTTTCTCTTGTTTGGAGGTATTGAGACAAGCTGGAGAGGTTGCTTTGGTACGCACGTATCGTGTGCGGCGAGCATCCTCGCTCGCCTCTGAGGTGGTCTATCCATCGTGCCAAGTGCGCTTCCATGGAAATACGGTACACCTTCGACGTGTCAAGTGCCAGGACCGTAAACGGCCTACGGCCGGAAACAGAGCAGTTGCACGGTTGCTATCTCGGGGGTATTCCCCGCGGTGTCGGTCGGCCTTCAGTCGCCCCATAAACAAAGAGGTAATGCGAACCATGGGTACTCCACTCGTCATCGTCGAGTCACCTGCTAAGGCCCGAACCATCTCCCGATTCCTGGGTGATGACTACAGAGTCGAGGCCTCCATTGGACACATCCGCGACCTCGTTACCTCGCACAAGGATCACTCCCTGGGAGTGGACACTGAGAATGGATTCAAGCCCATCTACGTTGTGCCTAAAGAGAAGAAGGCGCAGGTCAAGCAGCTGCGCGAGGCCGTCCAAGATGCCTCCGCCCTCTACCTCGCGACTGATGAAGACCGCGAGGGAGAGAGCATCAGCTGGCACTTGCTCGAGGTCCTCAAGCCTGACGTGCCTGTGTTCAGGCTGGTCTTCCACGAGATCACCGTCAGTGCAATCCAGAAGGCGCTCCAGTCTCCGCGAGCGGTGGACGAGAGCCTCGTAAAGGCCCAAGAGGCCCGTCGAATCGTAGACCGCCTGTTTGGCTATCCCGTATCAAAGCTGCTCTGGCAGAAGGTGGGCCCCAAGCTCTCCGCCGGACGTGTTCAGTCCGTCGCAGTGCGCTTGGTCGTCGAGCGAGAGCGTGCACGGATGGCACACACTTCAGCCGATTGGTGGGACATCCGCGGTCCCTTCCAGCACGAGGAGGGCACCTTTGTTGCTCACCTGACGCACTGGGATGGAACGCCCATCGCCACGGGACGAAACTTCGATGCCAATGGACAGCTGAAGAGCAAGAAGTTGGTCATCATGAGCGAGGAGCAGGCCAAGACGGCCGTCAAGGCGCTGTCCAATGGTCAGGCCAAGGTCCAGTCTGTAGACGAACGCCCCTATCAGGACGCTCCGAGCCCACCGTTTACCACCTCAACGCTCCAGCAGGAAGCCAACCGGCGATTCAAGTGGGCCGCGAAGAAGACCATGAACGCGGCTCAGCGCCTCTACGAGAATGGTTGGATCACATACATGCGTACCGACTCGGTGTCGCTCTCGAGTCAGGCCATTGCGGCGGCTCGTGGGCTGATTCAGAAAGAGTATGGCGACGCCTACATGCCAGACAGTCCTCGGCTGTACAAGGGCAAGGCGAAGAACGCACAGGAAGCGCACGAGGCCATTCGCCCTGCGGGTGAGCAGTTCCGCTCTCTGGGCGAGGCGAAGAGCCAGCTTGGGTCAGATGAGGCACGCCTGTACGAACTCATTTGGAAGCGCACAGTGGGCTGTCAGATGTCAAACGCTCGCGGCCGAACCATTACCGTGCGGGTCAAGGCTGGCGACGGGCAGTTTGAGGCGAAGGGCAAGACCATCGAGTTCGCGGGCTACCGTCTCGCGTACGTCGCAGATCACGATGACCCTGAGGCCGCTGCAGCGGATGCGGAGAAGATCCTCCCACCTGTGAAGGCCGATGATGGGGTCACCGCAGGCGATCTCGAGGCCAAAGGCCACACCACCAAGCCGCCTCCGAGATTGACTGAGGCCGCACTGGTGAAGGAAATGGAAGAGCGGGGAATCGGACGTCCGTCCACATACGCCTCCATCATCGAGACCATCATCAACCGGGACTATGTATTCAAGAAGGGAAGCGCTCTGGTGCCGACCTGGACCGCCATCGCGGTGACCCGATTGCTCGAGTCTGAGCAGTTTAAGTGGTTGGTTGAATACGAGTTCACCGCTGAGATGGAGGTCAAACTGGACGACATCGCGGTGGGGGGCGGCAACCGGGATGATTACCTCTCGACGTTCTGGGACGCGCTTCAGAAGGCGCTGGAGTCAGGCGGCGACAACATTGATCCTCGCCATGTCTGCACCATTCCGATTGGAGAGGTCAGCGCCGATACCTCCAAGAAGCTCGGTGTGGATGTAGAAACGGCTGTGGTCGTCCGGGTGGGTAAGTATGGTCCATTCCTCCAAGCTGGAGAGCGCACGGCCAATCTGCCTGATGAGCTCGCACCAGATGAGCTGAGTGTCGACAAGGCCATTGAGCTGCTTCAGGGTCCGAAGGCGCTCGGTCAAGACCCTGAGTCTGGCATGGATGTGTACTTGGCCAACGGACGGTTTGGTTGGTACGTACAGCTCGGCACCAACGATGAGACCGAGAAGCCCAAGCGGAAGAGCGTACCCCGAGGCCTGAAGCCTGAGAACGTCGATTTCGAGGTGGGTCATGCGCTGCTCGGATTGCCTCGCGAAGTGGGTGCACATCCTGAGAGCGGCGATCCGATCATGGCGGACTATGGACGCTATGGCGCCTTCATTAAGTGTGGCAGCGAGACGCGGAGCATTCGCGACAAGAACCCACTGAAGGTCCTCGAGGTGACTGTCGAAGAGTGCATGACTTTGCTCGCGAAGCCCAAGGGCGGTCGCCGCAGCGCAGAGGTACTCAAGGAGCTTGGTGAAGATCCAAGCACCAAGAAGGCGGTCCGATTGATGGATGGTCGCTACGGACCATACGTCACCGATGGGACGACCAACGCGAGTCTGGGCAAGGACCTTGAGCCAGACGGACTGACGCTGGAGGTTGCGATCGACCTGATTCGGGCACGTGAGAAGGCGCCGAAGAAGCGTAAGGGTCGCTCCAAGAAGAAGTCCTGAGCTTCTAGTAGAAGAGCAGGCCCCATTCACGCTCGATCATCCGGCGCGCCTCGCCATCGAGGCTGGGTGCGCGGTCGAAGAGTGCCATGGCTGCCACACGGCGTACGTCGTTTGTGTCCAGCGCTGCCATGCCGTGCTCATTGAGCGGTTTATCGATGCCGGCGAGGACCTGGTTGACCCGCTCGAGGGCGGCCTCGTCCAGGTGTCCCAGGTCGACCAATACATCCAGCAGTGCACTCGCTCGTGCGTCCAACTCAATGATTGGCGGGAAGGGAATGGGTTTGGTCATGGTCTCGCTCATGTTCTCAGTCGATCGCCGGGTAACCGGGCCACGTGGCCCGTCAACTCCAGCGCGTCGATGGCGACCAGTAAGGTGGGCATGTCCAGTCCGGTCACGGCCGAGACGTGATCGACCGTGTCACCGGTGCGGAGGGCTTCAATTACGGCCTGTTGATGGGTACAGGACGGGGGCGTACGACCCCGATGCATGGATGTGATGTTCAAGCAGGTGAGGACGTCATCTCCGCTGGTCACGAGCGCTGCTCCGTCGGCGATGAGGCGGTTGCAGCCTTCTGACATTGGGTCCAGAGGGTGTCCCGGGACAGCCATCACCTCACGTCCCTGATCGAGTGCGTGGCGCGCGGTCACGAGGCTACCAGAGCGGGGTGTTGCCTCGACCACGACGGTTCCCAAGGCCAGTCCAGAGATCACTCGATTTCTCTGCGGGAACGTATACTTTGTGGCCGGAAATGTTGGGAGAAACTCCGATAATACGAGTCCCCCTGACGACAGGATTGTGTCGATGGCTCGACCCTGGCGTGTCGTCAGTCGGCCACCGAGGCCCTGTCCGAGTACGGCGATTGCACGTTCCGGGTTGGTCAAGTGGGCGGCCTCATCCACGCCGTATGCGAGTCCACTGACGATACTCGCACCGCTCGATGAGAGCTCACGAGCCAGGTCGCCTGCAATGTCCCGTGCGCGCTGAGTGCATCGCCTCGCGCCGACGATGGCGACGCAGGGGTCGCGTAGGCGCTCCAAGTTGCCTGTATAGAACAAGACTGGTGGTGCGTAGGGCAGCACACGCAGACAATCAGGGTAGTGAGGGTCGTCGAGGGTCAACACGTCGTGTGTCGACGTCAACGCGGGGGCACGGCGCAGCCGTGAAATCTGGCGTGGATGCACGCCACACAAGGCGAGCGCGCCATCAGACAAGTCGGAGAGTCGTCCAGGTTGTCGACGCGCATCAGAGAGGTCGATGCGTCCAGACAGTGCAGCCGCAGCATGCCAGAAACCGGAGAGGTGCATGGTGGGAATCCTTTGAGGAGTCCCAGCAGGATGGGTGAGCCGGCACAGATGTTAGCCCCGGTTTGGGGCTCGACAAGTGTCAGTTCATCCGTGTGAGGATTTCTGCACCCAGAGGGATGGACCGTCCAGCATCCGTCACGACAGCAGTCGCGGAGTAGTCGTCGACGCGAACGACAACCAGTCGGCCAATGACCGATGGTGGAAGTCGAGGATCCGAACGCTTCACATCGATCACTTCGTCTTCACGCTCGACAACATAGAACGTGTTGCCGACCCGAACACCATCTGCTCGGCCTCGGTCGATGAAGATAGTTTCGCCGACTGTGGTGAGGACGCGCTCCTGAGACATCCGAGCCACGATTTGTCCCTCGAGATCGCCTGTTGGAGGACCGACCTCAAGCTCTACGACGATGGGCATTGCTGGACCGACGAGGTCGCCGCGAGCCATCTCTTGGTACGACTCGCGAACCGTCGCAGAGAGGTAGTCGCCATACTTGTGAACCACTTTAAGCTCACCGAGGATTCGGTACATGTTTCCGTACTTCTGGCGACGAATCTTGGGGTGACGTACCCGCTTCTGAACCCGTCGGAAGACTGAGAGAATGTCACCACACTCGTACGCGTCTGGATCGTCGACCTTCACGTAGACCAGGTCGTCTTCGGAGACCATCATGCCTGGGATTCGAGCCTTCGTAATCTCTCCGAATACCTCGAGATTCTTCCGCTTGCGCAGGAAGGCAGGTGCGATGTACTTGTCGGCCTCAAGGCTGGTGTCGAAGCGGATGTCTGGACCGCACTCGACCTCGATCTCGGCAAAGTCGAGGCCTTCGACCTCGAATCCATCCCGGTCAGTCTCGAGCTCAACAGATGGTGGCTCGATCAGAGAACCCATCCGGAAGACAATGCGGTTTCCTGGATAGATCCAGTGGGGGTTGGTGATGTAGTCGTTGATCGACCACAGCCGCGGCCAATAGTAGGGGTTGCCCAAAAATGCCTGAGCGATCTCCCACAGCGTGTCACCTGGTGCCACCATGTAGTACTCAGGCGTGCCACCTTGAGTGGTGGGAACTGCCGTCAGGTTGTCACCTGAGCCGGAGTACGACTCGACGACCTGTGCATTCGCAGTGCCGACGCTCAAGAACAGTGCTGTGATGAACTTCCACATGGATTGGATCCCGCTTAGACTTAACGATCTCAATCCCGGTCGGTACCTGTCAAGGGTCCGCCGGAACTGGTTCGTCCGTAATCATCTTCGTGACGTACGACATCATCGATCTCGGGTGTAGAGACCTCAAGAAGTTGAACATCGCTGATCGCCTGCATGCGATGTTTCCTGCCGGGCAGGATGCGGGCGGTCATTCCTTCTTCAAAACGCTGCACATGGACGATGCCAGCCTCATCAGCAAGCTCGAGATTCATCGATCCTGACAGAAGTCGAATCGTCTCATCCTTCACGGTGTGATGTTGCAGCGATAGCCGAGAGCCCGCTTTGATAAAGAGGATCTTGCCGACGTATTTGTCTGTTTCAGCCCAAATTTCTTCGTGGCCCCAGGGCTTGTCGACACGACGGCTCACGGCGCTTCCGTGATCATCAGGTCCCTCGTGCCAAGGATTCTGGTCAGCTCGGTACGGGCCTTCGCTGCTGCATCTTTGCTTGGATAGCTGCCGACCTTGACGCGGTACCAATTCTTGCCTCGGATGAGTGCTGCCACCCGGTAGGCCTTCATCTTCCGCTCCTGCAGTTTCGCCACGCGGGCATCTGCATCGGCGACATTGTCATAGCTTGCAATCTGAACAGACCACCCTGACTTCGGAGTGGGGGCCGACTTGGGAGGCTCCGGGGGAGGAGCAGGCTCTGGTTCTGGAGCAGGCTCTACTGCTGTCTCAACCGGTGGGGCGTCCTCAGGCTCTGGAACGTCTGCTGAACCACCTTCTGCGAGTGTCTCTGGGAAAGCGAGCGGTGGAGCAGCGGCTTGCGCTGCCTCGACTTCCCTCAGGAGGGCCTCGAGGGCATCCTCGCGCTCTGCGTCGGGCAGCAAGGTCTCTGCAGCGGGGCTGCTGGGTGTGTCCACCTGGCTTCGGCCGACCTGGATGCCCACAAAAAAGGCGAGCAAGGCGATCGCCAGGGTGGCGGTGCCGAGGGCCGCAAGGTGACCTCGGGTGATCCAGATTTCTCGATTGTTTTGAGTCTGCATGGATTTAGCCGTTGATGAAACCATCATATTGACTTTGAGCACCCGCGTCCCACGGACGCTGGACTTCGACCCACGTGTCGATGACGGTGGCGCCCCGCCAGGTCCCGACATCGTGGGCAACTTGGTCCAAGACTGAGCGCAACAGTCGCTGGTCATTCGAGACAGATGCGACGGCGAGGATGGCGCTTCCGTGATCCTCGAGATGGCCGATCTCAGCCACGCTCAAGTTCTTCTTTGAGCGCAATCGGTCGCGAAACTGGCTCACAACGCGGCGCTTGTCCTTGAGGGAGCGGGCACCAGGAATGAGCAGGCTGAGGCGGAGTACCCCCACCCAGCAAGACTCGTCTGGTGCCTCAAACAACACGGATTAGACCGGGCTGACTTCTTCCTGAATGAAGGTCTCGAGCATGTCGCCGACCTTGATGTCGTTGAATCCTTCGAGGTTCATACCGCATTCGTAGCCCTTCTCGACCTCGCGGACGTCGTCCTTGAAGCGTCGAAGACTGGCCAGCTTTCCGGTCCAGAGGATGACCCCATCGCGAAGGAGGCGTACTTGGTGCGAGCGTGCGATGGATCCCTCTTGGACCCGTACACCAGCGACCGTACCGATCTTGGGCACTTGGAAGGTCTCGCGAATCTCTGCCATACCCTTGACCGTCTCCTCGATCTTGGGAGCGAGTAGACCCTTCATCGCAGCTTCAACATCCTCGATGGCTTCGTAGATGATGCTGTAGGTACGAATCTGGATGGCGTATTCGTCGGCGAGGTGTCGTGCCTTTGAGTCTGGGCGGACGTTGAATCCGATGATGACTGCGCCGTAGGTCTGGGCGAGTGTGACGTCGGACTCGGTCACGCCGCCGACTGCAGCGTGAAGGAACTTGATCGTGGCACCCTCGACGTCGATGTTGTCGAACGACCCCTTGATGGCCTCGAGTGTACCGTTCACATCGGCCTTGACGATGAGGTTCAGCTGAACCTTCTCGCCCTCGCTGGCTTGAGCGAGCAGGTCTTCCAGGCTGACCGACTTTGGTCCAGACTGAGTCTTCTGACGCTCGATCTCGAGGCGGTGCTCGACGAGTGTTCGCGCAGCCTTATCGTTCTCCACGACGAGGAAGTTGTCGCCAGCGCTCGGGACGTCTTGGATTCCGATGATCTCGATTGGAGATGACGGGCCGGCCGTCTTGATGCGGTCGCCATTGTAGTCGTTCATGGCACGGACTCGACCCCATACTGTGCCCAGTACGACGGTGTCGCCTTGGGTCAGAGAGCCGTTCTGGACCAGCAGGGTTGCGACGGGTCCGCGACCCTTCTCTACACGTGCTTCGAGGACGGTTCCCTCGGCATGGCGGTCGGCCACGGCCTTGTACTCCGCCATCTCAGCGAGGAGGCTGATGTTGCCCAAGAGGTCATCCAGCCCGTCGCCATTGAGCGCAGAGACGTTGCACATGATGGTGTCACCGCCGTACTCTTCGGGAACGAGCTCATGCTCCATGAGCGCCTGCCGGACCTGGTTGGGATCGACACCTGGCTTGTCACACTTGTTGACGGCCACGATGATTTGAACCCCAGCAGCCTTGCTGTGGTTGATGGCCTCGATGGTCTGCGGCATGATGCCGTCGTCCGCAGCGACGACCAGGACCACGATGTCTGTGACCTGTGCACCGCGTGAGCGCATCTCAGTGAATGCGGCGTGACCTGGCGTGTCGATGAACGTGATCAGCTGGTCATCCTTCGTCACCTGGTAAGCAGCGGTGTGCTGGGTGATGCCCCCGGCTTCGCCTGCCGCGACGTTGGCCCGTCTGATGGTGTCCAGAAGCGTTGTCTTTCCGTGGTCAACGTGACCCATGATGGTGACGACTGGTGGACGGATTTCGCCTTCGACCTCTTCCGCCTCATCGACTTGAATCATGTGATCAGACTCGTCGAAGGTCTTGTTGACGATCTCGAACTGGAACTCTTCGGCCACCAACTGTGCGGTGTCGATGTCGAGCTCGTCGTTGGCGGTGGCCATTTGTCCCATGCCGATCAAGTGCTTGATCACCAGGCCCGTCTTCGTGCTCATGGCGTGGGCCAGTGCGGTGACGGTAATGGTGCCGTTGACCTCGACGCGACGCTTGATGGCCTTCGCCTGTGGACTGGCTTTCTTCGGGCCGCTGTTTTTGCGATTCCGACGCCGGCGACGGTGGGCGGCCGGGATGTCATCCATGTACATCTCGACGCGAGTCCGACGCTTCTCGCGGCGCCGTGGTCGGCCCTCGTTCTTGCGTCCGTCATCGGCTTCACTTCGCTTGCGTGGGTCAACCGTGGCATCACCAGGTGCCTTCCCAGGCTGGTTTTGCCAGCGCTTCTCGCGCTCTGCGGTTCGGGCAGCCTCAGCAGCCTTGCGAGTGGCCTCGGGGTTGTTGGGGTCGTAACCGGGGGGTGGCTTGACGACGGCCGATCCGAGTCCAGTGAAGGCGGGCTTCTTGACTTCTCGATTGGCGCCCAGTCGAGGAAGTCGACGGCCAGGTGAGCCATCGGCTCGAGGGAGACCGCTCGCGAGTGTGGACGCGGCGCCGCCACTCTTTGCGTCGTCGGCCTTCTTCTCGTCGGCCTTTGGCTCGTCGGCCTTGGTCTCGTCCGCGCCTGACTTGGCCTCGACGGCCTCTGGCTCTTCAGTCTTGGACTCCTCGACCTTGACCTCAGGAGTCGTCGCTTGCTCGGTGTCGGCAGCAGACGCTTCGTCGGTTGCGACGGCATCCTCAGCTGCTGCTGACGAGGTGTCGGCAGCGGCGGTGGCCTCTTCAGGCGGTTGCTCAGGCGCAGCCTCAGTGGCGACCACAGGCTCCGCGGCCTCTGGCTCTTCAGCCTTGGCTGCAGCCTTCTTGGAGGTCTTCACCTCAGGGGCGGCCTCGACAGTCTCGACCGCCTCTGCAGCGTCTGGGGTCTCTGGGGCATCAACAGGTGCTGCCTCTGCTGCCGTTGGCTCTGCCTTGGCTGCCACAGGCTGCTCTTTAGCTGCAGTCGGAAGCCCAGTGGGAGCTGGAGCCGCCTCGGCCTCAGACTTGCGGCGGCGGCGGATGACTCGAGCACCAACACGGGTACTGACCCGGGACCGTCCACCCTCTTCGCCGTCTTTCTCGGCGCTACGTCGGGTAGTCGTCTGGGTACGATTGAGTCGTTCGATGAGGTCCTTGGTCGACATGCGATTCCTTTACAGCCTTGTTGAGGCCGGGCTGATGCCCGGTAGAAGGCCCTTCTTCGCGAAGCCCGGCAAGGTAACCCAGGTCATGCCACCTTCGCAAGCTATCGATCAGGCTTTGCGTCGGGCGACCAGGCCGAATTCCAAGTCGGGTACACCCTGGTCGTCCTGTGACTTGCTCAATCGCTGCGCTTGTGATGCCGATAAATAAGGTTGAACCTTGTTTTTCTATGTAAAACAGGTGCGGGTCTTGCGCGTCGCTTGAGTGATCTTTGGTGATCAACCAGACTGGATAGTCTGGACATGAACTGTGGGGGAGTTCGGTGTCGAGGATCAGTGAACCCGATCGGTAGGCCTTGCGGAGTGCTCGAATTTGACGATCGATACACCAGGCATGTGCCTGTGCGTGGAGATCGTTGTGGGGACGCACTCGGGCTCGAAACGACCGAGATGCGGGTGCTGGACTATTTGCCACTGTGCTCACGCAGCCATGACGTTGGCAGACCCAAGCTGAACGCCCGCTCCGCCCCACAACGCAAGATCCCCCTGCGTCGAGACTCAGGGGGATCATGGTGCTTTGTGGGTGCCGTTTATTGCACCCGATGCAGTAGCGGACGGCCACTTACTCTGCTTCTGGCGGCAGCTCATCGTCTGCAGCTGGAGGCACGTCATCTGCTTCTGACGGCAATGCATCGTCTGCAGCTGGGGGCACATCGTCTGCTTCAGGAGGCAGTGCGTCCGCGTCGGAGGCCTTGGCTTCGGCAGGCTCATCCTCGACCTCGTCGTCGCCTGACTCAATGCGTTCAGCATGCTCAGCGATCAGTTGGTCGAGCACCTTACCTGCGGCCTCGATGACCTTCTCAGCGTCCTCGTCTTCGACATCAAGGAGACCCCCGATTTCGTAGGCTTCTGCGTCGTAGAGCTCTTGGGCACTGCGGTAGCCGTGTCGGATGAGCAACTCCACCGTCTCTTCGTCGATGCTGGTGATGCGTCCCAACTCGCCGCGAGCAGCGTCGGTGACCTCGGTGTGACGGCTGACACTGAAGATGTCGATTCGCCAACCCGTGAGTTGGGCGGCCAGGCGAACATTCTGGCCACGTCGACCGATGGCCTTGGAGAGTTGATCGTCTGGAACAATGAGTTCCATAGAGTGGGTGTGCTCATCGATGAACACCCGCGTGACGTTTGCCGGGGAGATCGCGTGAACGATGAACCGGGCCGGGTCGGGGTGGAAGGGGATGATGTCGATGGCTTCACCACGAAGCTCCTGGACAACAGCCTGAACCCGAGAACCCTTGAGTCCAACGCAAGCGCCGACCGGATCGACATCGCGGTCCATGCTGGACACCGCGATTTTTGCGCGGTGGCCAGGCTCGCGGGCACAGGCTTCGATTCGGACAATGCCCTCGTAGATCTCGGGAACCTCGAGCTCGAACAGCTTCATGAGCAGTCCGGGGTGGGTTCGACTCAAGACGACCTGAGGTGACCGGGATGCCCGGGTGATGTCCAGAACATAGGCCTGGATGCGGTCACCCTGACGGTATGTCTCGGTCTGAACTTGCTCACGCTTGGGCAGGATGGCCTCAGCGCGACCGAGGTCGACAATGATGTTGCCCTTCTCGAAGCGACGAACGATACCGGTGATGAGCTCGCCCTTGCGGTCCTTGAACTCGTTGAAGGTCATCTCACGCTCAGCATCGCGGATCTTTTGGATGATGACCTGCTTGGCGGTCTGTGCAGCAATTCTGCCCAGGTCCTCGATGCCCACCTTGATACCGAGGGAGTCACCGAGCTCACACTCAGGGTCCGCGATTCGTGCGAGATCAATGCTGATCTCGGTCTCATCGTTGTCGACGTCATCGACCACGGTACGGAACTCGAAGAGCTCGACCTCACCGAGGTCTTCATTGAACTGAGCCTCGAGGTCACGCTCCATACCGAAGCGCTTGCGACCGGCCGCGATCATCGCTGACTCAAGCACCTCAATGAGGATGTCACGTGGGATGTTCTTTTCGCGGTGAACTGTGTCCACCAGGCGTGCAAGATCGCTAATCATGATTGCGCTCCTTCAAGCTTTGGTTCCGCGTCGTACGCGTTTTGGATTCGAGAAAATTCGTCGAGGTCCAGGACCAGATGGCCCCAGTCGAGCTGGTTCAGAGGGAGGCGATGTTGTTCGCCGTCGACCTCGATCAAAATGTGGTCGTTGTCCATGCCATCCAGGGTGCCTGTGAAGCGGCGACGGATGGCGCCCGGAATCAGTCGGAGCTTGGCGCGAAAGCCTGCAAACCGAGCGAAGTCATCGGCGCTCTGAATCGGACGGTCGATGCCGGGGCTGGACACCTCGAGCCTGTAGGGACCGCTCATGGGGTCTTCGACGTCGAGCACGGGGGACAGCGCGCGACTTATCCTCGCGCAATCATCCACTCCGAAGCTCGGCCCATCACAATAGAGCCGCACGATGTCACCTGTGGTGTCACCGCTGATCTCGACGGCAATAAGCCGATACCCTTCCGCCTCGATCGTCGCTTGGACGGTCTCGCGAATCTGGGCTCTGGTGTCGAGGCGGGTTGTGGCTTCCATTTGTGTTGGACCAAAAAAAAAGAGCGGGGGGCCGGCCGGCCGCCTCACTCAGTGTGAATGCATTCGGAATGTGGCGAGCGTCTATCCGTGACGCCCGGTACCGTCAAACTCAAGGATCGCTAGGAAGGGGAAGAAGTGTGGCATCTGGGCACCGCTGGGCGCTGTTTGCCTGATGGATCTCTTGGGCGCTCGCAGCGTGTGCAGATGGTTGGACTTCGTACACAATAAAGTCGTGAACCAGCTCTCGGGCCTGGGCGCCTTCTTTGACGCAAGAGCGCCCGGCCCAGAATTGCATGAGTGCTGCGCGGCGATCGGCGTGGCTGTCGAGCACCAGGGCATCCCCTTCACCCGTGTGTCCCTGGGTCCAGATGGAGTCGAGCATGTTGGGGATGTCTCGACCAAGACGACTGTCCATCGCCAGGTTGATGACTGCTGTTCGCCACTCGCTCGCGTAGCCTCTGGTTCCCTGTACGACCCGCTCCTTGTGAGACTGCAGGCGTCTCCTCGAGATCGTTTGGCCTCCCAATTTGATACAGAGCGGCGTGATCGTGAACGGTGGAAGACACCAGAGATAGCGGAGCTTATTGTCCCGCTTCCCCGGGGGATCGATGCGGATTGGGCTGCGCTTGACCGTCATCCACCCGTCGTCATCGATGACGACTGTGGGTTTGTATGAGGTTCGATGTCGAACGAATGTCCGGCCCTCTTTCCGTATGAATTTGTCGTAGCCGAGTCGGCGGAGTTTTCGCTCGAGCTCGCCACGCTTTTTTGCGACCACCGACTCGCCGTGGATGATCATCTCTTCTGATGAGGTGGATGTCTCAGAGGCTGGCGCCTCAAGAGACAGCAGCAGAAGGAGGCTAAGCACCAGAGAATTGGACCGCATCAAATAGGAGGCTGGGGCTGTGACAGCTGCCAAAGCGCCAGGGATCATTTGCGGCCTCGATGAAGCCGTCCATTAAGTCGAAGATGGAGCCGGAGATGTTCATCTCAGAGATGGGTTTCACGGCCACACCATTCTCGAACAGCGTACCTCGGATTCCGAATGAGTACCGTCCAGTGGCCGGGTTGGAGTTCCCGCCGAGGAACCCGTCCACCTGGATGGCCCAGTTCAAGTCTCCCAAGATGTCAGCGCAGCTCCGCTGACCGATTGGAACGACGAGATTCGAGGTACCGCCGGTGGTGGGAGCCCTCTCCAACTTTCGGCCGTAGTACACGTTGATCAGCCAGTGCTGCAGCACCCCATCCTCAATGATGGTTCGGCGTTGGGTGGGGCGGCCGTCGCCGTCATACAATCGAGACCCCATGCCCTTGGGAAGGTGGGGTTCGTCGAGCAGACTGAATGCGGATGAGGCCACCCGCTCGCCGAGCTTGTCGGCCATGCATGAGCGCTGCTCGTAGATCGAGCCGCCGCTGAGTGGGCCGACGAGCGTGCCGATGATGCGGCTGGCCACACGATTGTCGACCAACATGGCGCCGCGTTTGCTCGGTACCGGACCGCTGCCGAGCTGTCGGATGCCTCTGTCGGCCACGCTCTCTGCAAGCTGTGCAATGGTGGGTAGGTCTGTCTGGTGGCGCGCGACAGCGTAGTCGTAAGCCTCGGGCAAGCGCCCATCCTTGTCCTCCATGCTGACGTCGGCGCCTTGCCCAAATTCGGTGCTTGCGGTTGTGCCCACGAATCCGTTTGAGGTCACCATTGCGCTCTCCGATGAGCCGCTCCAGACGAAGCCCTCCGCGCTGCGCAGGTGCTTCGGGATGGCTTTTGTCGCAGCGGTCTGCATCTCATCAACCCAGGCTCGGTGATCGACTGAGTTGGATGCTGTGTCGATGAGGTCGAGGTCGCCTGGTGTGGCCCCCATGTCCTCGGGATCAGGCAGGCGCCTGAATGGGTCGGGCTCGAGGTGCCGGGTGGCGTCAATGGCGCGGCTCAGGAACTGTCGCAGGGCATCGGGCCGAAGATCGTTGGTGTTGTGGACCGAGTATCGACCGTCCACATACAGTGCGGCTGACGCAGACCGTGACTGGGAATCCTGCCACTTCTCGAGGGTGCCGTCTCTTTGCTTGACGTCTGTGTAGGTCCCCGTGGACGTCCATGCTGTGACCTCTTCGGCGCCCAGGCCGCGAGCGGTTTCGACAATCATTGCTGCAGTGTCGATGAGTGGCTGACTCATTGCTCACCTCCCACAACCAGGCTGGAGACCCGGACGGTTGGCATGCCTTGGCTGACGGGTACGGATTGACCGTTTTTACCGCAGGTCCAGCCGCCATCATCGACCTTGAGATCGTTTCCGACCATGTCTATTCGGGAGAGGGCCTCAGGTCCGTTGCCGATGATATTGACATCTTTGATCGGTGCCGTGAGCTTACCGTCCTCGATCAAGAATCCAGTCTTCATGTAGAAGCTGAAATCGCCACCGCCGATATGAACGGCGCCGTTGGCGAAGCTCACACAGTAAATACCGCTCTTCACGCTCTCAATGATGGCTTGAGGGTCATGCGGACCTGGCTCCATCAGTGTGCTCCGCATTCGAGGCATCGGTACATGTCGGAAGCTCTGTCGGCGTCCAGATCCGGTCGGCTTGATACCGTAGTGGGATGCGGAGAGTTCATCGTGCATGTAGGATCTGAGCACGCCGTTCTCCACCAACACCGTACGCTCGGACTCGTTGCCCTCGTCGTCGACATTGATGGAACCACGAGCGCCGAGCAGGGTGCCGTCGTCTACGATGGTCACCTGGTCGTTGGCGATGACCTTGTCCATCTTGTCTGCATAGATGCTGATGCGTTTTCTATTGAAGTCGGCCTCCATGCCGTGGCCAATCGCCTCGTGCAGGAGGATGGCGCTCGGTCCAGCGGCAAGCACGACGGGCATCTCGCCCGGGGCCGGACTGGTCGCATTGAGCAAGAAAAGCGTTCGGTCAACGCCCTCGCCCACCAATTGGGCTTGGCGAGCCTCGGTGAAGTACTCGAGGCCTGCTCGACCTGCCATGTTGTAGCCGTAGGCTTCGCGAACAGACTCGCCGTCCGGTCCAATTCCTTCCGCTGTACAGCGTAGGCTAGCGCGGGTCATCGGGCGCCAGTCTTCGACGAGCCTACCGTCGGGGCGAACGATCATGACCACTTTGGCAGCATCGGAGAGGGAGACCTCGACGCGCTTGATGCGCTCATCCCTCGCGAAGGCCGCTTGCTCCCACTTGCGAACCATCTTGACCCGCTGCCCAATGTCGACGTCGTCCCATGGCTGAACAACAGGGTAGTGGTTTGGCAGTGACATGGCGACTGGGGTCGCCACGTCCATCGGGGCTGATGCGTTGGCAATACCCGCCGCTGTGAGCGCGGCCGATTTTAGCGCGCTGGGTGACAGATCTTCTGAGTACGCGTAGCCGACTTGATCGCCGATCCTGACACGGACGCCCATGCCCAGGCTGACTTGAGTCGATGCTTGGTTGACCTTCCCGTCGGTGAGGAGCACAGAGGTCGAACTCGAGTGCTCGAAGTACAGGTCGCAGTTGTCGCCACCCTTGGAGAGAGCGGCCGCCATGACCTGACGTGTGACCTCTGTGGTCACACCGAGGGCTGCAAAGTAGGCGCCGGAAGCACCAGTGGGTCTGGGAATGGACATGAGGGCCCTTATGCGTTCTGGATGATTGTTTGTGCCTGGATTGTCTGCGCTCTGACCGATTCGGCCAGTCGAAATTGCCCCGAGGCGCGATGGAGGTTGTGTGCACCTGGCTCCGGAAAGCGGGTGCGGTTTTCTTTGAAGTAGCATTGCTGGATTGCGTCGGCGCAAAAACGGGCAGACAATTCAAGACAAATGCGCTCGATCCCGGGAACCAAGTTGTCCCGCTCAGCCCTCGTCAGGCTTGGGCCAGCCGCCAACCATGCACGGGCACTCGCCTCGAAAATATCGAGGTCGAATCTGATGTCGGCGAGATTGTCTTCTCCCGCTGGGTTGCACCAACTGCGCCATGCGTCGCCCATCTCCACCGGAATCGTTTGATGCGAGAAGGTATCGAAGTCGAGCAGGCAGATCGCCCGGTCACCCTGGGTGTCGAAACGAAGATTGGAGAGTTTGAGGTCACCGTGGCAGATACGAATTGGTAGATCGAGGGTGCCCGACCAGTGCCCCCAGGCGTCCAGAATCTCACGGCCAAGGGCCACAGCCGAGTCGGTGAGTGCTCCAGGTTGAGCTGCTGACATCGCCGTCTCGAGCGTCTTCATGTGGGCCACAGTGTCGTGCGCGCCGGGGCGACTGAAGTCGAATCGGTGGTCGAGGTCAGCGGTGGCGCGATGAAATTCCCCAACCAGTTTGGCCGCTGAAGCGGCTTGGCGAAGGTTCTTGATGGTGTGGTGTGTGGAACCAGGAACAAAGCTCAACATTCGCCAAGCGCCATCTTCTGTGGGCACACAAAGGGCACCGCTCTGGGTTGGAATTAGACGAGGGGTCAGCATTCCCTTGTTGGCCATGTGAGCTGTGATGGCCTCGATATCATTGTGGACTGCGGGCTCAAAGATTGGATTCACGCGCTGGAGGATGGCAACGGGTGGGTCCCCGACGATGAAGGTGTCGTTGATTAGACCGCCGTCTTGGGATGGCCGAACAGTGGTGTTTGCTGGCCAGTTATCGAGCACTTCAGCGGGGACGGACATCGTTTCTCCTGGCGGGTTGGACCTGTCGTATTCGATCTGTCCATATCGGGCAGTGGTACGCCCGGAATGAAAGGGACCTTTAGGACATTGTCAATCTTGCTCTCACCGCTTAGTCATTTCATGCACAACCTGGAGTATTCCCCATGACGCGAAGCAAAGCCCTGGCTCTTGCGATGGCGCTGTCGGTCGGAACCGTCACTGTGATGACGCAGACTGGCTGTAAGAAAGAGGCACCGCCACCGCCGCCCCCGCCGCCACCCCCACCGCCCCCGCCGCCTCCACCGCCGCCTCCGCCGCCGGTTGAGAACATGGCTCGTGCGTTCTTCGAGTATGACCAAAGCAGCCTTCGCTCCGACGCTCAGTCGGCTGTGTCAGGCAACGTCTCGATGATGAACAAGCACAGCGACATGAAGGTTGAGGTTCAGGGTCACGCTGATGAGCGCGGCACCACCCAATACAACATGGCGCTTGGACAGCGACGGGCCAACAAGGTCGTCAAGTACATGGAGTCCAACGGCATCTCGTCCAGCCGACTGCGCGCAGTCAGCTACGGCGAAGAGCGTCCGCTCTCCATGGGCAATGACGAGAGTGCCTGGAGCCAAAACCGGCGCGCTGAGTTCAAGATCACCTTCGGTGGGACGTCCTACACTAAGGGCACCACTGATTAGAGCTTGACGCTCGTTTGGGTGGGGCATGCTCCACCCCAAACACTGAGCCCCCCATCCTCGAGAGAGGGTGGGGGGCTTGTCTTTGTCTGTTGTCAGAGACGACTTGTAGAGACCACACAACAAAAAAAGCCCGCCGGTTAGGCGGGCTTTGTTCATGATGGCTGAGCCTCAGTCGACGCCGCACACCGTCTCGAGGATGAGTCGAGTCACGAGGTATGGGTCGCAGTTAGCGTTCGGGCGTCTGTCTTCGAGGTAGCCCTTCTGATCGCGCTCAACCATCCATGGAATCCGGATGGACGCTCCGCGGTCAGAGACACCGTACTTGAACTCCTTGTGGGAGCAGGTCTCGTGGTCGCCAGTGAGTCGAAGCTCGATGTTGGCGCCATAGTTGGCGATGTGCTCGTCTGCCCGAGTCCCGAGCGCTTCACACCCGGCAATGATGGGAGCGTAGCTTTCGCGCATGGCTTTGGTGGAGAAGTTCGTGTGGGCGCCAGCGCCGTTCCAGTCACCCAGCACAGGCTTGGGGTGGAGCGTGGCGGACACGCCGTAGTCTTCAGCCACACGGTACAGCAGCCAGCGCGCAATCCAGAGTTGGTCTGACACCTCAAGGGCGCCGAGGGGTCCAACTTGGAACTCCCACTGTGCTGGCATGACCTCGGCATTGATACCTGAGATTTGCAGCCCGGCTTCCAGACAAGCATCGAGATGGTCTTCGACAATCTCGCGACCAAAGACTTCGTCCGCACCAACGCCGCAGTAGTAGCCGCCTTGTGGGGCCGGGAAGCCGTTCTTGGGCCAGCCCAAGGGGCGGGCGCCGTCGAAGTAGGTGTACTCTTGCTCGATACCGAACCACGGTTCCTCGCTCGCGGTTTGCTCTGCGATAGATCGGAGCTTGGCTCGGGTGTTGGAGGCGTGCGGGGTCATGTCAGTATTGAAGACCTCGCAGAGGACGAGCTTGCTCTCACCGCCGCGGATGGGGTCGGGACATACAAAAACAGGCTTCAAGACACAATCCGATGCGTGTCCTACAGCTTGCTCTGTACTTGAGCCGTCGAAACCCCAGATTGGGGGCTCCTCGCCGAGTGGAATGACGCGGGTCTTGCCCCGCATCTTTGCGGTGGGCTGCTGCCCGTCGAGCCAAATGTAATGCGCTTTGTAGACGCCCATGGTGGTAGTCCTCCTGGTGGTGGGAGAGCATGACTAACCGTTCGATTGTTTTTTAAAAGGGGTATTTCAACCTTTTCTTTAGGCGAGTTTTCCACAGGCTTGAAGCCAGGTTCGGAAGGGGGTTTTTGTCAATCATGACGCCCCTGAGGTCTGGCTCATGGAGAGACATCCACGCCCGCGCCTGATTTCAGCGATCAGTCGTTGTTTGTGCTGCGCAGAATCTGTCGTCTGAAGCGGATTTTGCGGGAGTCAATGTTGCACGATTTTGGCCGCTGAGGTGGTGGCATATTCGCCAAACAGTGGCGGCCTCGAGTCCGATACGAGATGCAAGTTCATGTGCCGTAACGGGTATCTCACTGAGCTCTGACTCGATGAGCATGATGGTGGCCAGCTGTGTCCTGGCCTCAATCTTACCCGCCTCGACACCGGGCTGGTCATACGCATTGATGTCCAGGAACTCCGCGGTCAAGCTGACGGTCCGCTCGAGCAATGCAATCACAGCACCCAGAGCAGATTCATTCATTGTCGGTAGGCTGATGGACACGACTGGCTGACCGACGTCCGCGAGGGCTCGCTGGGTGCCTGTCATGAGGGCGAACTGGAGGTCTGCAGCTTCATCGAGGAGTGCAGTTGGTTGAGGCGTGGCCTCTACGGACACAAAGTGACAAGCCACGCCAAGAGGTCCATCTCTCAGCTGCTGAATGAGTGCATGCTGGTCAGCACTTCCTTTGTTCCCAAGGACCGTCAGTCCCGTCCTCACCACTTCGCCTTGCCGGTTGACTTCCTTTCCGATCGACTCCATGACGAGTTGCTGCGTGTAGCGTCCGAGAGATCGGAGTGCGTCCACATAAGGAAACAGTGCCGCAGTGTGAACCTCGTCTGTGGCCCAGAGGGCAGCCAGCTGTGCCGCCGGATTGGACTCAGGTGCCTGACGGGTCCACTCATCCATGGCGCTCGCACCTGCCAGGAACGCACGAATATCCAGACCGCAGAGGTGCATCGGTAGGAGACCGACTGCACTCGTGATGCTGGTTCTCCCGCCCACCCAAGACCAGATGGGCAGCACTGCGCGCCAGTTCTTCGCCAACTCGGCGAGCCTTGAGCCCGGAGTTGTGACGGCGACAGCATGCGCTTCGAATGGCACGCTCGCTGCCGCATACTCGGCCTCCACGAGTCGCATCGCGGTCATGGTTTCTGTTGTTGAGCCGCTTTTGGATGCCACGATAACCAAAGTGTCCGCTGGATCGACAGTGGCCAAGATGGCTTTGACGCCCTCTGGGTCGACGGTGTCCAGCAGCACGAGCCGGCGCCCAGACGGCGCTCCCAGTGCTTCGATGGCCAGAGCTGGGCCAAGCGCGGATCCACCAATGCCCACCAACAGAATGGTGTTTAGGCCGGTCGCGTTGACGGACTCAATGGCTGTCCATGACGCCATGATGGCGTCGGTTATCTCGGCAGACGGCGCACGCTGGGGTGAGCGCAGCCAGTAGTGTCCGACTCGGCGCTGCTCGGTCACGTTTACCGCGGCACCAGACTCCATAGCCGTCATCGCGGCGAGTGCGGGGCCGAAGCTCAGGTCAGCGCGTGCAGGGACGCGCTGTAGGTCCACGACGATGCCTGTGGCGTCGTCGCGGAGAAAGCGAAGGTGTGTTGACATTGAAGTGCCTTGACTCGACGACCGCTTAGGCGAGCTCGACCACGCCGTTTGCGATGACAACTTTGCCGTTCTCGTCGCGCACGATGAAGTTCGATCCGTTGTCGGTCTTCCATCCCTGTGTGGTCAGCTCTGAGCTGTTGAATACAGGGCTCGCGAAGCGAACGCCCAGTCGCTTGAGGCGTCGAGGGTCGCCGGCCGCGAGCGTGTCGATCACCGACTTTCCGCTCATGGCCATCGTGCACAGTCCGTGCAGGATGACATTTGGCAGGCCAGCAGCCTTGGCGGTGTCTGGGTCGACGTGGATTGGGTTGTCGTCCAAGCTGGCCTTTGCGTAGCGGTATGACTGATCATCATCGACTGTGAACTGCACCTCGTAGTCCGGAGCGGGAGGCTCGGCTGGCGGCGGCTTGGGAGCAGCCTTCTTGGCCTCTCCCTCGGGAGCCTTCTTCTTCTTGCCTCGGATGAAGTACGCGGTCTTGGCCTCGACTGCGAGTTCACCCTCGACGAAACCATAGATCATGGCGGTGACGAGCAAGCCGCTCGACTTTTCATCGACCGAGATGAGCTCGCCCCGGACTTGCATCAAGTCCCAGGCCTTCACTGGACGGTGGAAGGTGGCGTCGTGCTCGCCGTGCACCAGTCGGAGCAGGTCAAGATCGAGCTCTGGGTCTCCAGCGATCAGGAACATGCACTCCTTGAACATCCGGGTGTGGAGCATGTGCGGGGCAATTCCAGTGTCTCCCGTGTACGCGGGGTTGTTGTCGTTTGTCGCGCTGGCGTACAGCTCGATGTGCTCTGGTGAGACCAAGAAGTGGCCGCCATCATAGCGCTTGCCAATTGGCCAACTCTTGGGACCTGAGTCCTCGATGGTCTCGACTGGTGCATCCTCGCCCTTGAAGCCTGCGGCCTCTGCGATCTTGTCGAAGTCGAAGGCCATGCCCATTTTCATGAGGTCGCCGAAGTCGTCCGCAGACGCCTTCCCTGTCATGAACACCTTCTGTGGGTCCATCTCACCCTTGAACATCGCAAGAAGCACATCCTCGGGGATCTTGACTGTGGATGTGGGGACGCCGTCGAGGCCTTCCTTTGTACTGCACGTTCCGTCAGCGATGGTGAGGGTCTGGTCTGTGCCACCCTTGACCACCCAGTGCATGTTGCCAGACCATCCCGGCGCTGCGTCAGACTTGAAGCCTGCCGGGAAGTGAGAGAAGACCTTGGTGACCAAGTCCTCGCTGCCGCCCGCTTCAGCGAGTGCGGCTGCCACCTTCTCGAAGTCAAAGGCCATGGCCATCTTCATGAGGTCGCCCATGTTGTCGGCGGTGGCCTTCCCAGTCATGAACACCTTCTGGGCGTCCATCTCACCAGTCAGCAAGGCGATAAGAATGTCGGCTGGGATCTTGACTGTGCAGGTCGGCGTGCCGTCGAGGCCAGGCTTCACGGTGCAGGACTCGCCATCGACGATGATGGTCTGGTCAGACCCGCCCTTGACCGCCCACTGAATGTTTGCGGACCACCCGGGCGCGGCGCTGGGCTTGAAGCCAGCAGGGAAGTGGCTGAAGGCCGCGGTGATCTGGTCACCCGAGGCGTTGCTCGGTGCAGCCTCTTCGAATGCGCAGATTGCGCTGAACTGGTCAGCGATCTCTTCTGCGGTCCAGAGGTCAGTTCCCTCTTTCTCTACACCATCATTGGTGTGGACCTCGTACAGGTGAAGACGCTGGCCTTGGACGCCGAATGTCTTGCCCGTCACACCCTTTGAGAGATCCGACGCCAAATACACGATGATGGGGCTGATTTGCTCAGCTGTCCAAGCGTCGTCGACCATATCAATGTCGTCGGTCATTCGGGTCTTTGCGACGGGTGCAATGCAGTTGGCTGAGACGCCCGCCTTGCGCAGCTCCATCGAGAGCACGCGCGTGAAGCCGTAGATTCCAGCTTTTGCAGCGCCGTAGTTGGACTGGCCAAAGTTTCCGATCATGCCGCTCATCGAGGTGGTGTTGATGATGGCGGCGTGTCCTTGTTCTCCTGCTGTGGCGGTGAGCGCAGTCAGGGCAGATTTACAGACATTCTTGGTGCCGTTCAGGTGCACATCGAGGACAAGATTCCACTGTGCATCCTCCATCTTTTTGAAGGTCACATCACGCAAAATACCGGCATTGTTGACCACTGCGTCGAGGCGACCCCAGGTGTCCACAGCAGCAGCCACCATCCGGTCTGTTCCTTCCGGGTCCGTCACGGAGTCGAAGTTGGCGACAGCCTCGCCGCCGGCATCCTTGATCTCCGCGGCCACCTTTGATGCAGCGGAGTCGTCTGTGCCCTCGCCATGGCGAGAGCCTCCGAGGTCGTTGACGACGATCTTTGCGCCCTCGGCGGCGAGCGCAAGTGCGTGGCATCGGCCGATACCGTTACCGGCACCAGTGACGAGAATGACTTTTCCTTCCAGCAGACCCATCGAGTCCTCCCAAAAATTAGAACCCGATCCTATGGTCATCATTGACATACGGCCAACACAAAATGAACGGTCATTCAGTGGGGTCTGAGATCCACACTGCCGCAGGACCCGATATGCTGCGATGAGGCCGCAGAGGAGGCGGTGACGGCTTGCGAATTTGCATACTGACTCGCGGGGATCTCTTCCCGACTGACCACGGCGCTGCTGTGAAGATTGTTCGGACTGCCGAGGCATTGTCGCGGATTCACGGGGTGTGTTGCGTGGTCACCGATGATCGGGAAGCCTACTTGCGCTTCGAACATGGTCAGCATCGCCGTGTCCCGTACCCATTGAAGACGCGTGCTGCAGAAGAGTGGCCACTGGTGGGTCGTGCAGGCCGATGGGCAGAGCGCGCCCTGGGTCACTTGGGCTATCCGACAGAGGAACACTTTTTATATAGGCCCATGCTCGACCCAGCCTGGTGGATGCGGGCTGCTGCGGTTGGTGAACTTGAGGGCATCGATGTCTTTCAAGCTGAATTTCCAGGCTACGGTGTGGCGGCTTGGCTGGCGGCACGCTTCTCGGGTGAGGCGCGGTCGGCGATCGTACAGCACAACGTGGAGTGGGACCGACTCGCCGAATTTGGGCATGATGTCGCCCACATTAAGCGGGTCGAACAGTGGGTTCTCGGGCAAGTCGATGAGGTCATTGCCGTCAGCCAGGACGACAAGGACAGGATGGTGGAGGCTGGAACCCCGGCCGACAAGATCACCGTCGTGCCGCATGGTGTCGACATCGAACGTTTTCGGTCCGCGTCCAGCAGTGGCATTCGCGCACGCTACAGCATCCCAGACGACGCGCCGCTGCTCATGTTCCACGGAACCCTCCACTATTGGCCGAACACGGAGGCGGTGCGGTTCATCGTTGAATCAATCTTGCCGAAGCTTCAAGCCAGTCATCCTGATGTGAGGGTCATCTTGGCGGGACAAAATCCGCCGCAGTACTATTCGCATCCTTCGGTGATCACACCTGGCTCAGTCGATGACCTGGAGGCCCATGTGGCGGCCGCAGATGTCTGCGTGTGCCCCATCTTTGCGGGTGGCGGCACACGCATGAAGTTGCTTGAGTACATGGCCGCTGGGAAGCCGATCGTGTCGACGACGAAGGGGGCTGAGGGCATCGCTTATACCTCGGGCGAGCACATGCTCATCGGGGACACAGCCGACGACATGGTGGCCCACATCCGCCAGGTCCTGGACTTCCCGGACGACGCTGTTCGCCTCGGCAGAGCAGCTGCACGTTTTGCATCGGCCTACGACTGGGCAGCCGTGGGACAAGCGCTGTGCTCTGTTTATGGGGGGGAGGGGCGCGGAGACGACTGGAACCAGCGCTTTGCGGCCCAGGCTCCCGTGGATGCCCACCTGCCGAGCACGCGAGCGGTGAGTAAGCCGAGGACGATGCTCTTACTGATCAATGAGGGCTGCAACCTCAAGTGTGCCTTCTGTGATCTGTGGCAGAACTTCCAGAATATGGACGTGCAAAATCGGCTGATACCCCTACTGGATGAGGCGGTGTCCATCGGAACGAAGACGCTCGTGATCACCGGCGGTGAGCCCTTCATTCATCCTGATCTCTTCGATGCTGTGGCGGCTGCGAAGGCTCGTGGTCTCGCGGTGAACATCACGACCAATGGGACGCTGATCAATAAGCGCTGGGACGAGCTGATGGCGAGTGGTGTCGACTCTCTCTCGTTCTCGATCGATGGGATGAGGGCGAGCCACGATGAACTTCGGGGGCAGAAGGGTGCCTTCAAGCGGACCACTGCTGCCCTCAATCGGATCCGACGCGAGGCGCCCCACATCTCCACCAGCGTGTATTGCGTGGTCACGAACAAGAACGTTGGAGAGCTCACGGCTGTGTATGATCTGGCGCGATCGTATGGGGCAAACTTCGATTTCTGGCCGGTCAATGATGCGGAGGATCTCTACCTGCGCACACCCGAGCACCTCGCGATGTGGCGAGACGCGGTCGCCCACATTGGTGCTCAGGAGGCGGAGGTCGCAGACCGCTCGGCGTACTACGAAGCGGCGCTGGGGTACCACGGAGGTGAGGACGGTCCCGTTCGCTGTCTTGGGCTCATCGATCAGTATGGCGTGACCTACACGGGTGATCTGCTGCCCTGTTGTGTGTGGGGTGGAGATGGGCTCGCCGTTGGCAATGTCTTCGACACGCCGTTGAGCGAACTCTGGCACTCTGACGAGGTGCAGGAGTCCAGACACAGAATGTTTGAGGACGGGTGCGACGTGGGTTGCTACAACCACTCTCTGTACGAATTCGAGGTGGCCACTGGGGTCCCGTTTCGCGTGGAGAAGACATGAAGTGGGTAGAAGCAGATTTTAAGGGCAAGACTGTCTGGGCTCAGGTTCACGACGGCGGGAATCTCGTCGTCGAGGGCGGTCGGATCCCGATTCGCTACTCCGATAAGGAAGGCGCCAAGATTTATCGCGCGGGGCAGGCCAACATTCGGCGAGGCACGACACCGCCAATGGATCTGCCTGAGGGGCTGTCTGCAGATGCGAATCCATCCCGAAAGGCCAAGAGCTCAGGGTATGGCTCCGCGGGTAAGCGAACCAAGGCACAGGCCGCCGCTGCAAAGGCGTCCGCCGCAGAGCTGATCAAGAGCTTCGATCCCCGATCAGCGGTGGCATTCACGGACGGTGCCTGCAAGGGTAATCCTGGACCAGCCGGGTCGGGTGCTGTCCTGAAGCTACCGGACGGTACAGTGCTGGAGCGCTCAATGGCACTGGGTGTGGCCACCAACAATGTGGGCGAGCTCGCGGCCATCGGTCTGGCGCTTGATCTGTTGGATGAGGCCAAGTGGCCCGACGATCAGCGAACCGAGATCTGCACCGACTCCAAGTACACATACGGACTTCTTGAGTTGGGCTGGAAGGCCAAGTCAAACACCGAGTTGGTGTTGTCGCTGCGCGAGCGCTTAGAGGGTCGAAAGATTCGACTGCATTGGGTTGCCGGGCACGTCGGCATCCCCGAAAATGAGCGCGCTGATGAGCTGGCTAATGAGGGTGTTCAGCAGAGCATGTCTCAGTAGTTCAGGAGGCGCTTGGTGCAGAAACTCTCCATACGAGATGCTGTAAAACGGGATTCTGAGGGGATTGCACAAACCCGTGTTGAGGGTTGGCAGGCCGGCTACCGTGGCATCATGCCCGATGCGTTTCTCGATGACATGAGCGTCGAAGAAGATGTGGAGAGGATGCAGAACTGGTCCTGGGATCCCCAGACTACGCCGCAATGGGTCGTTGAGACTGATGGTGAGATCGTGGGCTGGGGGTGCATGTCCATGCCGTCTCGAGATGAGTCGCTGGGCCCCCATGTTGCAGAGATCGTGGCTTGCTATGTGCGGCCTGCATCGTGGAGGCTGGGGATTGGACAGCAGTTGATGCGTGTGGCCCTTGATGCTGCTCGCGATCGAGGGTTCACCGACGTGGTCTTGTGGGTGTTGGAGGACAACGATCGTGCCCAGCGCTTTTACGCTCAACTCGGCTTTGAGTTGGATGGCGCTACACAGTCTATGGATCGCGTTCCGGGTGTGAAGCTTGTTGTCGCTCGGATGCGGCTATCGCTCTGAGGCAGACCATTGAGTGATGGGTGCGGTGCGCCTGTGTCGGAGTCACCGGCTATAGCGATGACTCAACCGAGGTTGTCATGAGCCAAGAGTCCGCGACTCCGATTGACCTGAGTCCGCCCCCCTACCGTGAGTTGACCGCGGCAGCCGTCATCTTTGGTGTTCTCATCGGCGCAGTGATGACTGCGGCCTTCACCTATGTGGCGCTCAAGCTCGGCTTCACCCTGAGCGGCTCCACTGTGGCGGCCATCCTCGGCTTCGCGGTGCTTCGTGGCGCGCTGCGAAAGGGTTCCATCATTGAGAACAACATCAACCAGACTGTCGCATCAGGGGTCAACACGGCCTCGGCCGGCGTCGCATTCACGCTCCCTGCTCTGTACATCATGGGCGAGGAGTTTTCGGTGGTCTCGGTGATACTCGCGGCCACTGCGGGGGCGTTCCTCGGCATGGTGGTGATCATCCCGCTTCGGAAGCAGATGATTGAGTTTGAGCGGCTTCGATTCCCGAGCGGCATCGCAGTGGCCAGCCTCTTGAAGTCTCCTGGAGCAGGCGCTCGCCAGGCCAAGCTTCTCATCGGAGGCTTCGCTGTGTCTGCGGCGATTCACCTGTGCACAGGCCTCGGTCTCTTTGCCGAAGAGATCAACTTCGGTGCAATGGTGGGTGCACCCTCGTGGGTGAGCTTGTCCATCGCCATCAGCTTCGCCAGTCTCGGTGCCGGTCTGCTCTCTGGCCGTGGTGGACTGCCCTTTGTGTTTGGCGGAATCCTCGCGTGGTGGCTCATCGCGCCCGTGGCCGTCACGATGGGGCTGGTTCCCGGGGTCACCGAACTCAAGGGTGTCGTTGCAGGGACGGCCTTTGACGACTGGGTCACCTGGGACGTCCTGTACGGGCAAATGCTCCGGCCCTTGGGGATAGGTGTGTTGATCGGCGGTGCTTTGTCAGGTGTTGTCGCCAGTTTTCCGGCCCTCAAGAGTGCGATAAAGAGCCTCTCGAACGCCTCAAAAACCGGGGCGGGAGGCTCAGACGAGCTTCCGGCTTCGGTGCTCGGTGGCGGCATCGCAGTGGCCTTCTTGGTGTTGTTTGGTGCCGCGATTCTCGCGGATCCGAGTCTTGGTCTTGGGCGTCAGTTGTTGATTGCTGTGGTCGGGACCGTGTGGCTCGCACTGGCTGGCCTGATTGTGGCTCAGGCGACGGGCATGACGGACATCTCCCCCATGTCAGGCATGTCGCTCATTGGCGTGACGCTGATGTTTTTCCTCTCTGGAGGGAACGTGGTGCCTGCCATCATTCTTGGTGTCGCAGTCTGCATTGGCATCGGTCAGTGTGCCGACATGATGGGCGATCTCAAGAGTGGTCATCTCATTGGGGCCAAGCCCAAGCGCCAGCAGCTTGCTCAGTTGATGGTCTGCTGGGTCGGTGTGCCGGTCGCAGTGGGGACCATCGTGCTCCTGTGGGGCGATGGTGGTGGATTTGGCCCCGGTAATCCTGAGCTGTCGGCACCCCAGGGAACCGCCCTTGCCGCCATCATTGACAGTCTTCAGGCGGGGGCTGCACCGTTGGACAAATACGTCGCGGGCGGCGCGATCGGTCTTGGTCTTGGCCTTCACCCGGTGGGTGGTTTGGGTGTGCTCATCGGTTTGGCGATGTACCTCCCGTTCAGCATCACGCTCACGTACGGCGTTGGCTGCGCTGCGCACTTGTGGCTGCAGCGACGAAATGGAGAGCGGTGGATGGGAGACACCTTGGTCCCTGTCGCCGCCGGGTTCATCATCGGCGAAGCGCTCACGAGTCTTGGCGTCGTGCTCTATCAACTGCTGGCGGGCTGAGGTGAAGTCATGAAGAAGACGATTGGATTGGTGTTGCTGACGGTTGGAATCGGCTTGACGGCCGGGTTTGGCGCGGTCTTGTCGCCTGATTTTCGATCGGCGACGGCCAAGTCAGGGGAGGCGGTGTTTGCCGACCAGGGCGTGGATGAGGCTGCGGAGACGTACTGCTCGCTCAGGGAAAAGTTCAACGCTGGGCCTGCGGATGGGTGTGAGGGGTCTTCGCCGCTTGTCGAGAACACGGAGGGGCTCAGCCAGGCGTCGCTGCGCGCTGCCCAGCTCGCTGCGCTGGAATCGGCTGAGCAGGACCTCTTGGTGGTCCAGATCTCCCAGGCACGAATACAGTATCGGCTGGCCATCAGGAAGAGCATGAAGCGCTGGGCAGAGCTGGAAACACTGGGAACTCAGGGACCGATCCCTCGCCTGTCAGGGTGGTTCTCGGCGGCGGGCGGTGGATTTCTGGGCGGCCTGGTGCTGCTGGTGATCGGTGCATGGGTCTCACGTCAGGCCTCGGTGGCCGAGGGTGTCACCGATTCAAGCGGTCCCGAAGTCGAGGACTTTGGCGTCCTGCTCGGTCAGGCACGGGAGTCGGTGGCCGTGCTCCATGGCAAAATGTCTGCATGCGAGACACCAACAATCGCCGATCTTGAGCGCTTCAAGGCCGAGCTGGAGGACATCCAGAAGGGGGCCCTCGCCAGACTCTGTGCCTCGGGGCCGCGTGCGACGGCACGACACGGAGTGGAAGGCATGGCGCGCCTGTTCTCGCCGCTGAGCGGTGCTGAGCGAAAGCTGAACCGGGCGTGGGCTGCGATGGTCGATAAGCACTGGCCTGAAGCATCAGTCAGCATCGCTGGTGCGCTGGCGGAACTCGATCAGACTGCCGATGCGTTGGACGCGCTATAGCTCGTCGATCCAGCGCCTGACTCGGTTGATGCGTGCCGAGTCGATGCTGCCGGAGGGTGGCATGACGTCCCCCTCGATGTCGCTGGCACCCTCCATTTTTTTAATCAGGTAGCTGTTTGCCGCGTCGCCTTGGATGATGAGCTTTCGGCCGCCGAACACCCTCGACTCCATGTCGAGCCACTCCTCTTCAGTCTGGCGATCGTGGATGCGGAGGTAGCCAGCTCCCGAGCCATGGCAGCTGTCGAAGCCGCAGGAAGGGACGAGCACCGTGGTCAGGATCTCATCGAAGTCAGGCGGACCGGTGGGAATGTCGCTGTCTGTCGAGCCGGAGTCGGCGTTCTCTTTGGCGCAGCCCACGGTGATGAGGAGAGATGTGACGACGAGGACGTGAAGCGTGTGCACGAGATCTCCCGGGGTGGTGTGCACAGCATGAGCCTGAGTGAGGACGCTGCGCAACCTCATGGTGTGCGGTTGGACTGGAGCTTAGTGTACATCGAACGCGCGCACCGGTGTGTGGTGGTCTACCAGCGCCTACCGAGCTTCCACCGTCCGATATTGAGCGCGAACTCACCGATGGTTGAGAGACCAACTTTGCTCTTGCCTGCTTCACGTGGCCGCATCACGACCGCCTCTTGGGCAATCCGCATGCCGAGTTGCTCAGCTTTGATGACGGTCTCAGCATCCAGGAACCAGTCGGTCGCACTTGGCTGGATGGCCTCGAAGGTCGCACGGGTCATCAGCTTGGGGCAGCCATTGACGTCTGTGTCTGTGATGCCGGCGATGCGCATCGTCGCGGCGTAAGCCGTCGTCACCAGCTGTCTCAGGGGGCCGTCGTGACGCTCAGGGCGCACGGTTTTGGCCAGGTCGGCCCCATCCTCGATGGCCGCCACCAGTCGGGGCAGCGCGCTCGCGCTCACCTGCCCGTCGCCCCAAGACCAGCCGATGATGTCAGGCAGACCCAGGCCTTCGAGGTGGGCGATCCCGGCCAAGATTCCGCCCCCGTAGCCGTGATTCTGTCGGAGGTGAACGATGTCGATCTGGCCGGGCACGGCGAGGGCGTCGATCAGTGCACCAGTGTCATCCTCGCTGCCATTGTTCACCAGTACCAGTATGGACTCGATGCCGGCCCGCTCCAGGGAGGCGTGGATGGACGCCACGACCTCAGTGACCAGCGCTGCCTCATTGTACAGCGGAATCGATAGTCCGAGTTTCATGCGCCGAACAGGGTCTGCTGGCGGAGGTTTTCGATCGTTCCCCAGCGGGTCCGGACGCACGCTGGGAATGCGTCGCCCCTGGTGATGAAGCCGGTGAGCCAGGCTCGGGTCACGGGGTCGGAGGGATACCCCGAGCCGACGGGTCCAAGCTCGGCGATGACTGCATCTCGGTCAACCTTGGCGAATATGCTTGCAGCGCCACAGTGTGGGTGGTTGGCATCGGCCTTGGGCTCGATGGTGAAGCCGGGGACTGGACATCCAGCCTCCTGTACGCGTCGGACGAGTCTGGCCTCGAGGGCTGGAATGCCGCGGGGATTGCATGGCGCATCGATGATCACGTGGTCCGGTCGCGTCTCGACGATGATCTCGATGAACGCGTCTTCTTCGAGGGCGTTGATGTTACCCGCGTCGATCGCAGCGGGGGTGATCATCTTGATGATGGGCGTACCCAGTGGACGGAGGGCCTCTCGGATCTTCACGCGGCGCTTGTGACTGAGTCGCTTCGAGTCGTCCGCACCCACCATCCGCAGCGCTTCAGCATCGTCTGACAAGGCGAGAAATCCGCCGATAACCAGTGGGCCGAGGACGCAACCGCGTCCAGCTTCATCGAGTCCTAGAGTCTTCATGAGGCAGCCATAGCCCCTGCCGTGACTGGGTCAAGTTGAGTGGGTTCAAATGCTGTTTGGCGCAAGCGCGAGGCTTCTCGATCGGATAAGTGTGTCTCCCCATGAATAGCTCCGCGCAGGGGGGGCGGGGAAGGTCGGCTTTTTTGGCCGGTTTTCGCTGCATCTCACGCGCGAGCGAGACCAGATTCTGGAGGAAGCCTTATGGGCATCCACACCATTCGAAAGGGTCTTGACCTTCCCATCACCGGCGCCCCGAAGCAGGAGATCCACGACGGACCTGCGGTCGGGCAAGTGGCGTTGATGGCAGCAGACTTCCCCTACATGAAGCCCAAGATGCTCGTGAAGGCGGGAGACAAGGTCAAGCGCGGCCAACCACTCTTTGATGACCGAAAGGCCAACGCCGTACGATTCACCGCCCCGGCGGCAGGAACCGTCACCGCGGTGAATCGGGGTGCCAAGCGTGCCCTTATTTCCGTGGTTATCGCCGTTGAAGAAACAGGCGATGTGTCGGACAACCATGACTTTTCATCGTACTCAGCGGATGCGGAGCTCGATGCGGAGAAGGTTCGTGCCTTGCTCTACGAGTCGGGGATGTGGACAGCGCTCAGGGCTCGGCCTCATGATCGTGTTCCCTCGTCGGATGAAGACTGCTCGAGCATCTTTGTCACGTCCATCGACACTCGCCCCCTCGCTCCCGACCCTGTCGTGGCGCTGGCCGGGCGTGAAGATGACTTCGTGGCCGGTCTCGGTGTCCTCGCTCACCTCACAGATGGACCCGTTCATCTGTGCAAGGCAGCAGGTGCGAACATCCCATCTGGTGACATCAGCAAGGTGTCTGTGGCCGAGTTCCAGGGCAAGCACCCTGCCGGACTGGTCGGCACTCACATCCATGCGCTCGACGCTGTGAGTCGCAGCAAGACGGTCTGGCATATCGACGCTCAAGATGTCGCAGCCATTGGCCACTTGTTCCGCACCGGTACGCTCGATGTCAGTCGCGTGATCTCGCTGGGTGGACCGATGGTGAAGAATCCTCGGCTCATCAAGACACGAATCGGCGCGTGTATCCAGACGCTCACTGACGGCGAGACAGCCGATGGCGAGATTCGCGCGATCGCAGGCTCAGTCTTGACCGGACGCAGCGCGATGGGCGAAGAAGACCGGTACCTCGGTCGTTATCACAAGCAAGTCAGCGTCCTCGGTGAGAACCGCGAGAGAGAATTCTTCGGCTGGTTGAAGCCAGGCGGGAACATTTTCTCGACCACGCGGGCCTTCTTGTCAGGGTTCTTCCCGAGCAAGAAGTATGACTTCACCACCACCACCAACGGCTCCCACAGGGCCATGGTTCCCATCGGCATGTTTGAGCGGGTCATGCCCCTCGACGTGATGCCCACCTTCTTGCTCCGCGCCCTCGTCGTCGACGACCTCGAGCGGGCGGAAGCGCTGGGTGCACTCGAGCTCGTCGAAGAAGACCTGTCGCTCTGCTCCTTTGTGAGTCCGGGCAAGGAAGACTTCGGCGTGGCCCTCCGCCGCAACCTCACCGACATCTGGAAGGAAGGCTGATGAAAGCGATCAGAAAGTTGCTCGACAGCCAGGCCCACCTCTTTGAGAAGGGTGGCAAGCTCGAGAAGTTTGAGGCGCTCTATGAAGCGCCCGATACCCTGCTGTTCACGCCGGGCCACGTCACGAAGGGCGAAGTTCACGTCCGGGATGGGCTGGACCTCAAGCGCATGATGATCACCGTCGTCGCGGCGCTGGTCCCCTGCGTTGCGATGGCGTTCTACAACACTGGCTTCCAGGCCAACCTCGCCATCTCGCAGGGCGCGACGCCCATCGATGCATGGCAGATTGACCTGCTGCTCATCCTGATGGGTGGGGCGGATGCTGCGTTCAACCCGACAAGCATCGTCGCCAACCTCGCACATGGTGCGGTGTGGTTCGTGCCGGTCTTTGCTGTCACAGGGATAGTCGGTGGACACGTCGAGGCCCTGTTCTCGGTTGTTCGCAAGCACGAAATCAACGAGGGCTTCCTCGTCACGATGTTCCTGTTCCCACTCGTGCTGCCGCCGACCATCCCGCTGTGGCAGGTGGCGCTTGGTATCGCATTCGCCGTCGTGCTCGCCAAGGAAGCATTCGGCGGGACGGGCATGAACGTCCTGAATGTCGCCCTGATGGCGCGCGCGTTCTTGTTCTTCGCCTACCCTGCGGACATCTCGGGCGACAAGCCTTGGTACGCAGTGGATGGTCTCGCAAGCGGCATCGGCAGCATCGACGGCTTGTCAGGCGCGACGTACCTTGCGGGTGCAGCATCCGGCGGCCTTGACTTTGCCTCACCGACCATGGCGCTTGGTGGGACAGCATGGCTGGACGCGTTCTATGGGTTCATCCCAGGCTCAATGGGGGAGACCTCAGCGCTCGCCTGTGCCATCGGTGCAGTTGTCCTGATCGTCACCGGTATCGGCTCGTGGCGGACCATGCTCGGTGTCACCATCGGAACAGCAGCCATGGTGCTGGTGCTCAACGGCATTGGTTCCGAGACCAACCCGGCATTCGCCATGCCGATTTGGTGGCACATGGTGGTCGGCGGTTGGGCTTTCGGCGCGGTCTTCATGGCCACCGACCCCGTGACCTCTGCCTTCACTGACAAGGGCAAGCTCATCTATGGCTTCGGTATCGGAGTCATGGTGGTTTTGGTCCGAGTGGTGAACCCGGCCTACCCCGAGGGGATGATGCTCGCGATTCTGTTCATGAACATGTTCGCGCCATTCATCGATCACTTCTTCGTACAAGCGAACATCAAGCGGAGGATCGCCCGCAATGCGTAGCACTCAGTACATCATTGGATTCGCCGCGGCGGTCTGCCTCGTGTGCGGTGTGGTGGTCGCTGGCTCTTACGAGTCGCTCAAGGAGCGCCAGCAGATCAACGCACAGCTCGATAAGAAAAAGAAGGTTTTGGGTGTGGTCAGTCTCTACACCGCTGGCGAGGAAATCACGCCAGAAGAGATCGACAAGCGCTTTGCCGACAACATCCAGGCCAAGCTGGTGGACCTCTCGACCGGACAGTACTCGGACGCGACGCCTGAGGAGGTTGCGGCCTTCGATCAGCGCAAGGCCCGTCAGGACCCCGCGCGGAGCTCGGCTGCTGATGCGAACTCTGCTCAGGTCGCTCGGGTGCCGAACCAAGCCCTCGTCTTCCTCAAGGTGGAGAACGGTGAGGTTGATCAGCTCGTCTTGCCCATCGAGGGCAAGGGATTGTGGTCCACGCTCTACGGTTTCATCGCGCTCGAGAGCGACACCAACACCATCGCGGGCATCACGTTCTACGAGCACGGGGAGACACCCGGGCTCGGCGGTGAGGTTGAAAATCCCAGCTGGCAGGCCCTCTGGCCAGGCCGGAAGGCATTTGATGGTGCGTGGGCTCCGAAGATCAACGTGAAGAAGGGCGCCGCAGGCTCAGTGGCTGAGGACCCGCACAATGTAGACGGGCTCTCTGGTGCCACCATCACCGGACGGGGTGTCGGCTACTTGGTGCAGTTCTGGCTCGAACAGGATCGCTTCGGGGCCTACCTCGCCAACTTCAGGAACCAGTCACTCAAGGGAGGGCAGGGCTGATGGCCAAGAATAAAGAAGTCATTCTCGACCCGCTGTTCAACAACAACCCGATTGCTGTGCAGGTGCTCGGCATTTGCTCTGCACTCGCGGTCACGACCAAGCTCGAGACGTCCATCGTGATGTCCCTGGCGGTGATTGCGGTCATGCTGGGCTCCAACGTGGCGGTCGCTGCCATTCGGAAGCACATTCCACCCAGCATTCGGATCATTGTGCAGCTGACCATCATCGCCTCATTGGTGATTGTGACCGACCAAATCCTCAAGGCCTTCGTCTACGACATCTCGAAACAGTTGTCGGTGTTCGTCGGTCTCATCATCACCAACTGCATCGTCATGGGTCGTGCTGAGGCCTTCGCCATGCAGAACGGCACGACGTCCTCTGCGGCGGACGCGATTGGGAACGGCTTCGGATACGCGATTGTCCTCCTCGTCGTTGGCTTCTTCCGGGAGCTCTTCGGGTCCGGCAAGCTGCTCGGTATGTCCGTGCTGCCTTTGGTCAGCGAAGGTGGCTGGTATCAGCCCAATGGCCTGATGGTGCTCGCCCCCGGTGCCTTCTTCCTGATCGGCATCTTCATCTGGGTCCTGCGCTGGCGACGTCCTGCGCTGGTCACTGCGGACTAAAGGGAGACCACAATGGAAGAACTTCTCAGTCTGTTCGTTAAGGCAGTGTTCGTCGAGAACATGGCCTTGGCCTTTTTCCTCGGGATGTGCTCGTTCCTGGCCGTCTCCAAGAAGGTCGAGACCGCCATGGGCCTGGGCTTCGCGGTCGTCTTCGTGCTCTTGGTCACGACGCCGCTCAACAACCTCATCTACAACGGATTCCTAAGGAAGGCGCGCTCGCCTGGGTTCACCCCAGCTTTGAGACGCTCAACCTGGACTTCTTGAACTTCCTCACGTTCATCGCGACCATCGCGGCGACTGTGCAGGTGGTCGAGATGACCCTGGACCGCTTCGCCCCGGGTCTGTACAACGCCCTCGGCGTATTCCTGCCGCTGATTGCGGTGAACTGTGCCATCCTCGGCTCCTCTCTGTTCATGGTCGAGCGAGACTACGGGCTGCTGGAGAGCGCGGTGTTCGGCACGGGCTCAGGCGTGGGCTTTTTGCTCGCCATTGTGGCCCTCGCCGCCATCCGAGAAAAGATGCGGTACTCGAACGTCCCACCTGCGCTTCGCGGGCTGGGCATCACCTTCATCGTCACTGGCCTGATGTCCATCGCATTCATGGCCTTCGCTGGTATCCAGCTCTAAGGCAGGGGGAGTCATGACAACGATTCTGACAGCACTCGCCGTCTTCATCCTCACCATCGTAGGCTTGGTGGTCGTCCTCATGGTCGCCCGCAGCAAGCTCGTGCCGTCCGGCAGTGTGAAGATCTTCGTCAACGACGACGACGCGAACACCATCGAAACGCAAGCTGGAAGCACGCTTCTCAACACGCTGAGCGCCCAGGGTATCTTCATCCCGTCGGCTTGCGGCGGGAAGGGCACCTGCGGCGTCTGCATCGTGCACGTGCACGAGGGCGGCGGAGCGATGCTTCCGACCGAGGAGAGCCACATCAGCCGTGGGGAGGCCCGTGAAGGGTGCCGCCTCAGCTGCCAGGTGAAGGTCAAGCAGGACATGAAGATCGAGCTCGAGCCCGAAATCTTCAGCGTTCGAAAGTGGAAGTGCAAGGTCCGTACAAACCACAACGTGGCGACCTTCATCAAGGAATTGATTCTTGAGCTCCCTGAGGGTGAGGACGTTCCATTCCGCGCGGGTGGCTACATTCAGATTGAGTGTCCACCGCACGTGGCCAAGTACAGCAACTTCGAGATTGAAGACGAGTACCGCGGCGACTGGGACAAGTTCGGCATGTGGGACTTCGTGTCCGACGTCAAAGAGACGGTCGTGCGCGCCTACTCGATGGCCAACTACCCGGAAGAGAAGGGCATGATCATGCTCAACGTCCGTATCGCCAGCCCACCGTGGGACCGTGCCAAGGGTGCTTGGTCTGAGGTGCCACCGGGCATTATGTCGAGCTACATCTTCGACCTGAAGCCAGGCGACGAGGTCGTCATCTCAGGGCCCTTCGGTGAGTTCTTCGCGAAGGACACGGATGCTGAGATGGTGTTCATCGGTGGTGGTGCTGGAATGGCCCCCATGCGCTCGCACATCTTCGACCAGTTCCGACGCATCAAGACCGACCGCAAGGTGAGCTTCTGGTACGGCGCTCGGTCGCTTCGTGAGGCCTTCTACATCGATCACTTCGACACCATCGCGAAGGAGAACGACAACTTTGAGTGGCATCTTGCGCTGAGCGAGCCCCTTGAGGAAGACAACTGGGACGGCCACACCGGCTTCATTCACCAGGTCGTGCTCGAGAACTATTTGAACGATCACGAGTCTCCCGAGGATGTCGAATTCTACATGTGTGGGCCTCCGATGATGAACCAGGCCGTCATCAACATGCTTGAGGACTTGGGCGTGGAGCCCGAGAACATCATGCTCGACGACTTCGGCGGCTAGGCCATGGACCCGCGCAAGCAGGGTCCTCCGCCTCTGCGGAAGATGATATTGCCCGCCCTCTTTGTGGGCGGGCTCTTCTATGTGACCTTCACTCGGACACCCGAGGCGCCGGCACAGGCGGTTATCGGCGGTGAAGCGCTGGGGACCACCTGGACCCTCAAGCTGACCGGGACACCTGATGAGGCTCGCCAGGCCGCGCTGACGGCGGTCGTGAGTGCGGCCTTAGAAGAGGTCGACCAGAGCATGTCCACCTACCGAGATGACTCGGAGTTGATGGCGCTCAATGCTGCTGAGGGTGTGACACCGATTCCCCTCTCACCGATGCTTGGTCGTGTACTGGGAGAAGCCCTCGATGTCGGCGTCGCGTCCAGTGGAGCATTCGATGTGACCGTCGGGCCACTCGTAAACGCGTTCGGCTTCGGTCCGGACAAGCGCCGAATAGTCCCCGAGCCGGCAGTCCTTGAAGCGCTTGCCCCGAGGGTTGGGCAAGACAAGGTCGAGCTCACAGAGGGGGGGCTCACCAAGGCTCATCCGGACGTCTTCATCGATCTGTCCGCCATTGCCAAGGGCTACGCGGTCGACCTGGTCGTCGAGCGTCTGGAGGCGGAGGGAGAGAAGAACCTCTTGATGGAGGTGGGTGGAGAGATCGTCGCACGGGGTGTGAATCACAACGGCGAGCCCTGGCGGCTCGGGATTGAGCGTCCCTCGGAGACGCTGCGCACGGTGCACGAGGTCGTGGTCCTCAAGGATGCCGCAATGGCCACCAGCGGAGACTATCGTCAGTACTACGAGGTCGACGGACAGCGTGTGTCTCACCTCATCGACCCTCGGGATGCGCAGCCGGTCATCCACACCCTGGCGAGCGTGACCGTGGTGGCGGCTCAATGTGCCACTGCGGATGCATGGGCGACTGCACTCAGTATCTTAGGTCCCGATGAGGGACTCTCTCGTGCTGAGGCCATGCGGATTCCGGCTTACTTCATTGTGCGGACCGACGAAGGAGACTTCGAGAGCCGATCGACCACAGCCTTTCAGGCCCTCAACTGACCACTGTGTTAGGAGGTTGATACGATGACGCTGATTGTCACCATTTTTGCCTTCGCCGGACTCATGACCATGATGTCTGTAGGGGTCTTGATCGGGGGACGTCGACTCCGTGGTTCCTGTGGTGGTGTTGGTGGAGAGGACTGCATCTGCGACGAAACAGGTAAGCCGATTCTCATGCCGGATTGCGACGAGGATTTCCACGCTTGCGAGAAAGATCCCGCATCGTGCTCATTTGCGACCAAGGCCTGTGAACTGAAGCACAGCCACGAAGGTGGCGGCTTGTTTGCGGCTGCGCTGCGTGCTGTTGCGTCCGAGCAGGCATCTCAACGCGCCGACCGACACTGATGGCGGACAACGGCGAAATCCGTGGAATGATCAGAGATCTTGCGCTCAAACGAGACAGCATCGATCGCCGCCAGTTGTACTTTGCGTTGATCAAGTCCGAGGCATGGGTGCCGGTCAGTGCGAAATCAGCCGCTGGACACGTCACACCGGGTGATCTGCAGCCTCTGGACCGAGAAGCCCTCGGTGGGCTTGCTGCCTTCGCTTTCTTCACTCACCTTGGTGCGGCGGAGAATTGGCAAGAGGAGGAGGCTGGGACTGAGCAACTGCGCGTAGAACGCATGGCCTTTGTCGACCTCCTGCCGCTAATGCTGGATGCGGGTGCAGGCTCAGCGTTCATCAATCCAGCCGCTAAGTACACCGGGGAGCTCTACCGGCACGAGCTCCAGACGATCTTGGACGGGGCGAGACGCCTCGCGGCAAGAAAGCCCCCCACACCACCAGAGGAACCGGTCGAGGAACCGGCCGAGGCACCGCTCGAGAGACCCTGGTGGCAGCGCCTGCTCGGACGCTGAGTGCTGATATTGGTCACTGGCGCGGGCGGACTCGTGGGCTCGGCGATGGTGAGGACTGGTGAGGTCTCTGGCTTCACTCGAGAACAGCTGGACGTCACGGATGCGGCCGCCATCGCTCGAGTGATCGACACGCATCGTCCGGGCGCGATCATCAATGCCGCGGCTCAGGCGGGTGTGGATAGGGCCGATGCAGAGCCGGACTGGACCCACAAGGTCAACGGATCTGCGCCCGGTGTGATGGCAGAGATTGCGCGTGATCGGGGGGTTCGGCTGATTCACCTCTCCACCGACTACGTGCTCGATTCACCTGGGGTTGAGCGGATGTCGGAGGGCGTGGAACCCAACCCCCGTTCCACGTACGCCCGGAGCAAGCTGGAGGGTGAGCGGGCGGTGCTCGCTGCTGGTGGCACAGTGGTTCGCTTGCAGTGGGTCTATTCTCCCCAAGGCCGCGGGTTCTTCAATCGCGCGCTGCAGATGATGGCCAATGGTGATGACCTCCGCTTGGTGACGGATCAGACCGGCTGCCCCACACCAGCAGAATTGATCGCCCCCGCTCTTCTCACCATTGCTCGAGCCAGTACGTGCGGACTGTTCCACCTCGCGACCCAGGGGGAGGCCACCGCATACGAGTGGATTGCCGAAGGGGCCCGTGCTGCTGGGATACCGTTCGCGGCTCAACGGGCGCAACGCAGCGATTTTGATGGCGCGCATCGGCCTCAGCGTTCCGTCCTCGATTCGACCAAAGTGTCCCAGACTTTTGGAGTTCATCTTCCGCATTGGCGTGAAGCGCTTCAGACAGTCATGTCGAGTGGTGATAGAGTGTCGTACGGGACAGTGATTTGAAGCACCGCATCGACAAATTGGCGAAGGCTGCAGCGCGCGACGGGGCACGCATTGGCATCATCTCCACCTGGGATGTTGAGAACAACGCCGTTCGAATCCTCGCCGCCACCTTGCGCGAGGCGAAGCATCACTGCGCGGAGATCTACTTTAAGGACTGGCTGTCGAATCACCTCGATCCGGCCACAGAAGTTCAACTCGACAACCTGGTCAAAGTGATCCGTCGGGAGCGGCTCAACCTGGTCTGCATCTCGATCCGGGCCTCCGCATACGCCCAGCAGGCGCAGGTGCTCACCGAGGCTATCCAGAAACGACTCGATATCCCTGTCCTCTGGGGTGGGATGCACCCAACACTGGTTGGTGAGGAGTGCATTCAACACGCGGACCTGGTTCTGCAGGGAGAGGGCGAGCTCGCGCTGGCTGACCTCGCTGATAGGCTGCGTGATGGGGTCGACATCACGGACACGCAAAACATCTGGGTGCGTCACTCTGCAGATGACTTCACGCAGAATACGCTTCGACCGCTGGTCCAAGATCTCGATGATCTCGCGTATCGGGACTACACCACGCACGAACACAAGTACTTCATCAACGGCAATTCATACACCATCGGCGACCCCATGAAGGGCGACCCTGTGTTCCAAATGATGGGGAGTCGTGGCTGCATCTACAAGTGCAGCTATTGCTACAATTCCACGTACAAGAAAGACGTCTACCCAGGCCAGAAGTGGTTCCGGGTTCGTTCGCCAGCATCCATGGTCGACGAGATCAAGAAGGCGCGAGAGCACTGGCCCATGAAGCGGATTCGCTTCGACGATGAGGTCTTCAATTTCCAGAAGGCGTGGCTCGTTGAGTTCTGCGAGATCTACCCCCGCGAGGTGGGTCTACCCTTCGAGATCTTCATCGAGCCCAAGCTGGTCAACGAGGAGCGGATGACCATGCTGCGCGACGCGGGTCTGGTCAGTGTGTACATGGGGATTCAGTCCTCCGAGCGCGTGACGGGGCACCTGTATGATCGGCGGGTCAAGAACCAGAGCATCGAGGACATCGCAAAGATGTACCACCGGCTCGGGGTCAAGCCTCACTTCCAACTCATCTACGATGACCCGGTCAGTACGGAAGAAGACAAGAAAGCACTGTTTGAGATGATCGCGAGCTTCCCGCACCCCTACGACTTGTACCTGTTCTCTATGACTGTCTTCCCGGGCTCAGAGCTCAACAAGAAGCTGTTGTCGAACGGACTCATCTCGAAGTACGACATCGAGGGGCTGAACACACGGGTGTTTTACCAGCACCGTGTCAACCTTCAGTATCCACGACCGGTCGAAGACACGTTCTGGATCGCCCTGACCCAGATGCTGTCGAAGCCGTTCGTGCCCAAGCCGTTGCTTCGAACGCTGTCGAAGTCGGAGACGCTCAAGAAGCACCCATGGCCGCTCATACAGATGGCCCATGCGTCCAACTACGTGAAGCTCGGCACCACATGCGCCAAGATGGTCGCGAAGCGTGAGATGACGCCCACCTTGCTCCGGCGATGGCTCAGCATGGATAGGGTCATCACGACCTGATCATCAGTCGAAGCGACGTGTGGTGAAGCACTCTGGCACTCCGGGACTCTCTCCCGTCATGATGCCCTCCGTCACGGCTTGTGCCGCCCTCAGCGCGAAACTCGGACCGTAGGCGCCGAAGCCACCACAGGTGATGATTCGCGGGCGACCGGGCAGGGGGCCGAGGATGGGCAACCCATCGCAGGTGAAGGTCATGACTGCAGTCCAGCGATTCGTGATGGATGCATCGCTCAGTGACGGCCAGTGTTGCTGCAGGAAGGCGGTCAGCCTGCTGTCTACTGCTGCTGAGATCACACTGTCATCCGTTTCGCCCATCTCGAGATGTGGGGTTGCCCAGCGACACCCCGACAGGAACACCTCGCCAGAGGGTTGCTGAACCGCTGACGTGTAGCCGTACTGGATGTGCATCGGCTGCGAGATGATGGGCTCTACAGCCTCTGTGGCGAGCGCTTGATGGCGAACTGGATGAAACTTATCCTCAGCCCAGCGGGTGACCTGTGCGCCGCCGGTCATCACGACGATGTCGGCCAAGGTGTGCTGGCCGTCGTCGAAGCGAACCATCAAGTCGCTGTTGTGATCCTCGATCGCCACAGCGCGCGCGGCCGTGGAGTGGGGGAGGTCGGTCGCCATCCGCATGACGACCTTACCGAGGGAAAGCACCCCGTCCGACGGCACCACCCAACCATCGCCGAGACCTTCGACCGAGGATGTCCATGGGCGAGCCTGCAGGCCAAGGTCCGACATGGCTTGGAGGTTGTATCGGACCTCATCCGCTTCCGTGTCTCCCTTCGTGGCATAGACCACACCCGTTTTGTTGAGGTCGTCACCCCAGGCGCTGACGCCCTCAGTTGTGAAGTTCAGAATGTCCCGGGCTGTTTGGAGACCCACAGCCTGAACCAGCCGAAAGGGAGGGTCCAGCAGGAGCGAGGTGGCGATGCCCATTCCTCGGGTCGCCATTCCTCCGGCCAATGTGTCTCCGGCCTCGAAGAGGTGTACATCGATGCCGTGATCACGCAGTCCACTCGCAACGGCCATGCCGGTGAGCCCGCCGCCCAGGACTGCCACCTGGATGCGATTCGGGACAGCGTGGCCTTCAATGAGAGGGGTGGGGATGGGGGATTCGGTTCGCATGGGGTGTCAATAGCCTACACATCAACGTGGTGGTCTTGGCATTGTCACGCTATCGTGCCCCGTGAGTCACTGTGCATCGAGCCCCCGGTGCTTATTGTTCGGCTGCTCTTCTCAAAGAGGATTCCATGCGCATCAGCTTGTTCTTGTTCATGATGGCCTGCAACTCAGGCTTCGAGTACCCCTCCGAAAAGGATGAGGGGGGGACCTTGTTGACCGACGGTGATGCGGATGCGGATGCCGACGCCGATGCCGATGCCGACGCCGATGCAGATGCCGACGCCGATTCGGACACAGACGCTGATGCCGATGCGGACGCTGACGCTGACGGCGATCCAGATGAGGAATTTCCGTACCATCTGCTGGTCGACCCCGTTGACATCGATTTTGGCGCCGTGAGCGTGGACAGTGTCGGAACACAGCTGGTGCACGTGGAGAACATTGGAACTGAGGCGGTGCACCTCAACGGACTCGGTGTCTCAGACACAACCGTCTTCGAGATCACGCCAGACTTTGGGCTCCCCGTCACGCTCAGCCCGGGAATGGAGCGAACCATTCGGGTCGACTTCACCCCGAACGAATCAACGGACTACGTGGGTGAGATCACATTCATCACGGAAGAACCCCTCGAGGACGACGTCGATGTGACCCTTCGAGGTTCGGGCGACACGGCTCCGTGTGACATCTGCGCGCCCATCATCGATGTCAGTCCACGGAGTGTCACCTTGAACTCACTCCTTGGCTGCTCAGAGTCGGGTACGGTCACAGTGAGCAACAACGGGGATCGGCCGCTGAGCGTCACTGGGGTCAATGTCATCAACGACCCCATCTTCACCTGTGGCAACTTCACCCGTACGTGGTCAGGCTCGACGGTGCTCGCGCCGGGGGCATCCACCAGCATCACGGTGACGTACACCGCCATCTCAGAGTGTGCCGACTATGTGGACCTCGATTCCGACTGGAACACGATGCACATCATCAGTAACGACCCCACTGATCCCGACTTCACCGTCGATCTCAACGGCGCAGCGACCTGCCTGTTTTAGCCAATAGATAGAGCCCCCGGAGGCCCCCATGCTCCTCATCTGTACAAAGACCTGAAGCGCTTGTCGCAAGGCGGTCGCCTTGCTCAACGACAACGGCATCGAACACACCTACCGGGAGTACACCAAGGATCCGCTGACCGTGGCTGAGCTTGAGGATGTACTCACCAAGCTCGGGTTGGGCCCACGTGATGTCCTCCGGAAGCGTGATGCCACCAAGGCGGGACTGTCCGGTGACGAGACGGATGCCCAGTTGATCGCACTCATGGCGGAGAATCCGCGACTCCTTCAGCGCCCCATCGGGATCGTCGGTGATCGCGCTGCAGTGGGCCGTCCTCCCGAAAACCTCCTCTCGATCGTGTCCTGACCCATGTCGTTGTCATGGCGGGAGAAGTTCTCGGAACCAGATCCGATCCACAACACTGTGGTCGAGATTCCAGCCAAGATGCACGCGCAGCTTGGCGAAGGGACGATGCTGATCAGCTCACCCGAGGCCATCGATGCGGTCATCCGTGAGGTGCCAGAGGGCAAGGTCATCACGGTGAGTGACCTCGTGGCGAGGCTGGCCAAAGATGCCGGCACGCACACGGCCTGCCCATTGAATACCGGTATATTCCTTCGCATCGTGGCCGAGTGTGCTGAGCTGGATCGGGTTGAAGGGAAGTCGATTACCCCGTCCTGGAGGGTGCTCAAGAGTAAGGGACGCTTGAACCCCAGGTACCCCGGCGGTGTCTTCGCGCAGGCCAAGCTCTTGGAAGCGGAAGGACATACCCTGAGCCGAAATTCGCACGGCGCGCCTGCTCGAATCGAGGGGTTCGCAACCATGTCTCACGAGTTGTAGCTGTACGAAGTGGCGACCGTGCTAAGGTCGCTACCGAATTGGACAAACCCGCCAATACAGCAATTAGGAGGTCTCGTGATTCATAGTGCTAAGTTCGTCTTCGCCGTCGCCCTCTTTGGTTTCAGCAGCGTGGCTACGGCCAAGACAAGAGTTGGCTTCCCATTGGGTGGGTTCCAGTCTACCGAGTCCTCTCTGGATGGTACCACCCTCTACAAGAGTTCCGGACCCTCACTTGGCGCCTCATCGGGTTTCATCGTCGGGCAGCAGTTCACCCCCAACATCGAGGTGGGTGGAAGCGTCTCGTTCTCGTCGACGACAGAGGAAGCCGGTGGTGCAGAGGCCACGACTACAGAAACAGGGGTCACGGCTTACCTCGACTACAATTTCAACCCTGAATCAAGCACAGTCTTCTACGCCGGTCCACGCTTGGGCATGTCCAGCACCGAGGTGGAGACGGACGGTCTCAAGAGCAGCACTTCAGCGACCTTCTATGGGGCTGGTGGTGGTGTGAAGTACTTCCTGAACCCGAGTGTCTCCTTTGATGCCGGCGTGAGCTACCTCACCGGATCTGGGAACACTGAAGCGGGTGGGCAGGAGTCTCCAGATGTGGACGTGAAGATAATGGGTATCGGCTTCGGGATTTCAGCCTGGCTCTGACGCAGCACTAAAGGCTTCCTTGCGACCGAGGTCGGAAACGGTTTTCACAACAATTCCTGGTATCTCTCGGTCGCTGGCGGTAGCCTGCCTAGGGAACCACACCCCGGAGTAACGATGAAGACCACGAGCTTTGTGATGCTTGGCTGCTTTGCGGTTGGCTGCGCTGGAAAGGATGACGCCGACGGCCTGCCACCAGCGGGCTTTGTAGATGGGGATGCGGATGGCGGTTCCGAGTGTGCGGACTACCGGGCGGAGTACCCGGAGGGCCCGTACGGGTTTGCTGTCGGCAGTGTGATGGCTGATCCTCCCGGAATGGTCGATGCTGCCGGCGCGGCTCAGTCACTCGTTGACGTCTTCAACGACCGGACGAAGATGGCGCTGGTCATTGCCAACGCCTTCGACACCTGAGGCGCCTGTCAAGCCGAGGCCGGTGGCCTCGAATCATGGTTGGCAGAGAACGACGGCGTAGAGGTCATCCAGACCCTCTGTACGTCGGCCGGTCCCGGCTCCGCGAGCTTGGCGTCGAGCTGGGCATCGAGCTTTGGACTGACGAACGTCAAGGTCTGGGGAGACACCACTGACTACATGTACGAGAACTTCGCCCAGACGCTGGGTGGGTCGTACCCGAACACGATTGTGGTCGACATCGACACGATGGAGATCACCTACTTTGGGCCTGGAGAGGTCACGGCTGCGCAGAGCGCAGTCGACGCCATCTTGGACTCACCTGATCCGTGTGCTGAGTAGCTGAATCAGCGGGCGTAGGTGCCATCAAGCAGTGACTTGGCGTGTTCGTGAATCGTTTGGTACATGCGCAGGCTGAGTCTGAGTGAGCCCTCAAGATCGGTGACGCCTGAGGTCTGACTGGCGATGATGGTCATGTCGTGGTGGGTGGCCAAGGTCAGGGCCGGAATGCCCTTTGAGACTTGCTTGAGTCGGTTCTCCCGTGGCTCCAGCTTTCGCATGATCTTTGGGCTGGGCTTCTTCAGGAAGCGATCAATAAGGCCGACGCATTGCGCTGAGAGGTCCATCACCTCACCCAAGTCGGAGCGGGTCTTCTGAAGTATCGACATCACATCCTGAGATCGCCTCAGCTGAGCAGATGGATCGCGGTTGTCGTCGAGTGCCTTGGCCACATCGAGCGAGCGTGATGGCAGCTTAGTGACCACCTGAGAGAGAACAGCGTTGGTCCAGCCTTCGATGTGGGCTCCACCTTCTGTGCAGTTCAAGAGTGTGGTGCTGCCCGCCCAGTCTCGGGCCATGATCTCGAGGACTTGTCGGAAGGCGTTGAAGCTTGTGCTCGTGAGCACTGTCCCGCCGTTGATGGCGGGCACCTCCACGACGTTGAAGCTCGCGTGCTCGTTTCCGTTGAGGGTCTTTCCCCGCTCCGGCCCGAAGCCGGCGAGCTTGCAGTGACCACTGGATTCTGCATCCACAAGCTGGGTTGCTCCATCGGCGCCATCACGGTGGTAGACGTCTCCCCCTGTGAAGGCCAGATCCTGACCGACCATGATGATGGGATCACAGCCCCAGGCCTTCCCGAGACTGACAGCCGAGTGCGATACGGTCCCCAAGCTCAGGGCTTCATGGTGCCGATCCGCTTGACCCAGCAGCCAATGTTCTCTCGACTGGCTGGTAAAGTAGATGGTTCGCTGTGCGCCGTGATCTTGGAGATTGGGCGCCACGGTGGTCGATAAGAGGGTGGCTGCGACGTTGGCGATACCCACGTCCTCGAACTGGTGACGAACATCTCGAGCTTCGATGGCGATCGTCAGATCCGGAACAATGCCGGCCCGATGCAAGGACTCGAGGGCGCGGTGTACAGCCACAACGATCGCCTTGCCCTTGGCATCCTTGATCGTTTGGATGTTCTTGGCCAGAGATGGCCCGGCGCCGACCACAATCATGGGTACACCCTTGAAGACGTCGCCGTAGTCTCCAATCATGGGGCTGGCGGCCAGGTGTGTCGCGTTCTGGAGACCGTTACCGGCCCACAGGTGGCCGAGGTGGGCCATGGTCTGGTGGAAGCTCCGATGCTCCTCAGCGATGCTACCCAGCGTCGTGAGCCACAGGCTCGCAGCTGTCTTGTCCACCCCGCCTTCGTGGGTGAGTCGCATGGAGATACGCCGAAATGGGACGTTGGTTTCCCAGACAAATGGCTTCAATTCCTCGATTCGCTTGGCCACGGTGACGCCCTCGATCGTCCTCGAGGGGACACCCTCTGGGATGATCGCCAGGCCCCGCTTGATGCCGAGCTTGCGCCATGTGGCGAGCTGGGTCTCCGCCCCGGCCCCCATCAGCACAAGGAGATCTTCGTCGAGGTTCCAGTCGTCAGGAAGAGAAGCAAGAGACATATCGCACCCAGAGTGATTCACGCGTGTGAGGCCGCATCGGACACGGGAGCGGGTTCTGAAGGCAGATTGTCCTACTCGCGATTCACCTGAATGTGATGGCCGGTCGGGACGGTCTCCCAGGTCGACGTCGCGCCGTCTGGCCAGAGCACACTGAGCGAGTCGATGAGCGCTGAACTGCCGAGCCCAAAGTGCACCACTGGGGGACCACCACTCGCGAGCCCTGTGCCACCCGCGCGCACCCATCTCGTTTGAACCTGACCGTCTGTCGTGACCAGAACAGTGGCGCCGACTCCGTGAGGGTTTGACCCGGACTGCTGAAGGCTCAGCGTGACGGAGGCCGCATCGGTACAGGGTGGGGAGTCGATCGTTGCGGGGCTGTACACCGGACGACGGATCACATCGATGTGGCCGTCCAGGTTGAGATCGGCGAGGGTTATTGCGCGACCGGGCGTGTCGTCCGCGAACCCCCAGGCCATGGCTTGGTCGCGTGCGGTTCCTTCATCAAAGACGAACAGGGCGTCGGGCTGCTCGTCTGGATTCGGTGTGTCTGGGTTGTCCTCTGGGTTGAAGAACTCCCAGTGTCCGTATGCGACCAGACCCTCTTCCTGACCATCATGATCCAGGTCGGCAAACTCGACAGCCCATCCCACCCACGACTGGTCGCCGTTGGCGGGCTCGAGCCCTCTCGCGGCTGCGGTCCGCGTCCACACGGTTCCTTGGGGGTCGCTCTCGAAGAGTCCCAGCTCTCCCCAGCCGCTCACCAAGAAGTCGGGATGGCTGTCGCCGTTGAGGTCTGCGATGCCCAGGCCCATGGACTCCATGGCTGCATCGAGCGAGAGGGACTCGCTGATGTCCTCGAACCGACCATCACGCAGCTGCCAGACGCGGTTGGTCTGACCTGCTGAGAGGTGATCATTCATCACGATGAGCTCTGGGCGATGGTCTCCATCGAGGTCCTGCCAGGCAGAGAGGAAGGTGTGTCCGTCGTTGGTGCCCGGCAGGATGTCGCTCTTGTCGATGAGTCCTGACGCTGTGTTCTCCAACAAGATGTCCGGAGCGCCAGGAATGAACGTGGCTGTCTCGCGCTCTTCGATGCTCGGGAGCGGTGTCGGAAAGGCTGCCACGATGCCGTCCAGGTCACCGTCACCGTCCATGTCTGCCCATGCGCTCCCGAAGTAGATTGTCGACGGATCAACGCTCGGCATTGTGCCCGCCGAGAAGACCCCGGTTCCGTCGTTGACCAGCAGTCGCAGGTGACCGAAGCCTGTCTCCACGATGTCGAAGTCCCCGTCTCCCTCGATGTCCACCGGCGTTGCAGCCAAGCCGAATCCGGTGGGCCAGGGGTAGGCCACGTCTGCGCGACGCGTGAAGGATGCACCGCCTTCGCTGAAGAAGAACTCGCTGACGCCGAGCTGGGGCAGGAAGATGTCGGCGAAGCCGTCGGCATCGAAGTCTGCGACGGCGACACCCCACGCAGCAGTGGGAGGAAATACGGCCCGCTCGTCCACTTGCTGAGTCTGCCAGGTCGCATCACTCCAGCGGCTGAAGGCACTGCCGTCAGTCGTACAGGGGGCGAGGGGGGTCAAGGCCAGTCCCGACAGATCCGATTCTTCACCAGTATCAGCGGTCTCGAATGGACCGGTGTCGTCGCTCCCGTGAGACTGGGGTGCGTGGTTCACGTGGACACTCTTCTCCGTGCAGTGGACGAGACAGAGCACAGGAGCCAGTTTGAAAATCCGAGACATGACCCCACTATACGCCGACAGCTCAGCAATGTTGGGTCGATCTGGGGCCATCGGAGCCACCGTCGGTGGTAGTGTAGGCAGGATGTTTTTGATGGTTGCTGGAGTCCTCCTGTCGGGGTGTGCTGACGAGAGTGTTGATACGGGGGGTTCGGCTTCCGCTATCGTCGAACCGGCGCCCTCTGATCCAGGGCCGGTGAGTCCCGTGATGGTCGACACCGACACCCTCACGGAGCTTCTGCAGTCCTGCACCGTCGTCCAGCCCATTCGCGCGCATCAGTATCTGTGTCTTAAAGACGGCGTGGTCAGCTGGGTAGACGAGACCGTGGGTGCCACAGAGATTCTCTTCGGGATCGGGCAGGTCGCAGGTGCCCCCCACGGCGAGGACGTCCTCCTTGTCGCAGACGGCGTGCCGTACATGCTCGACGGCACGGCCCTGAGAGCGGTGAGCTGGAGCGTGCCGGTGCCAGTAGAGCAGCTCGCGTCCCACGGGGAGGACACTTGGATGCTCGGCTCTGGTCGGCTCTTTGCCCTCTCAGACGGCGCGGTCACTGAGCTGACTGTGGACGGTGTGTCCCACATCTACGATTTTGCGGTATCCAGCGATACCCTGTTTATCGGCGCCCCAGAGTGGATGGCCATCGACCGGGCGGATGTGTCGGCCGGTGTCACGGCGATGGGGGATGCGCCCGCAGATGCCATGGCGACCGATGCGCTTGGTGCGCTGTGGTGGGTCACCGACGGGCGTGTGTTCCACCGGAGGGCTGACGGACTCGAGCAAGAGATCGCGCTGCCAGAGGCCATCAGTGATGTCGTCGGACCCAACATCTGGCTTGTGGGAGAGGCCCACGCGTACCGGGTCACGGACGCCTCCATGGAGGTCCATGCCCTCGTCGCCTCAGGTGCAGTTGGTGTCGATTCCTACGGCAGATTGATTCGTCAACAAGACGGGCAGATCTTCCGGCACTCCACCGGCAGGCCCGTTGTGGTGGCCGGACTATCCGACTCGCTGATGGTCTCAGAGACCCTCACCCTGCTGCCCTCGGATCCGGACAGCGTGGAGACGCTCACGGCTTGGGTGAACGACCAGCCGCTGGATGTCCACGGTCCGCCCTACCAAGTCACACTCGATCCAGAGCACCTGGTAGACGGCGCTCACGATCTTCGCTTCTTCACGACCTCAACAAAGGGTGACCACATGGCCACCCATCCCATCTGGGTCGGATCTCTGCCCGAGGTGGAGTGGGCGGAGATTCAGGCGCTCTCTCAGGCGCACTGTGATCGATGTCATGGGGGAGACACCCTCACCGACCTCACCACGCCGCTCGGATGGGAACAGCGCGTGGATGAGATCATCATGCTGGTCAGTACCGAGCAGATGCCGCTGGGCGGACCCTTCCTCAGCGATGAGGAGATCGTGCTCATTCGGGCATGGAAGCACGGAGGATTTCAATGAAGCGTTTGGTCTTGATGTTCATGGCCGTCTTGCTGACGGGCGCGAGTGATCCGTGGGTGGACGCTGCAAGCCAGGATCTCCACGGCTATGCGCGTGCCCTCTCCCTCGATCTGCGTGGAGTGGTCCCCTCTGAGGCAGAGCTGGAGGCCATCGAGGCCGCAGGTGCCATCGACGAATCCATCCTGGATGACTGGCTCGAGAGCCCGGGCTTTGAGGAGCAAGTGATCTTGGAGCACCGGGAGCAGTTCTGGAACCTCCTGGACATCAACCTCTTGGCGACACGTAGGCTGAACATCAGAAGCGGGACCTACTTCAATAATCGGCGCGCCCGCTACACCCGACTGGCCACACAGACGCATTGCGGAGACTTCGAGGCCACGGTCGATGAGTTCAACAGTCCCGTCGAGGGTTCGGTCCAAATCAACGAGGATGGGTCGCTCTCTGAGGGCTACGTCTGGGTCGAGCCCTTCTGGGCGCCTGGTACGACGGTGAAGGTGTGTGCCTACGACGCGCAGACCCACGACGTGACGGACGACGGCGTCGACTGCTCCACCTCGGAGGGCTTCGAGGAGCAGCAGTGCGGGTGCGGTCCAAACATGCAGTGGTGCTTTGACAACAACAGGGAACGCATCATCGAGACCGCGCTGGTGACAGACCTCAATGAGCGCGTCCGAGAGATGCTGCAGGCGGGCGGGGACTACAGCCGCTTGTTTGATGGCGAGAACATGTTCGTGAATGGTGCGTCGGCGCACTTCTTCCGACACCTCGTGCCGTTCGCAGAAGCCAACTACGAGTCGCCGGTGGCGATCGAGGATTTGCCCGACATTCCGTTCACGGAGTCGGCCTACATCGCCGCCCCGCTGAAGGACCATCACGACGGCATCCTCACGGCCCCCGGCTGGTTGCTCCGACACCAGACCAACCGAGGCCGAGCCAACCGCTTCTACGGGGCCTTCCTCTGCGCGGAGTTCATGCCGACGGAGACGGCTCTGGAGGGCGACGATCCCAGCGTGCTTCCGAGCCCGGACCTCCAGCGTCGGTCGGGGTGCTTGGACTGTCACGCCAGACTCGAGCCCTGGGCGGCCTACTGGGGACGCTGGAGAGAGGCCGGCGCACGGTATCACTCAGACGAGGACATCCCCGCATTCTCGGAAGAGTGCTCGGTCTGTGCGGTCACCGGAACGAGCTGCCCGGACATCTGCGACGACTATTACGTCACTCGTCCGAGCCACACAGACGAGCTGCCGTATCTTGGGTGGGCCTCGGTCTATGCGTTCCTTCAGGATGATCACTCCGCCCATCCGGATCTCGGACCGTTGGGGTGGGTTGACAAGACCTCTGAGACGGCAGACTTTGGAGCCTGTGCGGTCAAGAACGCCTCTGGCTGGCTGCTCAATGCAGCGGCGAGTGATGCCCAAGCTCAGGAATGGACGGCGCAGTTCCAGGTGGACGGAAACTACCGGACGCTCGTGAAGCAGATTGTGATGAGCGGCCCGTACTGGGGAGGTGAGTGATGTTGCTGTGGATGATGCTCGCATGCAGCGGCGGCACCAAGGACGTCGCCTTGGTCGACACCGTCGTGCCGGAAGAAGAGCCACCGGTACTCCCAGGTGTTGGCGAGACCGACTGGGGAGAGACCGAAGTCGAGCCCTCGGTGCCGGCCAATACGCGCCAGCTGAAGCGAATGACGGTCCGCCAGGCGCGGGACTCCATGGAGCAGATCAGCGGAGGCATTGTCTGGGGTGGCGGGAGTAGCTCCGACTGGAACGACCACTTCGATACGCTCGGCGTGGCCGACTACCAGCTCCGTGTCGAGAGTGACCGGCAGCCGTCCGTCATGTTCCAGAAGTTCTTGGACGATGCAGCATCCGACACCTGCCGTCGGTGGATTCTCGGCGAGGGGTCGGCGTTCCACTCCATCGATGATCCGGACAGCGCTGTTCAAGCCGACATACGGGCCAACATCCTCGGTCTGCGCTGGAAGATTCAAGGCAAGGCGCGCACAGACGGCGATCCCATCATCGACGACTACCTGACCCTCTACACATCGGTTCGCGCTCGAACGGACTCTTCAGACCACGCCTGGGGCTCTGTGTGCCAGGCCATGTTCACCCACCCTGACTTCTTTATGTACTGAGGAGCTGCACATGAAGACCACACGACGCGATGTCCTGAAGCTCCTCGGCGCGGGTGCTGCTGCGCCTGCACTCGGGTTCTGGCCTCGACTCCTACACGCAGCCTCCCCGACGGTCACCGATCGGTACTTCGTCTTCGCCTACTTCTCAGGCGGGTGGGATGAGCTCCTCGCGCTGGATCCTCGTAATCCGGACCTCTTCAACTCAGAGACCGAGGTCAGCACGGGGATCAACCCCGCCTACGGCACCATCCCGAACCTCAACGAGGAAGACTACCTGGTACCCACGAGCGTGGATGGAATGACCTTCGGGCCGTACATCGGCGAATTGGCTGCACACGCCGAGAAGCTCGCGGTCGTCAGGGGGATGGCCATGGAAGCGGTGGCTCACCAGGTGGCGAGGCGGCATGTGCTGACGGGCATTCGACCCGCTGGGACGACCGTACGAGGCCCGTCCGTGGCCACCTTGCTCGCGACCTTGCTCGGCGAAGAGGAGCCCATACCAAACCTCACCGCGGGTGTGCCGTCGTTCAACCTCGGACAGCCGCTGTGGGCCACGGGGCTCCCCACGGGAAGCATCGAGGATCTCTACAAGTCACTCTCGCCGCCGGAGCTCGACATTCTCGACAGCCAGCGGGATGCACTGGAGACCTTCTTCGAGAAGCAACGCGAGCGAGCGGCACACTCTCGGCTGCGAGACATCTACGACAACCGCAGCGTCGCGCGTACGCTCATCGAGATGGGGCTGAACGAACACTTCAACATCGAGTCGGATACGCCCGAGATGGCCGATCTGCGCGAGATCTTCGGCGTAGACAGCGGCGTCACCGGTGAGGGCGGCAAGCTGGCGCTCATGACCGCTCAAGCGCTCACTCAGGGTATCTCCCGGTGTGTCTCGTTTGTGGCCGCAGACGGGCTCGACTCTCATCAAGGCGCAGCCTGGCGGACCAACCATGGTCCCAACCTGCAGGAGGGCTTCAACTCCATCGCGGCCTTGGCCAGTCACCTCGAGGCCACGCCGTTTGGAGACGTTCCTGGAGACAATTGGCTCAACCACACGACCATCATGTGCTTCAGTGAGTTCTCTCGGACGGCGCTCCTCAACAGCAACGGAGGCCGTGACCACAAGCTGTACAACAGCATGCTGATGCTGGGTGGCGGCATTCGCGGCGGGCAGGTAGTCGGCGCCAGCTCGGACCTCGGGATGCAGGCGCAGGCCGTCGACCTGAGCACCGGTCAGGTCTCGGAGTCTGGCGAGCGCATCGGCAACAACCACATCGCGCGCACCCTCCTCCACAGCATCGGCGTCGAGGAGGACGTGGGTGACTTCAGGGCCCCCGCTGTGCCCGCTCTGCTGGAGGATGCATGATTCGGTGGCTGATGACGCTCACAGCGCTCGGCTGCGGCGGGAGCGATGGCGCCGATGACGCGTCGGACAAGCCCGAGGCGCCCTGCGAAGAGCAGGTATGGTTCATGGACCAAGACGCCGATGGCTTCGGAGACCCGTACGACCAGCAGATGTCCTGTGAGCAGCCAGATTCGACCGTCGATAACGGCGATGACTGCAGCGATGACAACCCCGCAGAGTTTCCGGGGGCCGTCTGGTTCAGAGATCTGGACGGCGACGGACACGGGGACCCGGAGACCAGCGTCACCGCCTGCGCGCAGCCTGTGGGCTTCATCGACACGGCAGGGGACTGCGACGACACGGATGCCACGCGGTACCCGGATGCCGTCTGGTACGTCGACGCCGATGAGGACGGCTACGGCGACGAGACCAACTCTGTTGATGCCTGCGGCGACCTGGAGGGAGCGGTTGCGGTCTCGGGAGACTGTGACGACACGGACTGGCAGATCTTCCCGGCTGCTGCCGAGGTCTGCGATGAGGTCGATAACGACTGCGACGGGGCCATCGACGATGCGGACCCAGACATCGACATCTTCACTCAGGTCCCGCTCTTCGTGGATGAGGACGGTGATGGCTACGGCACCGCGGAGATGCTCGGCATGGGCTGCCCCTCGTCGACAGTGGGCGCGCTTGTCCCCGGGGACTGCGACGACGGCGATGCCTCCATTCACCCGCAGCGGATCGACTTCAACGACGACGTCGACAGCAATTGCGACGGGAAGGCGGCGACCTATCCGGTGTCGTCCTTCCTGCCTGGCATCGCGGGCCCCATCACAAGCAGTGGGTTCGGAGTCTATGCAGCTGCCAAGGACCTCGACGGGGACGG
>Ga0115012_10000070_pt1 | contig 58865 bp, 57 predicted proteins | sample TroAtlMetagenome_FD_88706 | JGI IMG/M metagenome (GOLD analysis project Ga0115012, IMG submission 88706) | Marine eukaryotic phytoplankton communities from Atlantic Ocean - Tropical Atlantic ANT10 Metagenome | ecosystem: Environmental > Aquatic > Marine > Oceanic | place: Tropical Atlantic... | reverse complement strand
TGAGGAGGCCATCGCCGCACTCGGCAGGGGAGCAGTCGGTATCGCATGCCTCGGACTCTCCGGCCTCGTCGCAGGTCTCGCCGGCGGTGACGTTGAGGAGGCCATCACCGCATTCAGAGGGGGAGCAGTCGGTATCGCATGCGTCGGACTCTCCGGCGTCATCGCAGACCTCCCCGGCTGTGGTGTTGAGGAGTCCATCACCGCACTCGGCGAGGGAGCAGTCGTCGTCGCATGTCACGGACTCGCCGGCGTCATCGCAGGCCTCGTCTGCCGACACCATTCCGTCTCCGCAGACAGTGAGAGGCTCGGATGTGTCGTCCGTGCTTACGCCGGGTGCGGGCTTAATGCCGTCGTCTCCCGAGCTGCATGCAATGGATACCAGCAGGCATCCGATGACGAGCTGCTGCCGCATCTTCCTGTCTCCCCCTCGTCGCAGCATAGCAGTACTGGATGTGGAGTCGGGGACGAGTCTGACGGACGTCCGGCAATACACAATTGTGCGGGTCAGGCTGATTCGGAAAGACCGACGCCGTATCGCCTGCAGAGCAACTCAGGCGGGTCTGTCGCCGTCCATTTGGCGAACCGAAGCTCGCCGTTATCGAGGCGGTAGGTGATGACCTGGGATGATCTATTGCCCCGCATGAGCATCAGAACAGCGTTCATGATCGCAGGATGTGCTTCAGGATCAACCGGATCTTGAACCGCTGCCTCAGCAGCATCACACCACAGGCCCGGGTTTGTGCGCTTCAGGGCGCTCGCCAGTGTATTCAGGGGACCCACGTCGCCGGTATCCGCATCGAGCAGTACTCGGTTTATCCAGGCACTCAGTCGCTGCGGTTTGTGCTGGACGGCCTTGTCTAAATCCCGCCTGGCCTGGTCAAGATTACCCAGCAGCCTGTGGAATTCACCGCGATACACAAACACCGATGGGCCCTCGAACTGTGTTTTCTCGATGCCCTCCGCAAAGATGTCGAGGGCCTCATGGAGGTGCCCCTGCAGACCGCGCGCTGCCCCAAGCCCAATCCAGGCCCACACGGTTGTGTAGTCACCCTCCAGCGCTGCCCGAAAGTATGGCTCTGAGCGGGCGTGCTCTCCAATCCAGACCAACACCTCACCACCGTAGGTGTGTACGCCAGGGTTGGTGGGGTACTGCTCACATAAATCGGCGAATGCATTCACGATGTCCAGATGGGGCCTACACCTCAGTTGCTGCTGGATTGAGCGCGTTCCGATGTGGCTGTAGTTTACTGCTGGAATGTGATGGAGGGCTCCATCCTCACTGCACCAGGTGGAGATTGAAGAGCGATTACCGCCGATGTGTCCATGGATGAAGGAGAGCATCTCTCCAAAAACGGAGAAGTCGACGTCCCAACCCGTCGGCCCGTGAGTGACGTGCGTGCCGTAGTTCTGGACCACAGGACGCCACCGTGGGTCCACAACAGGACCACTGCTGCTACTGCCACTGCTGCTGCTCGATGACGTCTTGAGTCCGAACAACCTCTGGAACCAGCTGCGCTTTGGTGGCGGCCTATTCTTCAGTCGTTCCGCCCTCTTCTTGAGGTACTGCCGCTCGACCACGCGATGCCGATTGAGGAGCGCGTTCGCGCTGTAGTGCTCAGCGGTGGACATGCTCATGTCGGCATGACGGAGGGCGCGATCGAAATCACCCTCCCCAAGCGCCAATTCGCAGAGCCAGCCGTGAACCGCTGACCGCTCGACCCACGAACGCCTAAGTCGGTCAGAGGCAAGACAGCTTTCCAGGTCCTCCCGTGCGCCTGGGATCCCGGAATACGCTCTGGCGGCACCCCGGAGGAAGAGTCCTTCTGGCTCCGAAGGGTCTGAATCGATGAGCGCCTGACCCGCCAGAATCGCCGGCTCTGGATCTCCACGCCATAGATCCAATCGAGCCAGCGCACCGGAGGCTCGATGCGCGTATTCAGGTGTCGTCCTCATTGGCTCTAAGCGCTCCCGCACCCGCTCGATCGCACCGGCTCGGAGCATGATGTCCATGCAGCGTGGCCAAAGCTCGGGCTGAGCATTCCATGCCGCGGCTGCAGCATCGGCCGACTCCGGAGCGTGCAGTCGCGACAAGAGCTCCGCATGGAGTCGAAGAAACTCGGGATCACTCGGCACCAGATGGAGCGCCTCGACTACATGTGTGAGTGCCTCGGAGTAGCAGCGTGCACCGAGATACCGCTCAGAGATCTGTTTCTTCAGGATCAGGTCGCTCGGGCATCGATCGATGGCGTTGTGAAGAGCAACGGTTGACTCTGGCAGCCGGTGCGCACACCGAAGAGCTTCTGCCCAGGCACGCCACGCGCTTGCATTTGTCGGCTCCGCATCTCGTCGTTGCTCGGCGTACTCAAGGCGGACCTGGTGGTGGGCCACTGACAGGTTTGATCGCTCTTCATCGGACACGCCTTGGTCTTCGAGTTGGGCTTCGAGCACCTCAAAAGCGGCCAGATCACCCGACGAATAGCGTCGCTTGGCTTCGTCGATGAGGTCGTCCAAGATTCCGTCGGCGTCGGTCACAGCTCGGGTTCCAGAAGTGAAGGTGGGGGGGGATGTCCAACCCACAGAGGATAGCGCGTGCGACGTTGCTGCACTGTGATGACTGCACATCGCAGTCCCAACAATGTGCGCGATTTACAATGATGGGTGCCGGTCGCAGGTGTCGTGCTTAAGCTGTTGATCCCCAGGACGAGTCGAGACCCAAATGTCGCAAGAGATCATCACCAGCAGCGGAAAGATGAAGGCCATTCGCGAGCGCGTGGATGCTGCTCCTGCGCTTGATGCGGCCGTCGAGCAGTCTCGTCACGACACGGAGCAGGATGGCGCCGAGCACGCGCTCCTGACCCAACGCCTTCAGGCACAGTTTGGTCATGACCAAGTCACTCATGCCCTGACTGGTGAGGACACCAGCCCGATGGGCACCCTCATCATGGCTGAGTGGGCACTCGGGATGACAGGGTTGGAGAGCCTGGTCAGTGACAGTGCTTCAGCCAATGGCGTCTTCTCGACCCTCCAGTCCGATGAGTGGATGGAGACTCGATCGGCCGTCTTGAGTCGACACGAGACCAGCAGCCAGCCCGGGCATGCCCAGCTTGCAGGAGAGCTCATTCGCCGGAGTCGAGGACAGCGCCTCCCCAAAGACATCGCTGCGCGGCTGTCCGCGGTTTTAGGCGTGGACATCTCGGATGCAGTGATCCACACGGACTCGGCGGCTGCCCAGGCGGCATCTGCCGTCAATGCACACGCGTTCGCCACTGGCCAGGACATCTTCTTCGCCCAGGGCAAGTATCAGCCTGGAACCCGTGCGGGTGACGAGCTGCTTGCCCATGAGCTTGCCCACGTGATTCAAGCCGCAGAGGGTCGAATCCCCACTGCTTCCGGGACTGGCTTGACGGTCTCGAGTCCCAGCGACTCCCACGAGCGCGAAGCGGAGCGTGTGGCGAGCGATGCGATGGATGGCCTCTATGGGGGCTCTGTGGACACGATGGTCGATGCCGACGTCGGTCCCGAGTCGATGCTTCACGGCGAGGGTGCTGCCACGGAGGCGAGTCAGGCTGAGGTGGGGAGTGGAACGCTTCATCGTTCAGCAGACGAGTCTGCCACGGAGACTTCGGAGAATACTGCAGACGCACTCGAGCAGATTGAGCAGCTCGCGAGACAGATTCGAGATGTGATTGTGGCCCAGGAAGGGGATGATGACGCGGTCTACAGCGTGCTGTCTGAGTTGAAGGGCGATGCCTACAAGGCAGCGGAGCTTCGGACGGTCTATGAGCGACTCTATGGCACCGCCTTGGACGATGACCTCGGCGGGGACGTCAGTGGGACGGATCTTGAGCGCGCCCATGAGTTCGGTGAGCAGGAGAAAAAACGACCCTGATAAGTCAGGGGTGCGGACCGATTTGGTCGACGATTCTCCAGTGTGAGCTGCATCGTCCGAGCCCTTTACGGTGGTGAGCGCGAGGACCTGATCAAAACGGATGATTGGCTTTTTTTAGAGCTGAATTCGAGTGGGTCAGCAGGCCGGAGACCTGATTCACCCCCACCAGGTGATGTGTCTTTGAAGCCGGAGATTCGGGTGGTATGGTTCCGCCATGTTCTTGCCTCTTGTTCTTGCCCTCGGCTGCGGTGGAAGCGCAGGCTCACTCACGATCGCAGCCCCCGTGGACACTGGGGCGGGTGATGACGTCAACCATGACCCGGATGTCGATACCGGACAGGCCGATTCGGAGTGCGATCCCTTCCGTCCATCAGCTGTGACGTCGGAGTACGCGCTTGCGACAACCGAGTGGCGCACGGATCAGTCACGGACGGATGACAACCCCCTGAAGGGCTTCCTCACATCTTATCTGTGGAGTGAGCCCGCCAATGACTTCCCGGACTCGATGGAGTTTCTGTATCTCCCGATGTCATCGCTGTGGGATGCCAGTGGAGACACCTTCGATGCAGGTCTTGAGCCTCTACTGGATGCAGCGGAGGCTCGCGCTCACCACGTGGTCCTGCGGGTGTACCTGGATTATCCGACCAAGCCATCGGGAGTCCCGGATTATCTGGCTGAGACTGTCGGGTGCACGCCCTACTCCGAGCATGGGGGCGGTTGCTCGCCTGACTACGAACACCCAGATCTCAAGGCCGCCATTCTCGAATTTATTGGGGCCCTTGGCGAGCGCTATGACGGTGACCCACGTTTGGGGTTTGTTCAGGTCGGCCTGCTGGGCTTCTGGGGTGAGTGGCACACGTGGCCTCATACCGAGATGTTCCCGACGGCAAGCATGCAGACGGACGTTCTCGATGCATTCGTCGATGCATTCGTCTTCACACATCTTCAGATTCGGAGCCCGGCCGCCAATTCTGTGGACCTCCGCATGGGCTTCCACGATGACTCGTTTGCCTACAGTACGCTGGGCGACATCGACTGGTTCTTCTGGCCGGGTCTCATCACGGCCGGTGCGGACGAGCGGTGGCAAGACGTACCGATTGGTGGAGAGCTGAGGCCGGAACTTCAGAGCCAAGTCTTTGAGGACTCATACACGTTGGACACCTATGCTCAGGACGTGGCGACTTGTGTAGATGTGACGCACACCACGTACCTTCTCAACTACTGGGCATTCAGCGGTGATGGTGTCGGCTACGTCGGTGAGGCCCGCGCGAGGGCGCAGCAAGTCGCTCGAGACATGGGGTACGAGTTCACGCTGTCGGGAGCCTCACTGAGCGTCGGCGGGCTGGGTGAAGATGGTGTCGACGGAACGGTGCAGCTCGAGCTGACGGCCACCGGTGTTGCACCCTTCTACTACCCGCTCACTCCCGTCTTGGTGGACCAAGCCACGGGTGCCGCAGTGGCCACCGCAGAGACAGTCCCCGCGCTGCTTCCTGGAGACAGCTTGACGGTTGAGTTCGATTTGAATCGGGTGGCGCCTCAGACGTTTGGGGGTCCGCTGGTTTTGGACCTACAGAGCCCCGTACTGATGGCCGCGCAGAGGATCCAACTTCCAACCATCACGCCGTGGACCGAGGCAGGTTCGGCCACTGCTGTCTCATGGTCGCTGGGGTGTGAGGGTCCCTCAGACAGACTCCGTGTGGGCGCAGTCGTGGAGGTCGACGGGCAGGCTTGTGAGTGTCGCTGCGATGTGGATGGCCGCCTGCGAGATGCTGCGGGTGCTGTATGCCTCTGAGTTCGGTGAAAATTTATTAGTTGCCGCTGGTTGGGCCGCTGGGTAGTCTGCGCTCATGAACACCACTCGTCCAAGCCGCTGCTGTATGTGTCCCGGGGAACCGGTGCGCGCGTAGCTGCATGGCAGCACTCGATATGCCCGCCCCGGTCCACGCACCACGGCGGGCTTTTTGTTGAACACTTCACGCTCTCAAACACATGACTCTGTCCATCCAAACCACTGCCCGCTGTCGTTGTTGCTGTTGCTGCACGACGCCGGGGTGTGACTTGGATTGACATCCAAACCCTCTCCCCGGTCCATGAGACCAGGGAGATGCATGGTGCGCTCTCTGGTTGTCCCCAAAACCAAGTAAGCCCACATGCAAGACCCGAATCCTCAGACCATCTTTGATGGCCAGCCCCCGCAGACCCACGTTCCCCTGGTCATCGAGGTGCTGGACCCACAATTTGGTTCCAAGACCGACACCCCAGTGGAGGTGTATGTTGACTAGTCAGACAGCACGAAGAGCATTGCCACCATCGCCCCATGGGGATCTGGTCGATCAAATCGGAAATACGCCCCTGCTCGATCTTACAGAGGTCCTCAGCGGTGCCTTACCCGACGGTGTCAGTGTCTTTGCCAAGGCCGAGTGGTTCAATCCAGGGGGCTCCGTGAAGGATCGTGCAGCCCTGTCGATGATTCAAGACCTGGAGCGACGTGGCCGGTTGACTCCGGGCAGTGTGTTGCTTGATTCCAGCAGTGGAAACACTGGCATTGCGCTCTCAATGATCGCCGCAGCGCGCGGATACCGACTTGTCTTGGCGCTTCCTAAGAATGCCAACGCCGAACGCCGGCAGCTGCTGGCGGCCTATGGTGCGGAGATCATCGATACGTCTCCGCTTGAGGGATCCGATGGGGCCATCCGAGAGGCTCGGCGACTGGCGGAAGACAATCCCGACTGGGTGTATGTAGACCAGTACAACAATGCCGCAAATTGGCGGGCACACTTCGAGACCACAGGACCAGAAATCGTGGCCGCTGCACCCGGGCCAGTCACGCACTTCGTCGCGACTGTTGGCACGGGGGGTACGTTCACCGGTGTGGGGCGCTACCTCAAGGGTGTGAACCAGGCCGTCACGCTTGTGGAGCTCCAGCCAGACTCACCCTTTCATGGACTGGAGGGACTCAAGCACATGGAGACGGCGATCGTGCCGACCATCTGGGACAGCGAGCTGGCAGACCTTCGGCTCGGTGCGCCGACTGAGGCGTCCTACGACTGGGTCCGACACCTCGCTGCAGCTGGCATTCTGGTTGGGCCCAGTGGTGGTGCAGCCGTTTGGGGTGCGGTCGAGGTGGCGAAGGGACTCGAGCACGGAGTGATCGTGACCATTCTGCCCGACTCAGGGTTGAGGTATCTCTCTGACCGGCACCTGTGGGAGGTTCGATCATGACCTTGATTGCGCCCAAAGCGGAGATGGCCAAGCTTCATGCGCACGCTGAGGCTGGCTACCCGCACGAAGTGGTCGGCATACTCGCTGGCAACAAGTCCACCGGTCAGTTGACGCGCGTTCATCCCCTCATCAATGAACGCGCGGACTCTGCGCACAATCGGTACAAGGTGTCAGGTCTGACGTTGATGCGCGCTGAGCAGGCACTTGAGGCCGAGGGACACGACATCCTCGGGTACTACCACTCCCATCCGGACCACCCTTCTCGGTATTCCGAGTACGACCGGGACCATGCACTCCCGAACATGTCCTATCTGATTGTTTCTGTCTTGAACGGAGAGGCTGTGGAGACCGCCAGTTGGCGTCTTCATGAAGACCGATCCGCCATGTCGGCTGAGCCGATTAAAATCATCTGAACTGGAGAATTCCAATGGCCACGATCCACATTCCGACCCCCCTTCGTCCTTACACAGATGGCGCCGCCAGCGTCGATGTTGAGGGCGATACCGTAGCTGCTGCCTTGAGCAACCTCACAACGGTCCACGCTGGACTCGCCCGACATCTCCGCGATGACGCCGGTAAGCTGCGCAGCTTTGTCAACGTGTACTTGGGTGAGGACGACATCCGCTTCTTGGATGGTGAGGACACCGCCCTTGATGCGGCTGCTGAGTTGACCATTGTTCCCAGTATCGCAGGCGGTACGGATGAACTCCCAGAGTTGACACCAGAAGAGATTGCTCGCTTCAGTCGCCACCTCATCCTCGATGAGGTCGGAATGGCTGGTCAGCGCAAGCTGAAGGGGTCCGCCGTTCTCTGCATCGGTACGGGCGGTCTCGGCTCGCCCTTGCTGATGTATCTCGCCGCTGCAGGCGTGGGCCGCATCGGTATCGTGGACTTTGACGTCGTGGACGAATCGAACCTGCAGCGACAGGTCCTTCATGGAACCGCCTCGGTTGGGCGGCCGAAGGTTCAGTCTGCAGCCGAGCGGATCAGAGACATCAATCCGCATGTGCAGGTGGACATCTACGAGGAGGCCCTGACGAGCGACAATGCACTGGAGATCGTCGCCCCCTACGACGTCGTGGTGGACGGAACCGACAACTTCCCAACCCGGTACCTGGTGAACGATGCCTGCGTGCTCCTGGGTAAGCCCAATGTCTACGGATCCATCTTCAAGTTCGAGGGCCAGGCGAGCGTCTTCAACCATCGAGGCGGACCCAACTACCGAGATCTCTACCCAGAGCCCCCGCCGCCAGGACTGGTCCCCAGCTGCGCGGAGGGGGGTGTACTGGGCATCTTGCCGGGTGTCATCGGTTGCATTCAGGCCACCGAGACCATCAAGATTCTGCTTGGGAAGGGCGACACGCTGTCTGGTCGGCTCTTGCTCTACGATGCCCTGGGCATGACCTTCCGTCAGCTCAAGCTGCGGAAGGATCCCAACCTCAAGCCCATCACAGAACTCATCGACTACCAGCAGTTCTGTGGTGTCCCGTCGAACGATCATGAGCAGGATGTGGTCGCGGAGGAAGAGCCCTTCCAGCGTCTCGATGTCTCCAGCGCGAAGGCCAAGCTGGATGCAGGTTGGGCTCCGTATGTGCTCGATGTGCGTCGCCCAGCGGAGGCAGAAATCGTGAAGCTCTCCTTTGCTGATCGCCTTCAACCGCACAGCGACATCGCGGCCATCGCGGCTGAGTTGCCCAAGGACCGAGACATCTTGATTCACTGCAAGATGGGGGGGCGATCGGCGGCTGCAGCAACCGCCCTTGCCCAGGTGGGATTTGACCCTCAGCAGTTGTTCAACCTCGACGGGGGCATCGTGGGGTGGGCGAAGACCGTTGATTCCAGTCTGCCCGTTTACTGAGGCTCGTGCGGAGGACCCTTGGGTGTGAGGTCACGGATCGACCCGCGCACTTGCAAATGTGCCGGTCAACACCCATGGTAGGCCCATGAGTTTTCAACGCGAGCGCCCCCCGATCATCCACGCCACCCAGGCCACGCCGCTGCCAGGAGATGTGGACCCTGTCGACATCGCGTCCAGGCTGATGGCAGGAGAGACGCTGCTTCTGCAGCGTCACTACGCGCAGGGGGTCCGGACCCTCGCGGCGCTACGCAGTGCGATCTGTACCCCTCGATCCGACTTTGCCAAGCGCACGGCAGAGGGACGACAGTTCGATGACGTGGCACAGCGTCTACTGGTGAGTGTCAGTGACCATCGGGTCAAGCTGACGGATGTACCGGTCATTGGGTTCTTGCCGGAGCTGTATCCTGAGACCCCCGATTTCTTCATGCCCCTGGTCTGGGTTCAGGCGCTCCATGGTGCGTGGGATCGATACCAGGCTGGGCTTCATTTTCCTGTCCTCGGGCGTCGGCTGCATCCCCACTATGGTGTGTATGCGCCGACTCGGATGACACACCTCGAGTTGTTCGCGACTTGGCTGAGTCGGGCTGAGTTCGCCAAGGGTTTGGCGGTGGATGTCGGAACAGGCTGCGGCGTGCTGGCGCTGATGTTGTCTCGCCGCGGGTTTGAGCGAGTGGTGGCCACAGACGTAAATCCCAACGCGCTGGTGGGTCTGGAGCGGGATCTTAAGCGTCGCCCCTCGCCCGCACAATTCACGCTGAAGCACGGTGATTTGCTGTGTGATCAGGAGGGTCCGGTTGACCTGGTGGTCTTCAACCCACCATGGACACAGGGTGAGGTTCGAAGCACGATTGACCAAGCGCTTCTCTACGAAGCGGGTTTATTCGAGCGATTCTTTGATCAGTGCGCGAACTGCTTGGGCCCTGACGGCCGGGTTGCCATCATCTTCTCGACCATCAGTCGACTGGTTCAACCCCAGATTGCTCATCCGATCGAGGCGGAGTTGGCCAGAGGGCGGTTCACGCTGGATGAGCGCCTCCAACGAAAGGTCAAGGCTGCACCAGGGCGACGGACAAGAGAACGCGTCGAGGTCTGGGTGCTCAAGCGGGCTTGAGACGCTTGCTCAGGGTCGTGGAGGAATTCCCTCGGCATTCATCCATCTGACCCAGCTGTTCATGACCGCACCCACCTGCGCATTGTTTCGATGGACGGGCTCTGCAAATGTGGCCCCCATCAGGTTCCCGTCTGTGGGATCTGTGAGCCTGTAGTGCAGCCAGTTCTTGCCTTCATCGATGTGTCCGATCCTGAGCGTCTCCATGGCGTCGGCCCGATAGAGGACCGCATTGTTGGCGTAGATGCCACCGTCCCAGTCCACCGTGACTTCGCTGTTTGTTCGAACACGCTGTAGGGTCTCGCCGAGGTTGGTCAGCCAGAGACTGTCTCCTCGATCCCAGCGCTTCCTCAGCTCCGACGCGAGCGCGTGCAGTCCCGCCTTGAAGGCCTCGATGTCCTTGTCGCGCCACATCATGTTGTGGGCCCAATTGATCTGAATCCGACGAAATCCGTGGTCGGCAATGTGGCGGAAGTCATCCACAAATCGCTGAATACGAGCGGGATGCACGACATGGATGACATCGTAATCCAGGCCCAATTCGTGGAACAGGTCTGCCTTGTCAATGGCGCTGTGATCGTAGGAGTCTTCACCGTCGATGATGGACCGTCGGAATCGGTTGTGGGCGTCTGGCAGTCCATCGAGCGCGACCTGGACATGCACGGGGTGCTGGCTGAGCCAGCGCATGCGATCCGGCGTGAGCGCATAGCCGTTTGTGGTGATCATGAAGCGAATGTCCCGCTGGCCACACATGTTGGTCGCGGCCTCGATGCCCGCCTTGATCGACTCCCACTCCATCATGGGTTCACCGCCGAAGAAGCGAAGTTCGAGCTTGGGCTTGTCAGCACTTGAGAGCAGCTCGATGGCTGAACTCAAGACACTGTGAGGCATCTCACGGCCGGATTGCTTGGGGATCGAGCAGTACGTGCAGCGGGTCTCACACTGCCAGGTCAACACGACCACCAAGCGGGCGCGGTCGTTCGAGCTGGCCTCGCGGTACTGGGGCAGCCAGGTCTTGTCATCCCCGATCAGCTCCCGACAGCGAGCGATCAGTGTGGCCTCGTCGAGTGGAGAGCGCTCGCTTTGATGGCGAAGGGAGGACATCCAGCCGAACAAGAGTCGCTCTGGAAGCCGATCGATTTCTCGGCGCGCCCGCTGCTCGTCAGGGTCGCCTTCGATCGCTGCCAGAACTTCATCTTGGAGCGCCTGGAGACGCGGCATTCGGCCCTCGATGAGGGCGGACGTGACACTCTCACGGTGGTGGCTCAAGGTCTGGGCAATCGGTACAGACATGCAAGGTGGCTCGGGATGAGTCACCAGCGTACCCCACGATGGGCGGCGGGTGTAGACTGGGGACGAGTGGAGGTCTCGGATGCGGTGGATTCCTATTGTTCTTGTGCTGGCATGTTCGGGAAAGGGCGATGAGCCCGGAACCGAGGAAATGACTGAGCCTGCATCAAGCCTCCCATCTGATGACTCAGCCGAGCCGACGCCGATCGCCACAGACACTGCTGAGCCCGACACCGATGAGCCACAAGATTCGGGCGATGTGGTCGATGACACAGGCTCATCACCGGTGCCGGAGGGGTGGCGGAGCGCATTGTTCCCAGACGACTGGGTACCCGGGTTTGGCGTGAACGCTGGTGGGTACTTCGCGCACCTTCAGGACTTTTCCTATGCGGGCTATCGTGCCGGAGAGGAAGACCCACCGGAGGTCAGTCTCGAGGGTGCGGTGTCGGTCATCGATTTTGATGCCGACCCGACTGGGGTCGAGGACAGCACGGCCGCCATCCAGTCGGCGATCGACGCTGTGGCTGCAGTGGGGGGCGGTGTCGTCCATCTGCCTGAGGGGACCTATCGGGTAGACGGCCTCTTGAGCGTCACGAACTCAGGAACGGTCATTCGCGGCGATGGTCCCGGTGCCACCCGCATCGGCTTCACGCGTCATTCAAGCATGACGGACATCAATCACCTCCAGTTCAGCGGGACATTGACTGCGGGTCCAGCGAGCCCGCTTGTGATGGATGCGGCAATTGGCGACACGGTTTTGTTCGTAGACGACGCCAGTGAGTTCAGTGCAGGCGACGAGGTCGGAGTGGGGATGGTCATCACAGATGCCTTTCGTGAAGAGCATGAGATGGATGACGATGGGCGCTGGGGCTTCTCTGCTGGGCAGCGGCGAACCATATTCAAGCGCACGGTCGTGTCGGTCGACAGTGAGAGCACCCCTCAACGGGTCACGATCGACGTTCCGCTTCGCTATGCGCTTAAAGTCCGAGACGATGCTGACGTTCGCAGAGAGTCTGGATCCATCACGGACTGTGGTGTGCAGGACCTCGCGGTATCCAGCGCTGTGGATTGGGATGCGGCGTGGGCCAATGACCGCAGTCATGCGATCGGATTCAGCGATGCCAAAGACTGCTGGGCTCGAAACCTCGAGAGCTGGGCGGGTCCTGCGGGAGATGGCGAGCACCATCTCCAGTCGGGCGGGATTCTCATCAAGCGCTCACGACGCATGACCGTCGCGGATTCCGTGATGGAGCACGCCCAAAATCGTGGCGGCGGGGGCAACGGGTACCTCTTCGAGTTGATGCAGTCCGATGAGATCCTGGTCCGTGACTCCGTCGGTCGGGCCGGTCGGCACAACTTCATCCAGAACTGGGACTTTGGGACGACGGGCTGTGTCTTTCTCCGAACCCTCTCCGAGGACGGGGAGTCGTGGGGCGACCCATACGGGTTCTGGACGCCAATGGGGGCGAGCGAGTACCACCATGCCTTGGCCATGGCGAACCTCGTCGACTCCAGTGAGGCTCACGATGGCTGGGCAGCGAAGAATCGCATGCATTGGTCTTCAGGAGCAGGTCACAGCGCAACACAGTGTGTCTTCTGGAATACCCGCGGTACTGGCTCGCTCGAGAGCCTCCAGTATGGGTTGGGATACGTCATTGGAACCGAAGACCTCGATGTCCGTACTGAGGTCCTGGACATCTTTGACTCCGCTGGTACGGCGCCCGAAGACTGGGTCGAAGGCCTGAATGAGGGGGATGATCTGTGGCCCGCATCCCTCTACGAAGAACAGCGAATCCGTCGTCTGGGCGGTTAAAGTGACGACATGAGGGTGTGCTCGATGGTGGCATCGATCTTGTTCACGGTGTCCTTTGGTGGCGGGGAAACCCAGTTGGCAGAGTTCGTCTCTGGCGAAGGCACCACGCCCCATGAATGGAGCGACATCCCTGTCGACGAGGACCACAAGGACGACTTGAATGAAGATGCGGTGTGGGGCTGAGTGCGGTTTTACGCTATGCGGGTGACCATGAGAACTGTCCTCGCTGGCTGTATGTTTGCCCTCGGTGCGTCCAACACTGCCGTGGCGTCCTCGGATGCTGCGGCATTCAGGGCTTATGAAGATCAGTACTTCTATCTGTACAGCCAGACCTCGATGACGGGGTTCACCTGCAAGATGTCGCTGAACACCATCAATGACTTGGTGCTGGGGCTGAAGTCCAAGATCGACTCGGGCCAACTGCCCATGGACATGAAAGATTCTCTGCCGTCGTTCTCGGTCTCGTACACTCGGCTGGGTGATCGGTTGGAATTTAATCGTCCGTCGCTCAGCTTGGCGGTCAAGGACGGCTCAGAGGTCGCCAGTCAGGAACGCCTCAGGCAGGGGATGGACCTGATCTTTAATGGCTTCAATGCCCAGCTCGAGATGGCCATCGGCATGACGCAGGGACTGCTTCATGAGTTTCTGATCAGCCGTCACGATGTGATCAACTCCGTCAACTTTGAGTCGACAGAAGAGGGGTATGAGGCGCAGTTTGCGATGGATGGTGGTCAGACGAGTACGCGCTTCGATGGCAAGACCAAGCACAGCGTCATCAAGCTCGGTGCGGGCGAGATGCTGGCTGCAGCGCACTTCACTCCTGGCTTGGGGGGAAAGCTCGTGCTGCAGGGTGCGCAGGTCCAGCAGCCTGATGGCTCGGCACTCAAGATGGCCTTCATGGGACAAGATGTGGATGGACACTTTCTGCCCGCTGCAATTCACGTGAAAGCGGCGGCAACACAGAGCCAGTCGGAAGGCTTCACGGTGGCCTTTACCGATTGTGAGGTGAACTGAGATGCTTCCAGATTCAATGGGCAGGGTTCGGATCCGAGCCAACATCGCCGGTGAAGTCGAGATTCGCGCTGAGGTGGGCCAGTCCATCTACTCGGGTCAGCTTCTGGCCGTGGTCGAAGGGGACGAAGAGATCGAGTCTCTGTCTGTTCGAAAGCCGAGCCGAGTAGAGGAGATCAAAGTGCAGACGGGCGTCGAGGTCGATGCCGGTACAGTCCTGATGATCGTGTCCGAGATTTCCGAAGGGCCGTAGTGGGCGACTTTGCAAGTTTTGGACATTTGAGATAGGTCCGTTGCCGGCCGGGGCTAAAGTGCTGGGTTGGCTGTTCCGAAACACGATCGTCAACCCCCTTGATTTACCCCATATGAGGTTGGTATCCTGCCGATCTCGAGCCTCCTCCGCCTGGTTTGGTGGAATGGAATTCCGGAGTCCACACCGATGAACTTGCCGCGCACAATGGTCCTGGCTGCTCTGCTGCTGAACACCGGCTGTGCGGCGAAGTCTGCGGTTCGTGGCATGGATGCTCGCCTCGATGTCCCGACCCTCGGTGTCGATGACTTCGAGGAGCTGGGTGTCGTGGAGTTCAAGAGCCCGATTCCAGTACACGCGGTCTGTCCTGCTGGTTTCGAGAAGGTCGATGTGCATCAGAGCTTCTGGAATGACTTCTTCCGGCTGATCTCGGTGGGCCTCTATCGGCCCGCGAAGACTGTGGTCACCTGCCGAAGCGGCGCGAGCTACATGATCGGCCTGAACCACCAAGGGCTGGTCGAGGTCCTCAAGCAGGTGAAGCGATCGGCTGAAGAGGGCATGGCAGCTCTCCCCGGTGCGGGTCAGGCCACGAACTGAGCATCGAAATCAGCGCCTGCGAGGGCTGTTGTTCTGCATCAATTCGAGTCTGCTGAATGCGACCTCGGGCTCACACTGTCGGGGGGTGATAGCTGATCCTGATGGCATGGAGTCCAAACAAGCCTGTTCCGCCGCCGCGTGATCACACAGACGTCGTGTCCACGCCTGGCATGGTTCAGATGCAGACCATCGGAGTGATTCACTCACCCTACAAGGAGCGGCACGGCACCCCGCGTCAGGCCGTCATGCCGCCTGAGCTACCTGTTGAGCTTGTGGAGGGATCCGTCGTCCTCGATACGACGCGTGTCCCAGAGAAGGCGCTTCGGGCTCTGGATGGCTTCGATCGAGTCTGGCTCATCACGCATCTCCACCTCAACCCCAATTGGGGTCCGCTGGTGAAGACACCGCGTGGTGGGCCTCGGAAGGGCGTGCTTGCCACACGTTCACCGCATCATCCCAACCCGATCGGACTCTCGGCAGTGGAACTGTTGAGTGTTGACGGCCCAGTCCTCCATATTCGCGGACTCGACCTCATCGATGGTACGCCGGTACTGGATATTAAGCCGTATGTACCATTTTGTGATGCGTTTCCGAACAGTGCCGATGGCTGGATATCGGACGACTGAATCGCTCAGCGAGCTGATGTCTTCACGGACTGTGCAATCCACCGGTCGAGTGCACCGGCGAACTTGGCCTTGTCCTTGGGGCCGTACGGGGGCGGGCCGCCTGTGCTGACGCCGGCACCGCGCAGATCATCCATGAAGTCTCGGACCTGAAGCCGCTGAGCCACGTTGGTGTGGTCGAGGACTTCGCCTCTAAAGCGTACGACTGTCGCTCCCCGTTCGATGACCCGTGCCGCGAGTGGAATGTCTGAGGTCACCACCAGGTCGCCAGCTTCGCAGTGCTCCGCGATGTAGTCATCGGCGACATCGAGTCCGCCTTCGACGAGCTGGAAGATGATCCATCGAAACTTCGGTGTCTGTTGATAGCGGTTGGCGACCACTCGAACTGGGGTCTTGAGGCGATGGCTGGCCTTAAAGACCATCTCCTTACATGCCCCAGGTGCACCGTCGGCATCAATCCAGATGGTTCGCTCTGTCACGCTCCAACCTCAGACAAAGGATTTGGGGCCTACAGCAGGCCAGCAGTCTCACGAATCTTATCGAGGGCAGTCTCGACGGAGCCATGGCCGCTCCAGCACTCTAGGATCGTCATGTCGGGACCGATGGCACAGACCTCAGGGTGGCTCTCGCCATTCATCGGGGTCGCATCATGAAGACGCTTTTCCCCGTCGGCAAAGACGGGAAAGTCAGGGTTACCGATGTGCTCTGCGTACTCGGCACAGTCCTCTTCCGTGGCTTCGTAGCCGAGGAATCCAGCGAAGATCACAAACATGAAGCTGAAGTCCAGCCCAGTCTCAGCGATGAAGTCTTCTTGGTAGTATGGAAGGCCGACCGCCTCCTGCACGCAGCCCGCTCAACCGGCTGTGGTCATGTACATCACGTGGTATGCACCCGCGAAGTCGTACATATTCACCCGGTCACCGCACTGGTCGATGAGTGCGACGTTCTCCATGACATCGTTGACCTCGGCACCTGTGGCCTGGATGTTGCCGGGGTCATTCTTTCCCCAGCCGCAGGTGTAGCAAGTGTCATCTGCATCCAACGCGCTGGTCCCGCAGTCGAGCTCCTCAGAGTCGGTCAGGCCGTCTCCATCGGTATCGTCATTTGCGGGGTCCAAGCCAAGGGCTTCTTCTTCGCAGTCGCTCAGGCCATCAGCATCGGCATCAGACGTTTCATCGCATGCTGCAGTGGCATCTTCGCCCTTATCGCTGCCACAGCCAGCGGCGAGTAGCGTGAGCACTGAAACTATGGCGGGACTGTGCATGGGATCCTCCGAGAACACACCAGTAATCTAACGTGGTGAAGGTGTGCTTAGGTGGCACATTTGTAAACCTTGTGGACTTCGTTGAGAGAGGTGCGCGACCACTACGGGTGTTGACCGCCTAAGTCTCGAACTCTACGATTCCCACATGCGTAGTTCATCACTCTTCACGATTGCATTGTTTATTCTCGGCTGTGGTGAGACCATCAAGGAGGTGGCGATCGATTCCGCAGGAGTCGTGGACGCCGACGGAGACGGCGCCACGGCCGCAGTCGACTGTGACGACGCTGACCCTTCGGTACACCCTGGTGCGGTTGAACTCTGTAATGAAGTGGACGACAACTGTGACGGCCTCGTCGATGAGACCGGACTGGATGGATCGACTTTCTACAAAGACACAGACGGAGATGGATTCGGAGACGAATCGGCTTCGCAGTTGGCCTGTTCGGCACCCGACGGATTCGTGAGCGAGTCTGGTGACTGCGACGACGCACAGGCATCGGTCTTCCCAGGCGCCCCTGAGGACGACTGTACCGACCCCGTTGACTACAATTGCGATGGTTCAACCGGGTACGCGGATCTCGACGGTGACGGCACGCCAGCCTGCGATGATTGCGATGATACCGATCCCGGTGTGAACCCGTACGCCGCTGAGATCTGCAACGACGGTGTGGACGACAACTGTGACGGTACCGCAGACGAGGCGGGCGCCGTCGGCGAGCAGATCTGGTTCGCTGATACCGACGGAGACCTCCACGGCGATCCGGCCGTGCAGGTGGTCGCTTGCTCACAACCCGAGGGCTTTGTCGACAACAGCAGCGACTGTGATGACTCCACATCGGAGGCCAACCCCAGTGGGGTGGAGATCTGCGACGGCATCGACAACGACTGTGATGGGGAGGTCGACGGACCGGATCCCATCGGCGGCATGACCGTATACGTGGATGCAGACGGGGACGGTGCGGGCTCATCTTCAGTTTCGATGGTCGTCTGTGTGCCCACAGATGACTTTGTCGCCTCGAGCGACGACTGCGACGACGCCGATCCGACTGCGTATCCGGGTGCGGAAGAAGTCTGTGACGGGGTGGACAACAACTGCTCAGGCGAGGCCGATGAGGGCCTACTGATGACGGTCTACCCAGACCCTGATGGGGATGGATACGGGCTGTCGCTGCTGCCGATGGAGGCCTGTGGGCCCGAGGCCGGTACTTCTGTGACGCCGGGCGACTGCGATGAGACGGATGCCGCCGTGAACCCGGGTGCTGAAGAGGTCTGCGATGGCGTAGACAACGACTGCTCAGGTGAGGCGGACGAAGGCTTGGGCTTCACCTACTACCTGGACACGGACGGGGACGGCTTCGGCGTCGCTGAATCAACCATTGCAGCCTGCGAGTTTACCGTCGGATACGCGCTCACGGCGGGCGACTGCGACAACAGCGACGCGTCGATCAATCCATCGGCGACAGAGGTCTGTGACGAGATCGACAACGACTGTGATGGTGACATTGACGACGACGACAGCTCGGTCTCACTCGGTGATGACAGCGAGTGGTTCGCGGATGCGGATGACGATGGCTTTGGTGATGCCGAGGACAGCGTGTTCGCATGCGTCCAGCCTGATGGCTACCTCGCCGACGACGGTGACTGCGATGATGGAGATGCCTCGGTCTCTCCAGGGGCAGTGGAGATCTGGTACGACGATGTCGATCAGGACTGCTCGGGTGGCAGTGACTTTGATGCAGACGGAGATGGATACGACAGCGTGGCGAGCGGCGGCATTGACGCAGACGACACGGATCCCGACTGCTGGGAGGACTGCCTCAGCGGGCTCTCCTCGGATGATCCAGCGGAGAGTTGTCAGGCGATCGCTGAAGACACGCCCTCAGCACCAAACGATTGGTACTGGATAGACATGGATGGAACGCCCACCTATGCCTTCTGCGATATCGAGGGCGGTGGCTGGACTCAGTGCTTCGAACTTGCCAACACAACCGGCGTGGATCTCGGCACGGAGAACGTGTGGATGAACGACTGTGTCGACTACACGATGGGGTCTTGGTCTGGCAGCGACGTCCGCGTCACGCTCATCAACGAGTCGGGGGCGTTGATCTATGATGAGTGGGGTTCACGTCCATCAGACTGGAGCTACACTCAACTGACATCCACCATCGATCCGAGCAACCAGTATGACTCCGACCACCATAGCGGTCGCTGGGTGACCCTGACCAGTGGTGACAAGCTCTTGGTGACCGGCCAGAATTCATCCAATGCCGGCTGTGGGGGCTCGTTTGGTAACGGGTATGGCGTTCTGGTTTACCCATCGTCTCCTGACTACCACAGCAACGTGAAGATGATTGTCATGCCCTACAACCACGTGATTTCCTATGGCGGACCCCGCAACTTCTCGGGTTGGTCGCAGTCCCATGAGATTAGCTACGATGCGGGCACGATGAACACCTGCAGTTCGACCACGTCCTTCATCGGGAGCTTTGCGTTTTGGGTGAGGTAGTCGTACCTCAGTCTGGAACCGGGGGTTCTCCCAACGGGTTGGTCTGGTTAGGGTCATCGCATGTCCAAAGTCTCCTTTGACGACACCCAGGTTGCCTTCGCCGGCAAGGACGATGCGGAGTTGTCCAAGTCTGCATGGCTGTTTCGCATCATGTCCAACAGCACCATCGTGGACATCGGCTCGCACATCACCAGTCTGGCGATTCAGATCGGGCTGCCGGTAGACACCATCCTCAAGAGCACCATCTTCGAGCACTTCTGCGGGGGCGAGAGCCTCGGTGAGACGGAACCCATGGTGGACGCGCTCGCACAGCACAGGGTCAGCACGATCCTGGACTACGGCGTGGAGGCCAAGGAGACCCAGGACGAGTTTGACGCCAACCTCGAGGAGCAGCTTCGATGCATTCGCTTCGCTGATGCCAACGCGAGCGTGCCCTATGTGAGCTGCAAGATCACTGGCTATGCCCCGTTCGCGCTGCTCGAGAAGCTCAACAATGGCAGCGCGCTCACGGACGAGGAGCGGGCGGTAGAGTCGCGTATGAACGACCGCCTGACACGGATCTGTGAGGCGGCAGCCCAGCAAGACGTGGCCGTCTACATGGACGCAGAGGAGAGCTGGATTCAAGATGCCATCGATGCTGTCGTCGAGGATCTGATGTCGCGCTTCAATCGGCAGAAGCCCAGCGTCTTCAACACAATTCAGCTGTACCGACATGACAAGCTCGCCTACCTCGAGGCGTCTCATGCTCGTGCCAGGGCCGGGGGGTACACCCTGGGCGTCAAGCTGGTCCGTGGGGCCTACATGGAGAAGGAGCGTGCGCGGTCCAAGTCGAATGGAACGGAGTGCCCGATCCATGAGACCAAGGAGGGGGTGGATGCCGACTTTGATGCGGGACTCATCTACTGCCTCGACAACATCGAGGACATCGCCTTCTGTGCGGCAACACACAACGAGGAGAGCTGTCAGCTGCTTGTCACTGCAGCGAAGGCCCGCGGTGTGGCGCTGAACCACCCCCACATCCACTTTGCTCAGCTGTATGGAATGAGCGATCACATCACCTTCAACCTCGCGCGGTCCGGCTTCAACGCCTCAAAGTACGTGCCATATGGGCCGGTCCGAGAGGTGGTGCCGTACCTCATACGTCGCGCGCAGGAGAACCGATCCGTTTCAGGTCAGGTGGGGAGAGAGCTCGGACTCATCCTGGCCGAAATCGACCGCCGGAAGGGCGGCGATGGGCGATGATGAAGACCATCCTGCTCGGTAGCGTGTTGCTGGTTGGCTGCAGCAAGACAGACTGCGAGAAGCGCTGCGATGACGCGTACGATGACTGCTTAGACGAAGGTCAGAGTGAGGGCACGTGTGCTCAGCAGGAACAACGCTGTGTGGACACCTGTCACGGCAACGAGGCTGATCGCGACGACCACTGAGCTCAGTCAGCGCAGGGGATTCGCCACAGCGGCGGGTTGATCCCCTCGCCGACATGCCAGATGGCCCGCTCAGCGGAGTCGTATGCAATGGCTTCACCTTGCAGCTCTACGCCCGTGGCGACGGTGGTGTGAACAGCATGACTGGCCCCCAAAAGTCCATCCGAGTCGAGGGTGAGTTCAAAGCTGTAGAGGTAGCCACGAACCAGGATCCGACTGTCGTCTGGCCAGAGGTCTGCGGCCGTGGTGGATGTGGGCAGTCCGTCGGTGCTCCCGGTGCTGATGGTCGCGACCCGCTCGGCGACCTCGGTTCCGTCCATTGGGATTCGATAGATGTGTGATGTTGCGTCCGTCCGCTTCGTCAGTACGTAAGGCTGGCCCGTTCGTGTGACGACGAGTGCTTCAGCATCCTGAGGACCCTCCTCGTAGCGGTATGGGACGGCGACGGCCGATGCATTCAGTGTGCTGCTGCCGCTTACAACGGGCTCCTCTACCCGCAGAAGCTGTACGTCTGTGCGCCGCTCGCTGTTGTCCCCGAAGTCCCCGACCCACAGACAGTCCACGTCCCCGCAGGGTGCAATCGCCAGGTCTTCCCAGTCCGTACTGCTACCGCCGGTGAGCGTGAGGGTGGCGATGGTTACACCGTCGGTGCCCAGTGCGGTGAGGACGGGGTCTGCCCCAGAGTCTTCGTGGACCCACAGGACGCCAGGCTGACGTCGGCTCATCACGATGCCAGAGATCTCATCCAGCTCGGGGTCACTCACTGTAGCGACGACCTCTGGTGCGCCCCAGGTCGAGCAGCGGGCCGACTCTGCCTCGCCGGTCTCGCCCGCGTCTACGTCAGTATCGGGCGCAGCGGATGGGTCCCCGGTCCCGGACCGAACGCCCTGCCCTGGGGCCGAAGGCTGCTTCTCCGTGCAGCCGATGAGCGACAATGCCGTGCTCAGCTGGACCATCGAACGGAACATTTCAGTGCCTCCTGCCTGCGCTGGCCTCGAACCTGTCGTAGTATTGCGCGGTCACACAGTAAAAAACACTGTCTTATTCGAACCTTGCCCTGGAGACATCATGGCTGAGTCCAAGAACGACATCGTCCGCTGCGGACTGATTCAATGCAGCAATCCCATCAACGACGAGAGTGTCCCTGTCGCGGACATTCAGAAGGCGATGTGGGAGAAGCACATTCCATTCATCGAAGAGGCCGGCCAGAAGGGTGTTCAGATTCTCTGTCTGCAGGAGATCTTCAACGGGCCGTACTTCTGCCCCAGCCAAGATCCGCGCTGGTACGATGCGGCCGAGCCGATTCCAGGCCCCACGACCCACGCGCTCTCGGAATACGCCAAGAAGTACGACATGGTCATCGTCGCCAGTCTCTACGAGAAGGCTGACCGCCGAGGCGTCTACTTCAACACCGCGGCAGTCATCGATGCAGACGGCACATACCTCGGTAAGTACCGCAAGCAGCACATCCCGCAGGTCGCAGGATTCTGGGAGAAGTTCTTCTTCACTCCCGGAGATGGTGGCTACCCCGTCTTCGACACCAAGTATGCCAAGGTCGGCGTCTACATCTGCTACGACCGTCACTTCCCCGAGGGGGCACGCTGTCTCGGACTCAATGGTGCAGAGATTGTGTTCAACCCGTCCGCAACCGTGGCTGGGCTGAGTCAGTACCTCTGGAAGCTCGAGCAGCCCGCACACGCGGTCGCCAATGGCTACTTCGTGGGCGCCATCAACCGGGTGGGCACTGAGGCGCCATGGAACATCGGGAAGTTCTACGGGAACTCGTACTTTGCCAACCCCAAGGGACAGATCGAGGCCTGCGGTTCGGAGGACGACGATGAGCTGGTCATCGCCGATCTGGACCTCTCCATGATCGACGAGATCCGAAACACCTGGCAGTTCTACCGGGACCGTCGCCCCGATGCTTACGACGAGCTGAACGAGCGCTAAACCGGAGATTTACATGTCCATAATTATTCGCGGCGGTACCGTCGTAAATGCTGGCGGTGAGTCCCGCGCTGATGTCCTGATTGCCGATGGCAAGATCGTTGACGTGGGGCTTGATCTGGACGTACCGGCTGGTGCGAGAGAGATCGATGCCAGCGGTGCGTACGTCATGCCCGGTGGCATCGATCCCCACACCCACATGGAGCTCCCCTTCATGGGGACGGTCGCGAGCGAGGACTTCTTTACGGGGACCTCTGCGGCCGCTGCAGGCGGAACGACGATGTGCATTGACTTCGTCATTCCCTCACCGCAGGAGAACATCGTTGATGCCTGGAAGAAGTGGCGCGGCTGGTCGCAGAAAGCGGCCTGTGACCACAGCTTCCATGTGGCCATCACTTGGTGGGACGACACCGTCCACAGGGACATGGAGACCCTGACGCTGGAGTATGGCGTGAACTCGTTCAAGCACTTCATGGCCTACAAGGGGGCCATCATGTGCGACGACGAGGTGCTGGTGAACAGCTTCTCGCGGGCCCGTGAACTGGGTGCGCTGGCCACTGTGCACGCCGAGAACGGTGAGCTTGTCTGGCGCCTGCAGCAAGAGATCTACAACAAGGGCATTCGGGGTCCGGAGGGGCATCCTCTGAGCCGTCCCCCTGAGGTCGAGGGAGAGGCCGCCAACCGGGCCATCCGCATCGCTGAGGTCCTTGGCGTGCCGCTCTATCTGGTGCACACCAGCTGCATCGATGCCCTTCAGGCTGTCACGCGAGCCAAGCTTGAAGGACAACGGGTCTTCGCTGAGGTGCTCGCGCAGCACCTCGTGATCGACGAGAGCGTCTATCGCAACAAGGACTGGCGCTTCGCAGCCCACCACGTGATGAGTCCGCCCTTCCGCAGCAAGGAGCACCAAGAGGCGCTCTGGGCGGGACTTCAGTCCGGCATGATTCAGACCACGGCCACCGACCACTGCTGCTTCTGTACACCGCAGAAGGAGATGGGTTTGGAGGACTTCCGCTCGATTCCGAACGGAACCAATGGCATCGAAGACCGCATGAGTGTGATCTGGGAGCACGGCGTGCGAACCGGAAAGCTCACGCCGTCCGAATTTGTCGCGGTCACCTCGACCAACGCCGCCAAGATCTTCAACATCCATCCACAGAAGGGGGCCATCGAGCCTGGCGCGGATGCGGATGTCGTGGTCTGGGATCCGGAACGCAGCCGAACCATCTCTGCTGAGACCCACAACCAGAACATTGACTTCAGCATCTACGAGGGCATGACGGTGACGGGCGTGCCTGCTGTGACGATCAGCCAAGGCAATGTGGTCTATGAGGATGGTGAGCTGAAGACCGTGCGTGGAGCGGGTCGGTACATCAAGCGACCGTGCTTCCCGAGCTACTGGCACAACCAGAAGCTCCGAAATGACCTGGCGGAGCCGACCCCAGTCGATCGCGGCTGAGGCGGGACTGACGACACCACAGAAACCGGCGCACCTGCGCCCTTAGGAGGGCACTGTGTCCCTTGTAGAGAACCCCGACCCGACCCTAATCAATGACGACATTCGTCCCACGACGGACGAGGAGCGTCATTGGTCTGTGATGAACATGGCGAGCCTCTGGGTCGGCATGGTTGTTTGTGTCCCGACCTATATGTTGGCTGCTGGACTCATCGAGCAGGGCATGAGCTGGGGGCAGGCGGTATCGACCGTCATGCTCGGCAACGTCATCGTCCTCGTGCCGATGATCCTCAATGGCCACCCTGGCACCAAGTACGGCGTACCCTTTCCGGTCATGTCTCGCGCGGCCTTCGGTATCCACGGTGCACACATTCCCAGCCTGCTTCGGGCGCTCGTGGCCTGTGGCTGGTTCGGTATACAAACCTGGATCGGGGGCGCCGCCATCTACCAGCTGCTCGGCGTCATCAACGGCGGACCCATCGGTGGAGATCCCATTGGCTTCCTGGGCATCAACGGGGTCGAGTTCCTCTGCTTCTTGGCGTTCTGGGGCATCCAGGTCGCCATCCTCTGGCGGGGCGTGGAGTCCATTCGCGTACTCGAGACCTACGCCGCACCGTTCCTCATCGCCATGGGGCTCGCGCTTCTGGGCTGGGCCTACGTGAAGGCGGGTGGGTTCGGCACCATGCTCTCTACCCCCAGCCAATTTGCCGAGGGTGGACCGAAGGAGGGACAGTTCTGGAGCGTCTTCTTCCCATCGCTGACCGCGATGGTGGGCTTCTGGGCGACCCTCTCTCTCAACATCCCAGACTTCACGCGGTACGCGAAGAGTCAGCGGGATCAGGTGCTCGGTCAGGCGATTGGTCTGCCCACCACCATGACCTTGTTTGCCTTCATCGGTGTGGCGGTGACCAGCGCGACCACGGTCATCTTCGGTGAGCCCATCTGGGATCCGACGGTGCTTCTGGGCAAGATGGGCGGGGGCTTCACCGTGGTCATCAGCCTGTTTGCGCTCTCGATTGCGACCCTGTCCACCAACATCGCAGCGAATGTCGTGAGCCCAGCCAACGCCATGATCAACGCTGCGCCGCAGAAGGTCACCTTCCGCATGGGCGGGATGATTACGGCGGGAATCGGTGTGGCCATCATGCCCTGGAAGCTCATTGCCTCCACCGGTGGCTACATCTTCACCTGGCTCATTGGCTACTCTGCCTTGCTGGGCCCTATCGGTGGCATCTTGATTGCAGACTACTTCCTGCTCAGGAAGACCGAGTACGACCTGAACGGGCTCTTCCGCAAGGATGGGCCGTATTGGTACAGCGGTGGTTTCAACCCCGCGGCCATCATCGCACTGGTCGTGGCTGTCATCCCCAATGTCCCTGGGTTTGCGAAGGCAGCAGGCTTTGCGGATGACGTGGCCCCCATCTGGAGTGACATCTATACCTATGCCTGGTTTGTCGGCTTCTTCATTGCGGGCGGTCTATACCTGGCACTCATGGGCATGAAGAAAAAGGACTAAGAGATGAACATCGACTGTAGAAATTGGATTGGTGGTGAGTGGCTCCCTGGACCCGAGTCCGCTGAAAACACATGCCCAGCTGACATTGCTGACGTCCTCGGGACGCGACCTGTGTCGGGTGCCGATGAAGCCAACGCCGCCATTGAGGCGGCCAAGGCCGCGCTGCCGGCCTGGCGGGACACCCCGGCGCCAAAGCGGGGAGAGTACCTCTTCAAGCTCGTTCGGCTGCTCGAGCGTGACCAAGAGCGTCTTGCTGAGGTCCTGGCCATGGAGGAGGGCAAGATCATCGCTGAGGCTCGTGGAGAGGTCGCCAAGACCACCCGCTATGTTGAGTTTGCGGCCGGCGATGCGCGACGCATGACTGGCATTACGGCGGACAGTGAGGTCCCAGGTACTTTTGCCATGACCATATGGCGACCCCACGGCGTCGTCGGTCTGATCACACCGTGGAACTTCCCGGTCTGCATTCCGTTGTGGAAGATTGCCCCAGCCATCGCGGCCGGGAATACAGTGGTGCTCAAGCCGGCACCTGAGACACCAGCCACCGCCCACTTGATCGGTAAGCTCATCCAAGAAGCCGGCATCCCTGCCGGTGTGGTCAACATTGTTCACGGTGATGTGGAGCCTGCGAAGGCCATCATCGAGCATCCCGATGTGGCGGCCATCAGCTTCACGGGCTCGACTGAAGTCGGGCGCATCATTGAGGCCCAATGCGGTGCCCTTCACAAGCCGGTTCAGTGCGAGCTGGGCGGCAAGAACCCCATCATGGTCTTCTCAGATGCCGACCTCGATCTGGCCGCGGGTGCATGTGCCAAGGGTGCCTTTGGGTCTACAGGTCAGCGCTGCACAGCCACGAGTCGTGCCATCGTCATGGACGATGTTGCCGATGCGTTCGTCGCCAAGGTTCTCGAGCATGCCGCGGCTGTTCGGGCTGGTCATCCGCTCGATGAAGCGACCACCATGGGACCAAGTGTCTCAGACAAGCAACTCGAGCAAGTCCTGAAGTACATGGAGATCGGGAAGGGCGAGGCCGACCTACGCTGCGGCGGGGAGCGCATGATGGAGGGCAACTTGGGCGGCGGATATTTCCCAGCGCCGACGCTCTTTGACAACGTCTCCGCGACCGCACGGATAGCAACGGAGGAAGTCTTCGGACCTGTGCTCTCGGTCATTCGCGTGAGCTCGGTTGAGGAAGCCATTTCGGTGGCCAATGGGGTCAAGTACGGCCTGACGGGCTCGGTCTTTACCCGAGACATCAGCCACGCATTCAAGGTCATCAATGAGCTCGAGGCGGGAATCACACATGTGAACAATCCCACCATCGGCGGCGAGGCCCACATGCCCTTCGGCGGCATCAAGGCCACGGGTGTGGGTCCCCGCGAGATGGGTCCGGATGCGTGGAAGTTCTACGCCGAGTCCAAGACGATCTACATCAACCACGCGCTCGCCGCGCGCAAGAACAACCTCTTCTAGACCGTGGGATACCGAACACCGCAGGGTCCACAGCGGATTGTATGCTTGACCGAAGAGCCGACAGAGATCCTGTATGCCCTCGGCGAGCAGGAACGCATCGTTGGGATCAGCGCGTACACGGAGCGGCCGCCAGAGGCCAAGCGCGACAAGCCCGTTGTGAGTGCCTTCATCGATGGTTCGCTCAAGAAGATTCAGGCGCTCGAGCCGGACCTTGTGATCGGATTCTCCGACATTCAGGCGGACTTGGCTCGGAAGCTCATCGCCAACAATCTGAACGTCCTCATCTTCAATCAGCGCAGCATCCAGGAGATCCTCGAGGTCATTGTCGATGTGGGGCGCTTGGTTGGCCGTGCCAATGCCGCCCAAGAGTTGGTCAGTGGGTACATCAGCGGGATTGAAGCATCGCAAGATCGGGCGAGTCGCCGAGGGTACCGTCCGCGCGTGTACTTCGAGGAGTGGGATGACCCCATGATCTCTGCGATTGAGTGGGTGAGCGAGCTCATTGGTATCGCCGGAGGTGACGACATCTTCGCGGAGCGGTCTCGAGGCAAGCTGGCCAAAGAGCGCTTTGTGCAGTCCGAAGAAGTCATCGAAGCTGCACCCGAGGTCATGCTGGCCAGCTGGTGTGGCAAGCCATTTCAGCGTGAGGTCGTCCTCGCGCGCGAAGGGTGGGGTGCCATCCCTGCGCTGCAGTCCGATGCGATCCACGAGCTCGCCTCGGCGGAGATACTCCAGCCTGGTCCCGCCTGTCTCACTGCTGGGCTGACTGCGATTGAGCGTGCGCTGGAGGCGGCTCATCTCGGAGGCTGACCACCACGCCCACGAGTCCACTGAGCAGGAACGCAGGCGGGAGCTCGGAGAGTGCAGCAAAGCCTGGTCCAACCGCGGGTAAGGCGGTGGCCCCGAATTTAAACAGGGGCACACCAAGGAAGCCGGCAAGCATGGCTCCGAGTGCACCGTTTGCCGTGAAGCGCCCCCAGAACAGGCTGAGAATGATGGTTGGACAGAAGGTCGCCGCGATGCCTGACCAGCCAAAGATGACGAACCAGAACACGGTTCGACCTGGGACAAGCGCAGCCACGGTGAGGGCGATGCAGAGACTGGCGAGTGCAAGACCAAAGGTGACCTTGCGCGATAGGCCGACCAGTGCTTCGTCGGGCATATCAGGGTGCTTGACCTGCTGATACCAGTCTCGGACTGCGGCGGACGAGGCCACCACCAGCAATGAGTCGACCGTGGACATGATGGCGCTCAGCACAATGGCAATGAACAGACCCACAAGCATGGCTGGGAGGGCCTGTTCGACCAGTAGCGGTAAGACGTCCTGGCCGCCATTCCCGAGGAGGTCTGTAGCGGTTCCTACGGGGGCAAGAATGGCGCGACCGACCATGCCTGTTACGACCGCGCCGGAGTCAGCCAAGAGCGTCCATATGAGTGCTGTGGCGGCCCCTGGGATCACCTCTTTCTCGCTCTTGAGAGACAAGAAGCGGACGAATATTTGAGGGGAACCAAGGAAGCCCAGTCCAATCAGGCTGAGTCCGATGATCTCCAGCACACGCAGACCGCTCCAGCCTCCAGGTCCAGACAAGCGGGTGAGGTCTGGATCGATGGTGCTGAGGGCAGCCATCATTTCACCCCAGCCCCCAATGCTCATCAGTGCCACGATGGGTAAGGTGACCAGGCCAAGGAACATGAGCGTACCCTGGAAGATGTCGGACCAGACTACGGCGACGAAGCCGCCCGAGACGATGTAGGCCATGACCACCGCAAAGCCGATGAGGGCCCCCGCGTAGTAGTCGATGCCGAGGAAACTCTCGAAGGCTGTCCCGGTCGCATCAATCTGCGCTGAGACGTAGATCGTGACGAAGATCACGAGGCAGGTGGCGGCCACCTTTCGCAGTCGTTGAGTCTTGTCCTGGAAGCGACTCTCGAGGTAGTCGGGGATGGTCAGTGAGTCGTACTCATCGGTCAGGCGTTTGAACGGACGGCACATGAGGAGCCAGGCGCCGGCGACACCCAGGACTTCGCCCACGACGACCCAGAAGGCTTGCATGCCGAGCATGGCACCCATGCCAGTCAGTCCGAGCAACAGCCACGCGGACTCACCGGTGGCGCGGGCTGAGAAGGCTGCAGCCAGGAATCCGAAGCCTTTGTTGCCTGCGTAGTAGTCCCGTACTGAAGACATGCGTCTACTCGCGACCACACCAATGGCGAGGAGGGCAAGCATGTACAGGCCCACGCCTATCCATTTGTATGTCATGTGATCTCCTTTCCGCGGTAAAACACCCGCGGTGGCCGTCGGGTTCTGAGGGCTTCGATTGGATCGGGGGCGGTGAACCAGAGAAAATCGGCCGAGGCCCCGGGTCTCAAACTCGGTGGCTTACCGAACGGCATGTGATTGTCCGAGTGGAGCGTGCGAAACACGCGCTCCATCTGGGCCTCTCCGGTCAGATGGCCCGCGTGAATCAGCATGTAGGCTGGGTCGAGCATGTTCGCCGTTCCCAGGCGATACCACGGGTCGACCACAGAGTCGTGGCCGATGCCCACGACTGCGCCTGCGTCCCAGAGTTCATCCACACGTGTGAGTCCGCGACGCTTGGGATACCGATCTCCGCGACCCTGAAGCACAATATTGTCGAGCGGATTGGTGACCACCTGAACGCCTGAACCGGCCACCCTCGCGCAGGCGTCCTCGGCCAGGCGGTCTGGCCACGAGTGCATGGCGGTGCAATGACCCGCGACCACACGCCCCCCCATGCCCCGACGCTCTGTCTCGTCGCACACCGCCAGCAGGGCTCTCCAGGCGGGGTCATCGGTCTCATCGCAGTGTAGGTCGACCTTCAGTCCGTGGGCCTCGGCCAGGTCGAAGCACATCCGCACCGTCGCATCACCCGCCTCATGACTGGATTCGTAGTGAGGTATGCAGCCGACGGCATCGCACCCCATCTGTACGACCTCACGCCAGTCCGCCTCCCGCTGGGGATCGGTGAGGATGCCCTCCTGGGGAAAGGCCACAACCTCGATCTGGACTGGCATGCCCAGGACCTCGGGATTGGTCAGCTCATCACGCAAGGCAATCAGCGCGGCGGCTGCTGTCCGCGAGGCCGTATCGACATGGGTCCGGATTCGACTGGTGCCATGAGCGAGGTACCAGCGCACCGTCTTCAGGGCCCGCGCACGAACATCCTCCGCATCCAAGGAGGCGCGCAGGACCGCCCAGTTGTCGATTCCCTCGAACAGTGTCCCGCTGCGGTTGGGCCGTCGCGCACCGAGCTGTGTTGCATCGAGGTGGACATGGGGCTCCGCGAAGTGGGGGCAGACCATGCCTCCTGACAGGACCTCTGGTCGCGGTGCGGGTGTCGCTGAGCTGACGGACTGGATGTGACCATCGCTGATGTCGAGGTCCACACGTTGACCGTTGAACCACGTGTCATGAATTCTCATGCGTCCATCGTAGTCGATACGCGGATGGTACACTCTCGATCCCCACTGAGAGGAATCAATGCCGACCCTTGAAACTATCGTCGATGGCCTCAAGTTCCCGAACCCCTTTGTGATCGGTTCAGGGCCGCCAAGTACAAACGCCACCATCATCAATAAGGCCTTCGCTGCCGGCTGGGGAGGCGTCGTCGCCAAGACCACAGCCCTCACCGATACGCCTGTTGTGAACGTGCAGCCTCGCTATGGAAAGCTGCGTACTCCAGGAAAGGAGAACGTCGGATTCCAGAACATTGAGCTCATCTCTGACCGGCCGTTTGAGGACTGGGAGGATGACTTCAAGCGGGTGAAGGACACCTACCCAGACAGGATTCTCATCGGCTCCATCATGGAGAGCTTCGACAAGGGTCGCTGGCAGGAAGTGGCGTCACGCAGCCTCGCGGCTGGATGCGATGCCCTCGAGCTGAACTTCTCTTGTCCTCACGGACACCCCGAGAAGGGCATGGGTGCGGCCATGGGTCAGGATCCAGAGCGCGTAGAGACCGTGACCCGCTGGGTGGTTGACATCGCCAATGGCGCACCCGTTTGGTCGAAGATGACCCCGAACATCACCGACATCACCAAGCCCTCAAGCGCGGCCCTCGCGGGTGGCGCGCATGGGGTGTGTGCCATCAACACAATCTTGGCCTGCATCGGAATCAACCTGAAGACCCTGCGTCCTCAGCCCACGGTTCAAGGACACAGCACCTATGGCGGGTACAGCTACTACGCGGTGAAGCCGATTGCGCTTCGGATGGTGTCCGAGATTGCACGTCAGGTCCCGGAGCTCAGCATTTCAGGTATCGGCGGTGTGACCTGTAGTGGCGATGCGATTGAGCACATGCTCGTCGGAGCGAGCACGGTGCAGTCCTGTACTGGACCGATGCTTCAGGGCTTCGGCATGGTCGAGGAGCTCATCGAGGGCACCCTGGCATTCATGGAGCAGCACGGCTTCGAGACGCTCGAAGACTTCCGCGGTGCCAGTCTGCCGTACTTCACGACACACCATCACCTGGTCGAACTTCAGGCCGAGAAGAAGGCGATGCAGGCGGCCAAGCTGGCCAATAAAGACACCGAGTGGGGTAAGGGCGATGTGCGGGATGAGACCGCCGCGCTCACGTCGAACGAGTAGCGCGACCTCGTGCTTGGTCCCCGACTTGGGGGCCAGGCTGAGCCCCCTCACTCATCACTCGCTTCAGCGGAGGATACCGTGTTCTGTCAGACCCTCATGATGCTGGCCCTCCCCACGAAATCCATGGATGAGCGACCTGACGCGGTCGGCAGCATTGACTCGGACATCCGGCCTGTGCGCTGTCACTGGGAAGACGAGGCCCACGCAGGCTACTGCGATGAAATCCTGCCGGGTATCGAGGCGGCCTGGTCTGCTCAGGTCGATGACCAAGGCTGGCCTGAACCCATTCTTGATGAGGATGGGATTCTGGATGTGTACGTCTCCTCTGAAGGAGGTACGGCCTACGCCTATGGACCATGGGAGGACGCCGACCCAGATGATGGCCGGATGGGCACCGCTGCCTACATCGTCATCGACCCCGACTTTGCCGCAGAGACGTCAATCGGCTGGACCATGCTCCACGAATTTAGCCATGTCCTGCAGTACAGCATCGACTTCACGGAGCCGCGGTATGTGGCCTGGGAGGGTACCGCGACGGCCACAGAGTGGTGGTCCGATCGAAGCCTCTGGCCACTCGATGAGTACATCGTGGACTTTCAAGCTCAGCCTTGGGTTGGTCTACTCGGTGACGGCTGGATGCTCGAAGAGGACTATGACATCTGGTCGCTCTACGAGTACGGGGCTGCCCTCTGGCTGTTCTTCCTCGACCATCGAACAGCGGATCGTGAGGGCACTGCTGGACGTGACCTCTGGCTCAACAGCGCGCAGGATGGCTGGGATAACGAGCCGGACTTCGTCGATGCCATGGGCATGGAGTTCGAGGACTGGACCGAGGGCTGGCTGGAGTTCGTCATCACCCGCACTGCTGTCGGGACGGATGCCACACCGGTCTGGGCATCACGGTACAGCGATCCTGAGTTTGCCATTCGGGTCGAGGAGACCATCGACTACGCCGAGCTTCCGGTCACGGTGACGCCGACGTATCAACCCGTCCAGACGGGCGCCGTCTATTGGGCCATCACCGGTGTGCCCTATGGTGAGGAGATCCGAATCGATGCCGACGGGGATCCATCAGTCACTTGGGCCGTTGTCTCGCAGGAGAGCGGCTACGGCGCTTGGAAGGAGTCCGGGAGGCTCGAGCACAAGGGCAGGGGTGGAGAGATCATCGTTGGTGCCGTCAATCTTGGCTCCTCTGGATTCGATTCAGATGAGTTGATTCAGCCCGCAGGTGTGTCGGTTGAGATCTGGGTCGCGGACGCCGCATTGGACGGGACCGATGACGAGAAGACTGGCGGCTGTGCCGTGACGCCGCTCAGGCCATCGGGCTGGGTTTGGGTCTTGGGCCTGCTCCTCATGGGGTACCGCCGAAAAGGCTGAAACAATTTGCCGCGCTTCTCCGTACCTCCAGTGAACACCCACACAGGAGGAATCTGGTGATCACCCGTCAAACGCTCACATCTCGCCCCACAATTCGCCTCAGAGCTGGTGAGTCGGTCCTGCGCGAGGGCCGGTCAAGGTTGAGGATACTGCCTGCATGGTCTCTCCCCCATGGCCTCATCGTGGGGTCATCTGTCACCCTGCTGGGTGGCATGGCAGGGATGGGAGATTCGCTTACTTGGCTCGGCTGGCTGGCGACTACCCTGACCCTAAGTGCGGTCCTGGTTGCGGCGGCTTGGGGTCTCAACACCATGCGCTGGTCTTGGCACCGCTGGTGGCTGACCAATCAGCGTCTCGTCGTTCGAACAGGATTCATCGGCTATCAACTCCAGAGTGTTCCCCTCGACAGAATCGTCGATGTCACCCTGCAGGCATCGTGGTGGGATCGGCTTTGGGGGCTTCAGCACGTACACATCCGAGACATGAACTCAGAAGTCAGCTCGGGTACGTCTCGACCGGGTCTGAAATTGGTCGCTGTGTCGGAGGCCGAGGTCATCAACGATGCCATCATCGATGAATGCCCTGCCCTGAGTCGACAGCCGAAGCAGATGGATAAGGTGGTCGTGCTCCTCGAGGAGCTCGTCGCCAAAGCAAGCTGACGACCTCAGACTTCGAGCGGGCGACCTCCGAGTGCTTCACTGAGGTCGTCCGCCAATTGTGCTGCATCTTCCCATGCAGCCTCATTGTCGGCCGCCTCTGGCTCGAGGCTCAGGACGAGGCCGTCTCGTCCGAGGTCATAGATGCTGATCTCGACCTCGGCCTCACCACGCTCGCCTTGAGGGACGACGTAGAAGAGGCTGATGCATTCGGCATCTTCCTTCTCGACCTCGACGCTCAGGCCCTCGTAGGACGCGGCGATTCGCTGTCCTACCTCGCGGATTTTTTGAAGGTCGAGCGAGCGACCAGGGATTGACCAGACCAAGTCCATGTCTGACGGGTATCACAGCCAGGCGCCACTGGCTCAATGCGTCACTGACTCAACGCCTTGGTGAGTGCCGTCTCAAGGCTGGCGAGTCGAAATGGCTTCGTCAAAAGGGGCGCGTCACCAGTCTCCAAGGCCTCAGGCTTGCGCTCATCGGCGTACCCAGTCATGAAAATATGCCGCAGCTCAGGGTGAGCGGCCCTCATGGTCTGCATCAGCTCGATCCCGTTGTCACCGTCACCCAGGATGAGATCGGTCAGGAGCACGTCGATGGTGCCGATACGCTTGACTGCTTCCCTGGCGTCCTTGGCATTTCCTGCTCCATGCACGGTGAATCCGAGCGTCTGGAGAAACATGCTGGTCATGGTTCGAACCGCAGTCTCGTCTTCGACCACGAGGATGGTTCGGCCAGTACCAATTGGCTTGGCATGGGGACGAAGGCTGCCATCGTCACCCACCAGCTGCAGCGAAGTGAGCTGTGGCAGATAGAGGCAGAAGGTCGTGCCATGGTTGATGGTACTGCTGACCTCGATGGCCCCATTTGCCTGCTGTGCGAAGCCATGGACCATGCTCAGACCCAAGCCGGTGCCTTGTCCTGCTGGCTTGGTGGTGAAAAACGGCTTGAACACATCTCCGATGTGAGCGGAGTCGATGCCGCACCCCTCATCCGTCACACGGATACTCACGGCCTGACCAGGGGACAGCATGCGTGAGGACGCAGCCCTCTCTTTGCTGATGCACTCACTGGCAACCTGTACAACAAGCGGACCGCCTTTCGGCATCGAGTCGCGGGCATTCAGTGCGAGGTTGATAAACGCGGTCTCGAGTTGTGCCGGATCGACCTCAGCTGCGAGGTACTCTGACTCGTAGCTGAAGGTGATTGTGTAGTCTGCACTCAAACTCCTTCGAAGGAGGTGCTCGACACCCTTGATGAGACCCACCACATTGGTCGCCTTTGGGCGAGATGTCTGCTGACCTGAGAAGCTCAGCATCCGCTGTGTGAGGCTGGTTCCTCGACTGAGTGCCGCCAATGCTTGCTCCGTCAGTTCGGCGAGTTCGTCGTCCCCGCTGGTTCGGAGCGTGATGAGCTCGAGGCTGCCTTGGAGGATCGAGAGGAGGTTGTTGAAATCATGAGCGACACCGCCTGCGAGCTGACCGATGGCGTCCATCTTCTGTGCGTGCAGCAACATTTCTTGCGTCTTCCGAACCTCGGCGGTTCTCAGTTCGACCTTCTCCTCGAGCTCAGTCCTGGTTTGATGCATGGCGCGCTCGGCCTGCTTGAGTTCAGTGATGTCACGAATCACTCCGACCAAAAGCTTCTTCCCAGACGGGTCTGTGAATACCGACTTCTTCGTCATGATCGTGCGGGTGAGCCCATCCCTACTGGTGAGTTGTTCCTCGTTGATGTTGGTTCCGCCCGACGCAAAGACTTCCTCGTCTTTCTCCCAGAACACCTCTGCCTCTTCTGCCGGGAAGAAGTCAAAGTCGCTCTTCCCCAGCAGTGTCTCGCGCGAGTGACCCAGGAGGTCGCAGACTGCTTGGTTGAGCATTATCCACCTATGATCCTCATCTTTCACGAAGATAGGGTCGGCCACTGAGTCGACGATTTTGCCCAAAAGATCTGTCGAATCGTGGTCCCCGAGCAGCAGCTTTGCGGACGCCGATTTGTCGTCAGGATTTTGGTGTTTGGACATTGCCGTCGAAGATACCCGAACAACCCGTGAACGTCAGTTTGGAGGCATGTTTTTTTTGCCATTAAGGGTAGCAATGGACTGTTCTGGTATCCTAAATGGATGGAGTCATCCTTATCTTGAGTCGACGTCACACCCCACTGGACTGGATGCGCGGACTGGTCATTGTCCTCATGACGCTAGATCATTTGCGGGGGTTCATCGCACCGTCAGGGGCCAATCCCACTGATCTTGGCTCCACAACCTTGGCCTTCTTCTTGGTGCGTTGGGTCACGCACTTGTGTGCGCCGGTATTTGTGTTTCTCATGGGGGTCTCTGCCGCGATTCGGCTCTCAGCGAAGCCAGATGGAACCCGTGCCTTCTTAGTCAAGCGTGGCGTGTGGCTGATTGCTCTGGAGGTGAGCTGGATCAGCTTCTGCTGGAGCTGGGACTGGAGCGCCACCTATCTGGGTGTACTGTGGGCGCTGGGTGGATCGATGGTTCTGCTGTCTTTGGTCACTCAGGTCTCAGGTTGGCTGGTTGCCGTGGGGGGGGGCGGCATGCTTGTGCTGCTGGAGGTCGTGCCGGTTCATCCCAGCCCTGGCTTCTTTCAACTGTGGTTTCAGCCGGGAGCGATGACCATTCTCGGACATCGCATCGGGGGGGCCTATGCCTTGCTTCCTTGGTTCGCTGTGGCGGCTGTAGGCTTTGGGCTGAGTCGTGGCATTGTCAATGCGGGCCGACGGACTCTATTGGCCGCTGGGATTACGATGTTGAGCGCCTTCATCCTTTTGAGGTCAGTCGCCGGGACTGACCCAGACCCGTGGACGACGCAAGCCACGCCGTTGATGACCGTCGCCGATTTTGTGAATCCGAGCAAGTATCCGCCGAGCCTTTGCTTCGTCTTGCTTACGCTTGGTGTTGGCGCTCTGCTCCTTTCTGGGCCGGCACGTGGCCAGGGCTGGCTGAGCCGGGTCCTTCAGGTCTACGGACGTGTCCCGATGTTCGTGTACCTCGTGCACCTGCCGCTTGCCCACTTGATGGGCAATGCATACGCGAGCCTGCTCTACGGTGCCGCGCGTGTTCCGGCTGACCAGCCTGTTTCTGTCCCCGTCATCCTCGGCGCTTGGGTCCTGTTGGTGGTCCTGCTGTACCCCTTGTGCGCGTGGTGGGACGGTCTCAAGCGACGCCATCGCGAGCGGGCCTGGCTGAGCTACCTCTAAGCCGAGCTATCCGCTGAAAGGCAGAGCGGAGTGATGCAGCGCGATACGGATGGTGTCACCGATCTTCACGTAGGCAAAGGTGAACTCGACCTTGACCTCGGTGCCATCTGCGCGACTGAAGAAGTAGTTACCCATCGCCAGAGCATGATCTGGGCTGGTGAAGCGAATGCCCGCGTTGTCGAATCTGACAGAGGTCCAAGGCTCTAGTGCGAAGCCCTTGTCCTCTGGGAAATTGTCGTTTCCGCCTACAAAGTAGGAGACGGCGCTGTCCACACTCGGACGGAACTGGATCTGTGCTGCCTTGGTCGGCGCGAAGAGCAGGCTTCCGTCGGTGACGTAGAGTGTGTTGACGAGGACCTCGGCGCGGCGGGCTGCTTCCGCGTGGTCCGTGGCCTTACCCACGTTCACGACGGCGTTGCCCCAGGTGCGCTGAGCATTCAGGATGTCGGCTTCAGTCATCATAGGCTGCTTATATCGGGCCGGCTTATGTTTGGTTAGGGTGTTCCTAATGGAGAGGATCCTGTGCTGTTGTTGACCATCCTGAGCGCCATCGCCTGGGCCGATGCACCCTCTACTTCTGAGGACGCGCCCTCAGTCACTGACGCTGTGGCGCTTCTCGACGGCTGCTCGGAGCCAGGAGTATGTACGTTTACGTGCTGGGATGATGCAGAGCGGATCGTGGAGCCTGCACCCAATGGGTCCTTGAGACTGATCTGCTACCAAGACGGACAGGCTCACGGTCCGATGGTTGTGTGGCGTGACAGCGGCCGTCCGGAAGGCGTGGGGTTCAGCAAGGGTGGTGTTCCTCATGGGGGTTTCCGGAGCTGGCACCCCAACGGCCAGCGCGCCACAGAGGGGCGATGGATCAACGGCAAGGCTGTTGGGGAGCTCACCACCTGGCACCCGACTGGTCGTCGATCGTCGGTGGGCATTTGGGTCGATGGACTTCAGGAGGGTCTCGTCACTCACTGGCATGCGAACGGCAGAGTGTCAGAGATCGGCCATTGGGTAAACGGGGAACCAAATGGTCCCATGTTCTCTTGGTACGAGGATGGTGCCAAGAGCAGTCATGCCCGCTTCAGGGATGGCGCACCTCACGGGCGGTGGCGAGAGTGGCACCCCAATGGGCGGCGCAGCCTGGTCGCTCGCTTCAAGGATGGTGAAGAGCGACATATGCGCTGCTGGGATGCTGCAGGGAAGCAGACCGTGTGCCCCAGGGATGAGGCCGAGGTGTCCGAGGACCAGAACCAGTAGCTGCTGGCCGGGTTAGCGTTCTCGGGCTGAGAGGTCGCCATGCTCAAGGACTCCTATCCCCTCTACCTGGCCAACCGCGCCGTGAGTCCGAACGCGGACTTGGTGGTCACAGACAAGTACACTGGTGAGGTTGCGACGCGTGTAGCCATGGCAGATGAAGCGGTCATCGATCGCGCCATCGGGGCCGCTGAAGAGGCAGCTGGGTCGATGCGACGGATGCCTGCCCATGCCCGTCAGTCTGTCCTCAATCACTGTGTTCGTCGCTTTGAAGAGCGCTTTGAAGAACTCGCCATGGCGCTCTGCATAGAAGCGGGCAAGCCCATCAAGGATGCACGGGGCGAGGTGACACGCCTAATTGACACCTTCCGTTACGCGGCTGAAGAGTCTGTCCGGGTCAATGGTGAGGTCATAGAGATGGGAATCTCACCGCGGGCTGATGCGTACCGGGGCATGTGGAAGCGGGTACCGATTGGGCCTGTGAGCTTCATTTCGCCCTTCAACTTTCCTCTGAATCTTGTTGCCCACAAGGTGGCGCCTGCAATCGCCATGGGTTGTCCATTCGTCCTCAAGCCGGCCAGCCTCACACCTGTGGGTGCGCTCGTCATCGGGGAGATTCTCGCGGAGACCGAGCTCCCAGAGGGGGCTTTCTCCATTCTTCCCTGTAGACGTGCAGGTGCGGCACTGTTCACAACCGACCCTCGCCTGAAGCTCTTGAGCTTCACAGGCTCACAGAACGTGGGCTGGGACCTCAAGTCGAAGGCTGGACACAAGAAGGTGGTCCTTGAGCTTGGTGGCAATGCCGCGGTCATCGTGGATGCGGACACCGATCTCGACGATGCGGTTCAGCGCATCACCATTGGGGCGTTTTACCAGTCCGGGCAGAGTTGTATCGGTGTGCAGCGGATTCTGGTTCATGAGTCCATAGCTGAGGAATTTGAGCAGAAGCTCGTCACAGCCACCAAGGCCCTCAAGAGTGGTGATCCCAAGGACCCCACGACCTTCGTCGGTCCGATGATCTCGGATAAGGAGGCCACGAGACTTTACAATTGGGTTCAGGATGCCTTGGCGGCTGGAGCCACGCTGCTCTGCGGCGGGGGACGGACCGGCAACGTGCTCGAAGCCACACTGCTGAAGGATGTGCCCGCATCTGAGAAGGTTGTCCGACAGGAGGCCTTCGGACCCGTAGCTGTCATCTCAACATTCTCAGATTTTGACTCAGCCCTCGATCAGGTCAACGACTCAGACTTCGGCCTACAGGCGGGTGTATTCACCCGCGACATCCACAAAGCCCACCGCGCGTGGGACGAGCTCGAGGTCGGTGGTGTCGTGATTGGAGACATCCCAAGCTGGCGTATCGACCACATGCCCTACGGCGGTGTCAAAGAGAGCGGTCTGGGTCGAGAGGGCCTTAGATACGCAATGGAGGATATGTCAGAGATGCGCATGCTCATCATCCGCACACCTCCGAGTGAACCCAAATACCCCCATTGAGCGAGGAAAATATGTGGCGATTGATCATCATGACCGTGGCGTTTGGTTGTTCTGACAAAGACGGTGAGCTGGCGGTGGAGGTTGATTGCGGGGAATCCGGGGATGCTGCCATGTGTACAGCATGGTTAATGAGCGAGGGAACGAGTCCGATAATCGACGCAGGCACTCCAACTGACGTGACAGGTGTGGTCCTCGAGGATGGCATCTGGACCATTCGCTCCAACGGTCTACCCAGCTACACGGTGACGATGGACCAAGCGGAGGTCGATGGACTGAATTCGCGAGGTCAGTCAGCGACGGATTTTACCCGTGGTGAGACCACTGCTGAGGCCGGAGTCACCTATGACTGGGGAGCAGACATCGGGTACCAGAGCGCTCACTATGGGTGTGCCGATGGGGCGGGGTTTGGCTGGTTCCCGCCGGGCCCAGCGTGTCCGGAGGGCAACGAGAAGAGTCTTCGGCTACCGGTTGAGCCCACGCCAGCTACCGACGGAAATGAGTGCGAGCTTGGACTGGGAGTAACGGGCTGGTGGCTCAATGGTGTCAGTGTCTACAACTGGTCCGATGGGCAGACCTACGACAGCGAAGGGCAGTGGCGAAACGTGGCCCAGATGCTTGAGATCTTCGACATGGGGCCTTGCCTGGGTCACGCCGCCAATGGCGATTACCACCACCACACCTACAGCGACTGTTTGGCTGAAGCGGTGGGAGATGACGGCGGTAATCACAGCCCCGTCTATGGCTTTGCAGCCGATGGCTATCCCATCCATGGTCCCCATCACGACGGAGACACGCTGGCTTCGAGTTGCTGGATGATGAGGGACTACGATGACCCTGACGACCTCACAGGGTGCGGCGGTACGGGCGAGAGAAGCTGTGTGATGGTGGATCCTTTGGACCCAGGGGCGGGTACGACGGCAGCGGATGCACAGGGGCCGACAACTGCTGAGACCGTTGAAAGTCTCTCAGGCAACCTGTTCGCAGGTTCAGCTGGTCTGTACTTTGAAGACCACTACTTCAGCGCGCCATGCGCAGCAGTGGGTGGCGAGCATCTCGACGAGCACAACGGCCACACGCACGACGAACACGGCTACCACTATCATGTGACCTTCAGCTTCCCCTTCATGCCAGGGCCCACCCTTTATGGCGAGGTCATTGATGATCAGGTGAGGTGTGGTGGAACGCAGCAGGGCGGGGCTCCCGGGGGCGGGCCTGGCGGTGGCCCCCCGCCGATGTAGACTGGGATCATGCGTCTCATCTTCTTGCTCATCACGACTGCAGTGGCGTGTGCCAGCTCAGACAAGGTGGGTGTTCTCGAACAGGAGGACACCACAACGACTGAGGAAGAGCGCTGCCTTGAAGACGCGATGACGCTGGAAATGGGCACTGGTGAGTTCTTGTTCCAGCCGCTCGTACCGGGAGGAGGGATCGAGGTCATTCATGGCACGCAGGATGGGCATCACATCCTGGGAAGCATGCGCATCCAGAACATCACCGATGTCGCGACCATTCACTACACGATCACCACCGTCGAAACAGGAGAGCGCATCAGTGACCAGGTCTACAGGCTTCGGTTGTCTGAGTACGAGTCCGGGGGAGACTGTGCTTGGCAGGCCATCGGGATGTACGGCTACCTGGGTCGGATTGATCCAGGGACGGCCACCTTCTTATCGGAGCCGAATCTGATTGAGATGACGGTGACCAACTCGGTTGGTGAGTCAGCATCGACATCCCTTGAGGTCTACCCTTATGTCGAAGCGGTGGAGCATGGCACCGACACGGGTGCGCTCAACGGCGGATAATTAGGGTCTGTCTCGCATCGAAGGGGCCCTCGAATGTTTGTCTGGTCCCGCCGGCGTAGACCACTGAGACGGCGTCAACCGTTGCTTCCGTACCCAGGCCAAAATGAAGTGGTGCACGGGTGGTGGCCTGAAAGCCTCGCCCGACCCGCGCCCAGTCAGTCTGTTGGGAGTCACCGGCCGTGATGGTCACTTTGGAGCCAACTGGTGCGTCCACGGCGACCCAGTTGGCAGAAGTACAGCCTCGGGACATGTAGGCCAGGGTTCGATCGGCCACTTGCGTGATGAGCAGATCCTGAACGCCATCGCGGTTCAGATCGGTGGCCAGGACCGCGCGAAATGACCCTGTTGCGCTCAAGCCGAGGTCCAGCGCGACATCGCTAAAGTGTCCCCCCTCTTGCCGTAAGAGGTGGATGGGCTCATCGAACTGAGCATCAGTGCCGTCCGGGAGGACGGTCTCACCGGGATTCCAGCGGTCACCCTGGACCAACAGCAGGTCCTTGTGGCCGTCGTTGTCCACATCGAGGAATGTGCCGCCCCATCCAGCGGCCGCGCTGACCCCGTCTCGGATGCCAGATGTGTCAGAGATGTCCAGCCAGCCACCAGCATCCCGAGAGAGCAGGTGATTCAGTGGTGCCCCTGTGATGAAGAGTTCTGGCATTCCATCGTGGTTCAGATCGGCAATGTCGACACCCTTTGCGCTCACCTGAAGGCTGCAAAAGCACTCGTCAGTTCCATCGGTGAATGCACCGTCGGTGTTGAGTAGCAGCGTGCTGGCGCCGACCGTCGCACCATGGTCATGGACCAGGTAGGTGTCCAGGTCGCCATCACCGTCTTCGTCAAAGGTGATTCCATCGAAGCCGTGCCGAAGCCCCACATGCTCCGGTATGGAGTCGCGATCCACCGTCATACCGTCCGCCCCGAGCCTCAGTAGACGATCGTTTCGCGCAACACCTGCACCGAAGGGAACCGCCGTGCGTACGACGTACAGGTCGTCTACGCCGTCGGCATCGAAGTCCCCGAGGGTGAGGTCATGGACGTGCGAACGCGTCTCACGCTCCTCGGGAGGATCCAGCTCCGGCCAGTCCTTATTCGACCAAGATCCGTCCTCGCGAAATGCCAGCCAGATTGGGGTGATGCCCCCCGATATGAGGTCAAGGTCTCCGTCGTCATCCGCATCTGCGAACAGTCCTGCGCGTCCGGGGTAGATGGTTCCGGACCGTCGCTCGAACCCCGTTGGGGTGCCGCTGTACAGGGCGCTGTCTCCATTTTCCTCTCGCAGCACCGCGAGTTCGGGGTAGCCGTCGTCATCAATGTCTGCGAGCGCCATGGATGGACCATCCACGTGGCCTTGTGCTGCAGTTGTATCGATGTGGTCTATGCCGAGCCCGATGCTCAGCCCCAGTTCGTCGTATTGGGGGGAGTCGCTGGGATTCGGACAGCTGATGGTCCCGGTCTCGAGCAACTCGTGGAGGTCTGAGCCGGAGTCTTCGTTGACTTCAAGCTCGGCATATTTTGCCGACACACATCCCAGACTCAATGCGAGTGCTGATGCAGACCATACCCATTTGGTCAAGTATGGCTCAGAACCAGGCACCGACGCCCACACCCATGCCCAGGCTGTCGTAGCGAAGGTCTCCCATGATTTGAACAGCGTAGTGGCCCGTCGCCTCGGCGAAGACGGAGCCATTCAGGTCGAGCTGTACACCGCCACCAGCGTCCAAGCCTAAGCCTGAGCTGCCATCGATGGCTGTCGATTCTCCACCACCCGTCACGCTCGCCTCGAAGTGGTGGTTGAGGTGGGCGGATATGAACGGACTGAACTCTGCATCCGCAAAGTGGAAGCGAGCGCCCAAGCCAGCAAGCCACTGCGAGGAGGACAGCCCCGCGGACGAGGCACTGTGTCTCATCAGCTGTGCGTCAATCACCAGACCGCTACCGGTTCGAAGCCCAGCGCGCGCGCCCGCCATGAGTCCTCCCTCGCTGTCCCCACCACTGGATGCCGACATGAAATCGTAGCCGGCGATCAGGCCGGCCTCCGTCTCGGCTGAGGCGGGTGTCGCGACGATGAGCGCGGATAGCAGTGTGAGGCGTGACAGCATGGGTGTGTGACTCAGAACTTCATTCCGCCACCGACACCGAAGGTCGCGATGTTGAACGCGTCACCGAGTGTCAGGTGGTAGGACGTTTGTGCCTCAGCGAAGAAGTCCTGGTTGATCCTGTAGATCACGCCGCCACCTGCGGTGACGCCGAGGGCGGACGGCGCCTTGGTTGCGTAGGCCAGGTGACCGATCGCGAATGGCTGCCACGTCTCGCGTGCAGGCATGAAGTAGTAGCGTGCACCACCGCTGACCACGACCTGATTGTAGGCGTCGGTCATGTGGGTCGAGATCACGCCCTCAGGAGTAAGCCCGCCTTGCATGCGATAGCCGCCACGTGCTGCGATGGCCCAGCCACCCGCACCGTATCCATTGGCGGAGAAGTGTGTTCCGCCCAGTAGAATGCCGGCCTCAGGACGGTCAGCGAGTGCGGGTCCGGCAAACAGCAGGCCTGCAAAGAGTGAGAGCGCGCGAAACATGGTTCCTCCGTCGACCCAGGCTGGGGGTCATCAATCCCAATGTAGTGGATGAATGGGTGGGCGCAAGTTGGGTTTTAGAGCTTAAGACCAGCACCAAGGCCAACGTAGATTGTGCTCATATTGGCATCGCCGAACTGCCTCGCGTAGGTGCCGAAGGCTTCGGTGTAGACCAAGTCCAGAATTTTGAGCTGCAAGCCTCCACCAGCATCGAAACCCATGCCTGCAGTTCCGGGAATATCGGCCTCGACCTCTGGACCGTCGAGGGTCGAGAACGCGCCGGTGGCGTCGGACGCATAGGTCAGGTGTGCGCTACCGTACGGACGCAGGAAGAGGTTTCCAAGGTAAAAACGGGCTCCGAAGCCGGTCTGTATCTGCTTGATTCGTGTCTCGGTCAAGCCGGTCGTGGTCTTCGCATTCAGCGAGGTCACGTTGATCTCAGGGGTGAGTCCGAGTCCGGCTCCGTACCCAAAGCGTGCGCCCATCGCGACACCGAGGGCGGCGTTCTCTTGGTCGTCCATATTGATCATGTTCAGGCCTGTATGCGCGCCGACTTCAATGTCAGCCAGAGCGGTGTTGGAGGCCAGGAGGGCAGAGATTGCGAGAGCAGCTTTGAGCATGGGCTTGGTCCGGTTCAGCGGGTGGGTTGAGTTCAGATTCATTAGCACTTTGACGTAACAGCCCGCCAGACTTTGTAGCGCTTGTCACTGGCGGCAAGCTCGACGGTGTCAAAGTGTGTGTCGAGAAGGGTAGCAACGTTTACCTGGTTCTGAAGCACCATCCATAGTGCACCGCCCTTGTTGAGATACCGTGGTGCATCTTCGATGAGGCGACTGACGACGGCGCTGCTTCGTGCCTTTCCGCTGTGGTACGGCGGATTGGCGACGATGGCGTCGAAGCGGGCATGACTCGGCAGTGCCGTGAGCGCGTGACCCAGGATGTGGGTTGCTGAGGGGAGATTGAATCGTGCAGCCTCGAGGGCGACTGCATCCGCCTCAATCATGGTGATGTCGAGTCCAGGCTGCCGTTGGAGCAGTCGAATCCCGAGCACACCCGAACCCGCAGCATAGTCGAGGATAGAGTCGGTCTCGCCAAACGGAGCGAGGGTGTTGAGCAGTAGATTGGTGCCAGCGTCGAGTCGACCCTTGGCGAACACCCCCGGGAAGCTTTGTTGGTCGATTGTCATGTCGTCGAAGTGCAGCTGTGTTGTGGTTGACCAGTCCTCAAGACGCCCCCGCAACACGGCCTGACCTGTACGTCCTCTGCCCTCCAAGACACGGCAGTGTCGTCGTGTGTCGATGACCCTGACCTCATCAAACACCGCCTTCATTCTCTTTGGCGCGCTTTTGATTCCCTCATCGTTCGCACCGTAGACCCAGACGGGCGCGTCCGGACTCAATACACTTGCGGTGGCGTGAAGGGCCATCTCGAATGCCCCCTTATCTTTGGTCAGGCGCACACAGGCCGCATCGTAGAGGTGGCCGTCAGGCCATGGGGATGCCGGCCCGAGCGGTCCCGATACGCGGCGCCAGTGGTGACCCGTCCACCCCCTGGATTCCAAGCCCGACTGGAGCAGACCGGTCTGGTCATCCACGATGAGGACATTGCCCGCCCCTGTAGGCACGGAACCCAGAAACACCTCGGCAGCAGTACGCTCGCGTTCATCAAAAACGTGGGGGGCTGGGGACACGACGATCACGCGTTGAAGGGTTTGTGCTCCGGCCCGTCAGTCAAGACACGGAGGTCATCATGAGAGTCCTTAACATCCACCTTTGCCTTCCCCTGGTGCTGCTCGGGTGCGTGGAGAGCAGCACCTTCAACAGCGACTACTCCATGCTGGTCTGCGACAAGCTCGCCACCTGCGCACCGGGAGCCTTGGAGACGGGCTTTGGTGGTCAGGACACCTGCGAGCTTGATGTCCAGGAGCGCATGGATGTCCTCAGAAACGATCCCAATTGTGAGTTTGATTCGGGTGCAGCGGACGATTGTATCGCCCAGACCAATCGCCTCAGCTGTGAGGTCTGGTTGATGTACGGGGAGCCTGAGTCTTGTGAACAGGGGTACGTCTGTCACGAGGTCACCTCGGCAGGCTCACTCGCTGAAGACTCGGGCACTTAGGCGCTCAGTGCAGCGCGCCTGTGTGCCATGCAAAGGAGATCTGGGCCACGAAATATGCCGGCTGAGCCCAGAGCTTGGTTCGGAAATCAGCGGTCTTGAATCTCTGAATTGCGACCCCTATATCTGAGGCCATGAACAGGCCTGCGGTGGGTACCAGCCACACCGCGGAAGGGGTGTGCGCCCAGGCTCCGACGGCGCCAGCAACCATCATCGTGATCACGATGATGTAGCTGAGCACCGGTACTTTCAGTCGCTTGGGTACATCAGGGACGAGCCATCGGTGGAGCATCCAGGCGACCGGCGCGAGCACGGTCATCCTCTCACCGTCGAGCTTACCGATCGTGATCGCAGGATTCGAAGAAAAAGCGATGTGTGAAGCGAAGAAAGCCTCAAGGTTGGGGGCTCACGACCGCTCACGTGCACGTACACACGGATTGCCCAATGATTGTCATCCCTGAAAAAGTCGTCTTCATCAAGGTTCCAAAGGCCGCAAGCACCACCATTGCCAGGCTCTTCTGGGACCACTACAAAGTGGAGCAATTTGCACATCTTAAGCCAGATGTGGCGGCTCAGATTCGCTACTTCATGTCGCTTGACCAGGTTGGCCCACAGATTCCGGTTCTGAACGGGAATTGGTTCTACAATCGCTCCGGTGCCTTTGGCTGGCACACGGCCTACGGCGACCTCAAGCACCTCTTCGGTGAACAACTTGCAGACTTCCACTGGGTCGCATCGGTTCGGCATCCAGTCGCCCGGCTGTTCAGCGCCTTCTCCTTCCAGATTGCGAAGAAGCGCATCGATGCATCGCTGTGTAGCGGAGACTTTGAACGCTTCTGTGACCAGGTCTTCAGCGGCGGCAAGGGCCTGTCTCAGCAGCAGCGCATCCACACATGGTCTCAGAGTCGCTGGCTTCCCGAGGACGGCGAGGATCTGGACTTCTCGATCATCCGACAAGAGCGTATTGGTGAGGACATCTCCCGTCTGGCTGACCGGATACCGAGCTTCGCAGCATCGGATCTCGGCCACGTCGGGAGTTCGTTCCAGGGCGCGTGGCGAGAGTACGTGAGCTCAGAATTGGAGTCCCGCATAGAGACGCACTACGCCGACGACATGACTCGCTTCGGCTACTGAGTCAGTATGTCAGCAGGAGCGGGTCGCGCAGCATCACTGTGAGCACGGTCTGCCAGGCCATCGTTACGGGGTTTGAGTCTGCGACCTCCGTCCAGAGTGTCTCGATGTCGGCGATCCACGCCGCATCTGCCGGCGTGCTGTAGAGTCTGCGGTGTAGAGACTCAAGCTCCTGCGTGAAGGCGTCGTCACCCGGTCTGTCAGACTGGGTCACGGTGAGCAGCATGATTCGCTCCTCGTCTTGCATGAGTTCTCGGATGACGACAGTCGAGGCCGCGGCTTCTGCCGCTCGCTTGACCACCAAGGCCCATGTGAAGCCCGGTGTGCGCTGCGGTGTACGGATCGCCTCTCCGTCCACACCACCAAGGAGCAGCCGGTGGCCCTTCGGAAGGTCAGAGTCCAGCTGGTCAAAGCCATCGAAGGTCCACTTGAACCCAGTCAGTGCCTCGATGGTCGAGTTGAGTTGGTCGTGTGTCAGCATACGGGGCGTCACATCCCGGTATGGAGCGGTCTCGGTCAGCGCAGACAAAAGGGTTTTTCCGCTGAGGTCGTTGGCGAGGAATTCGGCTCTGAGTGACTCCAGCTGGTCGCCATCTGCGGCAGTCACTGGGCGTCGCCACAGTGGCTCTGCGAAGGTTTCCACCGCACAGGTATAGAACCGTGAGTCGCGAGCGATCGAGACACCGAGGTCGGGTAGACCGCTGATTGGGGTGCCGAACCACGCTGGTTCTACACCCAAGAACTGCTCCCAGAGGGCCTCTCGCTCCGGATGGTAGGTGGTTTCCTCAATCTCCGAGTAGAGGCTGAGCCACCAGAAGCCAAATAGGGATGCGGCGACTGGGTCAAGGGATGCGTGACATGCAAGACAGTATGGGTCGCTGTGGACTGCATCTGCGGTGGCCTCGGAGGTGGTATTCGCCTCAGAGAACGCCACAGGTCGAACCAGGTAATCCTCACACAGGAGCAGCTTGGAGATGGCGGCGGCACGTCGCCGATTCATGTTGGATTCATCGGTGTTGTAGCGCCACCACAGCCCATTTGTCGCCAAGACCCCAACGCCGGGTCGACCATCCGTGTACTCGGCGACAGCCCATCCGGTCTGGTCCGCGGGGTAGCTCAGCGGCCAGACAGACGCGAGGACCTCCTCGGCCATGGTCCAGTCGCCCAACACCACCTCAGTCCAGGGGAGGTCCTCGGTCACGACACGGCTCATGATGCGCAGCGGCTCTTCTCCGACTGCGCGCTCGAACTGGTACTCGAGGACAGCAGGAAGCCCGTAGTCGTAGACCTCAATGTCGAAGACGTCGACTCTGGTGTGCCAGCGCTCGGCGAAGATGTGAACGAGTCGCTCATTGAGGCGAGCGTCCTGAAGGTAGCCATCTCGGAGCCCGCGCCAAGCGTCCGGGTCATCCTTGAGTGCGTCGAGATCATCCTCCGAGGGGGGGATGCCGCGCAGGTCAAAGCTGACACGTCGCAGCCAGGCGGCATCCAGATCGAGCAAGTCTGCATCAAGATCATCAGCCGGTGCACCCGAGTCGACGACGGTCTCGACCGGCGCTGGCTCAGTGTCTTCGTCTGCGTACTTCGCAGGCTCTGAACACGCGAGCATCCACAAGAGCCAACTCATAGGCGTCCCTGCATGATGCCGATGTACTCGGAGAAGTCGACGCAGGCTTCACCCATTGGACGCCCCTCGAAGTGGAGCTCGGCGCATGCACTGCAGTCCTCGAAATCCAGCCTGTACCAGCCCCCGCTCGGATCACGGAGGGAGATGCCTCCGATGGCCTTTCCGTCGCAAGTGGCTGGCAGGACCAGGTCATGTCCTGCGATGTGAATGCCCATGATGTTGGCTGCACCCGTCAAGCTCACGAAGCCACCATCGTAGATCTCTTGTCGAAGATTGCCACTGTATCCACTCGACACCCAGCCTGGTCCATCCGTCCAGGTCCAGCTTCCCGCAATCTCGCCGACCCAAATCCCAGGAGCGGTGACCGTGACTGCGTGGCCTCCAGCCTCGAGTTGATGCCCTTCAGGTGTGTCGATCCAGAAATCGCCTGCGAGCCCAACAAGGGTTCCGGATTGGCCCATGTGCTCATACTCGCCGCCGAACCAGTCCGTGACGCCCGCAAAGCTGTATCCGGTGTTCGCATCGCAACCGTAGACCCACTGGTCCATGATGTTCTCCGGATCACCAGGGCACTCGTCGTCACCCAGTCCCATCAGGTTGATGTACGCATCGGTGACATCGCTGGGCATCGGAGGGGTCTGAAGTGCAGTCTCGATGGCCGCCACGACTTCTTGGGGCGTCATCGTGGACTGGGCTGGACTCTCCTCGATGTCGGGCAGAGTGGGAGAGCTCGCCTCAGGCCCCGAGACTTGACGGTCAATGTGCTGGGGTTCAGGGCTGCTCGAGGAGCAGGCCAGGAGGAGCCAGATCATGGTGCACGCTCCAAGCAGTCCATCCACTCATCCAGTCGGTCCAGTTCTTCGATGGGAACGCCGCCTCCCTTGGGCATGGTCTCATCTTGAAGCACACGGATCCGAATGCGGTCGGACCACTCGCGAACGTCGTCGAGGTCATCGAGGTTCACGCCCTCGGGCGCGTCGTACCGGTGCGGACTGCTCTCGGAATGGCACGAGCGGCAGTAGGTGGCGAAGAACCCATTTGCCCAGGCGTCCCACCGGACATTGCAGGTCTCGGGGAGCGGGGTGGCCGAGTCAGTCGCATCCTCTGATGCCGCTTCACTCCCGCAAGCAAGCATGAGCATGGCCCACATCATGCCATCACCGCGTCGATAGGGCCGGGGCTCTCGAGGAACTCTGCAGGGTCCACATCGCCGAGCGTGAGCAGCGTGGCGCCGAGGTGCTCTGGAAGAAGGGCGGTTCCATCTTGTCGGATGCTACCCGTGGCCAGATCGATGGGTTGTCCTTGGCCGTAAGCATCCAAGGCGCCGATGGTCTGACCGCCTCGAATCCCAGAGCCCAGGAGCATTGCGGAGGTGAAGGTCCAGTGGTCCCGACCGCCCCAGGAATTCAGCCGAGGTTCTCGCCCCATCTCGCTGAAGACCACAATCGTGACCTCCTCCGACAGTGGGGCGCCAGTGTGGCTTGTTCTGCTTCCGAGGTCCTCCATGATTCCAGTCAGGTAGGTGAAGAGGTCGCCGAAATTTCGTCCCTGAAGGTCAAGACCTTGGTGAGTGTCCCAGCCCTCTGAGCACCAGCCCTTGTACCGCAACATTGCGGTACGAGTGATGCCCGCCTCAAACAGTGAGAAGGCCAGGCCAGCATCGGCGATCAGATCCCGCTCACAGCCAGGGAAGGACAAGCTCAGGTCCAGGTCGCTCCAGGCCTTCATGTCCTCGATACGGTCCAGGGCTTCGACGTAGGACTGCCCGAACGCATCGCTTCGCCCGGCAGCGCGCTGAGCCACGAAGCTGTCTGCGAGCCTCTCGATGTTCCCAGGCAGAGGCTCGATGAAGCGGTCGGAGTCGCTGAGGGCTTGACCGCTCAGAAGTGAGGGCAGCTGGCTGGCGTCGCCCACTCGAATCACGTCACTGGTGAAGCGGCTCGAGAAGGCTGGGCCATCAATGACCACGTGGGGAAGCAGGAGCGACTGAGTTGATCTCCCTGCGAGCAGGACTGACCAGTCATCGTCCAGTGACCCTTGCCCAGTCAGCATCAGTTGCCGACAGCGCTCGTGTGTGACTGAGCGGACCTCAATGCCATTGATCAGCGCGGTCCGTGAACCGTAGTTCTCGAAGAAGTTGCGGACTGATGGCCGATCGGGATGGTCCACGAAGCGGATGTCACCGACGCTCGCACCCTCGGCGCCATCCTCGAGCCCTGCATCGATGACCGTACTGAAGTCTGTGAAGGCGTAGCCGGTGTCCCAGCCACCGTCGTTGAAGAGGAAGAGGAACTTTCGGTCCGAAGCACCGGATGAGCGGCGTTTGCTCCCGGCGAGGAGTCGACCGGGTGCGGCCAATCCTGCGGTGAGCAAGGCGAATTCGCGACGAGTGATCATGGGCCTCAGAATAGGCGAGGAATGGCGAGAGGTAAACCTAAAGCCGCTGGGACGACGGGTATGGAATCTGGACGTGCCGGCGTGCCTCAATCGGTCCGTCTATGACGTAGGGCTCACCCCCTGGGAGGACCACTTCAATTCGGTCGATGGTGGTGACCTCACCCAATCCAAAGTGAGTGGTTGGGCGTGTGTGGGCGCCAAAGCTTGAGCTGCTCATGGCCCAGTCCGTTCGCACGTCTCCGCCCGCGGTTACCTGCACCCTCGAGGCATTCGGTGCGGTGACGCGCAGCCAGTTGTTCTGTGTGCACCCCTCGGACATGAAGAGCAGGTGGTGGCCGAACAGTGACGAGACGAGAAAGTCGAGGACACCGTCGCCGTTGAAGTCCTCTGCGATCGCGCCCCTGAACGATCCGGTTGCTGACAGGCCGGTTTGCTCGCTCACATCCTCGAAGCGGCTCCCATCGAATCGCAACAGCTGTACGGGTGATGGCTCACGCTCTTCGGGGAGGTCCCACCAGTCACCCTGCGTGGTGAACAGGTCAAGCTCTCCGTCGTTGTCGTGGTCGACGAAGAGCCCGCTCCAGCCCATGGACAGGTCGGACGGGTTCGCCTGGACTGGGTCGGCATTGAGTGCGGTGGCGACGTCGGCCAGGGTTCCGTCGGGCTGGCTCAGCATCAACACATTTCGATTGGTGGCGCTGATGTACAGATCAGGTACCCCATCTCTATTGAGGTCTGCTGCATCGGCGCCCATGGCGTCGTGGCCAAGGTTGATGTTGATGCTCGGCGCGATGTCGTCGAAGCGTGTCCCATCCCACTGCAGCAGTGCGTTTGGTGCGTGCGCTGCGCCGCGGTCATTTGCCACGAAGATCTCTGGGGTTCCATCGCCAAACCAATCAATCCAGAAGGCATCAAAGCCTGTCCCCGGGATGTCGAGCGGGGGCATGACGTCCTCCGCCTCAGTGTACCTGCCGTTCGAGTTGCCCCACAGCAAGACGTCGCGCCCGAGGATGGGATCTTGCTCGTAGTGCGAGCTGAGCCCGAACAGATCAAGGTGTCCGTCTCCATTCAGGTCAATGGTCTCGAATTCGCGGATGAACGGAAGGCGCTCAGTCGAGAACCCCGCCCATGGGACCTGGCGAAATGAGCCACCCTCGTTGCGAACCCAGTCCAGTGACCCTGGGGTCAGGATGTCTTGATCGCCGTCGGCATCGATGTCCACAAGTGTTGGCGCCCAGGCAATCTCATAGTCATCGATGACTGTGGTCTCGAAGTGATCATCAACCCACAGGTGGATGGTCATGGGGGAGGGTGGTTCACCGGACTCAGTGTGTCCGTACAAGCTGGTCAGAATGTCCAGACTCCCGTCGCCATCGAGGTCATCCACAGCCAGGTAGGTGGCCTCGCCCGTGATGCGCCCATCGTCTGGGCGCTCGGGCAGACCGAGTGCAGCGCCTTGCTCTTGCCAGCGTGGCTGTGGAGCGGGTGCTTCGCAGGGTACTGTGGGCCCCAAGATGCCATCTCCGTCGTCGACTGGAGATGCGGTGTCTGCCGTGTCGTGATCGGCGGGGTGTTCTTCAGGGGGTGTTGCTGGCGCATACTTCGCGGTGCGATTGCAGGCCGCCAGCCCGAGCAGGGAGAGAGCCAGGCCGAAGACACAGTTGACACGATTGGACACGAATACGCGGTTTGGCCCTGCCATCGGGCTCATGGTGCGGTGTGCTCAAAGGTAAAGGCGTCCCGACGCAATTCGGTACCCAAGTGCCAAGCCATTGCGCGAATGACCACTGGCTCTGAGGCTGGTGAACGGTAGGTGTGGCCGGATGTGAGATGGTCGTTGTCTCCAAGCTCCATGTAGGTCCACTGCGCACAGGTTGCGTCAGCGACTTGGCCGCTGTTGAGGTTCCACCACGTGCCCCAGCCCAGCCAGCAGGTGCGCTTCCATGCGTTTACATGGAGGGTCTCTGTCTCGCCCGTCTCTTCATCGATCACGGGAACCCGAAGTGGTGTGGCATCGCTGGTGCCCCACCAGGTGCCTGCAGTGGGTCCAATGGAGTCATCCGTGAGGACAAAGTAGGTGGACGAGGCGGTCTCGGCGAGCGCGGATGGGCCCTCGTAGGGTGCGTCTGCAAGGTTCAGCACTTCGCTGGCGTACACACGGATGTCGATCTGCACCGGGATCTCTGCGAGGACCTCCTCGCCCTCATGCGCGGAGACTCGGTAGTCCCCGGCGTGAGTCCAGATTCCATCCTCGAGGTGCAGGTTCTCCTCATAGGGTGCCCACAGCCTCAGGCCCTGCTCCAGGTTTGGACGATCGAGCCAGGGTGTCACGTCGTTGATGGGACCGGCCCAGGCTGTTTCTTCGCCGCCGACCACGCGCTGAGCGTGCACGATCAGGGTGTCGACCTCGCCGGCTTCATTGCTGACTGGGATCTCGAGGATTGAGTGACCGTCGGTGTCACCACAGACGACGGTGTCGGTGGAGTCATCGGGTCCCTTGAAGTGGATGGGGCTCTCGGCGCGTCGCCAGGACGTCTCGGTTCGACGTGCATCGCAGTTGACATCGGGCTCGCACAGATCCGTGAGGTACACCGCACCGTTGGCCATGTGTCCTCGTCCCATCTTCAGCGGCTCAGGGGCGGCTTCAGCTGGCGCGGTGAGGTCACGGGTCGCCATAAGCGTCGCCTCCTCAACGTCGAGCTCTGGGTAGGCCGCGTCCGCTGCGTACAGCTGGACCTCGACGGGATCTCGAGTCATGTCGAGGTTCACAGAGAACTGAAAGAAGGATGTATCGGTCGTTGCTACGGCTGCCTGAGCGATGAGCATGTGTTCATCGGTCCCATCGGCATACCGGACCGTCACGAAGTACTGCGACCCGTCGTAGTGCGGGTCCACCGTGTCGGAGGTCGCGTCCGGATGGGCGTAGACGTTGCCCGATGAGAAGTGGATCGGCGGATAGATACGAGCTTCTGCTGGGTCGTGACCGAAGGCACCGATGATGGTCGCTACGGGTCCGCCGACGGAGGCAATGTCCATCGATCCTGCACCCGACGGTTCCGAGACTTCATAGGCGGAGGTCTCGGGGGACCAGGTATAGATTCCGGGCTCACCATCTACGACTCGTATGGTCGGTGAGGTGCTCAGCCAGTTGCTGATCTGCCACGCATGGTAGGCGGTGTACTGCGGGTAGCAACTGACGGAGTTTCCACTCTCTCCGCCATTCATGGGGTCCCGCTTGCCGATGATCGCGCCGATATCATCGGTGGCCGGACCGGATGAGTTTACGCGGTACCACGTGCGGAATTGGCCTCGGAGCGTGTCGAAACCCCATGGATGAGTGGCGAGGTTGATGCCATCGCTCGGGTACTCATCCGCGATGCCCCACGCTGCGGCAGTTCCGTCGACGAAGTGAAGGAGGGTACCGGAGTGACCGACCTCATGGATGAAGGCATTACCGCACTCGCCCAGCCAGATGCCTGTCCAGCCTGTCCAGCCGGCAGCCCAGGGGGCGTTGTTGAGATCGGCATAGGTGCCGTCATCGTTCATCACCCAGCCCGAGCCGATCGATGTACCGAATGAGTACGGTGAGCTGTCCCCTCCGGAAGTCTTCGCGAGACCGCGTCCGGTGTTGGCCAAGCTCATCGCAATGGCGAATTGATGCTTGACGATGTGCCAGCGATCGTCATCGGAGGTAATGGCGAGTCGCTCGCCCTCGGACGTCACGGCCACCGGGCCACCCTCCGTCCGCACGACGATCTCGTCCACGCGCCAGGGCGCCGAATCGACGACCTCCAGGCTGGATGAAGGGAACGCACCGAAGAAGTCTCGACCGACTTGTTCTCGCGGCATCGTGAAGGTGTCTTTGTCCTCCTCGCCGAAGAGAACCATCTTGGAGCGACTCAGGGTGAAGGTGTTGGGCGGTGCCAGCCCCACGAGGTCGACTTCCCGCGTCCACACGGTCTCTCCCACATCGGCGCCGATGGTGAGGGTGACGCCTTCTTTGACCCATGTGTAGGGCAGCATTGCGCTCCAGGCAGTGGTCGACCACGGCTCGAGGGGTACCTCGGTCAGGCCTTGCTCGAGCGGGGTCGGCAGAGCATCGGGTCCGGACATGGGCAGGACACCGATGAGGCTCCCGTCCAACCAGGCCGCAACCCGAACGTCCGCATCGGAGGCGATGTCGGCGTCTGGCTCAAAGAGCAGCATCGTGGCGCGCTCAGCGATCAGATCGGGTGCCCAGCGAGACTCACTCTCGCGGATCACGTGGGTCTGTCCAAAGGAGATGTCTCCGTCGGTCTCGAGCGTGTCATCGGTGTCAAACCACTCGAGGGCGGGCACCAGCTCGTCCCTGCATGCGTCGAGCGGGTCGGACGGCTCACCCGTGTCGTCTGCGTCGGCATCGGCATCAGAATCGGCATCGGCATCGGAGTCGGCATCGGCGTCGGAGTCGGCATCGGCGTCGGCGTCAGCATCGGCATCGGCGTCGGCATCGGCGTCAGCGTCTTGATGCTCGATGTGCCCGCTATCTTTGGTGGTCGAGCCTTCGCTGCAGGCTGAAGCGCCTACTGCACAGAGCATGAGGAGAATTGAGTTCGTGCGCACGGTGCCCTCGGGTTGAGCGGATTCTACCGCAGCCGCGATCGATGCAGCGAAAACTTACACGCCTGCAGCAAGTCAGGGGATAGTGAGTCGGTGAGTGGAGGCGATATGGTGCCGGACTATTGGGACGCTGCAAAGGCACATCTACGGGCCGTCGATCCCATCATGCGCGCGGTGGTGGATGCCTACGAAGATCCGCCGCTGCATTCCAAGCGTGACGTCTTCCAGACGCTCGTCCACGCCATCGTCGGCCAGCAGATATCCGCAAAAGCGGCAGACGCGGTGTGGAGACGCTTTGTTGCAGAGGTCGGCGAGGTAAAGCCAGCCTGTATCGTCGACAAGTCCGTCGACTCACTCCGAGGAGTCGGCCTCTCTGGGCGAAAGGTCGAGTACATTCAGGGCCTAGCGAGGGACGCGCAGTGGGTGCTCACTGCGGACTGGGATGCCTGGTCAGACGACGAAGTCCGCCGGCGTCTGGTGTCGCTGAGAGGTGTGGGTCCGTGGACTGCAGAGATGGTCCTGATCTTCTCCTTACTCCGGGCAGACATCTTGCCGCTCGGCGACATCGGTGTGATTCGGGCCGTCGAGCAGCTGTACCGAAACAGTGAGCGTATGACGGTACAAGATGTCGCTCGGGTTGCAGAGTGCTGGGCACCCTACCGGACCGCAGGGACATGGTACCTGTGGCGACACCTCGATGCTGAGCCCGTGGAGTACTGAGCGTCAGTCCGCGGTAATCTCAGCCCAGTTGGCCGCAGCGACCGCATCGAGATCGAATCCTCCAGTCGTCCCGCCGTAGCCCATGGCGTTGTAGCCGCTGTCTGTGATTCGCACGAAGCGCGCTGCGGGGAGACCAATGTCGGCGAGATCGAAGGCGTCGCCGCCGGCTGCGATAGGGTCAGTGGGGTCGACCAAGAAGGCTTCTGTGGCGTAAACCACCTCGGTACCTGCACATCCAGGGAAGCCCCCGTCGGCATCCTCGGCTTCACACGGCCAGGCATACCAGTCGATGCCGTCCAAAGAGGCCTCAACGACGCCGGTCTCGTACCAACCGGGGAAAGGGTTCTCGAACACGAGCAGGTCTGGACCGGGACCGTCGATGACCTCCAGGTCGGTCAACTCAAGCGTGATGCTGCCAAGTTCGCCCAGCGACAATACGTCGAGTGAGCCCGCTCCACCCCCTCCACCGTTTGGGGAGCCCAAGACGACATCAGGGAGCTCATCGGCCCCGTAGCCTGCATCAGGCCCGGGGCTGAAGTTGACGATGGCATCCGCGAAAGGGTCTGTTCCGTCCGGCCAGTTGGGAACGAATACCTCGACCGGCGGCTCACCGGTGTCGGGTCCAGGCGCGACACCCGTGTCCATTCCCGTGTCGTCGTCGCCGTCCGGGCCAGTGTCCAGATGCTCATCGTCAGTATCACCTGTGTCGCGTAGGCCTGAACTGGTGTCGTCGCTTGAGACGTCGTCTCCAGAATCGTTGTCCGACTTGTCCTCCGAAACAGCGCAGGCCAGCAGCGGAATCATGAGTAGTGTCGGGATGTGGGGCATCGGCGTGTCTCCAATAGCAGCCGAGATATCTACATTGTGCCTGTAGGCAACCTACATATTGGTAGATATATGGCCCCGCGCAGAGAGGAGGAAGGCATGAAGACGAAAAAGATACCGATGGTTTTGGCCCTGGCATTGAGTTTCGGATGCGGCGATGAGTCCAAGGACTCGGGTCACACGTCGGATGAACATGACCAGGCTGATCTGGATGCGGATGCGGATGCGGATGCGGATGCGGACGCTGATTCCGACGCTGATGCGGATGCGGACGCTGATGCCGACGCTGATGCTGATGCTGACGCTGATGCTGATGCTGACGCTGATTCAGGTGTACTGATCGACTACTGCCACATTCAGTGGCCATGTTCACAGACACTCTCAGCGGAGGATGTCTTCACCAGCTACGGGTGGTTTTATCATCCCGACCGCACGCCGGGAGTTGGGCAGGGTGCTGGTGTTGAGGTGGAGCTTGGCATCGGTGCTGATGGTACCTCTCCAGAGCTTGACTGGGACTGGACGACTTGCACCTACAACGAGGACAAGGACGGGTTGGTACCCGATGATCTCGCCAACGACGAGTACGCATGCGCCATTGAATCCCTCGGGTCGATCGTGGGCACGAACGATTTCGCCATGCGTGTTCGAGTTGATGAAGGCGGATGGACTTACTGCGATCTGGGACCTGAGTGCGGCGGCTCTGGCTCAAGCGATGGCTACAACGTCGAGACCGCAGGACACCTCGAGGTCACCCCGTAAAGCGATTTTGATGGGCGCAAGCAGCGCCAATAAGCTACAGACCCCCAGATTTTTTTTTGGAGAAACTCATGAAGTTATATTTCCTTGGTGCGATGTTCCTTGTCGGTTGCAGCGACAAGGATGGGGACACCCCTCAGTCCGAAGGTACAGAGCTGACGACAGGTTGGAATGCTGACGCCGATGCTGACGCCGATGCTGACGCCGATGCTGATGCTGACGCCGATGCCGACGCCGATGCTGATGCCGATGCTGACGCCGATGCTGATGCCGATGCAGACGCCGATGCTGATGCCGACGATACAGGGGCAGGCGATGACACTGGCGCTGCCGATGACACTGGCGCTGCCGATGACACTGGCGAGGCCGATGCTGACGCCGATGCTGATGCTGATGCTGATGCTGATGCTGATGCTGATGCTGATGCTGACGCCGATGCTGATGCTGACGCCGATGCCGACGCCGATG
>Ga0115012_10000069_pt1 | contig 59044 bp, 49 predicted proteins | sample TroAtlMetagenome_FD_88706 | JGI IMG/M metagenome (GOLD analysis project Ga0115012, IMG submission 88706) | Marine eukaryotic phytoplankton communities from Atlantic Ocean - Tropical Atlantic ANT10 Metagenome | ecosystem: Environmental > Aquatic > Marine > Oceanic | place: Tropical Atlantic... | reverse complement strand
CGACGCAGTCCCCGCCTTCTGAGACTGGAAACTCGGGAGAGGGCCGACACATGCATGCCGTCAGCTCGTCGTCGCCGAAGCCGTCGAGATCCATCCGCAAAGAATGTGCTGCATCCAGCCACGTCCTCGCCCTCAGCCATCTCCATGTCGCAATCGTTATCGACGTCATCACAGACCTCGGTCGCGCCGGGGTTTATTGCGGCGTCATCGTCATCACAGTCGCCGCCGGGGAGTGCGCCAGTCCCGTCCACCAGCTTATCGCCCTCCAATCCTGGCTCAGTCCCGTGGTGGGTCGGAAGACCGACGTGTGCATCCGACACATACCCATCGCCGTCCCAGTCGTAGTCATCGTCCCCTGCACAGTCGTGATCTCGACCATCTCGAGGAATCTCGAATGCATCGGGGTTGTAGAAGCTGTCGAAGTCGTTGCAGTCGCCACCCTCTGGTGCCGTGTGAGGGAATGATGGTGCGCACTGGCAGACCTCGCTTCCCGTGACACCAAAGCCATCCGAATCGAGATCCTGGAACCAGTTGGTGCAGTCTGGGGCATCCACACCGACGGTGTCCCCATCGCAGTTCTCATCGTCGCCAGATGCACAGATCTCGGTCGCTGCCGGATTCACATCGGGGTTGTGGTCATTGCAGTCGGGCTCCACACCATCGGCTGGCCCACAGACACCTTCCAGTGGCTGAAAGCCGTCGCCGTCGATGTCGCAGTCGTCCTCTCCACCGCAGTCCGAGTCGACCCCGTCGTACCAGACATCATCGGCGCCCGGAAAGACCGTCTCGTCTTCGTCGTCGCAGTCATCACCCAAGCCTTCTGGTACCGGCGCCGGCTCGATGCCGACCGACTCAAGCTGAGCCACGTAGTCCTGAACCCAGTGTCCATCGCCATCGGCATCACCATCGCCATCGCTGATGTCGCAGTTGTCATCGATGCCGTTGTAGTGAGTCTCAATGGTCCGCTCTTCCTGCATGAACCGGTTGGTGTCATCACAGTCGTTGCCGTTCTCCACCAAGCCGTCGATGGCACCACAGGCCTGGACAGCAGCACTCGGATCACCGAAGCCGTCCCCGTCCAGGTCCTGATAGACCGTGAACTCGGGCAAGCCGTCGTCTGTGTCGCCGTTGCAGTCGTTGTCTGCGCCATCACAGAGCTCAGGGGCACCAGGCGAGATGACAGGATCTGTGTCGTCGCAGTCACCTGGCTCCGCCACAAAGCCATCGGGCTGTTCGCAGCTGTAGGTCAGGTCAGACTCGTCGCCGTATCCATCCTCGTCGACATCGCGGTACCAAGCCCGCTCTGCTCCGATGGAGGCATCGTCGTTGTCGCAGTCGTCTGATATGCCGACGCCGTCCTCGTCAGGGTCGAGTCGCCACGCCTCGTGCTTGTCCGAGATGTACGCGCAACCCTGAGTCAGCCACACCATCCACAACAAGCGCATCGACAAGATCGACCTCCCAGTGGATTATTGCACGTGACCTGGCATACCGCTGGATGGAGCGCGCGTGAATCAAACAGCTTGGGTGGTGATGAAATTTGGCGGCACCTCCGTCGCCTCCGTGGATCGCTGGACGACGATCAAGGCACAAGCGATAGCCACAATCGATGCTGGCGAACGTCCCGTCGTGGTGTGTTCAGCCATCAGCGGTGTCTCAGATGCCACCGAGGCCATCCTCAGCGGATGTGCATCTGGTCACCCAGAGACGGCGCTGACCGCTCTCCGCGCCAAGCACCAGGCCCTGGCCGATGCACTCGGGGTCGATCTTGAGCAAGAAATTGGTGCAGATCTTCGCGAGATTGATGACCAAGTTCGGGGCGCGAGCCTGATCCGAGAAGTCACACCGAGGCTTCACGCACGCTTGATGGCGATGGGTGAGCGCATGAGTACCCGGCTTGGCGCAGCATTCCTCAGGGCATCAGGCGTCACGGTGACCTGGGTGGACGCCCGCGACCACCTCCAAGCGATCGACACGCTGAACGTCCCTCAAGCCCGTTCGATGCTCAGCGCAGAGTGCGCGTTCGAGCCAGACCCAGTTCTACAGGCGTCATTTTCGGACTGCGATGGGGTCATCATCACTCAGGGCTTCATCGCTCGAAACACCACGGGCGAGACGGTCCTGCTCGGTCGCGGAGGATCAGACACATCGGCGGCCTACTTCGCGGCAAAGCTCGAGGCCAAGCGGTGCGAGATCTGGACCGATGTCCCTGGAATGTTCACGGCTGATCCGCGCCAGGTTCCCACCGCGCGCGTCCTGCGTGCCCTGGACTACAACGAGGCTCAAGAGGTCGCCACCATGGGTGCCAAGGTCCTCCACCCGCGTGCGATCCCGCCCTGCAGAGCAGGACAGATTCCAATCAGTATTCGCTGCACGCCAAAGCCCGAACTGGAGGGCACCATCATCAGCGCCGAGGGTGCCGGGGACGGCGCAGGCGTGAAGGCCATCTCGGCTCGACGTGGGGTGATCTTGGTGAGCATGGAGACCGTGGGCATGTGGCAGACCGTGGGATTCCTGGCGGATGCATTTGCCGTCTTCAAGTCCGTGGGGCTGAGCATCGACCTCGTGAGCACCTCCGAGACCAACGTCACCGTCTCCCTCGATCCCTCTGCCAACACAACAGATCCAGAGACCATGGCGGCCCTACTCGAAGGCCTGGCACCCCTGTGCGATGCTCGCGTCATCGGGGACTGCGCCAGCATCAGCCTGGTGGGTCGACAGATTCGGTCACTGCTTCACCAGTTGGGTGCAGTGCTGGGCCTGTTTGAGGAGCAACGCATCCACCTGCTGAGCCAGGCGGCCAGCGATCTCAACCTCACCTTCGTGGTCGATGAGGACCAAGCCGATCGACTGGTGGCCAAGCTTCATGCCCGACTCTTCGCGAGCCGGACCGAGGACGCGCTCTTTGGACCGAGCTGGGAGGCACTCTTCGACCGAGCCGGACAGCCCGGCCTGCGTATGCTCGAGTGGTGGGTCCAGCGTCGCGACCAACTCCTGGCGCTGGCAGCGACGAAGAGCCCCTTGTTCGTGGTCGATCCCCTCGAGGTCGATCGAGCCGCAGACCGGCTGATGACCATGGACGCACTCGACAGGCGCTTCTTCGCCATCAAAGCCAACGCCAACGACGGGGTCCTGCGCCGGCTTTACGACAAGGGTTTCGGATTCGAGTGCGTCTCACCGGGCGAGATCGACCATGTCCAGGCCCTGTTCCCAGACCTCCCCAGGGAGCGGCTGCTGTACACCCCAAACTTCGCGCCGCGCGAGGACTATGTGCACGGACTCGAGGCCGATGCCATGGTCACGATCGATAACGCACATCCCCTCACACACTGGCCTGAGGTCTTTGCTGGTCGGGATGTACTGCTGCGCATCGATCCTGGACGAGGACGAGGTCACCATGCCCACGTTCGCACGGCAGGGCGTCAATCCAAGTTTGGAATCGCACCCGATGAGCTCGATGACGTCTTGGTGGCTGCTCAGCAGGCAGGGGCGCGGGTCACGGCACTGCATGCCCACGCTGGCTCAGGAATCCTCACCACAGATGCTTGGAGAGATACCGCAGACTTCTTGGTCCGTGTGGCGGAGAGAATTGGCACCGTTCGCGCTCTGGATCTGGGTGGCGGCCTGGGCATTGCGGAGAAGCCAGAACAGCGTCCGCTTGACCTCGATGCAGTGAACCAGTCTCTGGCTGACTTCAAGGCGAGACATCCTGGATATGCGCTCTGGATGGAGCCAGGCCGCTTCCTCGTGGCGCACGCTGGCGCACTGCTGGCGCGTGTCACACAGATCAAGACCAAAGGCGATGTGACCTATGTGGGGGTCGATGCGGGAATGAACTCACTGATTCGCCCGGCGCTGTACGGCGCCTACCACCCCATCATCAACCTCAGTCGCCTCGATGACCGTCGCACACTGAGGGCGCATGTGGTGGGTCCAGTCTGCGAAACCGGCGATGTCCTCGGACACGCCCGTCAGCTCCCCGAGTGCGTGGAGGGCGATGTGCTCCTCATTGGCAATACAGGCGCCTACGGTCGCGTCATGTCGAGCAGCTACAACCGGCGCCCCCCGGCGGAAGAAATCATTCTTCCAGACTGACATCGGCGGTCGGAGATCGCGGCCAGAGCGCCTGCCGAATGGACCGTGCGGCAAACCAGACAATGAGCGCCAACAGCGGCACGCCGACCGGTGTGGGTAGGGTCCATGCGAGGGCGACGCCAAACACCATAAAGAATGCTGGGATCCACAAGGGCATGTCGGCGCGATACCGCGCTGGGATCCGATCCTCATGGACGACCAAGAGTACGCGCCCCGCACCACAGTCACGCACCCGCCACCCTTGCTGTCGCTCCAGCCTCACCAAGGTCCCGAGAACAATTTTGCGCAGAACAGGCGTGCCGACCGAATGTCGACCTCGTCCGGTGATGAAGATCACGCCCCCACCAGTGAAGGACTCACACTGGCCAATGACGGCCTGGAGTGCCCGCTTGGTCAAGGATGCATTGAGGTCATGCAGATCGATGGTGACCACACCGAATTCATCGTGAACATGGCTGTTTACCCGCCATGGTCGATCCTCCGCCCACCGGAGCTCCTGGGCGCGCGCCTGCACATCGCTCAGCACGTCACGAACAGCCTCGACATCAGCACTCATGTGAACATTATGCCCACTTCGTGCGATCCCCCCCTTAAGACTCTGAGCGCGATGTCCGTTCTTAGTGGTCATGCTGTTGTCGCTCGCCATCATCTGTCAGCCGGCCCTCGCGTGGGAGGGACGCGTCGACGCGAACGGCATGCAGTTGCGCTGGGAGCAACACACTGTTCCATTCAAGCTCAACCCGGATGGCGAGCACGGCCTCTCCGAGGCCGCGATCAACACACTGGTGACCGCAGCCACACACGCCTGGACCGACCCCGTGTATGGGAGTCTGAGCTTCAAACACGACGGACGGACAGACCAGCGGGGCGCGAGCCACACGGACGAGACCAACATCATCTATTTCGAGAGCGACTGGACCCACGATCCGTCGCTGCTCGCAGTCACCTACCTGTGGTCCAATCCGGATGGCACAATCGTGGGCTTCGATATGGCACTCAACGCCAGAGACCACGACTGGTCCATCGACGGCAGTCCGAAGTCCAACGACCTGCTCAACACGCTCAGTCACGAGTTCGGTCACGCCGTCGGTATCGACCACAGCCCGAGAGAGGCGTTGGCCACCATGTACGCCTCAAGCCCTCCGGGTGAGACCCTCAAGCGTGACCTTCATCAGGACGACATCGACGCGGTCATTCACCTGTACTCGGGAACGATGAACCCCACTGCTGAGGCCAAGGGGTGCAGCACATCACAGACCAGCCCGACCGGCCTGGCCTGGTGGGTACTGCTCGCTGCTTGCCCGCTCATCCAAAGACGAAGGAGCCACCCATGATCGCCTTGCTCATGTGCATGTTCACCGCGCTGGCTTCGCCGAGTGCGCCACTCGAGGACCTCAAGGAGCAAGCGGACCGCGTCGTGCTGGGAGAGGTGCTGACGACCCGTACCCAGCGTGAAGAGCACAACGCCTACACGGTCGCAACAGTTCGGGTCTGGGAGACCCTCCGCGGAAATTCCGACCCCATCGTGGACGTGCGCCTTCCCGGGGCCATGCTGCGGGATCACGACCTCACCGTCTTTGGCCAAGCCAAGCTCTACCCCGGACTGGAGGTTCTGCTGTTCCTCCAGGGTGACCAAGTGGTGAGCATGGGGGCTGGCGCCTTTGTCCTGCTCGGAGAGCGGGCATATCGGAGCGGAAATCCGCGCATGGCCTCAGACCCAAAGACGGTCGGGCACCATGCGGAGAGCCTGTATGTGAGCCACGAGGTGGATGCCGTTCGGGCAGCCCTTCAGTAGCACTCAGCGCTTGTAGCGCGCGCCCTTCTTGAGTCGACTGCTCACCGTGGCCCGTTGACGCTCCTTGTAGAGGCTGTGGGCGTTCTCTCCCTCCTCATTCCGTCGGGCAGTCTCCTTATCCAGAACCTGGAACTCCACGAGAACCATCGCGGTGCGACCCAGCAGCGCGCCGTAGCGCACGTTGACCAAATGATCGACACGGACGGGAAAGTCGACGATGAAGTTGATCATTCGGTAGCTGCCGCCTGAAAACGGGTTGTCCTCGGGGTTGAGCTCCTGGTCTTCAGTGGCGTCTCCACCCTGCATCTTCTCAACAAGGCCCTTGAACTCTGGCCGAGCCAGCGTCTCGGAGAGCGGAACAAGGTTGTTGTGGCTCTCCCCCGGGATCAGGTAGTTGAAGGGGAAGAGGTTCTCCGTGAGCCAGGTGATGGCCGGCAGCACATGCTCCGGCTCCTCGGTCACGATGCGGAAGCGCAGCTTGTCAAAGATCGTCGCAGCGGTATTTTCCTTCTTTGCAAGGAGCTTGGTGATGACCGAGTTTCGGGTCTTTCGGGACCCGTAGAAGGCCACCAAGGGAAAGCCCGACTTCCGCATCTGATCCGCAGCAGCGACGATGCGCCGCTCCGCAAGATCGAGCAACTCCGCCTCACTGAGCGGTGTCTGGTGCTTCAGCTCTGCAGTCTCGAGATGGTTGATGACGTGCATCAGCTTGAGAATGACGCAGGCTTGAATCTGTCGACGGCGAAAGCCGCCCGTCTTCGATGCCTCAACAAAGATCTCCCGAACATCCTCAGGGTTCCGCATGTCCTCCGGGAACTGCAACCCGAGGTGCTCTTCGAGATAGTTGACCGCCTCGCCGTACACAAACCGAATCCGGCGTTGATCCTCCGGGTCGTCTGGGTCGAGCATGTGCAGCCGGAGGAAGCGGTTCACATCATCAATGTTGCGGAAGCTGGACCTGTTCCAGTCGATCACAGAGTTGCCGTGGACGATCAATCGAATCGTCTCCATCTGGTCCGCTGTGAGCGCCAAGTCTGGCAGCGCTGACATATGGCTCGCGATGTTGATCACCTCGCTCTCGCTCATGATGCCCTTCCCCCTACCTCTTTGGCCTACCCCGACAGCCGGCACCTCGCCAAAGTTGGACGTTGGAACACAGGCCTCAGTCTGTATGTTAGACGGGCCCATGGCTAAGAACCAACACTCCACATTCTCCGTCGCTGTCAGGGCCACCAAGGCTGTCTTCGGCAACCTCCACATCGTACTTCCGCTCGCCCTCTTCGCGGGCTTTGTGGTGAGCCTGCTGGACATTGGTGTGGCCCAAGTCCTCGCCCCGAAGGCCCTCACCGGTCAACTGGGGGCCAACCAGTCCGAGCTCGTGGGCCTGATGTTGGGATGGTGGGGCGTGGTGATCGCCGTGGAGATTCTGTTGGGGCCTCTGCTGGTGGCGATGGTCATCTACGCCGCTCGCTGTCACACCCACGGCCAAAAAGCAGGCTTTGTGAAGGCGCTCAATTTTGGGCTCTCCCGCTACAAGGACATCTTTGCCTGGCATGCCGGGGCCTGGCTGACCATTCAACTGGGCATGATCGTCCTGGTTCCAGGCATCCTGTTCTTGCTGCAGTACGCCTTTGTCGACGCAGTCCTGGTACTCGAGAAGGAGCGCTGGCCACTGGCCCGTTCCGCCAAGCTCACCAAGAAGCGTCGTGGACGCATCTTCATGCTCGTCCTGCCCTGGCTCATCGCCACCCAAGTGGTCGGCTTCGCCGAACTGTGGGCCCTTCAAGAAGGCTTCCCAACCTTGGTCTTGCTGATGAGCAGCACCTACCTGCTGAACATCTGGGTCGTGACCGCGTTCTACATGTTCTATGAAGATCGCACCCGGCCTGCAGCCTAAGCTTCGGCGATGACGGCGAATCTGCTGAGTCTGCCTTCGGGCTGGCCCGCCGAGCGACACCTCGCGGGGATGTGTGCTGGCGCAGCAGCCTGGGCCATCGCACAACGGGTGGACGGCCCGACACTGGTTGTCGCACCCTCAACCGCCGTCGCGACACAGCTGACCGAGGACATCGGCTTTCACCTCGGGACAGGACACCTCGTTCACCGCCTCCCTGGTGACGACGTACGACCCTATGACGGCCTCTCACCGCACCCCAGCGTCATCAGATCTCGAATCGATGCGACCGCCCAGCTGCATCGCGGCGCACCCTGCGTGGTGGTCACAGACCCCGCCGGACTGTCCCTGAGGCTGCTCAGCAAGGACGCGCTTGAAGACCTGACCTTGACCCTCCGTGTCGGCGAGATTGTCGACAAACAGTCATTGGCAACCACACTGGTACAGCATGGATACCACGCTGTACCGAAAGTCCTCGAAGCCGGCACCATGTCCAATCGAGGGGACACCATCGAGATCTGGCCCATTTCTCGGGCCCACCCCGTTCGGGTGATGTTCTTTGACGATGAAATCGAGGACCTCAGGTCCCTCGACCCCTCAGGACAGTCCGGCATCGAGACGCTGAGCATTCCACCAGCTCGGGAAGCAGTCCCAACCGACGACGCCTTGAGCCGGCTCAGCGCCCATACCCGCGATGTGATGGCCGACATGGGCGGTGGGGAGGCCACACGACGGAAAGTGCTGCAGGACCTCAAGAGTGGTCTGTGGTTCCCTGCAGCCGAGGACTACCTCGCCGCGATGCATCCCCTCGAGCCGGCCTGGGCTCATGCGGCGCGAGTGATCGTGATCGACCCCGAAGCCATCGCGCACCGGATCAGTGTGGCCACCCACAGCGTCGCAGACCGATGGGCGTCTCGAAGCCTCGTCGACCGGCCACCCGTGGACCCATGGGCCCGCTACACGCCCCTGAGCGATCTACAGGCGGTGACCTCATCGGCCACCACAATGGACGCACTCGCTGTCGACGATGCGGCGGACTTCGGGACACAGGACAACGCCCAACTGTTCGTCGGAAAAGGTGAGCTCGCCCCGGTTGTGGGTCGAATGTATCGGTGGCTGGAGGACGGCTGGAGAGTGGCTCTGGTGGTTGACTCCAAGACCCGTTCAGAGCGCATCCAGGCCCTCCTGAGCCCACACGGCCTTCACCCCGTCAGCATGGAGACCGGCCAATTCGCAGGACCTGAGCAGCTCAGCATGTGGGTGGGTCGGTTGAGCAATGGTTTCCACTCCGAGTCTGCTCGACTGGCCATCATCTCGGCAGACGAACTGTTCGGCGAGAAGAAGCGACGGTCGCTCCCCCGTAAGACCCTCAAGGAGGCAACCCTCGGCAGCGTCAATGAGCTGGCCGTGGGTGACCTGGTGGTCCACACCCGGCACGGACTGGGACGCTTTGAGCGACTCAAGCGCATCGATCTGGATGGCCAAGAGGCCGAGTTTGCTGAGGTCCACTACCGCGGCGGCGATCGAATGTACTTGCCAGTCACGCGCCTCGATGAACTCTATCGATACCGCGCGATCGGTGAGCAGAGCACCCGACTCGACAAGCTCGGCGGCGAAACATGGGAGAAGCGAAAGGCGAAGGTGAAAGACCGGGTGATGGCGATGGCCCACACCCTGCTCGAGATGCACGCAATGCGAGAAGTCGAGCACGCCCACGCCTATGTCGGAACACCCGCGAGCTATCAGCAATTCGTGGAGACCTTCGCCTACGAGGAAACCCCTGACCAAGCGGCGGCCATCGACGAGGTGCTGTCCGACCTCGCCACACCCCAACCCATGGACCGATTGGTGGTGGGTGATGTTGGCTTCGGGAAGACAGAGGTGGCGATGCGAGCGGCCATGCGTGTCGCCCTCGACGGTCATCAAGTTGCCCTGCTGTGCCCAACCACGGTCCTCAGTTTCCAGCACCACGACACCATCACAAAGCGCTTCGCGGGAACCGGTGTGGTGGTGGCCCTGCTCACGAGCCATCGCTCGGCAGAGGAGCGTCGACGTCTACTGAAGGACGTGGCCGAGGGCAAGATAGACATCTTGATCGGAACGACCTCTCTGCTCACGCGAGATCTGCGCTTCAAGCACCTCGGTCTGGTCATCGTGGATGAGGAGCACCGCTTCGGTGTGAAGCAGAAGCACAAGCTCAAGCAGATCACCTCCTCGCAGCCGACGGGTCCTGTGCACTACCTGGCGATGAGCGCCACCCCCATCCCGAGAACCCTTCACATGGCGCTCTCCGGACTGCGCAAGGTGAGCCTCATCACCACACCCCCTCCAGATCGTCGGGCCGTACAGACCCGCCTGACTCGGTTCAATGAACCGCGCATTCGAGAGGACATCCTGGCCGAGCTGGGTCGCGGCGGTCAGGTCTTCTTCGTCCACAATCGGGTGGCGAGCATCGAGGCCATGGCCACCCGATTGCGAGAGCTCGTGCCTGAAGCGACGATTGCTGTGGGGCACGGACAGATGGACAACGGTGAGCTCGAGCGAACCCTGATCGACTTCATCCAGCGGAAGATTCACGTTCTGGTGTGCTCTACCATCATCGAATCGGGCATCGACATCCCGAGCGTGAACACGATGATTGTGAACCGTGCTGACGAGCTTGGCATGGCGCAGCTGTACCAGCTGCGAGGCCGCGTCGGGCGAAGCCACGTCCGAGCGCACTGCACGCTGCTGATCCCCGCTGACCAGCCCATTCATCCCACAGCGAAGGTTCGGCTGCGCGCCCTACAAGAGAATTCCGACCTCGGCTCCGGCTTTGCCATCGCAACGCGAGACATGGAGGTCCGTGGCTCAGGAACTTTGCTCGGTGAAGCCCAGCACGGACAGATACAAGCCGTGGGCTTCGACACCTATGTGGAGCTCCTCGAGGAGGCGATCGCCGATGCCAGAGGCGACATGAATCGCAAGCGCCTCGACCCAGACATCGAGGTCCCAGTTCCGATGCTGATCCCAGACGCCTGGATGCCTGAGATCAATGACCGCCTCGGCGCCTACCGCGAGCTGGCCATGTGTCGAGATACCGACGCCGTCCGACGCGTCCTCTCCGACTGGGAGGACCACTACGGCGAGCCTCCACCAGAAGTCCTCAATCTGGGCTGGTCGGCGGAGGCAAAGGTCAGAGCCAGACATCTTGGCATCGCCAGCGTTCGCTGGAAGAAAGTCTGCGTTGATCTGGACTTTGACCCAAGCTCACCCGTCCCATCCGAGACCATTGTCAGGCTGGTATCTCAAGACGGACAGCGATTCTCACTTGGCAAGACCCCATCTCAAGAAGCGGGATCAGGCCGATTGGTGGTTCGCTTCACTCCTGCTGAGGGCGAGTGGCCCTTCCGCTTCCTGCACTGGGTGTTCAGGCAACTGGAGCGCGATGAGGCTGTGGCTCAGTCCAAGTAGCCAAGCGCCTTCAACTCCTCGACCATGTCCGAGGACACCTCTGCACTCTGGGTGGCCGCAGCGGTCTCCTGAAAGGCACCCTCTGCCCTCGTCCACAGATCGGCGACTGTATCGGGCTGACTCGACGCGAGGTCCTTGGTCATGCCGGGATCCGTGCTCAGGTCGAAGAGAAAGCGGTCTCCATTGCTCGAGAACACAAGCGCCGTGTCTCCCTCCCGGTACAGAGACCAGTCGTGCGCAAAGACACCCCCCATGGACTCCTTCCAGGGTCGACTTGCCCATGCCTTGGCCTGAATGGGTCGGGCGCGTGGTCCGCCGTTTACGACCGATACCAAGCTGTGGGGGTGGTCTCCCGGTATGTTGGCGAGCGCCAGAAGCGTGTCGTGGAGATCCTGCATCTGAACCGGTGTCGAGACCCGCTTACCTGTGGGGAGTCGGCCAGGCGCTGCGATGACCAGCGGTACATCCACAACTTCTGCGAAGACGGTCTTTCCGTGATCCCAGAGCCCATGCTCGCCCAGATACTCGCCGTGATCCGATGTCACCGCAACGATCCCCTCAGGGCTGTATGCAGTCCACTGGGTCATGATGCGGTGCATGATGAAGTCAGCAGCATTGATGCCTGCGGTGTACAGGTCCTCGATGATCGGCATGTCTTCTGGAGGAATGGCGATGTCACCAGAAATCAGTTGCCGATACCCGCTTGGCTCTGACTCTGTTCGGACGCGATAGAAATCGATTCCCTTGGGCTCATCCATCAGATATCCAGCCGCCCAGGATGGCGCCTTCTCAGGCGCGCCGAGTCGCTCGCCGTATGGCTTTGACCAAGACGCTGGAAACACCTCCCAGGGTGCGTGTGCGACGAGGATGTTCACGAACATGAACAGGGGACGCGGGTCATCCTCGCTGAGGACAGCCCCTATTCTCTCCGCCAGCTTGCCGTCTGGCATGATCTCCGCCACCTGAAATCCACGGGTCAGACCCAATTTGGGGTCCAAGAACTTATTGGATGCCACTGACACTGTTCGGTAGCCAGCCGTCGCAAACTGCTCTGCAATGGTGGGAAGATCCGAGCGCATCGCGAGCAGACCCAAGTGCCCGTCAGCCATGCCGACACCCTCGGCCTGAATGGACGCATGTGCGCCGTGCTCCCAGGGCGTCTTCCCCGTGAAGAGCGAGGCGTGGCTGGGCCAGGTCCATGACGACGGCGCAGTGACGTCTTCAAAGGTGACCCCCGCGTCCGCAACGGCGTCGAGCTGTGGCGAGGTGGGGTGCTTGTGTCCATAGGTCGACATCATGTCGGCCCGTACCGTATCGAGCACTATCACGAGCACATCGGGCGATGCAGTCGGTGGCGCAGCCTGCGGCACAGGGGCGCTTGGCGATGTGTCGCAGCCCAAGACGAGTCCGACGACGATGGTGAACAGCATAGGCATCAGCGAGAGGCCTAACGCTCAGCGATCTGCGTATCAAAGTGGTATACCGTTGGACACCACTGACGAGGAGACCTGATGACCCGCGTGCTCTTATTGATGTTCCTGGCTGCAACAGCTTGCGATGACAGCGACAAAGACTCCGGGGACAATATGGGAGGCTTCGGGGACGCCGACGGTGGCACACCCGATGCGGACGCCGACGCCGATGCGGACGCCGACTCGGATGCGGACGCCGATGCCGATGCAGACGCCGACGCCGACGCCGATGCCGATGCCGATGCCGATGCAGACACCGATGCAGACGGTGGCCCGTCGTCCTACTTGGGCTGGGAAGTCGAGGGTGCAATCGACTACCAGTCGTCCCTCAACGGAGACCCTGTCTGTGATCTGGGAATCATCTATGGTGGCCCAGCCTACGTGGGGACTTGCGACGACTGTGACTTTGCCTTCCGTGTGGTCGGAGAGGTCGACGATGATGGCGCCTCCAGCGGAGACTGCGCACCGGACCCGCGCCTGAGCCTGGTCACCGATGGTTTCTTCGGTGACTTCATCATGAGGCACGGGGAGGCGATGTGGGTGGCGTCCGGCGGCGTCGATGTGAAGCTCTACGACCTGTTCCAGATCGGCTACAGCTACTCGCACCCCGACTACGGCGACTACCCCGGCCCCTACTTCACCACGCTCTACTACCAAGATGTGGCGGCGGCGAGCACGTTCACCCGCGATGAGGACACGTTCGCCTGGACATTCTATAAGTCCACAGACACCGAAACTCACGACGGTGAGGCATTCTTCGACACCTGCGATGCGTCCATTGCCGAAGCCTCAGAGCCTCCAGGTGGCGAAGATCTCGGCGCTGAGAGCACCCTTCCCTGTGACGCCAAAAAAGTCGACGTGTGGGAGGTCACCACAAGCGGCGGCGACATCAAGCTCACGGTCGATACCATCGCAGAGGACACCGCATTCGACCCAGTGCTCGTGTCTAATGATGCCGATGGCTGCGTACAGCTCTTTGCAGACGAGGCCTTCGACTGTTCATTCCCGCCACCCACGTATCGGTGTCCCGCATCGACGTTGTCTGGAACCACCGGACCCCAGCAGCTCGTGGTGTACAACCTCGGGGACTGTACTGGTGAAGAGGGCGCATATCGCCTGAGCGCAGAAGGCGACGGTGCGGCCACGCTGACCCTCGTGGAGGACGACGCCGACCGCTACCTGAACTACCAAGTCGACACCAACGTTGTCAGTGTCTCGGCCTGCGGTCAGATCTACCAGACAGCCAAACCTGACGACAGCGTCGTCTGTGAGCCCGCAACTGAAGAGGCCGATGCAGACGCGGACGCAGACGCTGATGCAGACGCAGACGCTGACGCAGACGCTGATGCAGACGCTGATGCAGACGCAGACGCTGATGCAGACGCTGATGCAGACGCGGACGCTGATGCAGACGCGGACGCGGACGGAGATGACGGTGACGATACGGAGTCCGACACCGGCACTCCCTGAGTCCGAAGTTTCGTACCAATCCCGAAACACCCAAGGATTTTGCTGGCCCCTTTTTCTCGGGCCGATATCAGGAAGACACCTCGGGAGTCTGTGTGGCGAAGTTTGTGGCCATTGAAGGTCTGATTGGCGTCGGAAAGACCTCCCTGTGCCGGATCCTCGAAGAGGACAGACAAGCCCGCCTCGTCCTTGAGCCATGCGACGACAACCCCTTCCTCGCGTCCTTCTACGCGGACCCAGATCGCTTCGCGTTCCCGGCGCAGATGTTCTACCTGGCGAGCCGATTCTCGCAGCAGATGAACCTCCAGCAGCTCGACCTCTTCTCAGACCTCATCGTCAGCGACTACCTCTGGGAGAAGGATCGACTCTTCGCCGAGGAGACGCTCAAGGGCCACGAGATGGACCTATACGAGCGGTTCAGCAGCCTCCTCCAGGGTGCCATTGAGACACCCGACTTTGTCATCTTCCTGGACTCTCCAACCGAGGTGGTTCGTTCCCGCATCGCGCGACGCGACCGCACCGGTGAGCACGTCATCGAAGCCGAGTATCTGGACTCTCTGCGAGAGCGCTACTACACCCTGTGGTCCCGCTACACTGCGAGCCCCATCTACGTCATCGACACGAGTGAGATTCACTATGTCGACTCTGACGAAGACCGGGCCTATATGCTCCGCATGATCGATGGATGGCTCAACGGAGCACCCATCGCAGGCGCGCCCAAGCCCTATCAAGCCCCGAGTCTTCAGCTCTCGATGTTCGGGTAGGGATCGATCGGGGCGGGCGGTTCTGGTGCCTGCGCTTGTGTCTGTCGAAGGTGTTCATAGACCACGACCGGGACCAAGGCCCAGACCATGATCACGGGAATCATACCGACCAGACACAGCAGCATGCCGCCGAAGGTCAAGATGCTCATGCACGCGTTGATCTTGAACATCTGAAGCTTCGCGCCCCGCATCATCTCCCAGCTTGTGGACATCGCCTGCAGTGCATCGGTGTCTTCATCCACCAAAACGACCCCCGAGACAGTCATGCCCAAGGTCAGAATGACACCCGGGATTAACAGGAGCAGGTACCCAAGAGTAAAGGCAATGAAGAGGATGAACTGGAGCGCCACCATCTGTGCCCAGGTGAGCGCCGAGACCTTGACGAGTCTCTGGACCTCAAGCGGCTCACCGCGAGCAACATCGATGAGTCCACGAAGGATACCGACCGCGACATAGCTTGTGAGCACCATCGTCAGTGGGTAAATCAGCAGCGAAGCCACAAAGGCTGCCGCTCCCGCGCGCATCTCAGCCAACGGCAGGAATGGTACGACCCTGAACATGCCCGTGAAGAATTCCGTCACAGGTTCCTCGATGGGCGACATCATCAGCTGAATACCGAGCTCTGCGATGACGGAGATGACAACAAGCAAGATGACCGCCCCCGATCGAGCCTTGACCAACTCCCATGCGCGGCCGACAACGGCAGATACACTCAACATGCTTACTCCTCTTCAGGCTTGGGCAACCGCGTCGGCGAGTGCTCCCGCCAACAAGGTCTCCACTATATCAATTCGCTGATCCACCCGCGGTAGCTCGATGTAGGCCTGTCGAGCATCAACATCTGGCAGCAGTAGGTGAGAGAGCCCGTTCACGAACGGGACCTCTCCCATCTCAGCGCTGAGCAACGGACCGACACGCTCAACGAGCTGGGGTCGACCACTCACCACCTGAGCCAGCATGATCCGTAGCCGTCGGACTGAGGCCTCAACACCAGCACGTCCGCTCGTCGGAAATTCATCGCCCAAGAGCTCTCCATGAGCCACCCGATAGAGCTTATCCTGGGGCAATTCCTCTCGAATTTTAACGCGACCGAGGCCCAAGATGACAATGTTCGCGCGCCCATCGGGCATGGGGTCGTACCGCACGATTTTGCCGAACCCTGCATGGGTATACACCGGTGGACAGCCATCATAGCCCTGCTCCCAGCCGGGCTTGAGGCGCGGAACGGCCAGGTAGCCGTTGCCCTCCATGACGTCCCCGATCAGGTCGCGATACCGAGCCTCAAAGACATGTAGCGGCAACATCGTGTGCGGGATGAAGACAGTGCCAGGGAGCGGGAAGAGCGGAAGTGCCTCGACGGCCGTCATCAGCTCCCCTCTGTCCGCCACCTTGATCATGTCCCTGACCTCCCAGGGACACCCTCACTCGCTAAGCCTTGGCGACCGCCGCGGCCCATGCGGCGAGGTGACCCTCTACCACATCATCGCGCATATCGGGGAAGAATGTTGAGTCTTCGGCCCAGGCCTCACGAACGGAATCCGTGGTTACCCAGAAGCCAACGGCAAGTCCGGCGAGGAATGCAGCGCCTAAAGCCGTGGTCTCAAGAACCGTCGGGCGGATCGCTCGTGTGCGCAAAATGTCGGCCTGATACTGCATCAGCAGGTTGTTTCGCGCGGCGCCCCCGTCGACTTTCAGACCGCTGAGCCGCAAGCCTGCATCCGCCTCCATGGCCCCAAGGATGTCCGAAATCTGGAGCGCGATCCCCTCGAGCACTGCACGCGCGATGTGCGCCTTGGTTGTGTAGCCGGTGATGCCTGTGAAGGTCCCCCTGGCATCGGGGCGCCAGTGGGGTGCCCCGAGTCCCGCCAAGGCTGGGACGAAGACCACGCCTCCAGCGTCGGGGACAGACGCGGCGAGCGCCTCGATCTCCTCTGCACTCTCGATGATACCCAGCTGGTCCCGTAGCCACTGAACCGCTGCACCTGCGATGAATGCGCTGCCCTCAAGTGCATAGGTCGTGACGCCATTGAGGCGCCAGCCCACCGTGGTGAGGAGGCCGTTCTGGCTCGGCACCGCGCGTTCACCGGTGTTCATCAGGATGAAGGCACCCGTACCGTACGTACACTTGGCCTCTCCCGATCCGAAGCAGGCCTGCCCAAAGAGGGCAGACTGCTGGTCACCCGCCATGCCCGCAACAGGGATTCCATCCGGCAAAAAACCGAGACCGCGTGTCTCGCCCAGAACTTCAGCGTTGTCGCAGATTCGAGGAAGACTCGCTCTTGGCACATCAAGCAACGACAGCAGGCTGTCGTCCCAGTCCATGGTGTTGATGTTGAACAGCAGGGTTCGTGAGGCATTGCTGGGGTCGGTGACGTGTGCACCACACAACCGCCAAGCGAGCCATGTATCGATCGTACCGAACAGAATCTCGCCGTTCTCGGCCCGTTCTCTCGCGCCCGGGACATTGTCCAGCAACCACTTGGCCTTCGTGCCTGAAAAGTACGGGTCCAAAACGAGGCCTGTCTTGCTGCGCACGTCATCCTCGTGACCGGCGGCCTTGAGATCCATACAGAGATCCGCCGTCCGTCGATCCTGCCAGACAAGCGCTCGATGAATGGCCTCGCCCGTGCGTGAATCCCAGAACAAGCAAGTTTCTCGCTGATTGGTGATTCCGATGGCGACGATCTTCACATCACTGACCTTGGCCAAGGCTGCTGTGACCGCAGCCTCAACACTGGCCCAGATCTCCTCGACGTCGTGCTCGACGTGGCCGGGCTTAGGATAGTGATTCGGAAATTCAACGTTGGCCTGAGCGATCACCGAAACCGTCTTGTCCAGCAACAACGCCGTCGTGCCTGTGGTTCCTTGATCAATGGCGAGAACACAGTGAGTCATGGATTCCTCCGTATCGACCTGTGTATCACGCCATACCCCGACCTCGCGGGCATGTGACCAGCATGCTACCTTGCAGCCCATTGGAGGTCTTATGCGCGCTCTACTCTCTCAATTCATCCTGCTCTCGACGCTGGGCTGCGGCTCCGCGGCATACACCTACTCGGGGTACTGGGCGTCCAACCACTTCCCCATCGAGGACGATTGGGTCTGGGAATACACCAACGAGGGTGAGGACTTCCTGCTCAGGGCGGAGACCACGAACAGGGAAGCCAGTGGCAACACTGAACTCGTGACCATCGACTACACCAACCGAGAGACAGGCAACCTGCTCTACAGCATCAAGTGGTCCTCAGATAAGTCCAACGGTGTCCAAATCCATGGGTACTACGTCGCTGAGCCGTTCGCCGGTTCAGGTGACGACGGTGAAGACACAGGCAGCGGCACCGATGCGGTGACGGGCGAGTGGGTGATCTTCAATCCGCCTGTGGCATTGGCGGATCGTCAAGCTGAAGCGGGCGACACGGTCACGACGTCAACAAATGGCGTCGCCTACGAGTCGTTCTTCGAGGCCTACGAGGATTGTGCGAACCTGTATGCAACCGACTGGCGATGCATGAAGGTCACGATCACGAGCGACGACGATGGTGCTGCCCCCTTCGAGGGGACTTGGCACTGGGCTGCTGAGTACGGCACGTCTCTGTTCCAGCCTGCCGGTAATGACTTCCCCTGGAAGCTCGTCGGCGAGCCCAAGTGGACAGAGGCGGACTGAGCCACGGTACCGTCGGGGGACACACCCTGACCGGGAGTCTGTTTGTCAGATGAACTGCTCGATGCAGCTCGCGTCGGCTTCGCATCGCTTGATGTGGGCCCGAGCACACAGGAGCGTGCGCTGCAGGCCATGGGCCTGTGGTTAGAGGATACGCGCTTCATCGCCTATCGCGCACAACTCGTGGGCTTGATTGAGGCTGAGCGATGGACCACCCTGCTGGACAGCTTCTACCAGACGCTGCCATTCGGCACAGGGGGACGCCGAGGTCCTGTGGGCATCGGGCCCAATCGCTTCAATCCATGGACCTTCACGACATCGATTCAAGGGCACGCAGAGTGGCTTCGCGCCGCCCATCCCGAGGGGATGCTCATGGTGGTCATTGGGTACGATGTGCGGCAGTTCTTGGATGTCGACGCACAACTCATCTCAGATACCCACACTCCAGTGACAGGCATTCGAAGCCGAGACTTTGCTGAGATCGCTGCAGAGGTGTACGCCGCGCACGACATCATCGCGATCCTCCCACCGCCCGACGCAGTCCTGAGCACTCCCGAGCTGTCGTTCGCCATCCGCGACTTGCAGGCCACGGGTGGGCTCGTGATCTCAGCAAGTCACAATCCACCGGATGACAACGGCAGCAAGTTCTACCATGAGCACGGCGGACAATTTGTGCCCCCACATGACCAGACACTGGCCGACACCATCGCCGCCGTGGAGCGCGTAGAGCGAATGCCCTTCGATCGGGGTGTCGCCAACGGCCTGATTCGACCCATCAACGACGCTGTCCACGAAAACTACATTGCAGCAAACCTCGCAGCCGTGACCAAGCCAGCGTGTTCCTGGATCCCCATGGTCTTCACACCGCTGCATGGAACAGCGCACACCTCCGTGGGCGATGTGTTGCAGACCGCTGGTGTACCGGTGACCGCTCAGCCTGAGCAGTCTGTGCCGAATGGACGCTTTCCAACCGTCCCGTTCAAGTCTCCCAATCCAGAGAGCGCCGAGGCCTTGAACATGGCCATCCAGACCGCCCAGGAGTGCGGTGCGACGCTTGTCATGGGATGTGACCCTGACGCCGATCGACTCGGTGTCGCCGTCCAGCACCAAGGGGAGTGGCACACCCTCAATGGCCACGACATCGCGGCCCTTGTGACCCACGCTGCACTCAGGCAACACGACCACCCCGAGCCACTCGTGCTGAAGACGGATGTGACCACTCGACTGGTGACTCGAATCGCCGCATCCCACGGCGCACAAATCGTCGACGATCTATTGGTTGGCTTCAAGCACATCGGTGACGCCTTGTTCTGCTTGGAGCGGAAGGGACGATTTCAAGACATCGACGGCGACGTCGAGCGCTTCGCAGTCGGTGTCGAGGAGAGCCATGGCATCCTCATCACCCCAGCGGTTCGAGACAAGGACGCCGCGGGTGGCGCACTGCTGCTGGCTGCACTCGCCAGCACCGCCGCCGCTGAGGGACGAACACTCATCGATGAGCTCCATCTGCTGATGGCTGAACACGGGGTCTTCGCCAACCACCTGGGCCACCTTGTGCTTCACGGCGCCGCTGGACGAGAGCGGATCGACCGGATCATGGAGAGCCTTCGCTCCAGTCCGCCAGCTGACCTCAACGGGACTGCGATCACCAATGTGATCGATCGACAGGACCATGCTCTGGGCGTACCCGCCACACCCACCGAACAGATGGGCCGCAACATGCTGAGCTTTGTCCTTGCCGACGACTCTCGCGTGATCGTCAGACCGAGCGGAACTGAGCCCAAGCTCAAACTCTACGTGGAGACCACACGCGTGTCGCTGGACCAACCTGAACAGGTTCGAGAGTTGCTGCTGACGAGGGCGAAGGGGCTCGTGGACGCCATGATCCTCACGATGATGAACCGGATCGATGTGAGCTTGCCACCCTGGGCGCTCGACATCAGCGATCGCGTGAACCTGGATACCAAGATCGCGTGGTCGAACCGGCTCGTTCCGGCACTCCTGGAGCAGCTTGAGGAAGCGCCAGAGGGCGCCGATGCATGGTTGAAGAGCCGGCTGGATGCCGACGAGCGCGCACTGCTGCGACCGGGCATCGAATCCCTCATCAGTGGCCTTGGCTTCGAGCACCCCTCACTGTCGGCCTGTTTTGAGACATCGAATGGCGGCGAGGTCAGCTCAGAGGGTCCCGAGACCCGTCACTGAGCGAGGACCTTGCTCGACCGGCATCAACACTGCGATCCCCTCAACCGCACGCTTGTACCAGCGCATTCGCTCGATGTACCACGCGAGCGTGTGGTCGCGGACCGCGCCACCCTGGATCTTTGATGCATGTCGCACCTTCACAGGGTGCCCCTCTGGTCGAGGAACAATGAAGCCAACATGAGAGACCACGATGGGCTTCCATGCCTTGGGCTGTCGCACAGTGAGAATGATGGCGCCCGGAGGTATCTGCTCGATGGCCGCCTCGGCAGCATCAAGAGAGAGGACGTTGAGACCATACTCCCCAACTGGAAGCTCATTCAGCCTCAACTGAAATCCCTTGGTTCCCGCCCAATTTTGCCAGACCTGTCGCGTGACAGTCTTCTCTATACGATGGGTCTCGCCGAGGGTGTGCGTGATATCGACCACAAAGCCAGAGGCAATGTTCTCAGGGACCCACTGCGCCATCATGAAGTGGTGGCGCTTGGTGTAGTCGACTTCCCCGTCCTTGTACCGGAGGGCCCGCCTGTACACCGGCGCACTCACCGGGTCGCCAGCAAACGCCAGGGCGAGAATCTCCTCGAGAAACGTGAGGCAGTCGAAGGTGTCGTAGCGGGCGGGAGGATCGGTATCCGGACCCATGCCTTCTCCATGCCCATCAATCTCATAGGGCAACCCCATGAACGGCTCACTCAATGCCTGCATACGGTAGGCAAGTGGCTCATTGACGACGGCCCGGGCGATCTGAGCCACAGTCTCCGGAATCACGCCGTACTCCACCATGAGCGGTGCATCATCCGATGGAATCACCGGCGATGGAGCATCCGCCCGTGCGAGTCCGAGAGCAATCAACAAGCTGAGCATCACCACCCCATGCGCTCAGTGTACCCCGCGACCTGCTTCAGCATGGCGCTGAGCCGATCCTCATCAAGCCCTTCGGCTGCCTTTGCTAGGCTGCGGTCAATGAGATCCGAGAGGCCCTTGGTGAGCAACTCTCGACGCTCAGGAACAGGCCGTCGTTCCAGGTTCTGAACGATCTGAGCCGATCCCAATCGCCCCTTGACGTCCACCTGGACCGCCCGAAACAACGCTGCTGTGCCTGAGGGCGTGCCGTCGATGAGGAGTTGAGCCACACGGCGCCCCTCGCCTGAACCATGCTGAGCCGTCCACGCATCGGTGAGGGCCGTCAGGACCTCATTGCAGACACCAACTCGCCGGCTGACCTCCGACTGACTGAGCTGAGGTGCTGTGAGCCGAAGGCCTGGCGACCGGGGTGCAGTGGGTTGACCCAGGTCTACCCGATCCCGATCTCCCCTAAAGGAGCCTTTGCCGAGCCCTCGATCGTCTTGCTCATGATCGGCGAATGCGGGATGTGCGGCCGCCGTCTTGGCCGCCTCGGCACGCCGCTCTTGCTGAGCAGCAGCCATCTTGAGCGCGTGATTAATCGCATCCGGTGCGGGCCCGTCATCGGCCTCGACAGCGCTGGCTTCGAGGCTGCCCGCGTCCACCATCTGTGCAACGAGTACCAATGTCTGCGCGATGAAGAAGGGGCTGACCTTCAGCAGCCGGCCGAGCTGGACACCACTCGCACAGAGCGCCTGAATGTGCCGCTGCTGCGGGGAGCCTGGCGTGTGGGGCCCCATACCCACCCGTCGCCTACGCTCGAGCCCCATCCACGGCCGAATGCGCTCATGAACCATCTCCAACTCACGAAGCAGTCCGGCGCTGTCATGGCCCATCTGAAGGTGAGGCACGCGAACCGTGTCCAGAGGCTCAAATACAAAACGTCCGCCGTCAAACATGAAGTGAACGAGATTATCTCTGAAGCGACCACCCATGAGCCGACCGACGAGGTCGGGGTCCGCCGCCTTGTGGAGCGCCTCAAAGCTCAGCCGTCCGTGCACGGCCTGCCCTCGAAGCATGGTCGCGGTCGGCGTCGACATGCGGCCCCGGGCGACGAGCCGATCCACTATGGCCATCGGGTCGTCTTCATTTACTGCCGCAATCAGTTCTCCATCGAGCAGATAGACGCTGCACTCGCCCCGAGCCGGAACATGCACACGAACCCGACCCGTCTGGCCCTGTGCCATGCGTATGCGGACCGCATCAATCGCGCGTCCTGTCTCGCCAGCAGCATGCTCCAAGGTGGGCCTCCATGCCCTCCTTTAATGAGTGTGACCCCTCGGGATCAACGAACGCTGGAAATCAACCGAATCGCAGTGTCGCGCTGTAGATCTGGAAGTTGCCCAGTCTCACCCATCGGGACTGCAAAGTCTGTGGCCTCCACGACCACATTCGGAGCCAGACCACGCTTGCCCCAGTCTGAGCCGCTCGGAGTGGCGAGGTGGGTGTCTGCCACCTGTAGAACAAAGCCTCTTCCAGCTTCGTACAGACTCGTGTCCACCGCTTGTCCGCCTGTTCGGGTCCCGACCAGGACGCTCCGGCCGTTGTCACGAAGGGCTGCAGCAAAAGCCTCGGCAGCACCCGCAGTGCCCTGATTGACCAAGATGACGACATTCCTCAACCAGGTGGGCTGAGTGGAGGCAGTCACTGGCTCAAGTTGTTCGCCATATTGACCGCGGTTCACGACGATCGCGCCAGGCTCCAAGAACAGATCGGCGGCCTTCACCACCTCGTCGAGGCATCCTCCCTCGTTGTCCCGCAGGTCGAGGACCACAGCCCTCGCCTCTCGGTGGTCTTTCAGCCAGTCTGCGAGGGCGTCGGCCGTCCCGTGCCCGAAGAACGGTACACGCGCTATCGGCGTGCGGTCTTCATCTTCCTGTACGTGAATGACGGGTAGCCGGTAGGGCCCACGCTCGACGGTGAGTCTTCGCACCTCACCATCAGCCTTACGGACGTCGAAGATGCTCTCATCTGCCTTGTTGAGCATCACCTGCGTGTGCATTTTCGCGGGACTGAGCCCCGTGAAAGGGTGATCGTCCATGGACACTACGAGGTCGCCAGGCTGGAGCCCTGAGCGCTCTGCTGGACCACTCTCAAACACCTCTGTGATCAAGATTCCGCGGCCAGGCACGATGGAAAACTCCGCCCCTATTCCACTGCGATGTCCCCCCATCCACTGGGTGTGAGCCTCCTGATCGGACACGGTCAGCACCCGATTACCCGACGTTCCCATCACTTCACCAAGGTGTCGCGCGACGCCCTCGAGCGCAGCCCGGTACAGCGCGTCCGATGTCACATCGGCCGGAAACTGAACCTGAATCTCTTCGAGAGCACTCTCCAGACCAGAGACATCATCAGCAGCCCGTGCTGGCAGCACGGCCACGGCGGCGATCAGACACCACATGCGGCTCTAAAATGTCCCGCGCTCAGGCGTGTAATTCACAACCTTGTAAGCCGTCTTTCCTTGCTCTGGAATCGGAGCGGGTTGAGCGGCAAGTCGTCGCTCCTGCTCGAGCTGCTGACCCAAATGTTCCGTGGTCAGCTCCGCGGTTGCGGCCCGATCCTGCTGCTGAAGCCCCCATACCACCGCAAGCACCATCGCCGCGGCGTACGCGGCGATCATCGGAACCGGCAGCCCAATGCGGCGGCTGTACCATGGACCCAAACAGGCGGTCTTGGCGAGCACCATCTGGTCCATGTGCGTGTCGAGGACTGAGTCCATGTCGCCCCAGAACTCTACGCGACCGCAAATGGCCACCTTTTCCTCGCCGCTCAGAGGCGCAAACCGCTGGGCTTCGAGTTTGGCCACCAGCCGTGTACACGGATCGCAACCTTCGATGTGGAGCACAAAACGCTCACACTCTCCGGCATCCATCTCTCCGTCCAGAAACGCAGCCACCCGGGATGAAACAGTCGTACAGTCCATGTTTACATCCTTAGTTGTCGAGTTCGCTGTCTTGCACAACGTCTAAGAGGCGCACGCGCGCCCGTGAGAGCCGCGACATGACAGTCCCCAGCTTCACCTGCAGGACATCGGCAATCTCCGAGTAGGAGAGGTCGTCATAATACCGAAGAATCAGAATCTCTTTGTGGTCTTCGCTCAACTTTCCGAGCGCAGCCATCACCTCATTTCGCTGCTCTCCAGCAAATATCGTCTCTATCTGGTCGGCCCCGAACGCCTCAGGCTTCATCATCGTGTCGAGGATGGCGCCGCGCCGCTTCCGATTGCGAACTTGATTGAAGCACAAGTTCGAGGTCACCCTGAACAGCCACGCCTTGATCTTGAACTCGTCATTGAACAGGCGCTGCTCGCGCATTGCTTTGATGAACACTTCCTGGACGACATCGTATGCCTCCTGGTGGTCCTTCACGATGTAGCGAGCGTGAAAATACAGTGGCTCTCGATACTTTTTGATGACCATCTCCATCCCAGCACGGGGGTTAGAGGCGGCATATCTCTTGATGTCGGCCTCGGACCAATCCGAGGTCGTCGACGGATTCATCAAGCGCAGGCTGGCGGTCATGGTCGGGCTCCTGTCGTCAGACACGATAAAAACTCCCTTGGTGACAGAACTATTCCCTGTTTTCTACGCAGCAACAGACTTTTTCTTTCACCAACGGTCAAACTCCAATTTTGAGTCTGTTTGAGTTGAGATGAAATTCTTCTGCATTTGACTCCGAGGCATCCTTGAAGGATGCTGTACAGGCAGAAGGGTGGGATTTCGGACGCACACGTGCGCCCGAGGACCCCAGGGAGCAGCAGCAGATGGAAGTGCGGGAGCTGATCGAAGAGATCGTAAAGGCGCTGGTTGACAATCCAGACCAGGTCCAATGTGTGGAGATCCAGGGCACTCAGTCCTGCGTTCTCGAACTACACGTCGCCCCAGGAGACGTGGGCAAAGTCATCGGGAAACGTGGTGTCCACGCAGACGCCATCCGACGCCTTGTCCACGCCATCGGCGGGAAGCGAAAGCGACGCTACGTCCTCGAGATCATCGAAGACAACTAGCAGTTGAAGCCGGGGATTTTCACGCCGCGCTCGTTGGCGATACGCCCCGCTTTCTCGTAGCCCGCATCGACATGGCGAAACACGCCCATGGCGGGGTCGCAGGTGAGAACACGCTCGAGTCGTGCAGCCGCCTCGTCGGTGCCATCGGCGAGGATGACTTGCCCCGCATGGAGGCTGTAGCCCATACCGACACCACCACCATGATGAAAACTCACCCATGACGCGCCGTTGACGGCATTCAGCAGCGCGTTCAGGATGGGCCAATCAGCGACAGCATCCGAGCCATCCTTCATGCCCTCGGTCTCCCGGTTCGGCGACGCAACAGAGCCACAGTCGAGGTGGTCCCGCCCGATGACGATGGGGGCGCTGACCTTACCGGTGCGGACCAACTCGTTGAAGGCCAGACCTGCGCGGGCCCGCTCACCATAGCCGAGCCAACAGATGCGACTCGGCAAGCCTTGGAAGTGGACGCGCTCCTTCGCCATCTTGAGCCAGCGATGAAGCGCCTTGTCCTCCGGAAACATCTCAGCGATGACGCGATCCGTCTCGTAGATGTCATTGGGGTCGCCGCTGAGCGCCACCCAGCGGAACGGACCCTTGCCCTCGCAGAACAAAGGGCGAATGTAGGCTGGGACAAACCCGGGGAAGTCGAAGGCGTTCTCTGCACCGCCTTCTTCAGCCTCAGCGCGCAAGTTGTTGCCATAGTCGAAGGTATGGGCTCCCTCGGCCTGAAGCGCCAGCATGGCACGCACATGATCAGCCATCGTGGCTCGCGACCTTTCGATGTAGGCGTCGGGGTCTGAATCCCGAAGCTCAGCCGCCTCCTCCATCGTCGTTCCACGTGGAACATATCCACTGAGTGGGTCGTGAGCGGATGTCTGGTCAGTGAGCAGATCTGGAATGACCCCACGCTCCAGCAAGCGCTCCAGCCCGTCGGCCGCGTTGGCCACAACGCCCACTGAGAGTGCCTTGCCCTCTGACTTGTACCGCAACGCACGATCGATGCCGTCGTCGATGCTGTCGGCGATCTCATCGAGATACCGGTGCTCGAGACGCCGCTGGACCCGCACAGGGTCAACATCAAAGCCCAGAAATGTGCCGTTGTTCATTGTGGCCGCGAGGGGCTGAGCGCCACCCATGCCACCCAAGCCACCGGTGACCACCAAGCGCCCTGTCAAATCGTCTGTTCCGAAGTGCTGTCGGCCAGCCTCCGCAAAGGTCTCGTAGGTGCCTTGCAGGATCCCTTGGGTGCCGATGTAAATCCATGAGCCGGCGGTCATCTGACCGTACATCATCAAGCCCTTCTTCTCGAGCTCTCTGAAGTGGTCCCAGGTGGCCCACTTGCCCACAAGGTTGGAGTTTGCGATCAGAACCCGGGGTGCGTCGGTGTGGGTGCGGACGATCCCCACTGGCTTTCCAGATTGGACCAACAGCGTCTCGTCATCGGCGAGGTCCCTCAGCGACCGACAGATGGCGTCAAACGCATCCCAGTTCCGCGCCGCCTTCCCTGTGCCGCCATACACGACGAGTTCATCGGGGTTCTCGGCCACTTCTGGGTCGAGGTTGTTGCAGAGCATCCGCAGGGCGGCCTCTTGCACCCAGCCGCGGCAGCTTAGGGTGTTGCCGCGCGGTGCACGGATCTTTCGCCCCATGTCAGCTCCTGTGGTGTCTACGTTTACTCGGCCTCTTCGGCGTCAGCTATGTGTAGAACCATCTGAGTCTCTGTTTCTTCCGCCTCGTCGGCACAATCTTCGAGTCCGTCCAGATACTTCTGGTAGTCCTCTTGGTTGACCTTACCGGCCTTGATGTTGCGATCGATCGTGCGGACGTCCAGCAAGCGCTCTTCAGTCATGATGTCTACTAAGCCTCTGCGGCGAGTTCATCGCCAGCGTCTGCGGGGGGAGGAAGGAGGTCGTCGTCTGCGGCCGGAGGAAGATCCTCATCGGCAGCAGGTGGAAGGTCGTCATCGGCAGCAGGTGGAAGTGCATCATCCATGGCTGGAGGCAGCGAGTCTTCTGTCGTCGCGGCGAATGTATGAAGCACTTCGTTCTCGTCGAAGTCGCTCATATCAGCCTGAACCACGTTCGCAGCGATCTCGCGGAGGGCGGTCACCACTTCTTTGTTGGTGCGCTCGTCCTCGATGAGGCACTGCTCACCCTTGAGAAGCTGCTTGGTGCGCTCAGCGGCGACCAAGATGAGAGAGAACCGGTTCGGGATGTTCTCAAGGCAGTCTTCGACCGTGATTCGGGCCATGGGGCCTCCTTCAGATTGCGTTCCACGCGGGTGCGAGGGTGCGGACTTAGATTGAACACCCGCGGGTATCGGGTCACGTCATGACAGTCAAGCCACGAACCGCCGTACGGATCGCCAAAAATCGACCTGCTGCTGGCGGTCTTGGGGTGGTCAGGCCGCAAGTCGGCGCATGGTGTCCAGGCGCTTTGCCCCCGAGTCTCGCCAGAAGCCACGGAGGATCCGAAGGAGTCCGTCGACATGAGGGGCCGCGTGGAGGGCAGCACAAAAGTGTCCAGCCAGCCGGCCCGCCTCTTGGTACCGATCAATCTCTGTGGGGGCCATGTCGCGCGCCAGGGTCGCGTGTTCGAACAGCTGACGCCAGAGCACGTCTGCACGCTCGGGTAGGTGGAGCCGTGCGCTGACAAACTTGTCCACCTCCGCTTGGACCTCAAGCTCGAGCAAGCTCACTGGCTCAGCCCTCCGCATCCGCTCAATCAGCATCAGGAAATGACTGACGCCTTCTGTGGCAGCGCAGAAGGCAGGAAAGGCATCTCGCGCAGCGGACGGCAGATCACCAGCAGCGGCCAGGGCATCAAGGTGTTCGTTAGCGACAAAGACCGCCAGATCCAGGCCGTCGTCCTGCTCTCGAACCAGAACCCACTCGTCCGCATCACGGAGCCCTTCCCCCATCACTTCAACGAGCTGATCTGAATCGATCTGGAAGGCGGTGACGTCAGGGGCCTCGATTCGATAGATGGCCTCCAGGTGCGCTTGTATGCACCTCAGCATCCGCCATCCTCTGCGGGACACATGGGCACCACCCCCAGTTCCGCGAGCTTGTCTTCGACCGCCTTGTCGGGGTGCGCGATCCACTGCTCGTAGAGCTGAAGAATGTCTGCGTTCGTGTGGGCACGAACATGGTCTCGCACACGCTGTAGGACGGCCGAGCATCGCTCAAACTCTGAGGCAAGCTCTTCGAAGATGGACTCAAAGCCACCCCCCGAGCCGGTCCAGCGCATGACCGTCGCGAGCTGGTCGTAAGCAGAGGCGCCCATCGACAGGTAGTAGTCGAGACTGACGTTCTTTCGGTGGATGCTCGCTCGAAAGAATCCAGACGTGTAGAGCGCCCGATCGCCGAGTTCACGCCACGACTGAACCGCAGCCGCCCCCCCTCGCTCGCGGGCACGAATCTGGAGGTCCACCAGGGTCTCAGGGCCTGGCCTCTCCGCAGTACGCCCCCGTTCGACCAACAGGTTGGTCAGGTAGTAGACCCCGTCATCGCTCACGCCGCCGCCCTCGGATGACACGGCACATCCCACCGCTTGGTGGAAAAAGTCAAAGAGATTCTCTTCTTGGCTCAGTGCTGTACTGCTCATGATGTTCTCCTCTTTTCGGAATGGACTACCTGGAGGCTCAGGGCGTCTGACGATCCGCCACAATTCTCCTTCGGCCCCATTTGGGCCAACTTGACTTGACTGTTGAGTCGAGGGCGATACACGGTCGGCCATTCACCCATTAGGAACACGCGCGCGTGTCGGGTGTTTACTCCACCGGGGGGTGGGTGCCGAAGTGGCCAAGTGCCCCCTGTCTGAACCGACGAGAGGAACCGCAACCATGATCCGTCCCCTTTTTGACCGCGTCGTCATCGAGCGCACCGAAGAAGCCACCCAAACCGCCTCAGGCCTGTTTCTGCCAGAAACTGCCAAGGAAAAGCCCGCCGAAGGCGTGGTGATTGCTGTCGGCAACGGCCGTGTGAACGACAAGGGCGAGACCAAGGAACTCACCGTAAAGGTCGGCGACAAAGTGCTGTTCGGCAAGTACGCCGGCACTGAGATCAAGGTCCAGGGCGAAGAGCGCTTGATTCTTCGCGAAGACGACATCCTCGGCATCATCGAAGGATAGTGTCCCTCAAAAACCACACCGGGTGCAAGCAGCAGCCCGGTTTTAAAGGAGATTAAAACATGTCAGCCAAAGAGATTCTGTTCGATGTTGACGCACGAAACAAGGTGCTTGATGGGGTCGATACCCTCGCCAACGCCGTCAAGGTGACTCTGGGTCCAAAGGGTCGCAATGTAGTCATCGAGAAGTCCTGGGGCGCACCTGTGGTGACCAAGGACGGCGTGACCGTGGCCAAGGAAATCGAGCTTGAAGACAAGTTCTCGAACATGGGCGCACAGATGGTCAAGGAGGTTGCATCCAAGACCTCTGATACCGCTGGTGACGGCACAACCACTGCCACCATCCTTGCCCAGAGCATCTACCAAAATGGCCTGAAGCTGGTCGCGGCTGGTCACAGCCCGATGGAGCTCAAGCGCGGCATCGACAAGGCCGTCGACGCCATCGTCACCGAGCTCGGCAAGCTGTCCAACCCCATCGCGGACGCCAAAGAGATCGCACAGGTCGGTACCGTCAGCGCCAATGGCGACGAAGGCATCGGCAGCATGATCGCAGAGGCCATGGACAAGGTCGGTAAGGAAGGCGTCATCACCGTCGAGGAGAACAAGGGTCTCGAGACAGAGCTCAAGGTCGTCGACGGTATGCAGTTCGACCGCGGCTACCTCAGCCCCTACTTCGTGACCGACTCCGAGCGGATGGAGGTCGTCCTCGAGGATCCTTACATCATCATCCACGAGAAGAAGATCTCGAGCCTTCGGGAGTTCATGAAGCTCCTCGAGAAGCTTGTGAACACCCGCAAGCCCATCCTTGTCATCGCTGAGGACGTCGAGGGCGAAGCCCTGGCTGCTCTCGTCGTCAACAAGCTCCGCAACACGCTCCAGTGTGCTGCCGTGAAGGCTCCCGGATTCGGCGATCGTCGCAAGCAGATGCTCGAGGACCTCTCGGTGCTCACCGGTGGCAAGCTGATCGCTGAGGAGCTTGGTCTGAAGCTCGAGAGCCTCGATATCGACGATCTCGGTACAGCCAAGCGCGTGGTCATCACCAAGGACAGCACCACCATCATCGATGGTGCTGGTGAGACAGAGGCCATCGAGGCCCGCATGACGCAGATCCGTAAGCAAATCGAGAACACCACGTCCGATTACGACCGCGAGAAGCTCCAAGAGCGCCTGGCCAAGTTGAGCGGCGGTGTGGCCCTGATTCGCGTCGGCGCTGCCACCGAGATCGAGATGAAGGAGCGTAAGGCTCGCGTCGAAGACGCCCTTCACGCAACCCGCGCAGCCGTCGAGGAAGGCATTCTTCCTGGTGGCGGTGTGGCCCTCATCCGTGCGGCAGGTGCCCTGGATTCTCTGAACCTCTCAGAGGCTCAGCAGTTCGGAGCCAACATCGTTCGGGCAGCCATCGAGGCTCCCCTTCGCCAGATCGTGTCGAATGCGGGCGGTGAGCCCTCAATCGTGCTCGAGAACGTGCGTAACGGTGAAGCAGGCTACGGCTACAACGCCCGCCAAGACACCTACGAAGACCTCATCAGCGCTGGCGTCATCGATCCCACAAAGGTCACCCGTTCTGCACTCCAGAACGCGGCATCTGTGTCGGGTCTGCTGCTCACCACCGAGGCACTCGTCGCTGACCACAGCGCTGAGGACGACGACGGCAACATGCACTGAGCCCTTGCCGCTCTCTAAGCAAGACACCCGCCTCCGTGGCGGGTGTCTTTCGTTGTGGGGTCCATGATTCGTTTACAGGAAGAGACGCATCCCGATTCCACCGTCAAATCCGCCATGTGAAACGGGCGTCATGACCCACACGGGCGCCATCTCGAAGTAGACCTCGAGCGGGAGATGATCTGGCTCAACGGACACGCCAAATGGAAACCGAATACCGACGTTTCCTCGCTCTTTCCCCGCAGTGGTGTCCTCACCCATGACGCGAAGCCGTAGACCCACGCCCACATACACTGGATAGCGCAGCCCCATCCGATCGTCCGACTCAATCTCAGTGGGCGTGTACAGGTAGTCCGCACCCAGATGCATGCGCTTCTGACCAAAGCTCCAGCCCACCAGACCCTGGACCGCCTGCTTTTCGTCCCAGCGCATCAACACTGTCCCTGAGACCGGCTCTCCGAGGAGGGCCCCCACACCAATGCCTTGTGCTCGTTGTGCGTGTGCATCCGATGAGGCCATGGCCATCATGATCATGAGGATGGCCGTCATGGTCGGTCACCCACCCAATCGTTGAGGCGCGCAGTGCCATAGAGCACGACGAGCTTGCGCAAGACTGGTCGAAGCTCTGGATGCACCACAAAGCGGTTCCAGTCTGGATCATTGATGACCTTCTCCAGGTCAAAACCATGACGCATGGCAGCCATCAGGTGGCGCTCGAACAAGACCGGATCAAGGGTGAGTGCTGCAATGTGCGCGAGACGAAAGTGCCCACCCCAGTGAGCCGGCTTGAGGCGGACCACATCGAGAAAGTCGTCCGTTGCAGGATCGAGGTCACCCCGCACCAGGTGCAACTCTCCGCGATCGTAGCGCGCAGCGACCATGTCAGGATCTCGCTTCAGCGCCGCATCGTAGTGCCTCAAGGCCACATCAAACTCGCCTAGTTGGTTGTGCGCATAGCCCGCTTCGTAGGATACCGCCGCCATCCGCCCCACTGCGCGCCCCAGACGCCCAGCGAGCTTGATCGCATCCCTGTATTGCCCAGCTTCATTCAGCTCTGCCAACGGCGCTGACAACCGCTCACCCAGGGTGTCGCGATAGTCCGGCAGCGCCGGGGAAGCCGCAGCAGAAGCCGACAACAACAAGCATGGCCAGAGGACATTCACTCGCCGAGTTTAGCCCTCCTTGCGCCTCGCTGCTGTGATCAATCCACCCAAGAGGATGGCCAACCATCCAAAATGGCCGCGCTGAGGCCCCGCACTGCACGCACATCCACCGGGCGGACCGGTGATCGCTCCTCCCGAGGCAGTCGGCACCTCAAATGACTCTCTGTCAGCGTCGTCCGACCCAGACTCTCCATCAGGGTCGTCAGGCCCGGGGATACCCTTGGCATAGACACAGACATCATCGATGTTCCAGCCACCCATGGTCAGCCCCCTGTCCGTCACGACCTCCCAAGAGAGGGTGAGCAGTCCAGAGCCATCGGCGTCAATCGGAACTGAGTGCAGCATCCACTGGTCGTCGCGATGGTGTTCATCACCCACTGCCTCGACCGTGCTGTGGTTGGTCCACACCTCCACACCGTTCGCCAGAATGTTCGCCTGATCGAAGTAGCCATCCTCCACGTTGAGCCACCGCCGATACTGGAGCACCAATTCCTCGGCATCCCCTACATCGATCGCCATCGAATTCAGACGGTTGTGCTTCTGGTTCTGATACTCACCGTTGTACTGCCCCCCGCCGAGATCATTGCCCCACACCTTATTCCCTGAGAACGCAAAGTCTGGATCACCGCCGAGCCCAATGGGTGTCCCCCACATCCAGTCATCGGCACCTTCTTCGTTCTGACCGGCCACCAGCTCGTGAGTGAAGCCCCCGTCCGATGCTTCAAAGTCTTCGCAGTACAGTTCGGTCAGCCCACCCACGTACAGGGTGAAGGGGTTGATCTCCCCACCGCTCGGCGCCTTGGATGACGACAACCCCTCCGCGTTGACGGTGAAGAAGTAGGACACCACAGTGCCTGCATCCTGTGCGGGTATGACCCCGCTGAGGTCCTCCATCTCGCCATCGAGTGGAACAGAGTCCCACGATTCCCCTCCATTCGTGCTGTAGGTCACGGTCGCATCATCGAGCGTCACATCAACACACTCGGGCGCCAGATTGACACCCGAGATGTCGAGGGAGATCTCAACTTCAGGGTCTGCTGTGGTCGGTGGGACATGGTCCAAGACAACCAGAGCGCCTCCCGCACCACCCGGCCCCAGACCATGTTGACTGAATGCTTCTATGATGGCGCAGCTGTTGGGTGTGCCATCACTGAGATCGCCGTTGTCGTCGTCGGCCACGATGAAGGCATCAAAGGCCTCTGGGATGGTTGGTCCCGACCTGACCGCTGCTGCGAGCAGTTGGCTCACTTTGTCATAGGCTTCTTCTTCGCCCATCTCTGCAGCAAAGACGTTCACCAGGTCCCAGACCGCCCCGCCAAAGATGAGGCCATCTGTGTGAACCTCGTTGACGATGTCATCCGGGTAGACCCGATTGGTCTCGAGTTCACGAATCGCGTAGCCGCTGTTGAAGAAGCCAGGAGCAATGGTGGCGTCGCCGGTATTGAGCATCGACACCGCGTCCGCGATGCCTTCAGACATCGAGCCATCGAACTCGCCCGAGAGGAGGCTGTAGTAGTGAAAGCCGTGCCCCCACTCGTGGTAGTTCACGTCTGCAATACGGCCCGTGTTCCTGCAGCCATCGCCCGCCCGCATGAAATTGATGGTCCCATCGAAGTACGCATTGCAGGTCTCGTCGATGTTGACGGTGACCTCCATCCTGCTGTTCGTCAACGAGATGTCGGGCGCATAGAGCAGCGCCCACTGCCGAATCTGAGACTGGAACACATATGAACTCAACTCGGCTTGATCGGCATCATCAGCAGTGAGGAGAACGTCTTCTGTCAGTCCCTCAACATCCAGATTCGGGCCACCGTCATTACGAATGCGGGTGTACTGCCCCACAAGATCACCCGAAGGAAGTGTCTCGCCCTCGAGCGTCCAGATGCCGTCCTCGCTTGTGTAGTCGGCCTCGTCGTCGCCCTGAATGCGCATCCAGCGCATCGGTGAGACCATCATCTCTCCATTGGGCGTTCGGACGTCATGCTCCGCGTGCACCTCACCCGTGAGGAACCGGACCTCGTTGTGCACATTGAGCAGTTCACCCGTGTGGGCATCCACAAAACTCACCCAGTCGCCGCGGGGCTCCGTTGTGCTGCTCTGCACTTTCCACGTCAGCGTGCCGCTCAGCGCGCCCGACGCCTCCACTGGCAGGACCGTGAGGACTGCACGAGCATCCTCGTGAACCGAGTTGCCCGCAGGCCCCAACAATTGAGCGCCCGCGATGGCATCAGCCCGAGCCACAGTGGGCTCAGCGCTGACGTCTTCGAGATCCGGAACGGTGTTGATCGAGAAGAAGATGATGTGATTCTTCTTGATCACAACGTCCACTGTTCCACGCCAGACGGGCACATCCGTTGTCGGCAGTCGTTGATCCAGCTGCACATACCAGATGTCTTGAGCCGGATCGTAGCCGGACCGACCCAGGCTGAGGTCCGTGAGTGAGGCACCGAGCAACTGCGGTGAGCCCTTGAAGAACTCCCGTACTGCGGCCTCCGCGTCCTGGAGCGTGTTTAGATCCCCAACCGGTACCGACGGACCCCAGGCAGCAAGCGGCAGTCCTGTGCGCTCATCAAACCGACCCAGCCAGCCTGCTCCGGGACCATCGACAAACGTTGTCCACGGTGAAGATGTCCTACTCCGAGCCTGTTGCTCCTTGTGGAATCGATAGATGCGCTGGGGCTCGTGCCCAATGAAGGGGGCTCCGTCGGGCTGGAATGCAAGAGCGGACAACGAGAACATGTAGAGACCAAGCACAGGAATCTCTCCTAAAATGTGGGCCATCGATCAATCGACGTCCTGCACTCATGGTGGGCCGGCTACACTACGGTTGTAAATGAAAACCACCGCAACAAACACCGTCTTGACAGTCCTGGGCCTGATGCTCGGTGGTGTTCTGGTGGGGTGCGAATCGACAAAATTCGACCACCAAGCCGTCAAATTGGCCGACCTACCGGAGCTCAAGACCGCGCCGACGGAGCAGTCGCTGCCAACCGGGACAATCGAGCCGTCCCGAGATGTGACGATCGCACTGGTCGGAGAGGTCCGCGGCGAGCTGGAGCCGTGTGGATGTCCCACACTTCCATGGGGTGGATTCGAGCGCCGCGCGACACAACTCAAAAAGCTTCGGACATCGAGCCCTGGTCCGGTGTTTCACATCGACGCGGGCGACACACTGGTGAAGGGCTTCGCCACGCAACGTGCCGACAAGCTGGAGGAGCGCGCCAAAGAAGTTCTGCGCCTGAGTGAGATGGTGGGTGTGGACGTCTGGGTCGTTGGAGCAAGCGACCTGATGGCGTTTCCCGCATCGGCGCTTCTGACAGTCGATGGGCCCCCTCGCATCAGCGCAACGTGGCTCACCAGTGACGGAACCCCTCTGCTTCCTCCAAGCATCGTCCTGGAGCGTGACGGGCTCCGACTGGGCGTGATCGGTCTGAGTGCGACACCCAATGCGGACTCAGGGCTGACACAGCGAGATCCCGTCGAGGCGGCCCGCGCGGCCCTGGCCGAGCTTCCAGACAACCTGGATCTGGCCTTGGCCGTCAGTAATCTCAATGAGGACGCCGTAGCGAAAGTTGCGGCCGAGGTACCGGGACTCAGCGTCATCCTCAGCACCCGGGGATCTGAGTATGACACCCCGACGCTACGTCGTTCTCCGCACACGCCCATCATCGAGACTCCAGATCGCGGACGCTACCTACAGGTGCTTCATGCACGACTCGGCTCCGGACCCGATGAGCCCTTGCTGCTCCATCCTGAAGCACCCAAGTGGCGGGCACGACTGTCGAGCGTTCGTCGCGGCGATGCGGACACCCTGACCACAGCGGGTTCGGGCCGAAACCTCGCACTCATCAACACGGTCCCCCTGAGTGCGGATCTGGACGATATGGGACCGATTAGGGAGCGTCTCGAGCGCTATCAGGAGCGGCAACGGGTCGATGCAGCCGCCAGGGCCGAGGCCCCCAGCCCCCACAGCGCAACCTACGCGTCCTCCGGGGCATGCGTAAACTGCCACTCCGATGAATTTGCTCGCTGGACATTGACCAAGCATGCAAAGGCCTGGATCACGCTGGTGCGTCGGGGCGAGACGGACAACCCCGAGTGTGTGGGCTGCCACACCACCGGCTACGGCGAGCCCGGTGGACTCGGCGAGCTCACCGACTCAAACGTGCGCCAGTTCAAGGGCGTGCAGTGCGAAGAGTGTCATGGTCCCATGGGGGGGCACCCGTCCAATCCGGATGTCACCTCGTCAAGCGTGACTCGCGAGACCTGCCTGAAGTGCCACGACGAGGCGAACAGTCCCCAGTTCGACTACGAGACCTACCTGCCGCGAGCAAGCTGTCAGGGGGGGGCGCCGACGATCATTCCGCGACCATCGAGTCAGGACGAGTAGCTCACCACGCCGCGAGGAAGCGATCGACCTCTTCTCGCTCGAGCTGACCCAGCGAGAGGTCGAGACACCCACTGCAGATCTCGACACCGTTGTAGCTGTACATCCCCCGAACCTCGAAGGCGGAAGCTCCACACATCGAGCACGATGCGTGCTCAGGCGCAGTCAGCGTGCGACGATGCTGCCCGATCTGAATGACACAGTGGTTGCAGATCACAGCGGATGAACCGCTCATAAAGTAGTCAACCTCGCTGGCATCCCGGCCGCAGGTACTGCAGCGCATGGTGTCGTCTTTGGTCATCTTTCGGGGCGACGGCGTCGTGGTGGGAGGAACGACGTATGAGAGCAGCCGGTCCACCTCAGATGCCGCTCCCTTCTGGTTCGCAAGGGCCGCCAGCTTGGCTGTCGCGATGGGCTCCCCGTACATGGCGAGGCCGGCCCAAGCCGCCGTCGCGAGATCGCTGTCCGCATCGGCGGCCCAGCGGGCGAGGAGCGACTTGCCTGCAGTGCTTCGACGAACACCGATCGCCAGCAGCAAGAGGGCCTGGTAAGCCCGCGCGCGGCGACGCTCAGTCGTGACGTTGTCTCTGTGTGCCGACACATCCTCGGCTGGGCCATGTCGGTCTACAGCCGCCTTCTTGAGGTCGGTCTCATCGAGTTTGAGTCCAGAGGTGAGCACAGGATCGGGAAGGACCGAGGCCGCGCTCAGCGCCTCAAGACCCAGACCTGGGCCGTAATGCTTTGCAGGATCCCGAAGCCTCGACGATGCCGCATCACCCACCGCATTCATCACCATGGTGCAGGCCGCTTCCCAGAGTTGGAAGCGCAGGCCCTCATCCTGGGTGCGGTCGATCGCACTGAGGATCACGCCCAGGTGAGATGGTCCCACCTCGCGTATTTCATCCAGGATGGTGCTGATGCGTTGTCGCGTGACTGTCCGTGCATCGACGCGACCACCTGGTGGCAGACGATCGAATGTGCCGACCTCAGCCTCGAGGGCCTTCACGAGCCAGCTTGCGTCCTGGGTGTGGCGCCGTGTGCGCACCATCTCCACGTAGGTCGGCATGTGCTCGGGGTGATCGCGAAGGGTATCGCGGAACACCTTGGTCGCCTCGGCTGGGTCGCCCTCTTCGAGGAGCGTGCATCCGAGCGCATAGCGGGCCTCGAGGTGCTCGGGGTCCACCATGAGCGCCTTATGACAGGCTTCCCGAGCCTTCGAGAAGTCGCCCATCTGGAACCACGCCATGGCCATCTTTGCGAGCACATTGGTGTCATCAGGGCGCTCTCTGAGGTACGCCCGAAAGTGCTGGATGGCGTTGTTGTACTTGCCGGACTCATAGGCCACTTGGCCCAGGTGAAACTTTGCAATGGAGGCGTGATCCGGGTTCTCACGAAGCCGAATAAAGAAGCGCTGAGCCTCCTTGCTTCGTCCAGTCTTCATGCAGCACAAGCCCATGTCCCGGAGGATTTGTGGGTGCTGATCCGGGGTAGGGTCCAGGCGCATGGCTCGAACGAGGTGATAGGACGCACGCTCAACCAGTCGGCTGTGTGCGGTTCGAGCGGCGAGCGCCATCAATGCCCGGCCCAGGAAGAGGTGGGTCTCCCATGACTCAGGGGCGAGCCGACAAGCCGACTCTAGATGCCTGACAGCCGTTCCGTGGTCGCCACGAAGGCTCTCGAGTGCACCGAGGGCCATCCGAAGGTCTGCGCGCTCAGCTTCCGCGCCGTGCGCTTGCGCCAGGTATTTCTCAGCGGCATCCATCCGCTCCATGCAGACCAGCGCCATGCCTGCCACAACGAGCGCTGTGACAGAGGTAGGGTCGTCCTGGAGCACACGACGAGCCAGGCTCAGTGACGCGCTGCAATCCGCCTCTCCGCCACCGTGCATCCAGCCCCGACTCAGCAGTGTCTGGCTGAGCTCAAGACGTGCATCCAGATCTTCCGCATTCGCAGAGATCCGCTCTTCCAGCTTGGAGATCGTCCAGTCCAGCTTGGCGTGTGGGAAAACTGAGGAAGCCATCGGGGCGGGGGAGAAAGGGTGGGATCTACACCCTAATACATCTCTGAGCAGCCGCCATAATCCTTCAGGAGTGATACGCAGCGGTCCATGAATCCTGAACTGAGTACATACCGACGGGAACGCGCTGTAAAGTGGCTGGTTCCCCTGTTCATCGCCTCTGGCGCAACCTCATTGGTCTACCAGACCGTGTGGGAACGACAGCTGCATCTCATCTTCGGAACGAGTCAGGTGGCGGTCTCCACCGTCTTGGCCGCCTTCATGACCGGCCTTGCTCTGGGTGGATTCGGCGGCGCAAAGTGGGCCGACACTGTCCAGCGTCCAATTCGGGCCTACGCCTTCCTCGAGGCATTCATCGGTATCTACGCGCTCGCCTTTCCTTGGCTCGTGGACATGGTCCAGCCCGTCTACATGAGCTTCTACGAGGCCTTCGAGCCCACACCCACTGTCTTTGGCGCCTTCCAATTCTTGCTGCTTGGCTTGATGCTGCTGCCGCCGACCTTCTGTATGGGCGTGACCCTTCCGCTCCTCTCGCGCTTCGCCACGACAGCGAGCGAAGACAGCGGCGAGCGAATTGGCCGGCTGTATGGCGCCAACACCATCGGCGCGGTGATGGGTACCGGGCTTGCTGGATTCTATCTACTCCCGACCATCGGGCTCTCCGCCACAACCGCGACGGCAGCGACCGCAAACGTCTTACTCTGCCTCGCTGCACTCGCCCTGTCTCGCACCGTGGAGGCACTGCCGCCGACTGAAGAGACGAGAGAGGATGATGCGGGATGGTCGCTCACCACCCTCGGCGTCATCGCCATGATGGCTGGTTTCTCGAGCCTCCTGTATGAGGTGGCCTGGTTCAGGCTGATGGCGCTCATTCTCGGTGCCTCTGCCTACGCCTTCTCGGTGATGCTGTTCAGCTTCTTGCTCGGTATCGGCAGCGGTGGCTGGCTGGGCGGCCCCCTGGCAGACAAACTGTACGCCAAGGGCGGGCTGAAGCAAGTCCTCAAGGGGCTGGCTGTGCTCCAGGTCGGCATCGCCTTCCTCACTTGGGCAGCGATGTACATGTACGCGGAGCTCCCGTGGCTCTTCGTCGTCGTCTATGACGTCATGGGGGTGAGCCCGCTGATGCTCTGGATCGGTAAGCTCTTGCTCGCCATGAGCGTCATGGTGCCGCCAGCGCTGCTCATGGGTCTGGCCTTCCCTCTTCTGGTCCGCGCGGCAGCGGGTGAGTCCCTGGCGCTCGGCAAGCCAGTCGGTCGTCTGTACGGATGGAACACGGTCGGCGCCATCTTCGGTGCAGGCCTCGGCGGTCTGGTCCTCTTGCCCTGGCTCTTTGTGAGAGGCTCAGTCATGCTCGCCATCGCGGTCAACGTCTGCATTGCCGCGATCGCCTGGTACAAGTCCTCGGATGGCGCGGGCACAAACCGCCTGAAGGCCGTCGTGGGCGCAGTTGTGGTGATCATCGGTCTGCACACCACAGCGGCGGGATGGAACCCGCTCCAGATGACCTCGGGAACGTACAAGTACGTCTACAATATGGACGATCGCAGCCGGCAAGGTGTCTACGACTCTCACGTCGCGCCCTATGAGTTGATGTACTACGCCGAGGGGCTCTCGAGCGTCGTCACGGTGGGGAAGAACAAGAACACGGGCGACATCTGGCTGGCCAATAACGGCAAGATCGATGCCTCCAGCAAGGCCGATATGCCCACCCAGGTCTTGGTCGCCCACATGCCCTTCTTCTACAGGCCGGAGTCTGAGACCGTGATGATGCTCGGGCTGGCCGCTGGGTACTCTGCAGGCTCTACCGCACTGCACGATGCACCCAAGGTGATCGATCTGGTCGAGATCGAAGGTCGAATCATCGAGGCCAGCCACTTCTTCGACGAGTGGAATCATCGACCGCTCGATGATCCGCGCATGAAGCTGAAGGTGAACGATGCCAGGAACCACCTCAACCTCACGCCCGACGGACACTACGACCTCATCGTGGCTGAGCCCTCAAACCCTTGGCTGACCGGCGTCTCGAACCTCTTCACAAAAGAGTACTTCGAGATGGGCAAGCGCAAGCTCAAGCCGGGCGGCATCTGGTCCCAGTGGATTCAGATCTACGGCATGGACACCAACGATCTGCGTTCTCTCTTGGGCACCTTCTCAGACACCTACCCCCACGTGCATCTGTTCTCGACGATCTCGGACGCGGACCTGGTCTTGGTGGGCTCAGAAGAGCCACTCGATATGGACATCCACAAGTTCCAGGCAGTCATCGACAGCAACCCGAAGGTGAAGGCTGATCTCAACGAGATCGGCATCGACACCGCGACCGACCTGCTCGCACGGTACCGATTGGACCGAGAGAAGCTCCAAGAGCTTGCCGAAGGTGTCGAGCGCAACACCGACAACAACATGCGCGTCGAGTACTCCGCGCCGCTCAACCTCTACACGTGGACGGGTGATGAAAACGTGCTCATGCTGGAGCAATCCGTGGGCAAGGTTCCGCTTGTCCCCTTCGAGGCCACCGAGGGCGCAGAGGGACTCATCGACCTGGCGAGATCATACGAGGAGCTCGAGCTCTGGGTTCAAGCCTTGATGTGCCTCAAAGAAGCCGAGAAGCGAGAGCCTGGTCGGAGCGATGTGGCGGCCATGTACGTGCAGTTCCAGCACGAGCTCAACAAGCAAATGGAAGCACAGAAAGAAAACTCAGAGGATTGAGCGAAACACCTGGGGTTGGTGAAAGTCTGGTGCGTCTCCGGGCAGCGGAACCCAAGACAAGTACACCCGCTCGGTACCACTTCCATGGATGGCGGTTGCGTTGACGTGCCAGGGTTTTTGGGGGAGGTTGGCCGATCCCAGTCGGGCCCTACCCGACCAGTGACCATCCAGCAGTCGCGCCTGAAAGTCCATGGGTAGACCAGATGCCACAGGACTGCGAACACCGTCGAGGGTGAGGACCAGATGATGTCCCGAGGGCGAGATCTCGATCTCGGTGTAGTGCCCGTTCGGGCCGGCGATGAAGAGCTCCACCACCTCGTGCTCCCACAGACGATCAGTGGGACCTGGCGGGCCGTCCGGAGGCTCCGGATCACCATAGAAGGGCGCCTGCACACGAACCTCGATGCCCTCAGCGTCCTCCAGGATGTGCAGCGTGATCCAGTGCTCTGGAGGAAGGGGGGTGCCATCCCAGGCATTCTCGATTCGCAGTGAGCGCAGGGGTGTGGTCATTCAAGCGGTTAACCCATGACCAAAGCCAAGGAGGAGGACCCGTGAAGCGGCGCTGCGTTGTGCAAAAATACGGCGGCTCGTCTGTGGCCGATGTCCGGCGGATTCGTGCCGTGGCAGAGCGCGTGGTCGAGACCCGTCGCACCGGTGTCGACGTGGTGGTCGTCGTGAGCGCGATGGGAAACACCACAAGCGAGCTCTTGGCGCTGGCCCGAGAGGTCTCCGACAACCCTGGCCGTCGCGAGCTCGACCTGCTCATCAGCGTAGGTGAGCGGGTCAGCATGACCCTGCTGGCCATGGCCATACAGGACCTCGGGGAACCCGCCCAGTCATTCACGGGAAGCCAGTCGGGCATCATCACGGACACTCACCATGTGGCGGCACGCGTGCTCGACGTGAAGCCTTACCGGATTGAGCGGGCACTCGATGAAGGCCAAATCGCCATCGTCGCAGGCTTCCAGGGGGTCAGTAAGACCGGTGAGGTCACCACACTGGGTCGTGGGGGGTCCGACACCACCGCCGTGGTCCTCACGGCAGCATTGGGTGCTGAATACTGTGAGATCTGCTCCGATGTTGATGGGGTCTACACCGCGGATCCCCGCAACGTCCTGGATGCCAAGCGAATGGAGAATGTGAGCCTCGACGCCGCCATCGAGATGGCCGAGGCGGGCTCCAAAATACTGCTGGCCGAGGCACTGGCGCAGGCCAAAGCTCATGGAGTGACCTTGATGGCAGGCGCGACGACTAAGGCGTCTGGAACAGGCACGCGAGTGCGGCCAGGGGCCGTCGAAGAGGCGGTGGTGGGGATAGCCCGAGACGACAAGCTCTACGTGGCGGCGCCCGACTCAGACCTCAGCGTCGCACGGGGGGCCATCATCGCCAGACTGCCTGATGGCCGCGCGCTGATCGATGGGCGAAACCTCCCGGACCCATCCACATGGGGCTGTCCCGCACACCCCGTTGCCACTGTAAGCGCCATCGGTCGCGCAGTGGTGAGCGATCCCGAGGTGACACACATCGCAAAGGTTGCTGTTGAAGCGGTGACTTCTTCGCCCGTACTCTGGGCGCAAGGGAGTCGCCTCACGGCTCTGGTGGACCGAACGGAGGCGGCCCAGGTCGAGATTGCCTTGCACACCGCTTTGGTGGCCAGCAGCCCTACCTGATCACCAAGTTGTCCATGAAGAGTGTGTTCTCACCACGCTGGTCCGTGTGCAGTGCCGTGACATCTCGGAGGATCACCCACTTGAGCTTACGCCCGTCTGGGCGGCTGCGATCAGAGAGGGCATCTGCACGGGCAAAATCAGAGAGGGGTAGGCTGACCTTGGTCCACCGTTGGGTGGGAACCGACATCACAGGCGTCGTCCACAGTTGACCTTCCTCATCTTCCATCAGGAACCGATAGCGTCCTTGGAGCGTGTCTGACTTTAACTGGACCTCAATGGTGTTGAGTCGATCGCCATCGAGGTGCAGGCCAAAGATGAGGAAGTCCGATGCGCCCTCCTCCACTTCTGTTCGCCAGCTGAGGGTGCGACTCTCGTCTTGATCGGTCAGTGACAGGTCCGTCGATCGTCCCCGCTCCCAACCCCTGACCCATGGATCTGTGCTGAGGCGAAACTCAGCCCGATATGGCAGACGCTCGACGGCCTTCTTCTCAGCATCCATCCTGCCCAGGAGGATGCGAACACGGGACCGCGCGCTGCGATACCGACTGGCAGACTCCAGGCTTCGTCGCGCACCCTCGAGGTCTCCTGCAGACCACCGGGCACGACCCAACCAGTAGAGGATCTCCCCGCGCTGCTCATCTCCCTGTGGGATTTGAGCGATGAGTGCTTCATAGATCGCTATCGCATCGGAGGGTTTGGCCCCCATCGCCTGACTCAAGCGCGCATCGTAAGCGCTCGACCAGTTCTCTGGGCCACCCGCCAGGGCGGCGAAGCCCCAGAGTAGACCGAGCAGCGAGGCCATGAACTCAGCTTTCCTCGGCGATGAACTGGTAACCAACCCCATGCAGAGTTCGGATGAATTGCGGCTCTTGGGCGTTGTCTCGGAGCTTCTTACGCACGGTCAGTACGTGCGTGTCCACCGTTCGTGTGGCGACACCCGCTCGATAGCCCCACACCCGCTCCAGCAGCGTGTCTCGGGACAGAATCAATCCGCGGTTCTCGATGAAGAACTTGAGCAGTGCGGCCTCACGCTTCGAGAGCGGCTCGTCACCGTTGGGGTGATGGATGGCCATATCGTTGGGTCCCAACTCCACCTTGATGTCGCCGAAGTGGTACAGGTACCGCGCTCCACCGACGCGCTTCAGCATCGCCTCGATGCGTTTCTCGAGGACTGGAAGCGAGAACGGCTTGGTCACATAGTTGTCTGCACCCGCGTCAAAGCCAATGATCTTGTCTTCTTCGCTGGTCCGTGCCGTCAGGAAGACAATGGGCCGATCAAAGCCCATCTCTCTCAGCGCTGAACAGATCTCGAAGCCATTCATGCCGTCGGGCCCTGCCGGACCCTCCTGCAGCATCACATCGAGCACCGCCACATCAGGCTGAAAGCGCTCGACGATGGCCAACGCGTCCTCGCCGGTGCGTGCGCCATGGGCCGTGTGGCCTTGACGCTCAAAGTATTTGGTGAGGGTGCCCAACACCTCTGTCTCGTCTTCAACGAACAGAATCCGTGCCATTTTAAGCTCCTTGTCTTTCGGTGGAGTCACCGCCCAGGGCCGGGAACCACAGCGAGAAGGTACTTCCTTCCCCAGGCCTGGATACCACGTCCACGGACCCCTTGTGTGCGGAAACAATATAGAACGTAATCGCAAGACCGATTCCTGTGCCCTTTCTTCGCCTCACAGAGGCATCCCCGCCCCGGAAGAACGGCTCAAAGATCTGTCGAACATCAGACTCTGGAATGCCGATCCCTTGATCGATCACCCGGACGACCACCCCCGCACCCTCACGCGCCATCTCGAGCCGAATAGGCTTGTCAGGCTCAGAGTATTTTGCCGCATTCGACAACAGGTTGATCACACACTGGGCAATGGCGTCCTCATCGTGAGCCACGATGGGGAGGTCGGGTTCGATGCGTATGTAGAGCTGACGCTCCACAAGTTCAGCAGATCCTTCGACGGCCTCCACGGCGGCGCTCACAGTCTCCGCGAGGTCGCCAGAGACCAGGGCATAGGTCTTGGCCCCGCGCTCGATGGCCGAGAAGTCGAGGACATTGTCCACCAGCCTGCTGAGGCGCTCTGACTCCCGAACAATGATCTGGTAGTCGGCGGCCTGCTCCTCCGGCGTGTCCGACAGTCCGAGCATCAGGCTCTCCGCCTTCAGTCGAATCTGCGTGATCGGAGATCGAAGCTCATGGGAGACGTTCGCAGCAAAATCAGCCTTCATCCTCGCTGAGCCCAGCTCCGTTCGAACCAGTCGCGCGGTGGACATGGCACCCAAGCCAATGAGCACAATCGCCAAGAAGATGATCCCAACCCGACGATTACGTCGGTTCTCCAGATCGTTCTGGAGGGCTTGGTGGTCTCTGGGCACAACGACCATGGACCACCCAACCATCCACGGGACGAGCGATCGACGGGTGAGCGTCTCTTTGGGTGCGGATGCATCAGGGTTGAGCAGCAGCCCCCTCACCGGAGAGCCTGACTGGCTGATGTCCTTGGCCATCGCCCGAGCATCCTGAATGAGCAGCTCACGGTCGAGCGCAAAGGCGTAGAGGTCCTCACCCCACCAAGTGAGTGCCCATAGACCCTTGTCGCCCTCCACCCACCTCAGCTTGCCTTTGTCCACGCTGAAGTTCCGCTGGCCAGCCAGGACCGCATCGAGCTCCGGCAACAGCTTCTCTGCCCAGTAGAGCATGCGCATCCGATCATCAATGCGCTCTCTGGTTGCGGCAGCCCACTCCGAGTCGGCGAAGCGCTCGAGCTCTGACATCGCACGCCGAGCCACAGCCCCCTCGCCCCCCATACCAACGGACCAGCGTCGATCCATCAACCGATCCACCAAGTCCCGGAGGGCCTCAGCCGCCTCGAGTGGATTCCGATCCAGCCCTGCCTCAGCCCGGTAGAGGGCCACCAGATCTTCCATGCGGAAGCCCCAGGGATCACGGACCTGTCCATAGCGCGTCACCAGCTCGTCCATGATGGCGCGGGCCTCGAGACCGCGCCCATTTGCAGCGAGTAGACTTGCACGATCAAAGCGCAACCTCGCCTTGGCTTGGCTGCTACGAGCGCTCTGCTCAGCGAGCACGTACAGGCGTGACACCACCTGGGCATCCTCACCGCGTCGGTCCGCCGATATGGCTCGACGGACTTCGGGCTCGAAGAGGTATTCGATGGGCTCCATACGCTCTGCAGCGCTTCGGGAGAACGGTGCCACCACCCGAAGGTCAGCGTCCAGCTTGATGGCAACGAGGACGTCCTTGTGAAGTTCTTGCGGTGCCTCCAACGGGCTGCGGCCCGCGGCCAGCCTGTCGAGCACCGCGTCCTCAAAGCTGGTCAAAGGTCGCTCGAATTGACTGACGAAGGCTGACGCAGAGACGTCCGCCTGAGTCTTCACATCGTCCATCACAGCGAGCTCTTCACCCTGGATGCTTGAGATGCCGAAGTAGGCCAAGAGCATGGATGGAAGCAAGATCATCACGGATACCAGTCCGATGATGCGCATGGAGCGCTGCAACCTCAGCGCGTCGGTCATGGCCTGAACGCGACTGCCACGCCGGATCATCACCCACCGCAGAAAGCGGACGAAGAGCGAGCTGTTCGGGTCCGGGCGATTGACGGCCATCCCGAGCATCATAAAGCGTTCGCATGAAAGCGGTTCGAATCGATCAGCACGGTGGCCCTGAAGTTCTACGCGTTGTGGAGGTTGACGACCCCATCGTCGGCCCCGGTGAGGTCGGTGTACGCGTGACCCATGTGGGCCTCAACCACCTCGATGTGTGGGTCCGACGCGGGGTGGACTCCCACCACTTTCCGCTGCCCCTGATCCCGGGATCCGACGTCGTCGGGATCCGCGAGGACACCGGTGACGCGGTCGCGCTGCAGCCAGGGTTCGGCTGTGGCCGATGCGCGCAGTGCAGGAGAGGGCGTCACGAACTGTGCAGGCACTATGCCATCCGTGGCGAAACGGTCGACGGCGGAATGTGCGAGCGCCTGGTGGTGCCCGAGTCCCACCTATTGCCCTGTCCGCTGCCCCCAGAGCAGGCTGCTGGCACGCCACTGAGCTTGCTCACTGCTTGGCATATGCTGGTGGGAAGAGCCAAGGTCAAGCCGGGAGATAAGGTACTGATTCAGGCGGGTGCATCTGGTGTGGGCGTGTACGCCATACAGATCGCCAAGCTCCATGGCGCCGAGGTGGCAGTCACCGCCTCTTCCGAGCACAAGCGGGCGCGCTGCATGGCCCTCGGTGCGGACATGGCCTGGACATACGAGGAAACTCGCACCGAGGTGCGGGCGTGGACAGAGAAGCGCGGCGTGGACATCGTTCTCGATCATGTTGGTACTTCAACCTGGGATACTTCTGTTCGTGCGCTCGCGCGCGGCGGAAGCTTGGTCACGTGTGGCGCAACCACAGGACATGAAGCCAATATCGATCTTCGCATTTTGTTCTTCAAGCAGTTAAACCTACTCGGCAGTACAATGGGCGGAATGGACGAACTGCGCGAGGCCTGGGCAACAGTCCTGCGCGGTGACATCCAGCCAGTCGTCGACCGGGTTCTCCCGATGTCCAGACTCGCCGAAGCCCATGAGCTGCTGGAGGACCGTGCCCTCGTGGGCAAAGTCGTTGTGGAGCAGGATCTATGAAGCAGTGGATGATGATTGTAGCCCTCGGATGCGCAGCGGATCCGGTCAAGGACAGCGCAGACTCGAGCACCACCCCAATGGGTGCGAGCGGGTGCCCCGTCGCGCTCTCTCACTCCGCAGTCAATGATCCTGATGAGGTCTGGCTGGCTGTGGACATCCCAGGCTGGCGACCTGAGGACCACCAGTTCACCCAACAGGATGATGGTGGCTGGACGATCACCGCAACGCTCGAGCCAGGTGCGTACGCCTATCGCTTCATCGAATTTGCAGCCTGGACCGAGGGTGGAGCCCAGATCAGCCTCTGCGATGCCAGTGCTGAGCTCGCGGTGTGCGACACCCCCACCACGTGGGAGAACAACTGGACACAAGACTGTACAACCGACGGCGGCGACTGCGACAGCATGATGGTTGTCGAGGACTGCAACCAACCCACGATCGTCGTCCAAGAAGTCAGCCACGCCGACGGGAGTCTGGTGGTGAAGGGTACGGTCTCCCCAGGAGACGCTGAGATTGCAGCCACGCTGAACGGAGGGTCCGTAGACGTGACACGCGAGGGCGATGTGTTCCACGTGGAACACACTGGCCTGGATGAGGGACGTCACCAGGTCGATGTCGTCGCGACTGGCGAAAACGGCGCCGTGTCCGAGGTCGCGAGCGTACCTGTCTGGACAGACGATTGGGACTGGGATGACGCGGTCATCTACCACGCGATGATCGACCGGGTTCAGAACGGAGATGTGAGTAATGATGCAGTCTCCGAGAGCTCCCACACCATCTCCGACTGGGCAGGTGGCGACCTGATCGGACTCGCGAGTGCGCTCCCCTTCCTGGACTCGCTCGGCGTGAACACACTCTGGCTGTCGAACCCACAGCCAGCACCTGAGGGCGCATGGCCTGGAACATGTGACGCCACCTATGCGGGCTTCCACGGCTTCTGGCCCACCGCCGCCGAGGGTGTCGACCCGCGCCTGGGCACCATCGACGAGCTCGATGCCCTGATTGCCGCAGCCCACGCCCGGAAAATGCGGGTGATCGTCGACTGGGTGGGAAACCACATCCACAGCGAACACCCGAGCGCTGCCGATGATGAGCGCTTCCATGCGCTCGCAGAGTGCAATGGCACCGCCTCCGACGGGGGCTCCAACTGGGACCGCATTCCCGAGGACTGCTGGTTCACGAGCTACCTGCCTGATTGGGACCATAGTCAGCCTGAGGTCATGGACTCAGTCATCCAGACCGCGGTGGACTGGGCACGTGACCGGAAACTGGACGGACTGAGGGTCGATGCTGCGAAGCACATGTCCCACGCCGTCTTGTTCAACCTGCGCTCGCGGCTCAGCGGCGCCCTTGAGCACCCCGGAAGCGACTTCGACTTCAACTTGGTGGGTGAGACCTTCGACGGCTCAGAGGCCATCAATCGCTACATTGGTCCGCACCTCCTGCACGGACAGTTCGACTTCCCCCTGTACTGGGCCATCCGCGATACCTTCGCCTACGACAGTCGCTCGGTCGCTGACACCGTCTGGCAGGCCGCAAACATCGCGAGCGCGTACCCAGATGGACGGATGTCGACCTTCCTGGGGAACCTGGACGTGAGTCGCTTTGTCTCCGATGCATCAGAGGCATGGGATGGTGTTTGTGGCGACGGAGGTCTGCGCCAAGCCGCTGCACCCGAGGGGATGTGGGCGTATGAACGACTGGCTCTCGCATGGACCGTGCTCTTCACCCAGCCCGGCATGCCGATGATCTACTACGGCGATGAGTTTGGTCTGCCCGGCTACGGCGACCCCGACAACCGACAACCCCTCTCATGGCACGGTATCGATCTCTCTCAGCCCTACAGCGAGGTAATGGATGGCCTCTCGAGCGGCCCATCCCACGTCCTCGACACCGTCTCACGGCTTGCTCAAGCTCGGACCAACCATGCGGCGCTCAGGACGGGCGAGCGGGTCGAGTGGTGGAACGGCGGCGACGGCTTATACGCGACGGCGCATCACACCGAGGGCAGCGAAGCCATCGTCGTGATCAACCGCACAGACTCCGAGCAATGGCTGGACAATGGCATCGCATTCGCGGGCCTCGCCAGCACCAGCTGGAGCGACATCCTCAGTGACCAAAGCATGAGCACCGACGGCGACCGTCTGACGTTCTCAATCCCTCCAAACACCGCACAGGTCTGGGTAGGTACCCCATGAATCGCTCGATTCTCTCCCTCTTCATCCTCGTGGCCAGCGCCTGCGCCACCGAAGACTACGACCAAGTCTACGCACTCTCGGACACGGCACCGAGTCTCTCCGCGGAAGCCATCGCCGACATGCAACACATGGGCCCCACCCTCATCGATGGTGGACTCAATGTCGCGGTTTACTCCGAGAATGCCGAGCGCATCGAATTGCTGCTGTTCGATGATCCCGAGGCGGATCTGCCCACGCGTCGAATCCCGATGGTTCGGCAAGGCGATGTCTGGAACATCTTCGTCGACGGCATTGGCATCGGTCAGCATTATGGTTTCATCGCATGGGGGCCGAACTGGCCCTACGATGAGGACTGGATCGTCGGCTCCACCACAGGCTTCAGAAGCGATGTAGACCTCGACGGCAACCGCTTCAACCCAAACAAGCTCCTGACCGACCCCTGGTCGCTCGCGTTCCACAGGGATCATGACTGGTTCAAGGGCTCAACTGCATCGGGTCCGCAGCGCGCACAGAGTACCTGGGCGGCATCCTCCAAGAGTGTGGTCGTCAACTCCACATACACCTGGTCCGACGCGGAGACCGAGTGGCGAGAAGGACGCACCAACAACACGCTGGAGAACCACGACTGGACGGACCTCGTCATGTATGAGGTGCACCCGAAAGGGTTCACACAGAATCGGGCATCTGGCGTGGAACACCCGGGCACCTACCGAGGGATCGGTGAGATGGCCCCCTACCTCGCGGACTTGGGCATCAACGCAGTCGAGCTGATGCCCATCCACGAGAAGCCCCTCGATGGCGGCTACTGGGGCTACAACAACCTCAGCTTCTTCGCTCCCGAGCACAGCTTCTCAGCACACTACCAAGCCACCGGTCGGGTCGACGGCGTGATCGATGAGTTCAAGTGGATGGTCGACCAGCTCCACCAGAACGACATCGAGGTCATCGTCGACGTGGTCTTCAACCACACCGGCGAGGGCGGACTGTGGCGGGAGCGTCTGTTCTTTGAGACCTTCGAGGACGCCGTGTCCGTGAACTTTGACCCCAAAGAGGTCGCAGGTCTGTACAACTTCCGCGGCCTGGACAACGCCGCCTGGTATGCGCTGAGTCCGGACGGTCAGACCTACTGGAACAACACCGGCGTGGGCAATCAGCTCCGACCCAACCACCGTCCAGGTCGACGCATCATCATGGACGCGCTTCACTTCATGGTCGAAGAGCTCCACGTCGACGGCTTCCGCTTCGACCTCGCGGGAATCCTCGGAGAGAAGGACCTCGACTACAACACCCCCATCCCCGTAAGCGGCACCATCGTCCAAGAAATCGCGGACGACCCGGTGATGCAAGAGCACAATGTGCGTCTGATCTCGGAGCCTTGGACCGCCAGCGGTACCGGCCCCGGTATCGGCGGATTTCCGATGAGCTCAAACCTCGAAGACTTCGGCTGGGGCGAGTGGAACGCACACTTCCGAGACTGGTGGCGCGCCTTCATCAACCACTGCAACTGGTCCGAATACGGCATGGAGTGCCACGGCAGCGAAGCACGCGACACGCCGGCCTTCGTGCTGAACAGCACCGAGGGTGTGGACGGTGGTGCAGTCCTCCTGGGCTCAGAGTCGGTCTACGGCGATGAGGGACGCAGCCCCTACCACAGCGTCAACTTCATCACTGTGCACGACGGCTTCACCCTGTACGACCTCGTCTCTTATGACGACAAGCAGAATGAGTGCGGCCTGCTCAACCCCAAGTGCTGCGATGACCCACTGAGCGTCTGGTGCGACACCGACTCAGGCGAGGAGCACAACCGCAGCTACAACTGGGGCAGCGAGCCGATGAAGCGGGCCCAGATGCGGAACTTCTTCACCGCCATGTTCATCAGCCGCGGCACCCCGCTCATCCTCGGCGGTGACGAGTGGATGCGAACCCAGTTTGGAAACAACAACGCCTACTCCACCTGGGCGGACAATGAGTGGAACTGGCTGCGCTGGGGCGAGTGGCAGAATGTGACCGCAACACAGCGCTACCGAATGTACAACTTCGTCCAGGAGCTGATTCGGTTCCGATCGAGCCAGAAGGAGCGCCTGAACCCTGCCAGTCACAGCGCCACACCACCAGCCTTCAAGGACGCGAACAACAGCGAGCTGAGCGGAGAGCAGTGGGGAAGCCAGAGACACATGATGCTGCACCACTACGCTGAAGCAGACACAGGCGAGCTGGCCATACTGATCAACATGGAGTCGGGCCCCGTGGAGTTCACGCTGCCGACCGGCCGGAACTGGCACCGAGTGGTCGACACTCAGGCCTGGTTCGATCAGCCCACGGACGGCAGCGAGCCGGACGGGTTCCTCTCTGAGGACCAGACCCGAGATCCTTACCGCTCGTGGAACATCACCATCGATGAGGCCGCCCTGATCGAGAACGCGACCTATACCGCCAGCCCATTCAGCATGATCATCCTGGAGGAGAGATGAGCGCTCTGCTTGCTCTTGCACTGCTCGGCGCTGACGCCGAGGCCGGCACCCGGGTGGGTGGCTACGTTCGCGTGATGGCCCGCCCCGACCTCCAGGGTGGCGAGGGCCGCCTTGGATACTGGAACCTCACCGGTCGCCTGATGAACGAAGGCCCGTATGCGGCACTCGACGTGGACTTCGACGTCCTCGAGCCTGAGGCAGACACCCTGAGTCCCTGGACCACTGTCCACATGCGGATCGAGGGTGGAAGCGTCGGCGGTGCGGATCCTGGCAACGGCAGCCTGGACAACTTCCGTCTGTCCCAGCTCTACGTGACGGCCGGCAATGTCTTGCTCGATGAGGTCACCTGGAAGGTCGGTACCCTGCGAGAGTCGATGGGGGATCTGGGCCTGTATGACATGCGCCTGGCGACCACTTTCGAGAACACAGTGGGCATGTCTGCTCGGCTCCAGGATGGTCCCATCGACTGGATTGTCGGTCTTGGAGACCAGGGCTACACCACGCGGTCGGAGCGCTACAACCCGGTGCTGACGGCCGGAACAACGGCTCGACTTCGTATCGGCGATCACCTCCAACTCGGCGGTGGTGGTCAGTGGGCCTGGGAGGCCAGCGTCGAGGGCCACACCGGCGCTCCATATCAGACACCCAGTGTGAGCTACGAGAACTGGCTGCGCGGCGAAGCTGTGCAGTCCTACCGGGCCGACAACCCAATCCAAGCAGACCGGTTTCCTGATCCCGAGCGCGCGGACGCGCAGTCCGGGCACGTCTTTGGCTACCTGGGCTTTGGTGGTTGGTCTGGTTTGAAGTGGAACAGCACCTTCGTCCGCTGGGAGAAGCGTCATCCCGAGGGTCCAAAACAAGACAGCTGGGCTGGCGAGACTGTGGACGTCCATGTGACGAATTTCACCGACGAGCGTACCGTCCTGACCGTCGGCAATGAGACCCTCATCGACGCCATTCCGGGTCGCTTAGAATTTGCGCTGGGGACGCTCTACGGTCTGCACAAGGACGGCGACAACAGCATCATGCCCTCCGAGCACGACCGCTGGTATGCCTCTGCAGTCCTCCGTGCACAGGTGGCACTCACCCCCACCCTCGCCTGGCTCACCGAGTCTGCGATCGCCCAAGAGGTCTCCACAAACGGCCACTTCATCCGCGAGCACGAGGATTCCATCTTTGCCAACACCGAAGGGGTCGCCGACAGTCGGGGGCTTGAGTTCGGTGACGCAGACACACGCACCACATGGCAAGGGAAGGCCGGGCTGGTCTTCAACCCACTGGGTCCTGGCATTTACAGCCGCCCAAGTCTGCGCCTGCTCTACGGTATCCAGCACAGCAACGAGAACAACGCCTTCTCGAACCAGTTTGTGACCACGCTGGACCAATACAATGCCTTTGGCACTGTCGAACAACACTGGCACCATATGGTTGCCCTGGAGGCTGAAGCATGGTTCTAATCGCATGGATGATGGCCTGTATGCATGCCGTCCAGCCCACCACCTCCGCCCAAGCACCCGCAGTGGCCATGGTGATGACGCTGGCCGCTCCCGAGGATGCCGAGACCTTGGCCGCACCCGAATCGGCAAAGCGAGCAGTCCAGCAGGCGCTGACAGCCGCCGGACACAGCGTCTCTCAGGAGATCGATGCTGGAGCCATCCAGGCCTTGGGCACAGCCTCCGCTCAGCTCGCATCGGCCATCGACGCAGCAGCAGGCTCAACCGTGGTGCTGATCTCAACGTCTGCACGTCCGCGGGGAGAGCTTGCGGGTCGATATCCATGGGAGATCAGCGTCCGACTCACGGTCGCACAGGCTGGGTCTGAGCCCATGCGACAAGATCTCAACCTGCCCGTGAGCCTCTCTCACATCCACCAAGGTCCTCAGGACGCGCTTGATGCTGCAGCGCCTCGAATCGCTCGCCGGGCACGACTGGCCGTGAGTCGGTACCACAGGGGACAGCAGTGATTGGTCTGCTGACGCTTGGGCTGGGACTGGCACACGCCGAGGCACCGCCCATCGACAGCATCTACCTGGTCATGGTGGACCGGTTTCACAATGGAAAGTCCAGCAACGACGGCGAGATTGACACCGCCGACCCGAGCGCTTTCCACGGCGGAGATATCGCCGGCTTGATGGCCAAGCTCGACACCATCGAGGCACTGGGCATCGACACGATCTGGCTCACTCCATTGGGTTCGATGCGCGAAGAACGCATCGCTGAGCATGGCGCCTTCCATGGATACTGGCCGGACAACAACCGAAAGGTGTCGCCGAGATTCGGCAGCACTGGGGAGCTCCAGGCCTTGCGGACGAACCTCGAGGAGCGGGGCATCAAGCTCATCCTCGATGCGGTCTTGAACCACGTCGGACCCGAGACGACGCTCACTCAGACACACCCCGAGTGGTTCAACACGAACGGTGACATCGTCGACTGGTCTGACCCGGAGCAGCGTCGAAATAATGACGTCCACGGGCTGCCAGACCTCAACCACAGCAACCCCGAGGTCGTCCGACACCTCATCAAGGACGGACAATACTGGCTTCGCACGGCCAGACCAGACGGCTTCCGAATCGACGCCGTCCGTCACATGGAGCCCGCCTTTCTCAAGGCATGGATCGAGAAGATGCGGGCATCCGCGTCAGCACCGATGGTCTTCGCCGGAGAGATCTACGATGGGAACGCAGTCGCAGTGGCCGAGGAGGTCGCGACAACTGGGCTAACCCACAGCTTCGACTTCCCCCTGTACTACGCACTCACGGAGTCGATCTGTGGGGAGGGAGACCTGAGGAAGATCGCGGCGGTGCTCACTCAGGATCGGCAGTACCCTGCCGGACATCAGCGGATCACATTCCTCGACAATCACGACACTGCACGGGTGCGGACTGTGTGCGGGGAGTACACAGAGGCCGCCTTCACCTTCATGACCAGCATGCGCGGCATCCCCTCCGTGACCTGGGGCACTGAGGCAGGCTTCACAGGCAAGACTGAGGCTGAGGCACGCGCGAGCATGGCCTTCGATGAGCTTCCACACCAGGAGTGGATCGCCCGCCTCCTCGACGATCGACGCGCGTACACCCCGCTCGTGTCAGGACGCACTGACCTGATGAAGTCGAAGCCAGACCAGCTGGTCATCGCCCGTGTCATGTCCCACGATGCGGTCATCATCACCGTGGACTCCCCCAGCAAGCCCGTGCTCCCCAAGGAAGCCGGCAGCGTTCAGTGGGTCCCGATCACCGAGGAGGGGCGCGTCAGGCGATGGCTCATCACGCCCGAGCCCGGCAAGAGCTTTGAGGCTTGGATGGCGCGTCTCGACGCAGAGCAAGCTGCGACCACCACGCTCAAGGTCGAGCTCGCGAGCACCGACCTTCTCTCCGGCTCAGACACATCTGTTGGCGCCTGGGATCCAGCGAAAGCCATCGGACCCGGTGCTGTCGAGGTCGCCCTTCCCAGCGGGGGCGTGGTCGCACTGAAGACGCTGAAGCGGGCAGAGGACGGCACCATCGAGTGGTCCAAGCAACCAGACCACTTCGTCGATGTGGACGAGGCTGCGGTGAAAGATGAGGCGATTCGGCTGGGACGTTAGGCCTCTAAAGGAGGCAAGTCATGGCAAGCGGCAGCGCAAAAGCAGTCTACGCAGCGATCGGGGCGAACTCGATCATCACCGTCACCAAACTTGGGGCGTTCTTCTTCACCGGCTCTGGTGCGATGCTCTCGGAGGGTATCCACTCCGCAGCCGATGTGATGAACCAGACCCTGCTGGCGCTGGGCATCAAGAAGTCCCAGAAAGAGGCCACAGAGGATCTCCCCTATGGCTACGGTCGGGATGCCTTCGTGTGGGCGCTGATCAGTGCGGTCGGCATCTTCTTCCTCGGGTGTGGCTTCACGCTCTACCACGGTGTTCACTCGCTGCTTCACCCCGAGTCTGTGCAGCTCAACGACATCCAGATTGCAGTCGGCGTGCTCATCTTCTCCTTCGTCCTCGAGCTGTGGACCCTGTGGGTGGCCTACAAAGCGGTCAAGTCATCGGCCGATGAACTCAACCTGACCTTCGGCGAGTACCTGAAGGAAGGTCCTGATCCCATGGCGGTCGCTGTCCTGCTTGAAGACGCAGCTGCTGTGACCGGCGTGATGTTGGCGGGCGCCAGCATCGGCCTCTTCATCATCACAGGCAACCCGATCTGGGACGCCATCGGGTCCATCATCATCTCCATTCTGCTCGGTACCATCGCCATCTTCCTGATGGTGAAGAACCGAAAGGCGCTTCTCGGACAGACCGTGACATCGAGCATGTCAGACGGCGTGATCGCCGTGCTTCAGTCGGATGATGCCGTCGAGTCTGTGCATGACGTGAAGGCGACGATCATGGGAGCCGCATCGTTCCGCTTCAAGGCTGAGATCGACTTCAACGGTCGGACCATCGCCAAGCGTTGGCTCGAGAAACAAGATGTCGCCGAAATCTACGGACAGGCGACCAAGGATCAGGCCGCTTTCGAGGGCTTCATCGAGAGCCTCGGAGAGGAAATCTGTGAGACACTCGGCGACGAGATCGACCGCATCGAGGCCAAGATACAGGCGGCCGTACCGGCAGCCAAGCATGTAGACCTGGAGTCTGACTGATGACCGACCACACCGGACAAGACCGAGCGATGAGTGAGCAAGAGGCCCGGACGCGCCTGGGCCAGCTCAATGACGGCTGGCAACTCAATGATGCCGGCCACCTTGAGCAGACCTTCACCTTCTCAGACTTCATGGGCGCGCTGAACTTTGCGAATGCCATCGGTGTCGAGGCGGAGGCCGCCAATCATCACCCAGACCTGTACGTCGCCTGGGGCAAGTGCAGGGTCGAGATCTGGACGCACGACATCGGGGGTTTGGCCGAGGGCGACTTCACCCTGGCCGCTTCGATCAGTGCGGTCTACCCGCCGGCGTAGACGCCGTTCACTATCTTGCGGATCTGAGCAGGCGTCAGCGCTGGAGTTCCAGACACCGAGTAGGCCCAGGCAACATTACCCAGGCAGCGGTGTACAGCGTCTGCCTTGGAGCGTCCTAATCTGCGCATCAGAGCACTGCGTTCGCGCACCTCAGCCGTGGCTGCATCCGCACGCTTGGTGCCTGCGTCGACCTCTGTTGCTCCAGCTGCTTCATCCATCCAACAAAACGACATCTCATCCTCCAGACTCATCCTGACCCATCCTCGGTCGCGGCGCAAATCCTGGGCCACACCCCGCGTACAGACCTGTTAGAACCCCGATAGTTACCGAGAGTTGTCATGAGTTCTGCAGACCAGCTGTCCGAGATGTTCATCTTCAAGGGCGTCGAAAGAGCCGCCCTTCATGAGCTGTGCGCAATGGCACCACCGGTCAGCTTCAAGACCGGGATGACCATCTTCACTCAGGGCGACAAATCTGATGTGGCCCTGCTGCTGCTGGACGGACTGCTCGGTGTGGAAGTCACCAGCGCTGGTCAACACCGAGAAGTCGGACAGGTCAACACAGGTGAAATCGTGGGAGAGACAGCACTCTTCGCTCGCGGAGGAAAGCGCAGCGCGACCGTCCGAGCGCTGAAGTCAAGCCAGTGCCTGCTCATCAATGAGGATCTGCTGCTCAACGGTGCAAAGAATCCTGCCGTGATCGCCATCGAGCGACATCTGCTGGGGACGCTGGCTCGACGCATCCGACGAACCAATCAGGAGACGACCAAACTGTGGAAGGAGTTGAGCTTACGAGACTCGACACCCGAATCAAAGGCTGGTTTGGTCAGCAAGCTCAAGTCTCTATTTGGAGGTCGATGATGACTCAGATTTCACCCACTGATTCCGACCGTCTCGCCAAGAGAATCGTCTCCCATCACGCCTTCCCTGGAGCATCCCATGCCGCCATCGAGCGCGTCTTGCACAAGGGAGACTGCCAGCCCTTGCCTCACGGCGCCGACATCTGCGTCGAGGGTGAATCAGGCGATGAGATCTTCTTCTTGGTCCGCGGAAACATTTCTGTGCTGCGTCGCGACATCAACGGTGAAAACCGAGTCCTGAGCGACATGACCTGCCCCTGTGTCTTCGGCCATATGTCGGTCATCGACGGCTCAAAACGTTCAGCCACCTGCCGAGCAAATGGTCCGGTGGAGATCGTCCGGTTGCATCGCAGTCAAGTGGACCAGCTGATCTCTGAGGGGTCAGTAGCTGGCATCGCCCTGCGCCGCTTGCTCATTGCGAGCCTCTGCGACCAACTCAGCAATGCCAATGGATTTGTCCGAAAGATCGTGCTCGACAACGCCGAGCCAAACAACGATG